>Ga0335083_10000278_pt1 | contig 81731 bp, 76 predicted proteins | sample Lox_Sample_42_FD_206716 | JGI IMG/M metagenome (GOLD analysis project Ga0335083, IMG submission 206716) | Soil microbial communities from Loxahatchee National Wildlife Refuge, Florida, United States - Lox_Sample_4.2 | ecosystem: Environmental > Terrestrial > Soil > Wetlands | place: USA...
TCATTGAGGCAATGCGTGAGATAGCCTTTCGCCGACTGGATCCATGGATTGAAGTTATCGGCTTCGAGCATGAACGCCATCAGCGCCTTACAGGCCTGCGGATACTTCGTGTAAGTCATCGCCAGCACCGGATACATCAGGTGCAACTCGGTCGGCTTGCCGCTCACGCCGACCGGGAAGTAGGCGTGGTCCATGTCTTCCGCAATCTGCTTGGCGCTGTTTTGAGCGGCCACGTAGATCGAGATGCCGTTATTGGTCCAGCTGATTTCGCCGGCCAGGAACGCCTTATTGTTGGACGCATCATTCCAGGCGGCCGTGCCGGAGATCATGTTGCCGTAGAGCGCCTTGGCGTATTCCAGCGCCTTGGCGGTCTCCGGTGAATTGATGATGACCTTGTCGTTCTTGTCGACGGCTTCGCCGCCGTTCGACCACAGGCACCAATGCACCCAGCTGTTGCCATCGCCCGAGGCGTGGCCGAGCGCGAAGCCGCCGGGCGTGCCTTGCGCCTTCATCGCTTTGGCGTATTCCTGGAAGGAGTCGAGCTTGTCCGGGAATTTCGAGAAGCCGGCTTTCTTCGACGCCTCGATGCGATAGTTCATCAGCGCGCCCGAATAGCAGATGGGGACGCAGATCCACTTGTTGCCGCTGTGGCCGTATTTGACGGCGCTTTCGACCCAGCCGCCGTATTTCTTGCCGAGATATTCAGCGACGTCGGTCACGTCCATGCACTTCTGCGGGAAGAGGTGCGGCAACGAGTAAAGGCCCCAGAACAAGTCGGGCCCGGTCCCGGTGTTGGCGGCGACCGAAGCCTTCGGCTGCACGTCTTCGTACGATTCGCGGGAGATTTCGACCGGAACTCCGGTTGCCTTGGAGAAGGCGGCGATCAGCTTGACGAAGGCGTCGTCTTCCGCTTGCACGAAATATTTCCAGCGCAGCATCGAAAGCTTGGCGCCTTTTTCCGGCTTCCATTGGGCGGTTTGCGCCCAGGCTTTTGCCCAGTCGAGCAGCGCGGGGCCGGAAAGCGCGCCCGCCGCGCCGAGAGCCGTGCCCCCCTTGACCAGGGCACGTCGCGTGAATTGGTTCATTGGTCGTCCCTCCATTTCCATTTCTAGTTGTTGAGACGCTTACCCGTCGTCTCGTCGAAAAGATGCACAAGCCGCGGGTCCGGCTGGAGCCGGATCTTGTCGCCCGGCTTGAATTGATGACGTTCGCGAAACACGGCAACGACTTCCTCGCCGCCGAGTTTGGCGAAAACCTGGGTCTCCGAACCCGTCGGCTCCACCACGACGATCTCGGCCTCCGCCCCCTCGTCGGCGATGGTGAAATGTTCCGGGCGTATTCCGTAAATCGCGCGCCGCTCGTTGCTGCCGGCCGGCGCCCACGCCAGCGGCAGCTTGACGCCGTTCGGGCCCTCGAATCCGGCGCGGCCGTTCATCTCGACCTTGCCTTTGAGGAAGTTCATGGCCGGCGAACCGATGAAACCCGCGACGAACTGGTTGGCGGGCGTGTCGTAAAGTTCGAGCGGCGTTCCGATCTGCTCGACGTGGCCGTCGTGCATGACGACGATCTTGTCGGCCATGGTCATGGCTTCGATCTGGTCGTGAGTGACATACACGGTCGTCGTTTTCAGGCGCTGATGCAGCTCCTTGATCTCGGTGCGCATCTGTACGCGCAGCTTGGCGTCCAGGTTCGACAGCGGTTCGTCGAACAGGAACACCTGCGGGTCGCGCACGATGGCGCGGCCCATGGCGACGCGCTGACGCTGCCCGCCGGACAGTTGCCGCGGAAAGCGTCCGAGCAGGGACGACAGGCCAAGAATTTCAGCGGCGCGGTTGACCCGGGTGTCGATCTCGCTCGGCGGCGCGCCGCGCAGCTTCATCGAGAAGGCCATGTTGGCGGCGACCGTCATGTGCGGATAAAGCGCGTAGTTCTGGAACACCATGGCGACGTCGCGCTCTTTCGGCGGCACCTTGTTGACGACGCGGTCGCCGATCGAGATTTCGCCTGCGGTGATGTTTTCAAGGCCCGCGATCATGCGCAGCAGGGTCGACTTGCCGCAGCCCGAAGGGCCCACGAGAACGACGAATTCGCCGTCCGCGATCGAGATGTTGACGCCGTGGATGACTTCGGTCGCGCCGAAGGCCTTGCGCACGTCGCGAATTGCGACCGACGCCATGTCCCTGTGTCTCCCCCTGGATGCCCGACGGCATCCGCGCCGCACCGGCTTAAGGGTGCCGATTTCAGCGGCCAATATTATTTCATCATGTCATCATACAACTCAAGCCCTATCGGCGCGGTGCGCGGGGAAAAGTCGTGTCTGCCGGCTAGATCGTCATGCCGCCGTCGATCTGGAAGGTCTGCCCGGTGTAGTAGCTCGACTCGTCGGAGGCGAGGAACACCGCGCCGGCGGCGATCTCCTGCGGCGTTCCCAGGCGCCCGATCGGCTGGCGATCGACGAAGTCCTGGCGTACGGCGTCGAGCGATTTCCCGGTTTTCTTCGCGTTGATCTCGATGCGCTGATCGAGCGAAGGCGACTCGATGGTGCCCGGGCAGATGGCGTTGGCGCGGATGCCCTGGCGGATGAAGTCGGCGGCCACCGCCTTGGTGAGGCCGATGATCGCCGCCTTGGTGGCGCCGTACACATAGCGGTTGGGGAGGCCGCGGAGCGAGGAGGCAACCGACGCGATATTGATGATCGAGCCGCCGCCGTTCTTCAGCATCGCCGGGATGAAGGCGCGCAGCACGCGGTGCATGGATTTGACGTTGACGTCGAATGAGAAATCCCAGTCCTGCTCCGAGCAATCGAGCACGCTGCCCTGATGCACATAGCCCGCGCAGTTGGCGACGACCTTGGGCGTGCCGAATTCCGTCATGACTTTTTGCGCCAGCGCGTCGACCGCCTCGGTCGAGCGCACGTCGAGCGCAAATGTCTTTGCCTTGGCCAAGTCCCTGAGCTTGCCGGCGTCGAGATCGGTCGCCACCACTTCGGCGCCTTCGGCGATAAAAGCTTCGGCGATGGCGCGGCCGATGCCCTGGCCGGCCGCGGTAATGAATGCTGTCTTGCCTTTGAGGCGCCCGGCCATCGTCGCGACCTTTCAGTGATTGTCGCGCGGCACGGGGAACTCCTGTGCCACGCGTTGAAACTTCACGGCCGGCTTGAGCACCATGCCGTCGGCGAGTTGATCGACCATGGCGCGCTGGATTTCCTGCCAAGGCGTCTGGCTTGCCGGGTATTTGTAGCCGCCGCGCCGCTGCAACGCTGCCCGGCGCCGCGCCATCTCGGCCTTCGACACCAGGATATTCGCGGTACCCTTGTTGAGGTCAATGCGTACCCGGTCGTCGGTCTTGAGCAGCGCCAGGCCGCCGCCGACGGCGGCTTCCGGCGAGGCGTTGAGGATCGACGGCGATCCCGAAGTGCCCGATTGGCGCCCGTCGCCGATGCAGGGCAGCGCCTTGATGCCGCGTTTGATGAGCTCGGCGGGCGGCTGCATGTTCACCACCTCGCAGGAGCCGGGATAGCCGACCGGCCCGACGCCGCGGATGAACAGCAGCGTATACTCGTCGATCTTGAGCTTGGGGTCGTCGATGCGGTGGTGATAGTCCTCCGGACCGTCGAATACCACGGCGCGGCCCTCGAAGGCGTTCGGATCCTGTTTGTTGGAAAGATAGCGCTCGCGGAATTCGTCCGAGATCACGCTGGTCTTCATGATCGCCGAATCGAACAGGTTGCCGGACAGCACCTTGAAGCCGGCGCGCTTGCGCAGCGGCCGCTTGTAGCTGTGGATGACGTCGTGGTCCGCGATTTGCGCCGCCTTGACGTTGTCGCCCATGGTCTTGCCGTTGATGGTCATGGCGTCGGCGTGGATGCGCTTTGCCTTCAGCAATTCGTTCATCACCGCCGGCAGGCCGCCGGCGCGGAAATACTCCTCGCCGAGATATTTGCCGGCCGGCTGCATGTTGACCAGCAGCGGCACGTCGTAGCCGACCTTTTCCCAGTCCTCGATCGTGAGCTTGACGCCGATATGGCGGGCGATGGCGTTGATATGGATCGGTGCATTGGTCGAGCCGCCGATCGCCGAATTGGCGACGATGGCGTTCTCGAAGGCCTTGCGGGTCAAAATGTCGGAAGGTTTGAGGTTTTCGTTGACGATTTCGACGGCGCGCACGCCGGTCTCGTAAGCGATCTGCCCCCGCTCGCGGTAGGGCGCGGGAATCGCGGCGCAGCCGGGCAGTGTCATGCCGAGTGCCTCCGCCAGCGCGTTCATGGTCGAGGCGGTGCCCATGGTGTTGCAATGCCCGGCCGAGGGTGCGCTCGCCGCGGCAATGTTCATGAATTCCTCGTCGTTGATGCGGCCGGCCGCGAGTTCTTCACGCGCGTGCCAGATCGCCATTCCGGAGCCGCAACGCTCGCCTTTCCACCAGCCGTTGAGCATCGGCCCGCCGCACAGGACGATCGCAGGCGTGTTCACCGTTGCCGCCGCCATGATGCAGGCCGGCGTCGTCTTGTCGCAGCCGGTCATCAGCACGACGCCGTCGAGCGGGTAGCCATAAAGCACCTCGACCAGGCTGAGATAGGCAAGATTGCGGTCGAGCGCCGCGGTCGGCCGCTTGCCGGTCTCCTGGATCGGATGGCAGGGAAACTCGAAGGCGATGCCGCCGGCGGTGCGGATGCCCTCGCGCACGCGCTTTGCCAGCTCGAGATGATGGCGGTTGCAGGGCGAAAGGTCGGAGCCGGTCTGCGCGATGCCGATGATCGGCTTGCCCGAGCGCAACTCCTTGCTGGTCAGCCCGAAGTTCAAATAGCGCTCGAGATAGAGCGCCGTCATGCTCGGATTTTCCGGGTTGTCGAACCAGAGCTGCGAGCGCAGGCGGCGCGACTGTGATTGCGGTGATTGTTTCGCCGTCTTCGGCATCAGGTGCTCCCTCGCGCGCTTTTTTCTGTTGCGGCGAGCATGCGCCGAACGGCACGGCCGATGCAAGCGCCGACGGCGCAAAGCGCGCACAAGGAGACAACCGGCGCAGCCGGCATGGTTCATCGCCGGTGGAACAGGAAAAGCCGTCTGCTCCTAGGGTAGGACCGACAATTTTATGATGCTGGTGCCGCTGCGTCCGTCGCTGTCGCGGACGTCGATGCGGATCATATGCGTGCCCGGCGGCACCTCGGCATCGCCCATGTCGATGCCGGCCGCGGTGATGTGCGTCTTGAGCCGCGGCGTCAGATCGACCGACGGCGACCTGAGATAGGTCACTTTGACGCTGTCGGGGACCACGGTTGTTTCGTTATGGGCGACGAAACGGATTTCCAGCGGGAACGGCGACTTCGCCCCCGTGCTATTCGGGCTTGGCGAAATCTGCTCGATGCGCGGCCCGCGGGTGAGGCCGCGCGTGCCCAAGGCGCCAAGCTCGCTTGCGGCCGGCAGCGCCGCTTCCGCCTGCGTAATCAGGATTTCCGCGGCCGAGGCGGCCGATACGCCGCAAATCAGACTGAAGCCCGTGATGATGGCCGCCACTGAGGAATTGTGCATGACACCTTTCCTGGACAGCGCCCCTCGCCACCTTTTACCGGCCTGCCGGGGTGATTTCAATATCATCTTCCGCATCGTGCTAATGGCCGGTGATGCCGAGGCCGCTGACAATCGACACGACGGCTGAAACGAGCGCGATCAGCGAGGAAACCGCGGTCTGCACCCGCTTGAGATTTTTTTCCAGATCGGACTCGTCGCCGCTGGCGACCCTCGCCGCGATAAAGCGCGAGGTACGCGCGACGATTCTGTTGTGCGCGGCGGCCGGGGTGCGCAGTGCGACAATGATCTGGCGCACGATGGAGCCGGTAAAGAAGCCGAAAGCGATGCTGCCGACGTAGTAGCCGAGCTCGCGCCATTCGCCGGGGCTGTCGGGCATGATCGGCACCTGGTCGGTCTTGGATACGACGACCAGCATGGCGAGCGTGGACGTGACGGCGACGATCAGCCCGGCGATGAAGTCCCACAGCAGCTCCCGCTGCCCGGCCTCGCGAAACATCAGACCGAACAGCAGCGGCAGCGCGAAGAGCGCGATGCGCAGATAGGGCAGGCGCAGGTCGTATTGCACGACAATGAAGAAATGCGCCACCACCAGCGTGATGATGCACAAGGCAACGGCTGAAACCGGCGACAGGGTCGGAATGAAATGCTCGACGGCGCTGGGGGCCGCCGCCGGGGTCTTGCGGGCCGCCAGTACCGGGGCCTCCGGCGAAACGGTGAGCACCGGCGGATGGGCGATTTCGCTCTCCAGCGCCTCGATGCGCTTGCCCATGTCGTTCAAGGTCTTGAGCAAAGGCAGGATGATGAAGAAATCGCGCTGGCAGTGCTTGCAAACGACCGCGTCGTCCTTGATCTCCTCGGCGCAATAGGGGCACTTCATGGCGGCCTGCGAGTCGTTTTGTTGCTGAGCCGATGCTATCGCAAGCCGTCGCGTCATCAAAACGGGGCGGCCCGACGTTGTCCTATTGGCCGCCGACGACGGAGATCACCGTGGTCTGCGGCAGCTGCTTGGCCGACGTGTTCAAATTGAGGATTTGCTTGACCAGTTCGGTGACCTGCGAGCTGCGGCCGCCGACTTCCCGGCTGTGGGGGATCGAATAGACGACCCCGTTATACAGGACGGAGACGACACTATCGCCCAAGCCCGGTCCTTCGTTGATGACGAAGATATTATCGCATGAGATCGCGATTTGTGAGTCATGAATATAAGGCTGCTTGTTGCTGAGAGGCCTGATAGCTCTGACTTCTCCATCGCCGTTGCAGTCCTCCATGGGATAAGCCCCGTAGTGGAGCCCGCTCTTGGTCTGGATCGTCCGTGGCTGTCCGCCGTATTCCGGCGAGTTCCTGCGTCGAACGATCTCGCCGAGGTAATAAAGAATGCCCTCGGTCGAACGGGTCTGGAATTTCATGCTGATGTGCGCGCCCTCGAACGCCTGAACCGGAAACAGCGCGCCTGACTCAATGTTATCAGCCCCGTTCTTTTCGATCGCTTGAATTTGCACCGCCTTGATTCGATCCAGAACCGGCTGTGCCATCGCAATTCCGCGAAACTCCGATTGGCCTTCGCTGGAAACGCCCTGGCGGTCCGAGGTGAGCGGGTTCGCGGACGCTGTGGGCTCCGCCGCGCCTGACTCGGGCTTCGCCGCTTCTGTCGGCTTGGCCGTCCCGCCCGGCTTTGGCGCCGTCGCGTGGCTGGCGATCTTCGCTCGTGGCCTGCACGCGAGACCGGCGGGCTTTTCTTCTCCTGCCCTGGCTGCAGGTGAAAAATGTCCACAAAAAATTGTTTTGTCCCTGGCGGCGAGCCACGCCGGGTAATCGCCGCCCTTGTACAGGAAACAGGTGCGCAACTCGCTCGATTTCTTTTCCAGGGTGACCTTGCCTGTCCTGTCTTTTTTCACGTCGAGCCCCGCCTGCGCCGCGTGCGCGAAGGCATCGACCGCGCGCGCTGAGTCGGCTGCGCGCGGTGGCGGAATCGCCGGACCGTAAGCCGTCGTCTTGTTGATGCGCTCGGCAATGAATCCGGACACCATAAGATAGTCCACCATGGCCTGAAACTGGCCGAACTGGAGGTCGTCCGAGACATCGTTTCTAAAGACGAACCGTTCGCAATTGCCGCGCTCGTCGATGCGCGTGACCTCAATACTCAAGATAAACAGGTCGGCCAGCAGCTCGGGCGGAAAGCCCTCCTGCAGATAAAAATCGATGACCGAGAGCGGGACCGGCGTGAGAATGCCCTGGTAGAATTCCTGGGTATCGAGCACAGGCACGGTGAAGTTGGGTCCGCCGCTGATGCTGGCGGTGCCGCTGCCGGTGCCCGTAACCACGCGCTGCACGATCGAAGTGGCCGCCGTCGGCAGATTGTAGAGCGGCGTCGAATGCGCGTTGGTCTCGCCGCCGCTAATGCTGCCGCTCGCGCTGGCGGTTCCGGTCACGGACTGCAGGCTGGTGAATTGCATCGGCCGGCGCTGGCTGGCGCGAACGATGTTGAGCAGCATCGCCGCGAGCGTAGCGTCCTCGGCTTCGCGGTTATATTCGACCGCCCTGGTGCCGTAATAGTCCGAGGGAAAGAAGGAGCAGCCGGCAACTGCCATGGAAAGCAACGCAGCGCCAAACGCGCGCACGATACTGCGGCGACGCATGACCAGGACCCCCACTACCCCTAGACAACACCCCGAAATGAAAGATTAGCCGAGAAATATGGCGGCGGTAAAAGCCAAAAATGGCCAATTTTTCGGGAACCGGCCCTATTGCCGTGGAACCTGGGGCAAGGCGCCAACGACGCCATTCCCCGCCAGGCGCCGGCTTGGTAATATGTGATTTGACTGGCCGCGCATCGCACCAGAGGCAAATGCGCCATGAATGATCCAGTAAAATTCGGTGCTGCCGGGCTGGCGAGTGTTATTGCCTGCGTCATAGCGTTGCCGGCCTTGGCCTTGACTCAAGATCAGGCGCGCGAGAATTGCCGCGCCACCGTTGGCCGCGCCTTCGTTCAGTCCTGCATGGAGGGCCGCCACGGCGACCGCGAAAAATGCCGGGAACTGGCGACGCCGAAAGTGCGCGCTTGTGTCGTCGCTGCGCTCAACGCCGCCAATGGCCGCGCCAACATTGCGGTCGAGGCGCCCAAGGAACAGGGCCCGAGCGAGGAGGTCGCCAAGGAGGCCGCCGATCTGCCGACCGTCTTCGTTGCGCCGCCACGGACCATCACCGACATCACGGCTATTCTCGACAGCGAGAAACCGGACCCGGAGAAGATCGCCGCACTGCGAGCCGAAGCCGATGCCGCTGAACCGGCCAAGGCCTCTCGTCTCGAACTGGCGCGCTTTTATTACGCGCGTGGTAGTGCGCGCTCGAGGCTTGGCCAGCTCAAGGGTGCGCTCGCCGATGCCGAAAAAGCATTGGAGAACGGCCGTGCCGCGGGCGATGCCCACCTTTTGGGGCGCATCGAGCAGTTCGCCGGGCTGCAATATTCGGCTTCGGGAAATCCCAAGCGCGCCCTCGAGATTTTCCAGAATCAAATTCGCGACACCAACACAGCAGGAGCCAAGGGCTACCTGTTTGGCGCTTATCGGGAAATCTCGAAGTTTCTGATCCAGGCCGGCGACCTGGCGCAGGCGGAAGCTTATCTCAAGCGCAACCTCGCTTTAATTCAGGAGGCCCGGACCAGCGGGCTGCCGGGCTGGCGAACCAGCTATGCGATCAAAGGCCAGTCTTTTGAAGCGGATATCGAATATCACCGCGCCATTATTTTCGAGGCGCGGGGGCAGTATCAGGAGGCCGAAAAATCGTATCGCCTGGCCGAGCAACGCAGGCTCGGCTCGATCAAGGGCATTCTGGCCTCGCCGGACCCGCCGTCCGAATCGCAGATCCGCCAATCCGCCATTCGCATGGTCATCGCCATGGCGCGCGTGGAGGCAAATCAGGGCCGTCTTGCCGAAGCGGAAGCCGACGCGCGCCGCGCGTTGCTCGCCGTCCTCAAGGATCAAGGCAAATATAACCTGACGACGACCATCTATGTTGGCGGTCTCGCAAACATCCTCGTTCAGCAAGGCCGCTATGCCGAAGCCGAAAAGCTGACGCGCGTTGCGATCGAAATCAATCGCGCGGTCGGCGTTGCCGACGATTCGCCGACAATCGTTCGTGAATTGTCGACCCTGGCGCTGATCCTCAACCTTCAACACCAGCGAAAACAGGCCATTGCGGTCTACGCCGAAATCGACAAGGCGACGGCGAATTGGGATCAGAAGTCGCGGGAGGCGCTGGACCTCAACGGCTCGCGTATCAATTCATATTATGCCGCAGGCCAATTCGACCGCGGCGTCGCCGCCGCCGAGGCCCTGGTCAAGCGTGAAGTCGCCCGCCTCGGCGACAACAGCTACGACGCCGCCAATGCGCGTGCCAACCTTGCTTTCGGCTATGCCAAGCTGCATCGCGACGACGACGCTGCCCGCGAATTCCGGGCCGCAATTCCGATCTTGATGGCCGGGGCGCGGGAGACGTCCGACGACGACAATTCCGCGGCGGTGGCCATGCGCAGCGACCGGCTGCAAAGCTTCGTCGAATCCTACATCACGCTGCTCAATCGCATGCAGGCGGCAAACGGGGATGACAGCGCCGCGGTGCAGAGTTTTGCCCTGGCGGATGCCATTCGCGGCCATTCGGTGCAGCAGGCGCTGGCGGCGTCGAGCGCGCGCGCGCAAATCAGGGATCCGGCGCTCGCTGAACTCGTGCGCCAGGAACAGGATCTGAGCAAGCAGGTGAACGCGCAGCTCGGCACGCTCAACAATGCCTTGGCGCTGCCGGCCGGCCAGCGCGACGAGAACGGCGTGAAAGCGCTGAGTGTCGCGATCGGCAATCTGCGCAGCGAGCGCGACAAGCTGCGCGCCGACATCGCCAAGCGGTTTCCCAACTATGCCAACCTGATCTCGCCGAAGGCGCCTTCGGTCGACGAGATCAAGGCGGTGCTGAGGCCGGATGAGGCGTTCCTGTCGTTCTATTTCGGCCGCGACGCGAGCTTCGTCTGGGCGGTGCCGAAAGACGGGAAGGTCGCGTTCGCCGTGATTTCCGCGACCTCTGGCGACATCGCCACCAAGATCCACGCGTTGCGCAAGGCGCTCGAGCCGGACGTGGCGATGGTCTCCGATATTCCGCCGTTCGACCTTGCCGGCGCCTACGACCTCTACAGCCTGCTGCTCAAGCCGGTCGAGGCCGGCTGGAAGCAGGCGAAAAGTCTCATCGTCGTCACCAATGGCGCGCTCGGTCTGCTTCCTCTGTCGCTGTTGCCGACGGCGCCCGTTGTCGAGGAGAAAGATGGCGGCCTGCTGTTCTCCGGCTATCGCAATGTGCCGTGGCTGGCGCGGACGCACGCGGTCAGCCTGGTGCCCTCGGCGGCGGCGCTGCGCACGCTGCGGCAATTGCCGGCGGGTCCGCTGGCGCGCGATCCGTTCATCGGCTTCGGCGATCCCTATTTCAGCGTCGAACAGGCGGCCGATGCGGCGGCCGGCGAAAGCGCCAAGCCGGTGCAGGTGGCATCCGCCGATGCGGCGGCAACGGCGACGCGCGGGCTGCCGTTGAGCCGCCGGTCGAGCCCGCGTGTCGATGGCGTGAGCAGCGCCGAGCTCGCGCAATTGCCGCGGCTGCCCGATACCGCCGCGGAGCTCACCTCCATCGCCAAGGCGCTCAGGCTCGATCCGGCCCAGGTGCTGCATCTCGGCAAGGACGCCAACGAGCAGGCCGTGGAAACGGCGGACCTGTCGCATTACCGGATCATCGATTTCGCCACGCATGGCCTGGTGCCGGGCGAGCTCAACGGCTTGACCCAGCCGGCGCTGGCGCTCACCGCGCCTGCGGTCGCCGGCGTCCCCGGCGACGGCCTGCTGACGATGGAAAAGATTCTGGCGCTCAAGCTTGACGCCGATTGGGTGGTGCTGTCGGCGTGCAATACCGCGGCGGGCGCGGGCGCGGGCGCCGAGGCGGCGTCGGGGCTGGGGCAGGCCTTCTTCTATGCCGGGACCCGCACGATTTTAGTCACCAATTGGTCGGTGCATTCCGCTTCCGCGCGCGTGCTGGTGAGCGATCTGTTCCGTCGCCAGGCAACCGATCCGACGCTCAGCCGTGCCGAGGCGCTGCGTCAGGCCATGATGGGGTTGCTCGACGGCGGCGGTTTCACCGACGACAAGAGCAGGGTACTGTTCTCCTACGGCCACCCACTGTTCTGGGCGCCTTACACCATCATCGGCGACGGCGGCTAAGTCAGGTCTGGCCCCGAGCGTCGAGATAGGCTGACCGCATTGATTTCCGCTGCTAGGGGCTAAGCCGACCTGTCGTGGGCGTCGTAAAAACGGCGCTAATGACCCACAACGGACCACATTGCAGATGCGGCGGGCGCTTCGCGAAGGCATTCCAAACAATAAGAATTAGGCAAAGCGAAACCGAGCCCGGCTAATTCACTGAGTTCGGTTCCGCCGATCGACCGAATTACGGCTGAGCTATATGCCAGGCATTATTGAGAAAGCCGTCACCCGTTATGTCACCGGGCTTCTTGTCATTTTTCCAGTTGTAAAGCGGCCGGCCTTTATAAGCCCACTGCTTAGTCCCATCGGTGCGGGTGATAATTGCGTAATCGCCCATTGGCATGGAACCCGCTGTGGCCAATAATGGTGGCCAGTTTCCCGTGCAAGGGCCATTGCATGCCGATTTTCCATCGACATCTTTGTCGAAGACATAAAGCGTCATGCCGCTTTCATTTGTAAGCACCTTGCCCTTGGCGCTATCGCCCGTTTTTGTCGGTGCCATCTGTGCAAATGCTACGGTAGCAACCGTAGCTGTGACTGCGATGATCGTTACCAGCAACTTTCGCATTTGTGCCTCCCTAATAGACTAAGTGCGTATGAGGTCGCGATTGAACAAACACCAGAATGAAGGCGATATTCCTGCGTCATAAATTGCACCGCGCGGTGTAAAACATTCTCGGCGGCGGCATCTGAATTGCCATTTCAATCGCTTTGGGCCGATGGTAGGTTGGTGCGGTGTTGGCGAAGGTAGCCCCGTCCTATGCGCTTTAGCGGTAGACGAGTGGTGAGTTTACTCGCGATCTATGCGGTCGCGCTAAACCTCATTTTTCTCGGGCTCGCGCCGGACGGAGCCAGCGCCAATGCCGCCGATCCTTTCTCCGTCATCTGCCATAGCATCGCCGGAACCCAGGGCGACGAAGCACCCGGCAAATCCAACCTCATACCCGGCCATGCCTGCGAGCACTGCAATCTTTGCAGCGTCGTGGCGCCACCGCCGGCGCCGGATGTTGCGCTCAACGTCGATTTCCGGCCGGCGCGCATCCTCCAGGTGTTGCGCCCAGCGTCGACCGAGACGCGCGCCGGCCTCAGTTCCGGTCCCAGACTTGCCCGAGGTCCTCCGCAATCGGCGTGATGTGAGGTCGCTATGCGACCGCATGAATCATCACGTCTGGAATCCAGCGGAGTTCTCCTCATGCTCAACGTTCTCGGGATTCGTCCCCTTATAATTGGCTTTGTATCGGCAGTCGCTTTGGTAATCGGTTTCGTGCCGAGCACCGCATTGGCGTGCGCCTGCGGATGCAGCGTATTCGATGTCGGTTTTGGCGGGCTGCCGCAAGAAGACGATCACGGCGGCAGGGTCTACTTCGAACTAGACCGGTCCAATCAATACCAGAATTGGATTGGCACATCGAAAGCGGACGGTAGTCTAAATGCGGATAAGCGCCTCTCGACCTTTTGGTACAATGTCGGTTTCGAATACATGTTCAACCGTGACTGGGGCATTGCAGCCAAGGTGCCCTATGTGACGCGCGGGTTTGCAACCCTCGATGATGACGGCGTGACTATCGATCATTTCAGTTCCAAGAGCATCGGCGACATCGAATTGATGGGCATGTACACCGGCTTTTCCAAGGACATGTCGCTCGGGCTGATGTTCGGCTTGAAGCTGCCGAGCGGAACGTACACTGAGGCCGGCTTCGACCGCGACTCGCAAATTGGCACGGGGAGCACCGATCTCATGATCGGCGGCTTCAAGCGAGGCCTGATCACCGGCGACAATGCATGGCAATATTTCGCGCAAGTGATGGCCCGAATACCGTTTGCCTATAGCTCTGCTCTCGACCCCACCGGCAGCGGTCTCGTGCAAACCTATAAGCCAGGCTACCAGGTCGATGGCACTGTCGGCATCGTTTACAACAACGGGTACCACGTTCTTGGCTTCGACAAAGTTGCGCCACTGCTCCAACTCATCGGTTCGCACCGCGTTCGAGATGGCGGGGATGCGGCCGACCCTCTGAATTCCGGGTTTGATCGGATCATGATCTCGCCCGGGGTCGAGTTCACAAAAGTTGTCGACGAAGTCAACAAGCGTGTCGTCAAGTTTTACTTTGACGTCGAGATACCCATCTATGATCGCACAAATGCCGCAGTGAACAGCGACGGAAGCGAAGGGCAGTTGATCGCGCCCGTAATGTACAAATTGGTCGCAAGCTACAACTTCTAACGCTTCGACGGCCTCATGGTGTCTCGGCGATACATCGGGCCGCCGCCGCTTATGTTGTAGTCGAGTCTGGACAAATTGGTATGCCCATAATTCGTCGCGTCACGTTGGCCCTAATGGCGCTCAGTAGTGCGTCACCTAACTTATGTTTGTCCATCGCATTCCTTTTCGGCTGCTTTGTCTATGCATTGGGTAATGGCTTGGCTTGGAGCAGCCCGATAGTAGATCAACCGGCGCCGTCGCTGGTTCTTACTCAGTTGAATGGTCAAGTGTTTGACCTGTCCAAGATGCGCGGAAAAGTCGTTCTCGTGAATTATTGGGCGACCTGGTGCGCGCCGTGCAAAAGGGAAATGCCGACACTCACCGAATTCTATCGGCGCCATCACGCCGACGGCCTCGAATTAATTTCTATCAGTACCGATCGGCCAGAAGATTTTGCAAAAATGCGCAAAATAAGTCGATCACTTGCTTATCCGACAGCGTATTTCAATGAAATTTCCGACGATGGATTTGGCGCGCCGGATGGCTTTCCGCTCACCTACGTCATCGATGGGAATGGAGTTGTCAGAGACAAGTTCGTCGAAGTCCGAAATCAACTTCTCAATGATGTAGTTCTGCCTCTGCTGTCTCAGTCACGAAATTCGCACGCGAAGTAATCGGATCATGCGAGCAACCGCGTCATGTGCAGCAAAACTATTGAGGGCTGGGGCGTTTGCGCTTTGCTGCTCCGTTGCGTCTGCCCAATCCTTTCAAAGTGGCACTTATACCGCGGACATAGGTCAGAAATGCAAAGTGTGGAACCCAAATCCGAAATCGACCGAATCAATCATTTGGGCTGGCTCTTGTGTGGGTGGGCTTGCTCAAGGCCGCGGTAAACTGCAGTGGCTTCAAGGTGGCGAGCCCTACGAGACAGACGAAGGCGAGTGGAGCGCAGGCAGGCAGATCGGCCGCGGCTCGCAGGTTTGGCCGCTTGGTCGTTATGACGGAGAAATCGTAAACAGCGAACCAAACGGACAAGGTGTGTTGACGTTGAATAAGGCTCGTTACGATGGTGAATTCCGTAACGGAAAGCCAAACGGTTTTGGAACCGTTACAAGTCCGAATGGTGTCTTTAAGGGAACTTGGAAAGATGGCTGCCTGATTGGCGAAAAGCGAAAAATCGCGGTTGGTGTCCCGTTGTCAACCTGCCCGTGAAGGCAAAAAAGCGTCAAATTACGGCAGGCGAACAAGCTTAAAGGGCGGGCGAGGAAAGGTTCTGAGGAGTAAGAAAATGAAACGTTTTGCTTCAGCGAAGATGATCTTTCTGGCGATTAGCATTGGCATGACTCCAACGTTTGCCGTCGCTCAGCAAGCCAAAACAACCAGCACGCAAGAGATCAAAGGCAAAACGTGCCGGATGGAGCAGCAGTGTCATTGGGTGAACTTCAAGAAAATCTGCACCTACGTAAAAGTATGCCGCTAGCCTGGCTTATTGGCGCCAATATCAAAGGTGACGAATGCATCGCGCAACTCTCACGACAAGCCTGCTGCTTCTCCTCTGCGTCGTGCCTGCATACGCCCATGCGCACCTCAGCCACGCAACACCCGCGGTCAACGGCACAGTCGCCACTGCGCCGAAGGAAGTTGTCTTGTGGTTCACGGAAGCTTTGGAGCCTGCCTTTTCCAGTATCGTAGTGCACGATGCGAACCGCGCCAACGTGGAAACTGGGAAGGCACAGCTCGACCAGAACGATCACTCGCAGTTACGCGTCGCGCTCAAGCCGCTGCCACCGGGAATATACGAAGTCGTTTGGCAGGTTTTGTCGGTCGACACCCATCGCACCCACGGCGACTTTACGTTTCGCGTAGAGCGTTAACGAACCTAGTTCGAGATGCCTAACGTCAGCGCGAGGAAACTGTTGCCGCCGCGTTAGCAAAGCTACAATCGATGACTTAGAAGCTGCAAATAAGAGGAATCTTGCGATGATTTTTCTGGCAACCACAAGGTCACTTACACTCGCACTTCTCGCTTTTGCTGTTATATGTGCCGGACCAGCAGTCGCCCAGCAAATTAAAGCAGGCGATCTCGTACTCGATCATGCTTGGGCCCGCGCGACGCCGGGCGGCGCCAAAGTTGGAGGTGCCTATCTCACAATAAAAAATAACGGTACGGCCGCGGACAAGCTCCTCGGTGGTTCAAGCCCTGTGGCTGCCGAGGTCCAAGTACACGAGATGGCAATGAACAACGGGGTTATGACGATGCGCCCCGTGGAGGGTGGGTTATCCATTCCTGCCGGCCAGTCCGTCACTCTTGCGCCCGGCGGCTACCACATCATGCTGATGCAGCTAAAAGCCGCGCTTAAACAAGGCGACAAATTGCCGGTAACTTTGCAATTTGAGAAGGCTGGAAAGGTCGACGTCACTTTCGATATTGAAGGTGTCGGCGCATCAGCTCCGCCCCCAGGCCAGATGGATCAAGGCATGCCGGGCATGAAAGAGCCAATGCAAATGAAACCAGGCCAGAAAATGTGAACTGAATGCTGAAATCGCGCGGCTTGCTCGCGGCCGTCCTCGCCGCTCTGTTTCTGTTTGTGGCGGTGAAGACATTTTTAAACCATTCGACAAACGTGGAGAACGCTCGATCATCGACGACGATTGGCGGGGCCTTCGAACTTACTGATCAAGACGGCCAACAAGTGACAGAGAAGGACCTGCTCGGACAGCCGAGCGTGATGTTTTTCGGCTACATGTATTGTCCTGATATCTGTCCAACGACGCTACTTGAGCTCACCAACTGGTTGAAGGCACTAGGCGCGGATGCTGATAAGCTCAATACGATCTTCGTGTCGGTAGATTCCAGCCGAGACACGCCGAAGCAAATGAAGCTCTACCTGTCCTCTTTCGACCCGCATATCAGGGGGTTCACTGGCAGGGTGACGCAAATTCGGAAGGTCACGTCCGAATACCATGTCTATTACAAGCGGGTTCAATTGGATGGTGGCGATTATGTCTACGACCACTCAGCATTAATCTATCTCATGGACCAAAATGGCCGATACGTCGGGATTATTACCCCCAATGAACACGAAACGACGGCGATCGGAAAGCTTCGCGGCCTCATCAAATAAAAGGAAGAATGCTCACCCTCGCCAACGAGGTAATCGAACAGGGATGTTGTTGCTGGGGTACGTTGTCGCCTAATGGCACATCGCTGCGCTCGCGACACCTCACCATTTAGGACGCGACTGGACAACAACGGACAAACGCTTTGGCCCGCCAAGCTATGACGTGAATGACCCCGAACGGACAAAGAGTGTGCGTCGCAGCGTTACCGTCGTGTTGCCTATCAACGCCAGCGGTGTGCGCGGATCGTCTGGATAAACGCTGACACTGCAGGAGAATGTCTCCTGCCCGGGACGGTAATGAGACTTATTGTCCGCTCAACCGGAGGATCAACAAGTGGTCGGCGAACGGTGTCAGGATGCGTCACTGAATATTCGGGCATGAAGGCAAATCCGAGATTTGCCATCACCATGGCTTGGACCCAATCCTCACGTTCAGAACGGAACCGGGCATAGAGTTTGACGCCCATGGTGGCACATACACCCATGACCATTTCGCGCATTTCGCAAGAGAGGCGATCGACGTATGGCAAGCCAGACAAATCCGATAACCCGAGCGCATTACGCTCGCGTAATGGATGGTTCGGCGGCAGAACGACTACATAACGTTCGGTGTAGAGCCGCTCGGTTCGGTAATTTGCGCCAAGACCCTCAAGCGGGTTGAGAATGGCGGCGTCGATCTCGTCCGCGTCCAAAAGCGCGGCGAGTGCCTCCGGCGCGCCATCGCGAACAATGGTATCCACACTCGGACATTTTTGCTCGAATGCCGCCAATAATCCGCAGAGGCCCATGGGGCCGATTGTTGACATAATCCCGAGCCGGACGGGTACTTGATTGAGCAGCCGAAAATCTTTCGCAACATTTTCCGCTGCTTCCGCCTGCTCCACAATCTGCGCGAGGTGTGGCCGCATTCTCCGACCGAAATCAGTCAGCGCCAGTTGACGTCCTTCGCGATGAAACAATGGACTTCCAAGCTGTGCCTCAAGTTTCTTGATTGCAGTCGTAAGTGCCGGTTGGGACACGTGACAAATCTCTGCTCCGCGCGTGAAGCTCATCGTTTTGGCGGCAGCGAGAAAATATCGGACTTGATGCATCTCCATGGGGGAAGCCCCTCGCAAACGCCCTAAAGTATAGCGTGTTTTGCAATATGCGGAGATTATCGATCGATAAATATTCGGTTGTTGTCCCATGACGGTTTCGATGGCTGGATCATGATGTGACTTGGGCCAGCCAGAGGAGGACGGCATGACGGTCTACATGGTGGAGCGCAATCTCAAGGGGATTGCGATGAATGATTTAGCCGCTGCGCAAAAACTGGCGATTCAGACTTCCAAGCAGTATGCGGCGAAGGGCACGCCCATGCGTTACATTCGATCAACCTTCGCACCAGAAGATGGTCGCTGCATGTGCCTGTTTGAAGCAACTAACGCAGATAGCGTGAAGCGGCTCAATGACGAGGCAAAGCTACCTTATTCGCAGATCGTCGAGGCCCTTGATCTGACGCCCTGACAGCAGCGCATTCGACTCACCTAGCCGCGACTATCATCGAAGCTGCACAAGCGGCATCCAAAAACCTGATCGGATACCGGAGAGACCGCCGCAGATTGGCGGTTTTTCTTTTGTGCGCTGCGTTTGTCGCTTTCTGGCACATGGCGGACGTCAGATCTGTACCGAAAATTGCCCGCTCTCCGGTGAGGAGCGGACATTCCAGGATGGCGCGGCGTAGTGCCCCGCGAATGAGTTGGCGTCATCGAGCCGGCTCGGCTAGTCGCGAGCCGACCCTCGCCGCGTAGACGCCCTCAGAGGGCCGCGGCCGGCCGAGCCGTAATCGCCGATGGTCCGGCCGGCGAAAAATGTCTGGCGCAGGTCCGCCGGGCGCGGAGGCGACGGGGGAGCGGAAGGACGAGGCAGCGTAGCAGCGTAGCAGCGGCGTGCAGTTCCGATCGCAATCGCATCAGCGATTTGGACGCGACGAGCTTAGCGATTCTGTCATGTGAAGTGACTAACAGATATGGTAGCGGTTTTAGGCGACGGGGCAAAACTCCTATGGCCGAAGACATCAAAAACCAGACCAACAGAGTAGACCGTTCACACGACGGTACTTTCCACGCCTTTTGGAACGGGCGAGTGGTGTACGAAAATGGCCGGGTCAAGCGGTTCGAGACTGAGCGCAAGGCTTGGGAATTTCTCGCCCAATGTGATGCGGCTGGCAAAATCATACATTAGGCCAGCAAGGCACTAGTGCCCGCTGCCCGCCGGCGCGCTCAAAGTCGTCGCGACGGGTGACCGGAAGGACGAGGCGGCGTAGTTGGCCATCCTCTGTTGGGGTGAAGCGGACATTTGGCTAGAGCCATTTTAATGGCTGCCAATGACCAACAACCGACATCGATCAATTACCTCGTCGGCCATGAACGGTAGTTCGATCCAGTGACTCGTCGAGCTGAGTTTGGCTCGGCAGGCAAGTCTGTCACGTATCAGAGATTCGACCCTTCATTGCCTCGGTCGGCGGCAACTTGGGCTCGGTCGTGACCTTTGTTTGATCGACCGTGACCGTCGTGCCCGGCTTGAGCATGAGCGTCACAGTTACGCACACGCCGTTAACTGTTACCTCAACCGGGAACGGGACCGGGGCGGACTTGTCGTCGGGCATTAGGGCACGTCCCAAGGCTCGCCCCCGGCGTCAGCAAACGACTCTGCGTCGGGGAAAGCCTGCTTCGCCGTTGCCAGGCATTCGTCGATTTGTTTGACGGTAACCTCCCGTACCCGCCGCCCGAACCCCGAGCCGGTTTTTGTGTCACCGATGATTGGTCGCGCTAGCTGCAAAGCTGTGATGAGTATGTCCGCAATTGGCAATAAAAGGTCCCTTGTCATAAGTGGCGGCGGACCACCGATGCTGGGTGCCCATTGGAATTTCACTGCGGTCTCCACGGCGCTGGCGGCTACCTTCACTTCCTCAATCCGCAAGTAGAATTGCGTGGTGGCTTCGGGACGCGGCAGCAATCCAACGCGATCAGCTACAGCGGTGTAGATGGTTGGCTCCGCAAGCACCTTCCGAACGATGTAACCGGCGTCTGTCTGCGGCACACGGCGCGTGCCCTTTGCGATTTCGATACAGATTTCTACGGCACCCATGACGTACTTCGCAAGCGCCGTGACTTCCGTCGCGACAGCCGAAGAGACTTTTTCCGTCTCTTCCTTTCGCTGTCTTCCGAGCGTGAGATACACCGCCCAAACTGCACCAGCCGCGCCGATCAGACCGCCGATAAACTCCTGCCATCGGTGGAGCCATTCGACAAAGGCGTGGACACAATCCGCGACCATAAAGCGCGAGTCTACCGAGCGCGGGGCCACAAAGTCCAGGGGAACGACGGGGCCAAAAATTTGTTCTTTTTCGTGATAATTTTCTTTTTCGAGTAAATCAGGCGCGAGCGGATGCGCACAGGCATATGCCCCTTTGCGTTTCGACCCGGCCGCGTGAAGGCTACCCCGTAGCTCGCGCTCGCGGCCCCGCTGGCGGAGGTCCCACGGCCACCGTCCCTGAGCACTCCCTTCCTCGCCGCCGACTCGGCACCGTGGCCGGACGGCCTCGAACCGTTTACGTGATGACGTTGCCAGCCCATTCACCATGCACCGCAGGCAATTCGTAGAGCGCCCGCGATCTTAACCGTCTAAGTGTTTGTTTGCTCGTTGTTTGTTCGGTGACAACGACAGTGGGCGAGCCTTATTTGGTGCGCACGATCGGGCGACGCAGCGAGTCCCAATGCACAGGCGTATGGGTATAAGGTGGAGTAGGGGCACTGTCGGCGCCCCACTCTCGGCGTCATACCCGGGCTTGGCCCGGGCATCCGTAGTCAGACCGCTCGCCTGAGTGCTGTGGGCCGAGGCGCTGCAGTTTCCTTGGGCTCGCCACAGACCTTCTCTATGGCCTCCTGCACGATTTTCCAGACGGCCTTGGTAAATTCACCCATGCCTTCCTCGGGGAGCTGCGCGCGATCCTCTAGTATCCGCGCCACCGTCCGCGCGCGTCTCACCTTCGTGCCCTGACCACCGATGTTCTCATAGGCCGGAAGCCACGCCGTCTTGCGTGGATCACTTACTAGGATACCCCGACAATGCTTGTCGACGTTGTCGCTTACTAGATTTCGGATTGCATTGAGGATCCGTGATTGCTCCTCCGGCTCGGGTTCGCGGGGCTTCCAATCTTTGGGGTTCTCCAATTCCTTCGAGACTGCCGACACGAGTCGCTGCGAGAGGCTCTGCGCTGGATAGAGACCTTGCTTCGGATACCCGTCGCTGTACGCATTTCCGATCCAGTTGGTCAGCGCCTCCATAATTTTGTAGTGGAAGGCGGCTAACGACGGACCGCTCCACTCACGTCGGTATTTCTCAATCTCGACACGCAGCACGTCTGCGATCTGATACTCGTTGAAATGCGGCCGGACCCTCTGAGGCACCGGGCGCTCAACGCTACTCCTGATTCGTTTGCAAAGATCATTTATGGCGGTCCGCGTCGACCTGACCTCGATTTCCCGATCGTTTAGCCGGGAAAGGAAATGTGCTTTCGACTCTGCGGTGCGCTCAAGCAGAACTCTCTGCGTCTTGGGTAGATCGAGGCCCTGTACTGCAGTGCTCAGTCCCTCTAGGACTTTTGATTTTCGCGCCGGCACATCCAGGTCAGGTGCCTGGACCTCCTCAAAACGAGTGAAGACGATCGCTAAGCGATCAAGAAACCCTCTCATAATGATATCCTGCAGAAGGATGGGGGCATCTCCCGTCATCGCCGGCATCGCCCGATCAACGAGGCAGATGAGGTCCGCACCTGAGTATTTCTTTGTCAACTCGGGTGGGATCGTCCGGTTGATATTCGATGACGATGCCTGCTCATGCCCAACGCCCTGCCCGTCGATGAGCACCCATCTGGTCGGATTCCCATCTGTCCACGGCGGAGGGAAGAAGCGGCCACAAACTCGAACTCCTTGGACCAGAGGCGTTACGAGCGCGCCGAAAAGTGCACGATTGTTCTGGTAGAGGCGTTGGAGCTTTCGGAAGAATTCCCTTCTATCGCGCGTGTCTGCAATTCGATAGGTCACAGGCCACGACCGCTGGCCTGTCGCCGAACACAGCCGGCGTTCGAGCTCTTCCAGCATCTCTTCCGTCAGGGCATCCAGCTCATCGTGATCGATGTATTGAGTCCAGCACTCGTCGAGCGCGAGCTCATCCTGCTCTGATTTGGGCTGAAGCTCGTCGCGAGCCTTCTTGCAGGCTGCTTCGGTCAGCGACAAGACCTGATCGACGCAGTACTCTAGCTTCGTCCAACGCGTGGCCGCGGAAGCTACACTCAGGTCGAAATCGGGCTCTCTCTCGTCCCCGTCTTCCTCGTCTTCTTCAAATTGGTCCTCGACTTTTTGCGCCCAGCTGCCCAGGACGTAATTAAGGCGAAAACGATTGTCCGTATCGACCAACAGCTTCGATGCAATCTTTGCCTTGTCGTGAGGTTGCTTTTGAGCAAAAGAGCACGCCTCCAGAATATTCTCCTTCACAATCTGTCGTACCTCATTTTCGGCGAAGAACGTGATCACGGCCGAATAATCGGCATTATCGACGATCACTTCGATGTCAGAAACGGTTGCTCGTCCGGCGCCCCGCATCGGAAAGTTATAGTTTGTGGTCTGCAATAGGTGCTGCATGAGCTGGCTCTTACCGGCACCTGTCACACCGACGAACAACACGCACGGTGCCTTCTGCGTCTCCGCTTTGCTTTGCAGGGGCATAACGCGCTCTCGAAGCGCCAAATAATCGACCGGCTCCGGCGTCATGCAATCGTAGAACGCGTCAACAATGACGCGAGCATATTTTCCTTCTGCAATTGCATTGCTGCGGGTCGGCAGCAACGAAGGGGTCTCGCTCGCGATCGCAAGCAGTTCGTCCATATGCTGCTTAAGACCTTCGGCCTCGACCTTTGTGCTTACCTTTAGGCCTCGATGAATCTTCTTCCCGATCGAGCCCTCGCGCACGATTGGGTGGTGGAAGCTGATGTTGTAATTGCCGGATGGGGACTTGTAGATGTGTGCGGTGTTTGCCATAGTCTGCCTCCATGTTCTACCGTGTACTACGGCGGGCGCAAGATCGAATCAAGGGCATAGAACACGGCAGATCATTTTACAGAAGCTGCTGCGGCATCGGCAGTTTCCGCCACGATGCTATTTGTAGACCAATATTTTTGGTGTAGTTATTGAATCGGAGCCAAAGGATATTTGGATGACCAAAGAAGAGTTCCGGCAATGGCGGCAGGCGTTCGGCCTCACTCAAGATGAGACTGCCGAAATGTTCGGCGTGACACGCAACACCGTTCAGAACTGGGAGAACAGGCCGAGCGCGCTTCCGGCATCGATCGATTCTCTCTGTGATATCTGGTCGGACCGACTGCGGAAGGAGATAGCCGATCTCGGCCCGGTGACGCTCAACTATGCCGACGGACCGATGTTCGTCTCACCGTACGGACCGCGTACCCGCATAGCGCAGCTTCGTCAGGAGCCGTATGCAACAAATGCTGCCGCTATCGCCCGCGTCAGAAAGCTTTGGCGCGAGCCAGGCTTCCACGGTCCCTTCATCGTGGAGAAAGATGACAAGCCACTCTGGAATCAAGTCGAGCTTATGCGTGTCGTTGACGGTGACGATACCCGTGCTCCGACAGTGCGCAACACCATCAACAAGTTGGCGAAGTACGTGCTGAACAACTCAGACGCATTCGCACAGGATGGTCGCCGCATGTTTACTAAGCCCGAAGCCGACAAGCACAAGAAGAGGATCGAGAGCGTTGCCCGTCGCCTCGAACAGCTCGCCGCAGAAGCTGAGAAGCGGTTCGTAGCATACGAAGAATTCCACGAACTGCTCAGCCAGCTCCACGAGCTGGGCTTCTATCCGACGGAAAGGCTGGTGCTAAGCGTGGCGCAAGCAATCGTCGGCGAAGAGGTAGCGGCTGCCGTCTAGAGAGAAGGCTTATTGCAGTGACCGATACTAAAGCCATTTTGAAACTACGCGCCCGGGACATGATGACCGTCGAAGACCTTTTCATCAGAGAGGGCTACGTCCTCCGATTCTCGGGCGGTCAAACCGCATTCAGCGATCGAACCTTTGCGGAGTTCTTTCGTGAGGAGCTGAACATCAATATCGATGATCCCAAATGGTCGGTTGAAGGCTCATCAAAGGGAAAGCGGCTTCGCTATTTCTTACGGACGGTGGATGCGGCCCTCGCGATCAGGACGCTCAAGGCGTTATGGGATTATCGAGAGGTATATCGCCAACGCAATCGGATATCGGAGGATATTGAGAACGCGCGTGGCCGACTTGAAGAAGTGTTGACGCATTTGGGCGGGGCTACGCAAAAGGAAGTTACCACTCCGATCAACAAGGATAGTTTCAAGCATGTGAAGTATGACGTGATCTGCCGCGCACTTATTTCGCTCACTGATATGCCTCCACATGAACGCGGTTACCAGTTCGAAAAGTTCCTAAAAAAGCTCTTTGATGCGTTTGCGTTGCAGGCAGAAAAGCCCTTTCGCTTGGTAGGCGAGCAAATAGACGGTAGCTTTGTTTTGGATGGTGATACCTACCTCGTGGAGGCAAAGTGGCAGAATGATCTGATTGGTGCTGGTGATCTCCATGCGTTTCATGGAAAGCTCGATCAGCGCGCTGCGTGGGGACGCGGCTTATTTGTTAGCTACAGTGGCTTCACCGAGCAGGGCCTCATTGCATTCGGTCGGGCACGGAAGGTGATTTGCCTGGATGGACGCGATTTAAGCGAGACATTTCAACGGCAGCTTCCGTTGCCTGAGGTGCTGCGTCGGAAAGTGAGGAGAGCGGTCGAGCACGGCGTAACGCTTGCCCGCGTGTCCGACCTCTTCCCTTAGCCTCGATGCCCATGAGCAGTCAGTCGCTACTTTGCTTTGCGCGAAATTCCGTGCCCACGATCTGCTGTCTAACCTACAATGCCATGTCCAGGGTGATTATCCGCGCGTTCTGACGTGCCAAAAAGCAAGAGGATGCTGATCGTGGCTATCAAGAAATCTGACCTTTATTCCTCCCTCTGGGCCATGTGCGATGAACTGCGCGGCGGCATGGATGCCAGCCAATACAAGGACTACGTCCTGTTCATGCTGTTCATCAAATACATCTCCGACAAATACGGAGACTCTGATGACTTCGCTCCGCCGGTTACGATCCCGAAGGGCGCGAGCTTCAAGGATATGGTCGCCCTTAAGGGCGACAGCGACATCGGCAACAAGATCAATACGCAGGTCATTCAGCCACTCATCGATGCCAACTCCCGTCTCGCCCGCAGCGACTTTCCTGACTTCAATGATCCTAACAAACTCGGCGAGGGCTCGGCCAAGGTAGAGCGCCTTTCCAACCTTATCGCGATCTTTCAGAAGCCGGAGCTGGATTTTTCCAAGAACCGCGCCGAGCATGACGATATCCTTGGCGACGCCTACGAATACCTCATGCGGCACTTCGCCAGCGAGAGCGGCAAGAGCAAGGGGCAGTTCTACACCCCGTCAGAAGTCAGCCGCATCATCGCCAAGGTCATCGGCATCTCCCCAGCAAACAGTAAAGCCGCCACTACTGCCTACGACCCCACCTGCGGCTCCGGCTCCTTGTTGCTGAAGGTCGCCGCGCAGGCGGGCAAGCACATCACGCTCGAGGGCCAGGAAAAGGACGTGACCACTGCCGGCCTTGCCCGCATGAACATGATCCTTCACGACTTCCCGACGGCCAACGTCCTTTCCGGAAACACGCTCTTCGATCCTAAGTTCAAGGATGGTGAGCGGCTCCGAACTTATGACTACGTCGTGGCCAATCCCCCCTTTTCGGACAAGACCTGGTCCACCGGCCTCACGCCTGCGCAGGACCGCTTCCAGCGCTTCGCCTGGGGTGTGCCGCCCAAGAAGCAGGGTGACTACGCCTACCTCCTGCACATCATCCGCTCCATGAAGAGCACGGGTAAAGGCGCCTGCATTGTCCCGCACGGTGTGCTCTTTCGAGGCGGTGCTGAGGCTGTCATCCGCCAGCAGCTCATCCGCTCCGGCTACCTCAAAGCCATCATCGGCCTGCCGGCGAATCTCTTTTACGGCACCGGCATCCCGGCTTGCATTCTCGCGCTCGATAAGGAGAACGCCACCGTCCGCAAAGGCATCTTCATGATCGACGCCTCTAAAGGGTTTATGAAGGACGGCCCGAAGAACCGCCTCCGCGAACAGGACATCCATCGCATCGTGGATACCTTCACCCGGCAGGATGAAAGCGATCCGCGCTACGCCCGCATGGTGCCGGTCGAGGAAATTGCCGACCCGAAGAACGACTACAATCTCAACCTCCCGCGCTACATCGACAGCGCCGAGCCGGAAGATTTGCAGGACATCGACGGCCATCTGCGTGGCGGTATCCCCGAGCGTGACATTGACGATCCGGTGAGATTGCAACCCTATTGGAAAATCCTCCCCAGCGTGCGCACCGCCTTGTTCAAAAAGGGCGACCGCTCCGGTTACTGCGAGTTGAGCCTCCCCATCGCCGAGGTGAAGCCCGCGATCTTCGGCCACGCCGAGTTCACTGCGTTCCACGAAACCGCGACCAAGCTCTTCGCGAAATGGAAGAAGGCAAGCACCCCGTTGCTCAAGGGCTTCGCCAAAGAAGGCCGTCCCAAGCCGCTCATCGAGATTATTTCCGAAAATTTGCTCGCCACCTTCAAGACCGCGCCGCTGCTCGATGCCTACGATGTCTATCAGCACCTCATGGATTACTGGGCCGAGACCATGCAGGACGATTGCTACCTCATCGCCGCCGAAGGGTGGAAGGTGGGTGCGCAGCCCCGCGAGATTCGTCAGGTGAAAAACAAGGACAACAAACTCGTTTGGCCCGAGCCGCATGACTACAAAAAGGGCAAGCGTCGCTTCAAGTCCGACCTTATCCCGGCAACGATTCTCATTGCTCGCTATTTCGCCGCCGAGCGGGATGCCATCGCCACCATCGAAGGCGAACTCGCCGCGATCGAGCAGCAACTCGACGAGAAACAGGAGGAGCAAAGCGGGGAGGAAGGGCTGCTCGCGGAAGTCATCGAGGGCGAGGGCGAGAAGCAGAAAATCACTGCCAAAGCCGTGAAGGCCCGTCTCAGAGAAATCGGCGAAGACCCGGACTACGCCGATGAGCGCCAGGCCCTGCAAGAGTACGCCGTCCTGCTTGACCAGCAGGCGGACGCGAAAGCTAGGCTCAAAGCCGCGCAGGAAGACTTGGACGCCAAGCTCGACGGCAAATACCCGGAGCTCACCGAGGACGAGATCAAGACGCTCGTGGTAGACGACAAATGGCTGGCGAGACTTACCGCTGCTGTGCAGGGTGAGCTGGACCGAGTCTCACAAACGCTCACCGGCCGCATCCGCCAACTGGCTGAACGTTACGGCACGCCATTGCCGCAGCTTACAGACGAAGTTGCCACGCTCGCCAACCGCGTAGATGAACACCTCAAAAAAATGGGGGCGGTATGGCAGTGAAGGCCGGCTACAAGCAGACCGAGGTGGGCGTGATCCCAGAGGAGTGGGTGGTTGCTCGGCTCGGGGACTTAGGTACGGTCGTTCGTGGGGGTTCACCGAGACCAGCGGGCGATCCTCGATATTTCAACGGAAGTTTCATCCCGTGGCTCACTGTCGGATCGCTCACAAACATTCCAATTAGCCAACTATTTGTGACCGACACAGCGACGATGCTGACAGAAGAAGGCGCAAAGCACAGCCGAACGCTCCAAGAGGGAACGCTCGTGATTGTTAACAGCGGGGCAAAAACACTCGGTGTTTCTAAGCTGCTTTCGATTACCTGCTGTGCCAACGACGGCATTGCCGCTTTGGTAAATCAAAGCGGTGGAAATAAGCAATTTCTTTGCTACTTTCTCAACTCTCAGATCAATCGCCTTCGTGAAGTTGTTGCGGCCGGGAATGACCAGCTAAATCTCAACACTGGTCGAATCGCCTTAATCGCTGTTCCGTTTCCTAAGGAAAGTGAACAGCGCGCTATCGCTGCGGCGTTGAGCGATGTTGATGCGCTACTGGGTGCGCTGGACCGGCTCATCGCCAAGAAGTGCGACCTCAAACAGGCCGCCATGCAGCAACTGCTCACCGGCCAAACCCGCCTCCCCGGCTTCCACGACGAGTGGGAGGTGAAGCGGTTGGGAGATATCGGCGAAATCTCAAGCGCAGGCGTCGACAAGAAAATTCGCTCCGACGAAGTGCCCGTTCGTCTCGTCAACTACCTCGATGTGTATCGAAAGGACTTTATCTACTCGAAGGATTTGAATCACTGGGTCACCGCACCAGCGCAGCAAGCCAAACGCTGTGGTGTGCTGAAAGGCGATGTGTTTTTCACGCCGACCTCTGAAACACGAGACGACATCGGAATTTCTGCCGTAGCGATGGAGGACATCCCCGACGCGGCCTACAGTTATCATGTCGCTCGGCTACGGTTGCACGCACCGTGGGACTTGTGTTTCCGAACTTATGCCTTCAAGACGCGTGCCTTCCTGGATCAAGCTCAGACGCTATGCGACGGCAATGGTACGCGCTACGTGATTTCGCAGGGCAAGTTCAGGAGCATGACAGTTCAGGTTCCACCAGTCCCCGAACAAACCGCCATCGCTGCTGTGCTGATGGATATGGACGCGGAGCTGGCGGTGTTGGAGGCCCGGCGCGACAAGACCCGCGCCCTCAAGCAAGGCATGATGCAGGAACTTCTTACCGGCAAAACGCGGCTCGTCTCTCCTCAGGAAGCCTATGCCTGAACAACCCCGCTCCGAACGCAAGACGCAAAACCGTGTCATCGCGCTTTTCACGGACAAAGCGCGCCCCGATTGCCTCGGCTACCGCTACCTCGACGATTGGAGCAAACGCGAGAACAACCGCTGCATCGAGACGGATCTGCTGCGGACGAACTTGAAGGCGCGCGGATATTCCGAAGCACACATTTCTGCCGCGTTGCAGAAACTTATGGCCGCTGCGGATTCAACCGGCATCACGCTCTATCAGGCTAACCTGCGCACCTACCAACTGCTCCGCTATGGCGTGGACGTACAGATTGCCGCCGGGCAGGCGCACGACAAGGTGCATCTGGTGGATTGGGTGAACCCGGAGAAGAACGACTTCGCCCTCGCAGAAGAAGTCACCCTGCGCGGAGGTTACGAGCGCCGGCCCGACATTGTGCTCTATCTAAACGGCCTCGCCATCGGCGTGATCGAGCTAAAGCGCAGCTCGGTGGAAGTGGCCGATGGCGTGCGCCAGCTCATCACCAACCAAGAGGAGATTTTCAATAAGGGCTTCTTCTCACCTGTTCAGTTCCTATTCGCGGGTAGTGATTCGCAAGGGCTGCGCTACGGTACCGTCACCACCAAAGAAGAGTTCTTCGTGGAATGGAAGGCGACGACCTCTGGCCCGCTGACCGCTGGCGCGCTGCTGGACCGGCCGCTCGCCGAGATGTGCGAGAAGTCCCGACTGCTCGACCTGATCCGCAATTTCATTATCTTCGACAACGGCATCAAGAAAGTGCCGCGCCCGCATCAGTTCTCGGGCGTGAAGGCGGCGCAAGAGCGCATACGCCAGCGCGAAGGCGGCGTCATCTGGCACACCCAGGGGAGTGGCAAAAGCATCCTCATGGTGCTCCTCGCCAAGTGGCTGCTGGAGCACGATCCTGAAGCCCGTATCCTCGTTGTCACCGACCGCGACGAGCTGGATAAACAGATCGAGGGGGTGATGAAGAACGCCGGGGTTATCGGCGAAAACTCCCCTTCGCCTCGCATCACCTCGCGGGCGGAGTTTGTCGCAAAACTTGGTGCCACCACTCCCCGGCTGCTATGCGCACTGATCCACAAATTTGACCCCGCCGATCTCAATGGCCCACCACCGCCGGTCCACGGGCGCTTCTACGTCTTTGTGGATGAATGTCACCGCACCCAGGGCGGCGACATGAACCGGCAGATGAAACGCTGGCTAGAGAACGCGATATTCATCGGGTTTACCGGCACGCCGCTGCTGCGCAAAGACAAGCAAACAACACGAGACGTGTTTGGCACCTACATCCACACCTACAAGTTCCACGAGGCAGTCGCGGATAAGGTGATCCTCGACCTAAAATACGAGGCCCGCGACGTCCCCCAACGCATCACCTCGCAAAAGGCCATCGAAGCGTATTTCGAGCAAAAGACTAAAACGCTGAACAATTTTCAGAAGGCCGTCCTCCGCAAGCGCTGGGCGACGATGGAGGAGCTGATGAGCGCGGGCGAGCGCAAGCAGCGCATCATCGCCAGCATCATCGAGGACTTCAGCCTCAAGCCGCGTCTGAACAACGATCGCGGCACGGCGATCCTCGTGGCGGCCAGCATCTACGACGCCTGCCATTACTTCCGTCTGTTCCAGAATACGGCCTTCGGCAGATACTGCGGCATCATCACGTCCTTCGAGCCAAGCCCTGGCGCTATCGTGCTGGAGCCAGCGCAAAGCGACGAGCGCTACAAGTTCGACACCTATACGCAGCACGTCCTGACGAACGGTCAGACCACGAAGGCTTACGAAGACGAAGCCAAGCGGCGCTTCATCGAGGAACCGGCCAACCTCAAGCTACTGATCGTGGTGAGCAAGCTTCTGACCGGCTTCGATGCGCCGAGTTGCACCTACATTTACCTCGATAACGAGCTGTACGATCACAACCTCTTCCAAGCGATCTGTCGCACCAACCGTCTCGATGGTGACGACAAGGACTACGGCTACATCGTGGACTTCAAGGAATTGTTCGGGAACGTGCAGGAAGCTATCGCGGTCTACAACTCCGACGAACTGGACACCGACGAGGGCAGCGGCGGTGACAACAACGTCAAACTAAAAGACTGGTTGGTTGAGGGAAAGAAACAGCTCGATGTCGCCCGTGAAGCGCTCCGCTACCTGTGCGATCCGGTGCCGCCGCCGCGTGAAGTGGAGCAATACATCCATTACTTCTGTGGCGACGCCAGCAATCCCAACGCCCTTGCCGAAACGGAACCGCTGCGAATTTCCTTCTACAAGGCCGTGGCCACTTTCGTGCGCGCCTACGCCGATATCGCGCAAAATCTCACCGAGGCCGGCTATTCGGATGTCGAGGCTGCCGCTTTGCAGAAGGAGGTGGACTTCTACAGTGACACCCGCGCCGCGATCAAAAAGCACTCGGGCGAGGAGCTGGACATAAAGCCCTTCGAGTCGGACATGCGCCACCTCCTTAACACCTATGTCCAGGCAGACCCTGCCGCCGACTTGGGCAATCTCAATTCGTTGTCGCTCACCGAGCTGATCGTCGAGACCGGCATTCATGATGCCATTGCGAGAAAGCTAAACGAAAAAGGGAAGCTCTCGCGCAACGCCATCGCCGAAGGGATCATCAACAACGTCCGCAAGACCATCATCCGCGACCAGCTCACCGACCCCAGGTTTTACGCGGAGATGTCAAAGCTGCTGGATGACCTCGTCAAACAAAGCCGCGCCGATGCCGCGGCCTACGAGGCATTCCTGAAGAAGGCGGAGGAACTAGTAAAACACATGGCCCAGAAGAATACCGGCGGCCATCCTGCAGGGCTGAACGGGTATCCCGGAGCCATCGTGCTCTTCAACAATCTCGCCAGCATCCCCGCGACGACCTTCCAATGTCCTGCGGACGAAAAAGGAAAGGCGAAGCTCGCCCTCGAACTCGATCTCGCCATGCGCGAGAAGGCACCGGCCGGATGGAAAGGGGACGATACCCGCGAGAAGCAAGTGCTTAACGCGCTCTTTCCAATCATGTCTCGCGACAGGCAGGCGACGCAGGCCATTTTTGAGATTATCAAGAATCAACCGAGCTACTGATGGCGGAGACGATCCATATAGGCGAGGTCACCATCGCGGTAACGCGAAAGGACATCAAGAATGTCCACCTCTCCGTCCACCCGCCTAGTGGGCGTGTAACCCTGTCTGCACCCAAAGCGACGCGCCTGGAGGTGGCTCGGGCTTACGCGATCTCCAAGCTCGGCTGGATAAGGGATCAGCAAAAAAAGCTGACAAACCAAGCGCGGGAGCCAACCCGCCAATTCATCAATCGCGAGAGCCACTATCTTTGGGGGCGGCGGCACCTCATGACGGTCGTACATCGGGACACCAAGCCCTTCGTGGTGCTCGACCACAAACGAATTACCCTTTCCGTGCGTCCGGGCAGTGATCCAGCCAAGCGGGCCGATGTGATCCATGAGTGGCACAAAGCGCTGCTGCATGAGCAAGTGCCGAAACTCATCTCCAAGTGGGAACGGAAGCTCAAGGTCGAAGTGCGCGGATATTTCTTGCAGCGGATGAAAACCAAGTGGGGAAGCTGCAACCATCGGGCAGGTCACATCCGCCTCAACACCGAACTGGTGAAGAAGCCAAAAGACCTTCTTGAGTATGTGATAGTCCACGAGATGGTCCATCTCATCGAGCCCACGCACAGTGACCGCTTCGTCGCCATCCTTCAGAAGAACTACCCGACGTGGTGCGACGCCCGCACCGAACTCAATGAGTTACCGCTCACGGCTGAGGCGTGGAATGAGTGATTGCCTTTTTTAACTCGTCTCCGGTCGCGCCGGCATGCGTGAAACGGCGCCGGCTCGCCAATGTGCTTTTTGCCCTTTACCTTTAAGCGAACGAAAAAAAAGCTGTATTAAAAAGTTATGCTTTTGTTCATTTCGAGAGCACTCAGATAACCTAACCGATGAGGCAAGCATGGGAAATATTGTTAGGTGGTTTGAAGACTTCCCGCGCCGTGCGTTGGATCTCCTTCCTGAGATGAAGGACTTTGCCGCCCAACGTGACCGTATGGGATCCCTGTCGCTCCTAATTGCTCCGGCCCTGATAGTGGCGCCGTACGAGCGGCTGCAAACGTACGCGCGTCGTAGAAATCCTCAAGCTGACTACCTACGCTTTCCTGAGGCGCATAAGGAGTTCAATGCTGTAATGGAGGCGCCGTTCCGCGACGCCGCGTTTTGGACAGCGCAGACGAAGGGGTCATCGACCGAATGGTTAGGAGGACAGGTCAATCGGATATCGAGCGATCCCTCGATATGGAAATCGCGCAATGGGCTTAAACTTTCGCAAAACGAGTTTTGGGCGGTCGATATTGGCGCCAAGGAAACGCGATGGGTATGGAAACTATTACGCGACGCCCTGTCTCACTGGAACGTCGCTAACTCGGATCGGCAACACCGTAGTTTCGATGAGGGGGGCATTATGCAACGGCTGCTATTCTATCGCTCGCATGATGACAACGGGCCGTGGGATATTGTTTCTGTCTCCCCCGAAGCATTCATTGCCTTCCTTGAGGCATGGACTGTCTTCCTCAGTCAAGGCTTTGGCCATGAAATGTTGGCCGAGAGCGAAGCAGCGTGAGGCGTGGCAGTGAGTGAACTCTGACTACAAACCGCGTAGACACTCAACGGTGATAAATGTTCTACTCCTATTTGAGAAGTTTTCGCAGCTCTATTACGTCTAACAGCTTCGGCCCTCGGTGAATCATCCTATGACAATTTGCGCAAACGACTCGTACGTCGTCGGTGGTCGATTTTCTTTGTCCCTTTCGCGCGCCTATTGGCAAGAGATGATGGACTTCAACAAACCCCTTTCCCAAATTGCCGTATCGCTCTTCAAAGCCAAAGTCACACACTTGGCACCTATACCCATAGCGGGCCTTAGCCGCAGCTACGAGTTTTGGGTTTCTAACCGCGATGTTAATCTCAGCAATTGATCTTTGACCTTCCTCAAATGCGCTCCGGTCAACCGCCTTCCTTAAAACTGGCTCCGCCTGCCCAACCTTCATCGAAGCAAACACTTCTAGGAATCGCCCATATTGTGGGGAACGTTCGGGGAAATGCCAGTTCCTCTGTCCAATGAAACCTTTGTCCGTACGTTTGGATCGCATTGGCACTTCTAGGTAACGTTCTGCTGCTGGTATTAAATGTGCGTCTTTGATTTTGGTCTTAAATTGATAAATCCAAGTACCACGTGTCGAAGTGCGACGAAGCGATTGAGGTTCACTGTACGCAATGGCATGATCGTACCAACCTGACCTGACGGCTTTTTTGTACCAGCGGATGAGAGACTACTGCATTGGCATGATCTCATCTAGATGGTGAGCCGAGGGCACGAATGTCTGCGGTGCCGGCGGCCTGTAGTTGAGCGCTGAGTGCGGTCGGACGGTGTTGTAGTGCTTGCGCCATTGCTCGATGACGATCTGTGCCTCCTTCAGGCTGTAGAAGATTTCGCCGTTCAGCAGCTCGTCGCGTAGCTTGCCGTTGAAGGACTCGCAGTAGCCGTTCTCCCAGGGGCTGCCTGGTTCGATGTATAGGGTTTTGGCCCCGACCTGCGTCAGCCAGTTGCGTACAACCTTTGCCGTCATCTCAGCGCCATTGTCGGATCGAACATGCTCGGGCACACCCCGCATGAGCATGACGTCGGCCATGGTCTCGAGTACGCCGAAGCTGTTGATCCGCCGCGCCACCCTGATGGCTAGGCATTCGCGGGTGAACTCGTCGATCAGCGTCATCAACCGCAGCTTGCGGCCATCGTGGGTCTGTGCCTCAACAAAGTCGTAGGACCAGACATGATTGCGCCGCTCTGGTCGCAACCGGATGCAGGATCCGTCGTTGAGCCAGAGCCTGCCTCGTGGCCTTTGTTTCTTCGGTACTTTGAGCCCCTCGCGGCGCCAGATCCGCTGCACCCGGTCGCAGCCCACGTCCCACCCGGCCTCGTCCAGCAATGACTTGATCCGACGATAGCCGTACCGGCCGTACTGCGATGCCAACGCAATAATGGCCTGCGTCAGCGCATCTTCATCAGCACGAACTAGGGTGGTGTAACGCTGCGTTCCGCGTGGCTGACCGACAATCCGGCAGGCATGACGCTCCGAGAGACCGTACTTCCCCCGAATGCGGGCAACCATCTGCCGGCGCCGCTCGGGGCTTACAAGTTTCCCGAGGCGACGTCCTTGAGCACCTGCTTCTCAAGCGACAGATCGGCAACCAGCCGCTTCAGGCGCACATTCTCGCGCTCAAGATCCTTCATCCGCTTGGCCTGATCGAGCTCAAGGCCACCGTACTCCTTGCGCCAGCGGTAATAGCTCTGCTGTGATATGCCCGCTTCCCGGCAGGCCTCCGGCGTCGCCTTGCCCTGCGACATCAATACTTCAATCTGGCGAAGCACCGTCACGATCTGCTCCGGGCTGAACCTCTTCTTCGGCATGACCCAAGCTCCTTTCCCAACCTATTTTCTCACATCGCTTGGTTCAAAAAAGCCAGGTCAGGTCAGTCCCGCATTGGGTCGATGAGCCGCCGCAGAAATCCGATTTCACCGTCGTTAAGTTCGATCCCAGCATTGGGCTTGTACGGATCATTTTCTCGGAGACGGGTCGGATCAAGACCAGCCAAGTCAGCAAACATGCACCCCAAAGCCTTCCAATCTTCAGCATAGGAGTAGATGAGACGGTCTATTCTTCTGCGGGTTTCATGGAGGGAAGGCTCGGTTGGCCTAGGCTCGCCTAAGATCAGGCTCCACTCGAATCCTCCGAGTCGAAAGTCCGGCGAGTGTGCGCCGCTCGTGAACACAGAGAACGCATCAAGTCGGCCATGCACGAGCCCGTGCGTGTGAAGGATCGCAAGGGCGCGCGTCAAACGCGCCAAATTCCCCCAAAGAACGGTCCGATTTAACGGCACCCCCAACGAGCGAAGCCAGTTTCGGGCAGGCGAGGTTCGGAGCTTCGCATGCAGAGTCACGGTGCCCGGCTCGTGAACGACGCAAAACGCATCCGCAGTTTCGATCATATCCACAATGCCGACCATCACTTCGTCGGCGCCAGGATAGCTCATCACCCTGTCGACCTGCCGTCTCTCATGCCTCCAAAGCTCGCGTAGGTCGCCGTCGGCCTCGGTGCCTGTTTTCAGCCAATACTTCAGAATCCTATCTTGGCCGTTGGCACGTTCGGTGGCTTCGATCAGCGCTGGGCGCAGGGTCGCCGCTTGCGGCCCCTGGAGATAATCGTCGGGGAGTTCGAACAAATCTTCGAGGGTCGGTTGGTTCTTTTTCTGGGACATGTCGCCAGTCTACACCCTGCGCACGATTCGGGCCCTACGGCAGCCGCGACTCGGCCGGAGTTCGACGAGCGACCGACTCTCTATATCGCGGACGGCTGCGAACAAGCCGGGTTCGTTTGGAGAGTGACATGACCGACCCGATCCTTTCAGTGCCCCCAGGTGGAGCACTTTCCGTAAGAGATTTTTGCCGCTGGTCAAGTTTGGGCCGCACCGCCGTCTATAAAGAGATTGGTCGGGGCCGCCTCAAGGCCCGCAAAGTCGGCCGCAGGACGATCATCCTTTTTGAGGACGCGCGGCGTTGGCCACCGGGTTTTTCCTTACATGGCCTTTGCTCGCCTGTGGAGTTCCGGGAAGTGCTCCGGAACTTGGTCCAAGAGGATGCCGAGCAGTTGATCGGCAAGGAGGCGTGCGATCTCGGCGTTAGGAACACCGAGTCGCTCGATCTCTATGAACGTCCCGCAAATTTTGTCAGCGATGTTGTCGCGCATTGCGTCGAGAATTTCCTTGACGGCTTCGGCCTTATTCATGGGACTGTCCTTTCATGTGTGAAGAGAGCCAGCCGGCAACAGGGAACTCGGTCATGACCGCCCTCTTGCTGTTGCGAAGGTGATGCAGTGGCTCGAAGAGAGCTGCGTGTATGTCAACGATCAATGTTTGCGCGGCGCGCATTGGGGACTTCCTTCTTCTTTTGAATTGCGTGCGTCACATGACGCCCGCCGCGTGTTTTGGACCTTCACCTTGCCGGAAGAAGAAAGATTTTCGGCAGGTTGTTGCGAGGCTTGCAGTCCGATGCCTCGTCACTTCTCAGAACGATCCCAAGAAGGAGACCGTCCTCACGCTCCGCAATACATAGGAGGGTCCCATGCCGGACGCTAGGGGTTCGAACCGGATTTGCTCTTTGGTTAAGAACGGTAAACGGGCACACGATCTCAGAAATGGGCGCCGACCAACGTTCCTTGTTCCGGGCCTTAAGGTCGGGCAACCTCGAGGCCGCACGAGCCGGCCGGCAATTTTGCTAAAACGGATTTTTCACTCGAAGTCTGCGACCCCTCGCCGCGCCGAGGCGATTTCCGGAGCCGCGTGACGGCGCCCACTCGAGGTGACCGACGCCAACGCGGTGTAGGCGACCGTGTGCTGGATGTTTCTGTGTCCGAGATAATGCTGGATTGCCCGGGTGTCGCGGCCGTCGTTGGCGAGCTTGTAATCGCGTGCCTTCTACGAGAAGCAGCATATGGTGGATGCAACTCGACAACGGCTTAGACACAAACGGATGTCGTCTTACAAAAGCGATCATTTCTATTGGTATGCGTGACAGATGGTTACTTGCCGCCTGCGTAGCAAGCGAACGAAAAATGCATTTCTCGAAAGCGCCAATGATCGCCCTGCGGCGAGTCCTCGAAAATAGACCCCTGCATCTTCCAGAACGTCGAATTTCCCGTGAGGAATTAAATAGTTTGAATAGTCCCGAATATGTTGAACACCTGGAGTTTAGTTTCCGCTTAACGGACTGGCGAAGATAGGGGGCTCATCTTTTGCTTTTGTTGGCGGGCCTGCGTGCACTTAACGCAGCGGTTAGCGATGAGCCGATGTACCCGCTGTCTGACACCGTCGATAAATAGTCGACACGCTTGGGTGCACCAGCGACCTCAATCGATTGCAAGGCGCCCATACAGAAGGCCGCTGATCGGATACCGCTACCCGAAAGCGCGAACCCCGCCCTGTCCAGTAGAGGTCTTACCCCTCTCTTGGCGCCAGGTATTTTGCGAACAGGCTTAAATCCAGGTGCGTTTCTTCGCTTATTAATGCCTTGAATTTCGAATTCAAGAACGTTTTCGAATTCAGTGGTGCCAGGAAATACTGCGCCTGTCACAGCCATGATTCCCTACTTATTTTCCTGCTCGCCTTGAGATCTGGAAGCAGCGTCAGGCTATGCTGTCGTGGTCATAGTCGTCGCTGATCACCACTATGATTTGAAATAATTTAAGTGAGTCAAGCGCGTCGGCCGCAATCAAAGATTAGGAGTTACCTTCGCTATTTACAACGCAGAGCTGCACCCAAAGGAGTCAATCGCAACGTCCGACCGAGACGCCGATCATGAGTAAGTCGCGACGACCGTCCAAGTGCCATCCGCATTCTGCGTCTTCGTGACTGTTGCACCATCGCTTTGAAAATCACCCGCAAACTTGGGCGACCATATCATTGGGAACATTATTGAGAGTCACCTAATTTGACACCGCTTGGCGAGCCAAACATTGGTGGTCAAACGTGCTTGACACGCGCAATGAGGTTCGCGAGCATCTTCATATGGAATACGCTGTCTTCCATATGAAGACGCCATTGAAACGCGGTGTTCGTCCGTTGTCGTCCGTCATCAAGACGCTCGACCTCGTTGATGTGATGGCTCGGCACGGAAAGCCGGCCCGTCTCGCCGAGATTGCCCATGCAGCCAATATGAGCCGGGGCACCGCGCACCAGAAACTGATCACGCTCGTGCACGCTGGCTGGATCGAGCACAAGGATAGTCATTACCGCCTGTCATTGCATGCGACACACATAGCGAGCGCTGCCCTAGAGCAGGCCGACCTCGGTGAACGCGTTGTTCCATTCCTCGAGCAGCTTGTTGTACGTGCGAAGGAGACTGCCTCGCTTGCTGTCATCGATGGAACCTCAGCCTGTATCGTGCAACGTGTGGAATCAATCGGCATCTTGCGCGCTGAATTGCATGTCGGAGCTCTGCTCGATCTGTCGAACAGCGCATCGGGTCGTGTATTAGTCGCGTTCGCCAGGGACTTTATGCTCGACGAATGGCGGCGACGCAAAGTTGTGCTGCCCGATCCAAAAATCCTCAGGCAGGTGAGGCGCAATAAATTTGCGATATCGAGCGGTCTTTCCTACGAAGGCGTGCGCGCGATCGGCGCGCCGGTTTTTGACGGCCGCGGCGAGTGCATCGCGGCGCTATCGCTGGTCGGACCGGTCTCCCGTTTCAATATCAGCCGGTTACGTCCGCTGCTCGAGCGCGCCGCAGCCCGCATTTCCGAGCATTTGAAAACTGGCGCGTCGTGACCGTTTCCGCTAGCAGGCAGAGCACCCAGGGCCCTCCGCGCGCACGCGAGCCACGCGATCTCATGCGTGTGAAGACACTGGCGGCATTGCAGCCCTGCCGCTTGAGCGCCTCGCGCGCGCTTATGGTCCGAGCTATTCGTGAGCGGTGGAAAATTGCCCGACTTGCTTTCGATCTCGATGCCAACGCCAGAGGCTCGGCATTTTATCGCATTGAAACGCCGAAACGGACCTTTGATTTTCCAGTTTATTCATTTGAGTTCTCGCCGAAAGGGCGCACCGGCAGGATCATTGGTCGCTCTTGGGACATGATGGCTGCGCTGGTCGAAGGGCCGATGTCGACCGCTGATATTATGAGCACGCGAAACGAATTGCCCAAGCTCTATGAAGGCCGTGCCACACCCGGCACGTTGATCTGGTGCCGTTCTAATCGCTCGTCGCGCGCTTTTGATCACACGGTTGAACGGCTTGCCGCCGGCTTGCAGCCCAACCTCGAGGTGATCGGCCAAGTCTGCTATCTAATGCGCAACACAGGGCTCGACGGTAACGGGACCTTCGGAACACGCTCGTTTCGTGTGCTCGAAACTGATCATCCTCTGCGCGGCGCGCTTGCCGCGCAAATGCTGTGCGCCTACCTGATGCGCGTTTTCGCGCAGGATCTGGTCGAGCATCTCGCCCGTTGTCGCTCGCCTTCGGCAGTACCATTGTCGCGGGACATCGCCCGTTACCTCGGCGTCGGCAACGGCTCGGCGCTCGGACTGATCCTGTTCGTCAACAATCATCCGCACCTCATTGGCCGCTGGCTCACGGCTCGCGAAGGCGCGCTTGCGGCGGCGAAATCATTGCAGGTCGCGCCCGACCATCCAGCGGTCGCGCATCTCTTGACGCTGCTCGATCGTGCAATCCGGTTTCGCAGCGAGGATCGCGTGCGTTACGAGGCCTTGGTCCCGAGCGAGCGGCTTGCAGAGGAGCTAAAGGCGATGCGTGACATTGTGCGTCGCTATGTCGAATGCGGCCGCGTGAATGGGCAGCGGCCGGTCTATCCTTTTGCCACGCTGTGTGATGCCCTTGCCGACCGCGTCCTGCCAGAAGCGCTCGAGACCCTGCATGCCCTGCTGATTGAGATCGTGCCGGACGTTGCCGACGCCTTCGCGGAGGATCTGATTGTTGACGAGGAGACCGTCACCCGGCCAGAAATGCCAATGGCGCGGCTGCGCGAGATCCTGCACCGCGACTATCGTTGGGCGCTCGACACCGACATGTTGGCGCCGGGCGCGCGCCGTTATATTTGGTACAAGTCGGCAAACGCCGAAGAACCGCGCCGCGGACCAATCGACGAGGTGCCGTGGGCATTCAATCTTGGCCTCGACGTTCCCAGCCTCGCGCAAGCGGTAGACCTCGCGCTTGCGGAATTCGACGACAGGACGCCGGTGGCGCGGCTCTTGCTTGCGCGGCCTGACCTGCGCGGCTTCATCGCCCGCGTCCAGTCGCTGGCCGATCTTCGCTATCATACGCCGATCATGAACATCATGGACGACGGTTTTGTGCCGATAGACGTCGTGCGTCTGATGAACGTCGGCCTGCACGGTATCGATAAAACGCGCGACTATCTTAATCGCAATCTTCGCGGCGTACTGTTCCACGGCGCGCCGCTGCCGGACGAGATCGCTGCCGGTACGAACACCGAATGGTTCTGGCCGCAGGAGCCGGCGCGATGAACGCCCATACTTATGCTTCAGAAGAGGTGACGCTGTCAGTGCGCGAGACGCGCATGATCCTGGAGCGGATTCTGCTCACGACCGGTCTACCGGATGGCTTCGTACCGGCGGTTGGCAACAGCATTCTGTACTCGCAAGCGGCAAAGCTCGGCGGCCTCGCCGCTTTCGAAGCGGATGTCGATGCTCTTAGCAAGGCGAAATTGCCGACCGTTAGTATCCTTGGTGAGGATCCAGAAGGGATTTACGTCGACGCCAACGGCAATCATGCGTGGCTGGTCAGCAATGATGCTCTCGACCTCGTTCTTGCCCGCTATCGGACCGGCAAGTCCGGCGATCTTGAGATCCGCAACGCGCTTGTGCCGTTCGAACTTCGCGTTATGGAAGCGCTTGCCTATCGTCACGGCGCGCGCGTCAAAGTGACCGTGTCGGCAGACGGCGGCACGCTACAGGTCCTTGCCGACGGTCTGTCCGAACCGGATGCGGTTATGGACGAAGCGCTTCGCCACGGCTTTCCAGTGCCGCAGTGGCTATGGCGTAGCCTTTATGATCGGTCCGGTCAGGCCTTGACGCCCGACTCGATCGAATCCCGCCGCCACGCCGGACCGGTAATGGTCGATGCGGAAGGCCGTGTGCATGGCCGTGACGATGACGACACCGACTTCGAACTCCTCCGCGGCTCCAGGGCCGACCACCCTCAAGCGCGTGAAGGTGCCTAAATGTTGATCGACGGTTTGCAATGTGGCCATTTCGACCGCGCGGTGCTGGAGCAACTGCGAGCCGCTGATGTCGGTTGCGTTACGGTGACGCTAGGCTTCTGGGAGTCCGCAATCCAGGCCATGGATGCCATCGGCTGGTGGCGTGACCTCGAGCGCGAAAACGGCGATGTGATGGGCATTGCCTACAGCGCCGACAATATTGAGGCGATCTCGACCTCCGGCCGTATCGCCGTGTTGCTCGGCTTCCAGAACGCGACACTATTCGACAGCCGAATCCGTTTCGTTGAACTGTTCGCCGACATGGGCATTCGCGTCGTCCAGCTCACCTACAACAACCAGAACGACTATGGGGGCTCCTGTTACGAGGCCGAGGATTCTGGTCTCTCGCGCTTCGGTCGTCAGCTTGTGCATGAGATGAACAGGGCTGGGATACTCGTCGACCTCTCGCATGTCGGCAATAGAACCACGCTCGATGCAATCAAGCATGCGCAGAGCCCCGTCGCGGTGACGCATGCCAATGCCGATTCGCTGTTTCCGCACAAGCGCAACAAAACCGACGATGTACTGCATGCGTTGCGCGACAATGGCGGCATTGTCGGCTGCGCCTGTTATCGCAACATCACTGGCGACGATTACTGTTCCACCGTCGACCGCTGGTGCGACATGGTCAAGCGCACGGTCGATATCGCCGGTATCGATCATGTCGGCGTCGGTACTGATCGGAGCCACAATTTCGGTCCGCGCGATTACGATTGGATGCGCAAGGGGCAGTGGACCCGGGGCGTCGACTATGGTGCAGGCTCCGCGGCGCGTCCCGGCAAGGTGCCACCTGCGGACTGGTTTCGTGAATTGTCGGGTATCAGCACTGTTGAGCCCGCGCTAGCGCGCGCAGGCTTCAACGCCGACGAGGTGGCAAAGATCGCCCGCGGCAATTGGTTGCGCGTCTACCGCGCCGTCTTGGGCGTGAAGCAAATAGCAAAATACCCCAAACAGTTGGAGGTTTAGTCATGACTAAGCGTTTGGACCGATTCTCCCGGCGCTCTCTGCTGAAGGCTACCCTTGCCGGCACCGCAATCGTCGTTGCGCCCTGGGTGCGGCGCGTCGACGCGGCGGAAGTTCTTTATGTAAATACCTGGGGCGGCGCCTGGGAGGAATCGGCAAAGAAGCACATCTTCGCGCCTTTCACCAAGGAGACCGGTGTTGAGATTCGGACGATCTCGCCGGTATCAGTCGCCAAGCTGGCAGCACAGGCGAAAACCGGAGCATATGAATTCGATGTAACGACACTTGGCGGCGGCGACATCGTGCGTGCGAACAAGGCCGCCATCATCGATCCGATCACCGACAAGGAGGCAAGCGAAATGGGGCTGTGGAAGGATGCTGTCTTCCAGAACGGTGTCGCCTCGCACGCTTTCGCGACTGTTATCGCCTACCGCAAGGACAAGTTCCCCAACGGCGGGCCGACCTCTTGGGCGGAATTCTGGGATACAATAAAATTTCCCGGGCCGCGGAGTCTGCAGAAATACGCAGCGCGTATTCTGCCGATCGCGCTGCTTGCCGACGGCGTGCCGATCGACAAGCTCTATCCGCTCGATGCCGAACGTGCCTTCAAGTCGCTCGAGAAAATCAAGCCGTCGATTCGTGTCTGGTGGACGCAGGGGCCGCAGTCGCAGCAATTGCTGCGCGACGGCGAGGTGCACGTAATTGGCATCTGGAACGGGCGTATCCAGGAATTGATCGAACAGGGCTCGCCTTCCGAACTGGTCTGGAACCAGGAGGAGATCGATCGCGCCTATTGGGTGGTTGCCAAGGGCACGCCAAGAGCCGAGATCGCGCGCAAATATATCAAAGTGGCCGTTTCGCCCGAGGCTTTGGCTGGCTTCTGTACGGATGCCAATTACGGGCCGCTCAATCCAGCAGCCTTCAGCCAGATTCCGGACAAGGATGCGGTGAAAATGCCGACCTATCCGGCACATTATAAGCTTGGCTTTGAACAGGACGTACTCAATGCCGGCGTCGATCTAGACGCCATGACAAAGCGCTTCGATCAGTGGCTGGCCAGTTAAAACTTGCGCATACATCGCGACGCGCCGGGCGCCGCGATATATTAAACTTGCGGCCACGATGAAAGACGCGTCGGTATTTGCGGTGCCGGACCGCTGGCTCCCTTACGCGCTCCTGGCGCCGCTGCTTGCGTTTCTGGCGGTGTTCTTTGTTGTTCCGCTCGCGCAAGTGGCCTGGCTCAGCGTCAGCGAGCCAGCGTTTGGCTTCGGCCACTACGGCAAAGTGCTGGCCGACCCGTATTACCGGCGGGTCGTGCTCGACACGATGGCGACGTCCTTGTTCGTCACCGTGATCTGTGTGCTGCTTGCCTATCCGCTTGCCTATGTCATGGCGCAGATCGGCCGCGCAGGCAGTACGCTGCTGCTCATGCTGGTGGCAATGAGCTTCTGGACGAGCTTTCTGGTACGCACCTATGCATGGATCATCATTCTAGGAAATCGCGGGCCGGTCGCGGCGCTGCTCCGGGACGTGGGGTTAAGTCCGCCCTTGATGCTGTTCACGCGCTTCAGCACGGTCGTTGCGCTCGTGCACATCTTGCTGCCAATCATGGTGATGTCGCTTTACGCCGTGATGCGCAAGATCGACATCAACATTATGAAAGCGGCGGCGAGCCTTGGCGCAACGCCGTTTGGTGCCCTTCGCAGCATCTATTTTCCACTCACCGCGGCGGGCATCGTGTCCGGTTCGACCATCGTTTTCGTGCTGTGCATGGGTTTCTACGTGACTCCGGTGCTGATCGGCAGTCCCCGCGAGCAAATGATCTCTGGCGTCATTGGACAGCAGATCGAGGAGTTCCTTGCTTTCGGCGAGGCTTCGACGATGGCAATCGTCTTGCTTGCGGTCACCGTGATCGTTCTTTCGATCTATCACCGCTTCTTCGGACTCGATCGGCTTTGGGGTTGAACGATGTGGGCAACCTTTCTCGCGCTGGGGCTCATCGTCGCGATATTCGTCGCACTCCCCATAGCCGTCGTCGTGCCGATGTCGTTTTCGACCTCACCGTCGCTGGAATTCCCGCCGCCCGCTTATTCAATTGGCCATTACATCCAGTTCTTTCACGACGTCACGTGGACGGGCCCGCTGATCAACAGCAGCGTCATCGCGACGGGTACCGCGCTCCTCACGATGATATTGATCACACCTGCGGCCTTTGCGATGGTGCGCCACGATTTTCGCGGCCGCAGTCTGCTGAATATCGTCCTGCTGATGCCGCTCATCGTGCCGCACATCGTGATGGCGGTCGGTTATTTTACCTATTTCGCGAGACTTGGCCTGCTGCAGACCTATCTTGGGGTCATACTTGCGCATGCCTGCCTCACCAGCCCGGTCGCTTTTCTCACCGTATCAGCGGGCCTCAAAGGTTTCGACCGCAGTTATGAGCGCGCGGCGCAGAGCCTCGGTGCGCCGCCATTCGTTGCCTTCCTCGTGGTAACGTTTCCCATCCTGCGAGCGACGTTTCTGGTCTCGGCTATGCTCACTTTCGTCCAGTCCTTTGACGAGACAACCGTCGCGTTGTTTATTTCGGGTCGCGACGTCGCGACACTGCCTAAGCGCATGTTTGACGCTATTCGCCTGCAGGCCGACCCGGTCATTTCGGTCGCGTCGGCGCTGCTGTTTGGTATCGTCGTGTTGGTCTTCGGCATTTCGCTCATCAGGCAATTCCTGCTCAGGCGGGTCGCGCGATGAGCTATTTGTCGTTGCAGGAGTTGCGCAAGAGCTACAGCGGCGGATCGCTTGCTGTCGACGGCGTCTCGCTGGATATAGAAAAAGGCGAGTTTGTTACGTTTCTCGGCCCTTCCGGATCGGGGAAAACGTCCACTTTGATGATGATTGCTGGCTTCGAATCGCCGACCGCGGGTCATATTTTGCTCGCCGGCCGTGCCATTGAGCCGATTCCCGCGCACAAACGCAATATCGGAATCGTTTTCCAGAATTACGCGCTGTTCCCGCACATGTCAGTCGCGCGCAATGTCGGGTTCCCGCTGCGGATGCGGAGGCGGCCCAAACGTGAGATTGCGGACCGCGTCACGAAAATGCTCTCGGTCGTCGACCTGTCAGACTACGCCGACGCCGAACCGCGCCGGCTGTCCGGCGGCCAGCAACAACGCGTTGCGCTCGCTCGTGCGCTTGTCTTTAGGCCTGACGTGCTTTTACTCGACGAGCCGCTCGGGGCGCTCGACAAGAACCTGCGTGAGCAGATGCAAATCGAGATCCGTCGTATTCACAGCGAGCTCGGCGTGACAACGATCTACGTCACCCACGACCAGACCGAGGCGATGACGATGTCCGACCGCATTGCTGTCTTCAACGCCGGGAAGGTTGAGCAGGTCGATGTGCCGCTTGCGATTTATAACCGGCCGATGACCGAGTTTGTCGCCAACTTTCTGGGCGACAACAATGTGTTTGAAGGCAGCGTCACTGCTGATGGACGAGTTGATGTCGTGGGTTTGGGCGTGATCACCGCGGACAATGCCATCAGCCAATTGCCGGGGACGAAGGCGAAGGTGGCGGTCCGTCCGGAATCAATCCGGCCGGGTGTTGAGGGCCGCGCCAACACGGCGACCATTGCGGTCCAGGGGATCGTCAACCACGGCGATAGCGTCCTGCTTTTTGCCGCCACCGGCAAAAATACCGTGAAGGTCCGACTGCCAGCGAGTGAAGCTGCGGGTTTTGCAATTGGACAGACCGTTACGGTATCGTGGCAACCAGAACATGTTCACATAATTGGAACGCGCGGTTGATTTGCACCTTGGCCCTGAGGGACACGCAGCTTGCGCTGTGGAATGTCCGCTTCTGATGGATGACCGGATAGACTGCTCGTTTCTTCGGTCTCCGCTTTTGGCCCGGCTACAGCTCTTTGAGGCATTCCCAAAACCGTAAACTAAATGCCGGAGACCTAATTTCGATCATGCACTGGGCGGAGGATCGTCCACTCGACGGGGATGGCTCTCTCTAGACTAGGCGGGCTATGTTTGGTCGCTGCGCTTTTCAGCGAGGTATCCCGAAGGCGCGATAAGCATGGATGTTCTTTGGAATTCACGCCTGTAGGAGCTTTGCCGCGCTTGCCACCGCGTCGAAGTCCCAGTAGCGGTCGTCTTCGCTTATATGCGCTGAAGACATCCTGTTTTTTGGCTTCGGATCGGCGGGCCAGACTAATCCGGTCAGAAAGGTCGCAATCTGCGTGTACTGTACGTCGCTAAGCCCGCTCTGCGCGACTTGCCAAACCAGTTCCTGACCTCATTTGCTGTAATCGTTCGGGACATTTTCTGTCTGATGTATTTGTCGCATCTGCCAGCAAAATTAGTCGCAGTTATTATTCTTTATCGTTTACTTGATCACTAAGTATCCGAGCGGATCGTTATCAGCCCGCTTCTTCGAAGACAAAGGAATGTATAGGCAAACGATTTAAAAGGGCGATTCGCATACCCGTCTCAATCGCTATGGCCGCATTGACTAAGTCACACAATAAAATGTGATCACTTGTTGCCGGGCAGTACGAGTAGATTGGCTAATAAGATTTTGGAAGCGAAAGCACTTTTTCACTGATATAATTCATGATCATCTGAGCGCTGACTGGCGCGATCCGCGGAATCCAGCTTTCTCTAAGATAACGCTCGACGTGAAACTCGGCCGAGTATCCCATCCCACCGTGCGAAAGGATGGCGGTCTCGCACGCGGCATAGGCGGCTTCTGCTGCAAGGTATTTGGCGGAGTTGGCTTCTGCCCCGCATTCCGCACCGGTGTCATAAAGCTGTGCAGCGCGCATGACCATAAGCCAGGCAGCTTCAAGATTCATCCAGCATTTCGCCAGCGGATGCTGGATCGCCTGGTACTGTCCGATCGGCCGATCAAATACGACCCGCTCTCTCGCATATGTGCACGCCTTGCTTAAAGCCGCATGCCCCAGGCCGATAGCCTCGGCTGCGATCAAAATACGCTCTGGATTGAAGCCGTGAAGGATCTGTCGGAAACCATTGCCTTCCTGCCCAATGAGGTCTTCAGCAGGCACCTCCATGCCGTCGAAAAAAAGCATATTGGAATCGACCGCGTGCCGTCCCAGCTTGCGAATTTCCCGAACCTCGACGTGGCGTCTGTCCAGCGCGCTATAAAAAAGGCTTAAGCCCGATGTTTTCCCGGCAGTCGTCCCGGCCTTGTCCGTTCGGGCAAGGATGAGGGCTCGGTCCGCGACTTGTGCAGTCGATATCCAGATTTTTTGCCCGGTAATTCGATATCGGTCGTCGCCAATTCGCTCTGCGCGCGTAGTGATTTTTGTCGTATTGAGTCCCGCATTCGGTTCGGTCACGGCGAAACAGGCTTTTTCTTCCCCACGAATGAGTGGAGGTAACATGCGGGCTTTCTGATCCTCAGTCCCGAAAACGACGACCGGCTGTAAGCCAAAGATGTTCATGTGCACCGCCGAGGCTCCAGACATTCCCGCACCTGACTCGGAAATTGTGCGCATCATGACGGCCGCCTCGGCAATGCCCATACCACCACCCCCATGTGCGGGCGGCATTGCGATGCCGAGCCAGCCTCCTTCGGCGATGGCTCGGTAGAATTCATGCGGGAATTCCGCTTCCAGGTCCTTGCCCAACCAATAGCTGTCATTGAATTGACGACAGATCTTCTCGATGCTGTCTTGAATTTGCTGATGGTCTGAGATGTCGCTGTACCACATCGGAATCTCTCTTATAGATTTGGATTGCGCTGAAATCTGCGGTCGGTCCGGGTGCGAGCCTACCGTCGAACAATCCGCGATGCGACCGGTCCGCCGTCAATTTTCGATTCATACGACTCGGAGAGGTGCACTATGGCGGATAGCGGTTGGGGGCCGGCAATAAGCCCTCAAACAATCTAGCCGGCAGTTTTGTCGTAGATTGAGAAATACAGACGTCATCGAGAAGCCAAATACGCCGATCAATTGCAGTTTTTGGCGCGGGTATCGGCCCGAGGCATCGTCTTCTTGGCTGCTCTGTTTACCTGATCAACTTCGAGCATTCGGCGGAACATCAAGTCGCACTACGAATCCGTCGAGCTCGGGGTCGGCCGGGGGATACTTGTCCATGACCAAAGGATCATGGGCCGGAACCACGTGATCGTCTGAATCAGCCAGCGCGCGGATTTTGTCGTGCGCTTTGAGCATGTCCGAGACACTGTGCACCACCGTGAAAGGAACAGCTCTTTCATATTCCTCATAGTAGTGCAGGGCATCGGAAGCGAGCACAACCCGGCCTCGCGCCGTCTTCACGCGCACAATCTCTTGGCCCGCCGTGTGTCCTCCGACGAGATGCACAGAGACACCAGGTGCGATATCGAGATCCGCTCCGTGGAGCGTCAAGCGATAGTCGTAAAGATAGCCGGTGAGCCGAGTAATCTCGTCCGGTTCATAGGCGCGGCGAAGCCACGTGTATTTCATTTCAGGGCCGACCACGTAGTTCATTTCGGCGAGGGGCAGCCAAAAATGCGCTGTCGGGAATTGGTCAACGTTGCCGATATGATCGTAGTGCATGTGCGTCAAGACGACGCGGTCGACCTTCTCGGGCGCGATACCAAGGGCGCGGAGACCCTCAATAGGCGAACGGATGAATGTATGGCCATGATGTTCAGCCTTTGCCGGGCTCATGCCAGTGTCGATGACAATCGTACGCTCCGTGCCTACAAGTGCCCAGCTAAAGAAGTCCATCGGTTGGGGTAATTCGGGGTTGGCATCGAAAATGAAATTCTGACCACGGCGCCTGGCGGAATTGGTCGCGTAACGGATCGCGAAAACTTCATACGTATCGGCTTCTTTGCGGGCCATGACTTCGCTTTCTTGACCGGGGCCGCCGAAATGGCCGGCGCTGATTTAGAATTTCTCGATAATGCATAATGCATACTTAGTGCCGGTGCGGTCAATGTTTGGCTAGAAAAATCTCGAACGGCGCAAACCGGTGCCATACGGGCGCGTGCCAGCAGGCGGGGCTAGGACGGCAAGCGCACGATCTAATTAGCCGCCTGTAGAATGGCTTTTGCTCGCTCGACCACCGGCCGATCGATCATCTTTCCGTCGAGCGCTATGGCGCCCGGCCCGCTGTTGCGGACCGCCTCGATGACACGGTTCGCCCAGGCCAATTCGTCCGACGTCGGCGTAAAGGCCTTGTTAACGGGGGCAATTTGAGCCGGATGAATACAAAGCTTACCGCCAAATCCGAGGGACTTGGCGAGACGTGCTTGGGCCTCCAGTCGCGATGCATCGGATAAGACTTGTGAGACCCCATCGATAGGTGGAGGCAAATTGGCAAAGCGAGACTCAAGCGCAAGCTGCAGCCGCACATAATCTAGCGATTCGTCTGCTATGCCAGAGTCGACCCCAAAATCGAGGTTGCCAAAGGCGAGGCGTGTTACATTTGTAATGCTGCAGGCGCGGCGCAACTGAAGGAGCCCGGAAACTGTCTCAATTAGGGCAATAAGCTGAACGCCGTTTCCAACGTAATCTGATATCGCGCCGAGACTCTCAGGCTCGGATTTTGGAACCATGACCCGCCGAATGCCCCTTTCGCGCACCATGTCGAGGTCGTTTTTCCACCATTCTGTTTCCCACGAGTTGACCCTGACGATTACTGCGCTGGAAGCCTCCCAGCCGCGGACGGCTTCTCGCGCAACGACTTTCCGGTCTGGCGCAACCCCGTCTTCTAGATCGACAATGACTTCATCCGCACCGGCGGACGTCGCTTTTGCGAAGCGATCAGATCGATCACCGGGCACAAACAAGAAAGAGCGAGACAGCGACATCCGACCCTTCAAATCAACCAATGGATTTATCTTTTGTATCAGAGGCAGAGGTATTATATTTAATATGCTAAATTGCAACGGGCGACCAAGGGGCTATGGAATATCGGACAAAAGAGGAGCAGGTCGCCGATTTTCTGCGGGAGGGCATTATTGCCGGACGATTCCCGCGGGGCACGCGTCTTAAGCAGCTCGATATCGCCAAGTTGCTGCGGACGAGCATTACGCCGGTTCGAGAGGCGTTGAAATTGCTTGCGGCTGAAGGGTATGTCGCCGGGGATTCGTACCGCGGGGCGACCGTTGCGCCGTTTGACATCAGCGCGTCGAACGAAACGCTCAATCTGCGCATCCTGCTTGAAAGCCAGCTTATTCGCGGCGCGATCGAACATGCGACTGCCGCCGACATCGAGGAGATCCGTGCGCTCGCAACGGAATTCGAACAGGCTGTTGCTACCAAGCAAAATGAATTGGCGCGGGCGGCAAATTACCGTTTCCATCGGCGCATTCACGACATCCCGAAAATGCCGCAGACATTGCATTTTGTCCAGATTCTGTGGGCGCGCTATCCGTTCGACCTTATCAATAAATTAGGGGGCCGGGTCGAGCGAGCTGTGGCTGAGCACGCGGAATTGCTGAACGCTTTCATTAACGGAGATGTCGCCGGCGCGATGTTGGCTACTCGCCGGCATATCGAATCCGGCTGGCTCGAGCTGCAGCAGGCGGTTCAGTCTGCGGGCCCGGTCTCGTCGGAAAAGGCTGCCACCGGACTCGGTCTCGCTCAGCCCCAACAGCTTGCGAAAACGTAGAGCCTCATGAAAAAATCGCTACTTCTTGTCATGGATATGATCAACGACCTCGTCGGCGAGACGGGGGCTGGCGCGTCTAGCTATGTTCCCCTGATGCGCGAACGGCGCGTGATTGAAAATACGCGTGAAATAATCGCGGCTGCACGCGGCGCCGGCGTACCGATCGGCTTCGTGCGTATTGGATTTTCTCCTGATTACCGCGAGTGTCCTCCTGCGTCGCCCGTATTTTCGCGCGCGAAACAAGCCGGCTTATTCAAGCTCGGCACGCCAGGCACCGCCGTCCATTCGGCGCTTGCTCCGCAAGACACGGACTTCGATATTGTGAAGCACCGAGTAAGCCCATTTTACGGGACATCGCTTGAGCCGATACTGCGCGCTCACGCGATCGAGCGCATATATCTTTCCGGGGTGTCGACCAATGGCGTCGTGCATACCGGAGCACGCGAGGCGCACGACCGCGACTACGAATGCATTGTTCTTGAAGATTGCTGCGCTGGAGCCACCACCGAAGAACACGAACGTGCGCTTTTCTGCCTCGGTCGATTTGCGACGATAATAAAAGCTAATGCCGTAAATTTCGGAGCCTAAGTCGCGCCGGCCACGATACGGGTCCCCGTACGAGCGGGCAAAGTGGCTTGACGACGGCGCCTAAGAATGCATTATGCATTATATGCTATTGCCGGAGTCCCAAGGCAAGCGTCTGCTTGCCACCAGCCGTATTCCCGTGCCGAAAAGCTGGAAGGCAGCGACGGCTCAGGAGCTTTCCGGCTTTGGTCTGACATTTCCGGTTGTCGTGAAAGCCGACGTCGCGAGCGGTGGCCGCGGCAAAGCGGGCGGTGTGCGCCGCTGCGAGACAATGGCGGACGCGGCGGCTGCTTTTGCATCAATTATGCAAACGCGGTTCGGCGGCGAAGCTCCGCGTGGCGTGCTCATCGAGCCATGGCTTGCCATCGCCCGCGAAATCTATCTTGCGGTCACCGTCGATGGCGGTGCTGGCGGCTTTGCCATCCTTTATTCGCCAAAGGGGGGCATGGATGTCGAGAGCGGGCCGCCGCCAGCGCGCTATGCCTTCGGTGTTCCAGGCAATTTTCGCGCACACAAATTTCGGCGCGAATTGGAGCAGCTCGAACCAGATGCCAAGCTTCGTGAACGTGTAATTGCGCTTGCACGCCAGCTTGTCCGGGTCGCCTCGAGCCAGGACTGCATCACCGTCGAGATCAATCCGCTAATCGTTCTCGCGGATGGCGCGCTCATTTGCGGGGACGCCAAAGTTGTTCGCGACGATGCCGCCGTTTATCGAAACGCGGACATCGTCGCCGAGCTTGACCATGCGCATGTTCGCGACAGCGAACAACAAAAGCGATGCCGTGACGCGCGGCTCACTCTCGTTCCGCTCGATGGGGATATCGGCCTGATTTCATCGGGAGCAGGCATGACGATGGCCGTGATGGATGCGATTGAGGCCGCAGGGGGGCACCCAGCTTGTTTCCTTGATTGTAGCGGCAATCCGACACCTGACGGATTTTCTCTCGCCTTCGACCTGCTCGAGCAAGATACGCGGGTAACAGCCATCCTCGTTAGCGTGTTTGGCGGCGGCATGCAGACGGACCGCGTCGCGCGCACGCTGATCGACATTCTTTCCAAAAGATCATCCCACAAACCCGTCGTTTTTCGTCTCAACGGCACGGGAGGCGAGCGGGCGACTGCTTTGCTCGAATCAGCAGGCCATCACAACCATCAAAGTCTCGAAGCGGCTGTAGCGAGCACGCTCGAGAAGGCTAGGGCGACATGAGCGTGCTTCTCGACTGGGCGACGCGCGTTGCTATCCTGGGCATTACTGGCCGCTTTGGCACGTTCTCCGCGCGCGATTTGCGCGACTATGGCACAGAGGTTGTGGCTGGTGTGGCGCCTGGACGTGGTGGGCGCACGATCGAAGACGTGCCGGTGTTTGAACGCGTCGAAGATGCTGTGAAAGAGCGGGGTGCAAACGCGGCGCTGATCTACGTGCCGGCACCGAACGCGCTCGACGCTGTCATCGAAGCGATAGAGGGTGGATGCTCGCTTGTAGCGTACCCGGGCGATGGACTGCCGGTCGCTGATGCGATGGAGATGCGCGCTGTAGCGCGGGCCAATGGCGCGAACCTCGTTGGCCCCAACTCGCCAGGGCTGATCTCGCCAGGCAAGGCCAAGCTCGGCTTTATGCCGAGTTTTTGCTATCGCCCGGGTGCACTCGGCCTTATCTCGCGCAGCGGTTCGCTTTCCTATGAAGCAGCCCATCGCCTTTCCAATGCCGATCTCGGACAGACAACCTGCATTGGAATTGGTGGCGATCCTGTAAAAGGCCTCAATGCCGCCGAGGCGATTGAGCTCCTACACCGAGATCCGGAAACGGAAGCCATCGTATATCTCGGCGAGATCGGTGGGAGCGACGAGTATGCGGTCGCCGACTACGCGCAGCAAGGCGACGCCAAACCTGTCGCTGCTCTCTTAGTCGGCCGAACTGCGCCGCCCGGCAAGAAAATGGGGCATGCGGCGGCGATGATCGGCTCCTACGCCGACACCTGGGTATCGAAGGTTGCGGCGCTCGAGAAGGCGGGCGTCCAAGTCGCTCGTAGTTTCGATCGCCTTACCGATGTTGCCCGTAATTCCCTTGCAATTGCGCGCCGCGACTACAAAGCCGTGGCGTTGACACATCCATAAGGAGCAAACGATGAACGTTGTCGAGCGTGAAGTCGGCGAGGCGCCGGCCGAAGGTAAAATCACTGATGAAGCTATTGCGGCCGCGAAGCAGATGATCGGCCTGCAATTGCGACCGGAGGGTCCGTATCTGCAGGACGCGACGCCCGATACGATCAGAAACTTCTGCAACGGCATCGGTGATCTTAATCTGCTCTATCGCGATGCCGAACATGGGCGGTTGAGCCGCTACGGCAGCGTGGTCGCTCACCCGATGTTTCCGATGGCCTTCGGCTGGATCGGGCGCACACGTTGGGGGCTCCCAGGTGTGCATGGGTTCTACGCTGGCAACGATTGGGAACTGTTCCGACACGTTCGCCCAGGCGATCGGATAACCGCGATTGAGCGTGTCGTTGGAGTCGAAGAGAAGCAGAGCAAGTTCTCGGGGCGCCTTGTGCTGCAGTATGTCGAAGCGACTTATAGCAATCAACACGGTCAGGTCGTCGCGCGCGCACTTGGGACCTGCACTCGGCACGAGCGCAAAGCCGCGCGTGACACCGGCAAATACAAGGACATCAAGCCATACGAATATACCGCCGCGGAATACGAAAAAATCGACGAGGCGATCCTGCGCGAAGAAGAACGGATCCGCGGCAGCAACGTCCTCTATTGGGAAGAAGTTAACGAAGGCGATGAACTCCCGCCGATTGTGCGCGGCCCGCTTTCATTGATGGACACGATGGGATTTCTCGTTGGCTGCGGCCGAGGTCATACGCACGGCGTTGTATTCAAGGCAGCAATGAAACACCCGGGCCATTTCTTCCGAAATCCGGAGGCGGGCGGTGGGATCGAATATACCGGCATCGGGCACCACCGGGAATCGGTCGCTAAGGAAGTTGGAGTGCCTGGAACTTACGACTATGGCCCACAGCGTTCCGCGTGGATGTGCAGTCTCGTGACAAACTGGATGGGCGATGCCGCCTTCATCAAGCGCGTGCGCACCGAGATGCGACGCTTCAACACTATGGGTGACTGCACCTGGTGCAAGGGCCGCGTCACCCGCAAATATATCAAGGATAGGCATGCCTTGGTCGACATTGAGATCAAAGGCGAAAATCAGCGCGGTGAGTTGACAACGCCGGGGCTCGCGACGGTAGTGCTTCCTTCGCGCGACGTGAATCTGCCGGCATATTTTGATGGTTCCGCACTCGATCTAGAATTGCCGGTTGTCCGTTAAAGCCACGCCATGGTTCAGCAAGCGCTAAGAGCGCCTTTGGCCGGAATTAGAGCCGCCGTATGCGCGTCGGGCGTTGCGGCCGCCTATGCGGGGCGTTTGCTTCGAGTGCTCGGTGCCGAGACGATTCTACTTGAGCCGCCTGGCGGCACGCAGCTTCGCCGCGAGCCGCCCTTTCTCGACGTGGAAGGCAAAGTGAGTGCGCTCTTTGCCTATATGGCCGCGGGCACGCGCAGTCGCGTTTGCGATCTGCAGACAGAACACGGGCGCGCGATGGCCGCTGAATTGCTACGTGAGATCGATATCTTCATCGATGATACGCCCCTTCAAGAGCGAACGTGGTACGGCACCGACCAGTCTACGGTTTCTCGGCAGAATCCACGCCTCGTGCATGTTTCCGTGCTGCCTTTCGGCGCGAACGGACCCAAGGCGACATGGAAGGGTGAAGAGATCAATATCCTGCACGCCTCTGGCGAGGGACACCTGCTGCCTAACGGGCTTTCTGTCGAACTCTTTCCCGATCGCCCTCCGGTCAAGATCTACGGCCATTTCGCTTCGTTGCAAGGTGGTATCGCGGCAGCGCTCGGCGCATTGTCGGCGCTCTGGGTACGCGATGTTGCCGGCGGCCAATTTGTCGATATTGCCGTGCAAGATGCCGCGCTAGCGGTGAGCGCATTTGCCGTTCAACGCTATGGCGACGGGTCGGTAGAGCACCGTGCCACGCGCTCATTTCGCTATGGTGGAGTAATACCTTGTTCCGACGGCTATATCGAACTCCTTACGCTTGAGCAGCGCCAATGGACAGCTTTGGTCAAGCTGCTTGGTCAACCCGAATGGGCGCTCGATCCCAAGCTCGACGATTCGCTTGAGCGGAGCCACCAAGGAGCCGCAATAAACGCGCGGATTCGTGATTGGGCGAAAGACAAGCGCGTTGCAGACATCGTCGCGCGCGGACAGACGCTCGGCGTTCCCATCGCGAAATACAATACACCGGCCGAAGTACTAGCCGATCCGCATGAGCGTGCCCGCCGCTTGTTTGCATGTGTCGAGATTGATGGCGTGGGGGCACGTGACATGTTGGTCTCGCCGTTTCAATTCGGGGCTGGCCCGCTGACACTCGATCATGGACCGCCCGCGCTTGGCGAGGACGACAAGAATCAGCAGGTCGTGCGGCAAGACCGAGTTGCGGGAGCAGGAGCCTGACTATGGTCAAGCCACTCGCAGGGATTCGCATTGCTGATTTTACCGTTCACGCGGCGGGGCCATTTTGTACCCACATCCTCTCGCAGCTCGGTGCTGAATGTATCAAGATCGAGAGCGCTTTGCGGCCGGATATCTTCCGCAAACCGCACCCTGTTTACGGTCGGATGGGGCCAGCAAGTTTCGACCAAGTCGCTTCGGACAAACTCTCGATCCGCATCAATCTGAAGCATCCGAAGGGCGTTGCTCTCGCCAAGCGTTTGGTGGCGGTTTCGGATGTCGCCGCGGAGAGTTTCCGGCCTGGTGTCCTCACCCGCCTTGGGCTGGATTACGAGGCTTTGCGCACAGCTAAGGCCGACATCATTCTTCTGTCTGTTTCATCTTCTGGGCAAACGGGGCCTGACTCGCATTTCGCCGGCTACGCCCCCCTGTTCGGGGCGTGGGGAGGTCTCGGCACACTGACCGGCTTCTCGGACGGGCCTCCGGTGGAGATGCGGCACGTAATGGATCACACGGTCGGGCTGAATGCGGCGCTTGCCGTCGTTGCGGCGCTACATTACCGCCGTTCGAGCGGTGAAGGTCAGCACGTTGATGTAGCGGCACGGGAGGTTGCTTCCTCGTTGATCGGCGAGGCGCTGTTGATTGCGGCGGTGGGTGGTACCCCGGGGCGGATGGGCAACGAGCATCCACGAATGGCGCCGCATGGCGTCTATCCGGCGCAAGGCGATGATTGCTGGGTCACTATCGCAGTGAGCACCGACGCAGAATGGCGCGCACTCGCGCGCGCGATGGGTGCGCCGCTTCTGGCCGAAGATGCGCGCTTTGCCACAGTCGAAAACCGCCATGAGCGCCGTGTTGAACTCGATCGCCTGGTATCGCGGTGGACCGCGACGCTCTCGGCGGACACGGCTGTGAATCTGCTTCAGGCGGCAGGCGTCGCGGCGCACGCGTCATGGAGTGCGCGCGACATCGTTGCCGATCCGCATCTGCGGGTACGCCGCGCCATCGTCGACGTTGAAGAGCCGGGAGGCCGCAAGCGCGCGGCGGTCGGTGTGCCGATGCTGCTTTCGAAAGGCGAAGAAATCGGGATCAGCCGCGGGACGCCTCAACTCGGTGAGCACGAAGCCTATGTCTTTGGGGACCTCCTCGGCTTGGCCGCCGCCGAGCGGAAGGCGCTCGAGGATGAGGAGGTCATTTATTGAACTTCCGCCCCTTTCTGGAAAGATGGTCGCTATGAGCTTTGATCGAGTTAATGAGCCACTTGCCGCGGACGCGTCAGGCGAGCCGGAGAACTGGTCCGCCTGGATCGGTCGTACTGAAACCGTAATCGAAAAGATTTGCGCTTGGCGGACCGCAGCGCTGGCAGCAACATTTGATTGGGATGATGCGCCAGCCGAAGGCGCGCAATTACCGCCAGGCTGGCATTGGCTTTTTTTTAATCCGATCGCGCGCCGCAGGGACCTCGGATTGGACGGACACCCCAAGCGCGGCGGTTTCCTGCCGCCGGTGGCGTTGCCGCGACGCATGTGGGCAGGAGGGCGGATAACGTATCACGCCCCGCTCCTGATCGGCGAAGAAGCCCACCGTGTGAGCGAAATCCTCAAGATCGAGAGCAAAGAGGGCAAGAGCGGACGGCTGGTCTTCGTGACCCTGCGGCATACGACATCTGTTCGAGGCGATCGTCGCATCGAGGAAGAGCAGGATCTTGTGTACCGGCCGCATGCGGCGCCGGGGACCGCGTCTCCGTCAAAGCCAACCGAGCCGCGGCGAGCGCAGTGGAGCGAACAGATCTATCCCGATACGACATTGTTGTTTCGCTATTCAGCGCTGACCTTTAATGGGCACCGCATTCACTACGATCAAGCCTACGCCTTAGAAGATGAAGGCTATCCCGACCTTGTGGTGCACGGGCCACTGACAGCGACCCTGCTTCAGGGGTTTGCGGTCCGCCTCTGGCCGACGCGACGACTGGCCCGCTTCAGCTTTCGTGGCGTTGCCCCCCTGTTTGCCAATCGGTCCTTCCGAATTGAAGCTTCAACCGTCGAAGGTAACTCTGACGAGCTGGCGCTCTGGGCGCATGGGGAAGGTGGCGTCGTGATGCAGGCGACGGCCGTTTTTGCCCGCTGACGGCGTTGTCGCATATGATGCATTATGCATAATACCATAGCAGTGGACTGTACCGCTGATTAGGATCCCGAGTTGGTGAGGCTCGCTAAAAGGACCGAAAACAATCCAGTGCGGGCGGAGATGTCTGGCTCTCCCGCGATGATCAGCCTTAGTGATGTCTGCAAGTCCTTTGTCGCCCACGGCGACCGCGTGACCGTTCTCGAAAACTTGAGCCTTTCGGTCGCGAAAGGCGAGTTCCTTGCCATTGTGGGGCCAAGCGGCAGCGGCAAGTCGACTTTGCTCAACATCATCGCGGGTATCGAGCCGCCGAGCTCCGGTACCATCCATTATGACGGCAAACCTATGCGCGGCGTGAGCACGCACGTGGGCTATCTCACCCAGCACGACAGTCTGCTGCCTTGGCGCACCGTGGCCGAAAATATCGCCGTTCCTCTCGAAATTCGGCATGTGCTGCGGCACGAGAGCCAGGCTCAAGTCAGCGCGATCGTTCGCACCGTGGGATTGAGCGGCTTCGAGCGCCACCATCCACGTCAGCTCTCAGGCGGCATGCGCAAGCGCGTGATGCTCGCGCGAACGCTTGTCTACGATCCTGAGACAATCCTGATGGACGAGCCGTTCGGTCCGCTCGATGCACAGCTCAAGACGGTGTTGCAGGGCGAACTTTTGAGGCTGTGGAGTAACAGCCGCAAGACAATTGTTTTTGTCACCCACGATATCGTTGAGGCGATCACGCTCGCCGACCGCGTGGTGGTGCTGTCCTCACGTCCCGGCCGCATAAAGCTCATTGAGCATATTTCGCTCGATCGTCCGCGCGATGTGCACGGCGTGCGATTCCTTCCGGCCTTCGAAGATCACTATCGTCGGCTTTGGGACTCTATCGAGGTCGACGTGCGCAGGGAGGCGAGCCGATGAGCGCTCCTGATGTCGCTGGCGACCTGATCGCTGAACAACGTGTGTTGCATGGCGTCCCGCAGCGAGGCCGCCATATTTGGCTATACCGATTTGTGCTCCTCATTGTCTTTCTTGCTGTATGGCAGTTCGCTGCGGGCCATCTCGTCGATCCATTTTGGACGAGCAGTCCGAGTGCAATTGCTGAGACGCTCGCCAAATGGCTACGCTCAGGCCTGCTGCTCCGGCACCTATCAGTGACATTCGAGGAGACAGCGACAGGGTTCGTTATTGGCGCTTTTTTGGGAATAATTTGTGGAACGGCCGTCGGGCAGAACGAAATTATAGCGCGAACGATTGATCCGTTTGTGACTGCGCTGTATGGCGTGCCGAAAATCGCGCTCGCGCCGCTGTTCATCATGTGGTTCGGTATTGGGCTGATGCCGAAAATCGTGCTCGCGGCCATCAGCGTCTTCTTCCTCGTTTTCTTCAACACTCTCGGCGGAATTCGCGAAGTCGATCCCAAGCTCATAGAGGCAATGCGGACAATGGGGGCTTCGCGCTGGGACATCCAGCGGAAGGTGATGATCCCGGCCTCTCTGCCATGGATATTTCTCGGATTTAAGCTTGGCCTGCCGTACGGTTTTGTTGGTGCCGTCGCGGCCGAAATGATGGCCTCAAACCAGGGCATCGGCTTTCTCACTCAATCCTCAGCCGGACAGTTCGACACAGCGGGCGTGTTTTCCGGCCTGCTCGCATTAATGGTCGTTACCAGTGGTCTCAACGAAGCGCTTGGTCTGTTGGAGCGATGGATCTTTCGCTGGCGGTAATCGGGACGCTCGCACCGTTCGAATCGACAGAAAGAAACAAGGAGGAAATTATGATGTTGCGTAGAGGTATTTTCACCGTCGCAGTTCGTGCGGTGGTTGCTATCGCCGTCGCCGCCGGAGCGTTGCATCCAGCTCCCGCGGATGCTCAAAGCAAAGTGTCAATTGGAATCGGTGGCTATACCTTTGCATTTTTGCCTGTGCTCACCGCGGATGCGGCCGGCTTGTTCAAGAATGAGGGGCTTGATGTCACGCTCGTGCAGACGGGTGGCGGCGCCAATACAATGGCGGCGATGATTGGCGGCAGTGTCGACGCTGCCGGATTGGTGATGAGCGATATTATCCTCGCTGCAAGCAAGGGTCAGCGCGTCACCGCTTTCGCGCCCCTTATGACTCAGTATGCCAGCGATGCTGTCGTCAGCAAGGCAGCAGCGGTCAAGGCCGGGCTTCGCACGGACATGCCGCTTGCTGAACGGCTCAAGCGGCTCAAAGGCATGGCGTTGGCCATAAGCAGCCGTGGCAGCGGCACCGACAAGATGTGGCGGTATCTCCTGGAGCAAGGCGGTCTCGATCCAGACCGCGACGCGACGCTTACGGTGGTGAAACTTGATCAGATGTATCCGGCGTTACGCGCTAGTCAAATCGACGGCTTCAATACCAGCGCGCCGACAAATAATCGTGCCGTGCAGGAAGGCCTTGCTGTATGGGCGGCGCGACCCTCACAAGGTGAAATCCCTGGCCTAGAGAATTTCCTCTACACGGTTCTCGGCGCGAAGCCGGACTTTCTCGCTCGGAATGGTGACATCACGCAAAAGCTCGTGCAGGCGCTCGCCAAGGCTAGTCAACTCATTCACAGCGATCCCCAACGCGTTGCCGCTTTGATCCACGAAAGCTTTTTTAAGCAGACTGATCTGGCGCTTCTAGAAGCGGCCGTTGCTGATCAGCGCACGGCGTTCGCCGAGCACCTGACCCTAACGCAATCGATGTACGACCAGAATATGGCATTCATGACGAAATTTGGCGAAGGCGTGAACAGCGTGAAGTTCTCGGACGTCATCGAGCCGAAATTCGTCAGCGCGTTGCGATGACGGCAGCGTGGCGAGCGTCACTCTGACGCTCAAAGCAAACCGGGCGGCGAGGGGCTCTTCCGTGTCTGGTGGAGCCTCTGTCTGGGCATAATTAGCCTCCTGAGCGGCGAGCGAAGTTCTCCGGCAACGGTGTCAATGCGGCCTTGGGCTTCCCGGCCGGCCCTGTCGGTGTCCGCGCGTCAGGTATTGGATGTCGAACGTCGTCAACTTCTCAGCGGTTGACGGATGATGCATTATGCATTATGCGTAAATTAAAGCCAAAATGCTAACCTTAGGGAGGAATTGGAACATGAAATTTCTTGGCAGTGGCGCGGTTTTGGCCGCTTTGTTTATTGGCCTTGCCGGCGGCCAATCGGCTCAAGCGCAGATGTCCGACATCGGCATCGACAGTGCGACGAAGACAGTCTCGGTCGGCGGCTTCACACCCATCACTGGTCCTGTTCCGTTCTACAGCATTTTGACTGACGCTGCGGACGCCTTTTTTCAGCAACTCAACGAGAAAGGCGGCATCCGGGGATGGAAAGTCAAATATACGCGGCTCGATGACGGGTACGAACCGGCCCGCAGCGTCGCGGTAACGCGCCGGCTCGTGGAAGAGACGAAAATTTTTGCGCTGGTTGCCGCAGTCGGTACCGCCACGAACGTTGCCGTTATTCCCTATGCGAAGGAAAAGGATTTGCCGATGATTGGCCCGATCGGCGGATCCTCAAAGTTCTTCGTTGAGTCAAACGTGTTCCCCTTGCTTCCCGATTATGGCTGGTCGGCCGCCTCCGATGCCGACTACGCTCTGAGCGACCTCAAGCTCAAACACCTGGCGTTACTTTGGGAAAATGACGAGCTCGGCCGCTCAGCCAAACGCGGCTTCGATCTCTTCATGCAATCGAAAGGCATCGAGCCGGCTGCGTCCGTTCCCTTTGAAGTCAAAACAACAGATTTCAGCCCGCACATCAGCCGAGTGATGGACGCCAAAGCCGATGGGGTTATTCTATTCGGGTCAAACGCAAATCTTGCGGCGGCGTTGAAAGCCGCAGACCGGCTCGGATTCAAAACGGCGTGGTTTGCCCCCTTCTTCACCGCCGATCCGTCGACCTACAAGCTGGCCGGCGATCTCCTCAATGGCGTCTACTTTTCGTCGTGGTTGATGCCGGTCGGCAGCGACGACCCTGCCATCAAGGACTACCGGGACGCCGCGCAGAAGTATTATCCGAAAGATCCTGTTGGCGTGTTCGGGCTGAATGGATGGAGCAATGCTGCTCTTTTCGCGGTCGGCTTCGACAAGCTGCTAGCCAGTGGCAAGCCCATTACCCGCGAGAATCTCATTGCCGCCCTCGATAGCTTGAAGGATGCGCAGGTCGGCGGCGCGCGCAACATTACCTTCACTGCCGGAGACCACCGCGGGACGCGTCAGGAAGGCATTATTCGCGCCGAAAATAACGGCTTCAAAATGGTACGTGATTTTCGTCCGTATCCGAAGGTCGTATTCGACGCAAAAATCGAATGAAGTTGCTTCGCGTGGCGCCGGCTTTAATGGCCGGCGCTCGCATTTCTTAAACTTCGTTCCTATCAGGACAAGAACAGCACATGGTCGAAATTCCCTTGAGTGGTCCCGAAAGGCTTGATGGCCAAGTGGCGCTGGTGACTGGAGCGGCCGGCGGGATCGGGCGCGAAGTGGTGAAGGCGCTAGCCGCGGCTGGCGCAACGGTCATTGCGAGCGATATAGCCGACAAGACTTCATTCGAAAATCAGAACAATGCGCATTACTTGCGTTACGATGTGACATCGGTGAGCGAGACCAATCAGGTCGTCGATCGCATCTCGCGTGAGTATGGTGAAATAAAAGTGCTTGTCCTTTGCGCGGGTTCGATAGCCCGTACACCGATCGCTGACTCGACCGATGGCGAGTGGGAAAGCATCTGGCGCGTCAATGTGATGGGCGTTGTCAATCCGGTCCGCCGCATTTTCCCGCTCATGAGCAAAAATGGCTACGGCAAGATTGTCGCGCTTGGGTCGATTGCGGCAAAAATCGGCGGCGTGGCGGCCGGTCCCGCCTATGTTGCGGCAAAATCCGCGGTTCACGGCATCATGAAGTGGACTGCAAAAGCCGGCGCCGCCCATGGCGTGTTTGCCAATACGGTGGCGCCCGGTCCGGTGGAGACACCGATGTGGCAGAGTGTCACGGAGCGCAAGCCGCCCTCCGCACTCGGCAGCGTGCCGCTCGGCCGCTACGGGCAGCCGGAAGACATCGCCCAAGCGATCTTATTTCTTTGTTCCCCCGCCTCTAACTGGATCACCGGTACCACGCTAGACGTGAACGGTGGCATGTTGATGGACTAAGGCGATAAATGCACGAAAAGCCTCCAACGATTGGCTTTATTGGCCTCGGCGTCATGGGAGGCCCGATGTGCGGCAATGTCGGGCGAAAGCACCCAACTTCAGTTTACGCCTTTGACGTCAATGCGGCCGCGCTGCGCGAACTTGCCGATGTAGGCGTACGGCCCGCGCGCTCAATTGTTGAATTGGCCGCGGCTTCCGACATCGTATTCCTGTCTCTTCCGGGAGGCAAACAGGTTGAAGAGGTTTGCCTCGGCAAAGACGGTATCGCAAGCGTGGGTCGGCGCGGACTAACCGTGGTCGATCTAAGTACAACCAGCGTCGCCGAAGCTCGTTCGGTCGGCTCTCGACTTGCCGCGATGGGAATAGACTTTGTCGATGCGCCCGTCGCGCGGACGCGTGAAGCCGCTCAAGCCGGCACGCTGAGCATCATGGTCGGCGCGGATGCCACGCTGTTCGCGAAGGTTGAGCCTTTTCTTCGCTACATGGGAAGCGACGTAACGCATTGCGGAGGCATTGGCTGCGGACAAGTCGTCAAACTCATTAACAACACGCTCGTATTTGAGCACGTAGCGGCATTGGCTGAAATGATGGTCGTTGGCGAACGAGCAGGCGTCGCTCCCCGAGTTCTATTGGAGACGGTGGCGAAAGGATCGGGCGACAGCTTTGTGCTGCGCAATCATGGGATGAAGGCGATGTTGCCGCGAAAGTTTCCCGATAAGTCCTTTCCACCAGAATACGTGCTGAAAGATCTAGGATACACAATTGAATTGGCACGGAGCTGCGGTGTGCAGCCGAAATTACCTTCGGTGGCGGAGGGCTATTACCGAGCAGCGGTCGAGAAGGGCCTGGGCGGCCGTTACTTTCCTGTGATCATCGAGCTGATCGAGGGAGGTTGATATCGTAGCCCTGGTGTGGACCGGCATCGTTACCGGCTGCCTTTACGCACTCGGCGCTCTTGGTCTTGTGCTGATATTCAAATGTTCCAAAGTCGTGAACTTTGCCCACGGCGGCCTCGCCGCTGTTTCTGCCTTCCTGGTCTATGGGTTTACCAATTTGATCCTTGCCCTTCCGTGGTGGACAGCGGTTATCCTTTCGTTGGTCGGCGCGGTCGGGATCGCAACGATAACATACGCAGTTATCGCACCGGTCGTCTTTAAATCCGACCTGACGGCAACGATTGCGACGCTCGGCGTAAGTCTCATTCTTCAAAGTGTCATATTGCTGGTGTTTGGGCCAGATGTAATCAACCTCGATTTACCGTTGCCGCGTTGGAGCTTCGCCGTCGCCGGTATCCGCATTTCCTCATATGATCTTGCCGTCGTCGGCACGACAGCGACAGCAATCGTGATCTTATTCGTCATCATTGAGCGTACGAAACTTGGAATTGCCTTTCGTGCAGTCTCGGAAAATCCACTGGCAGGGCGCGTCTGCGGTCTTAGTTTGGTTGCCATCCATTTGTTCGCGTGGATTCTAGCCGCGATACTTGGCGTTGTTGCGGCGCTGCTCATCGTGCCGACGACTTTTCTGAGTCCAACGACCGTCACTGCGTTTATGCTTCAGGCCTTTGCGGCTGCGGTTTTAGGGGGATTTGAGAGTCTCCCAGGTGCCGCCATCGGTGGCATTTTGGTTGGATTGCTTGTCAACCTTTTCACATTCTACGTCTCGCCGGAATTCACCAACACATTTCTCCTGCTCTTGATTCTGACCGCGCTCGGCCTTTTCCCGGGAGGCATTCTTTCGCGCCGGAGTGGTGGGCGTGTCTGAGACGGTCCTGCCGAAACAGGGTGGTTCACCACTCGTGGCCAAGGATAGAAAGGGCCTTCGATTTGCCGCGCGGAGTGAGGCGATCCTCGTTGTTGTTTTGGCGGCAATACCGTTCATGGTAAGCGGATATTGGACCTATAGCATCGGCATCGCGTTAGCGAACGCGATTTGCATACTTTCTGTCAGTATTCTCGTTCGTTTTGGCGGCGAGGTTTCAATCGGCCACAATTTTTTTATGGCGGCAGGCGCCTATGCCGTTGCAATTCTGGAGAAACGATGGGGGGTGCCATTCTACATCAGCGCGTTCGCGGCGTTGTTCGCAGGAATCTTTCTCGGGCTGATCTTCGCCTTTCCCTCGCGCACGCTATCCGGAATATATCTCTCGGTGGCAACAATGGCGCTCGGTCTTGCGGTGCCGGAGATTCTACTGCAGTGGAGTTCATTTACTGGAGGCTTCGAAGGCCTGTATGTCTCAGGGCAATTGACGTCAAGACTGCCTAAGGACCTACAACAATATTACGCAGCGTTGCTCGTCTTGATTGCTGCCGTATTTGCGGTGAAACATATGCGGCATTCGCGGCAAGGTCTTGCGCTTCTGACAGCGCGTTACCATCCGCGCGCGGCGGAAGCGTTTGGTGTTAACGTGTCCTGGGCGCGGCTCAGTGTGATGGGCGTTAGCGCAGGCGTTGCGGCTCTGGGCGGAGGGACGCTGGCGTTCGTTTCGTCGACTGTCTCACCAAACAGTTTCAGTTTTTCGACTGCCATCTTCCTGTTAGTAGGCTCCGTGGCCTCTGGCTACGCGCTGTCGCTGCCAGCCCTCGTGTTTGGAGCGGCGGTAATTACGCTTGTCCCTCAATATTTCGCAGGTGCCGGCGAGTGGGTGTCTATGTTTTACGGGGTCACGCTGCTTGTAGTCATACTTCTCAGTAACGCTGGCGGATCGGTCTTGCGCCGGGTAACCGGACTGTTGCGAGTTCAACATGAGTGACTCCTCGCTTGCGAGCTACAGCCTTCGCACCGAAGACGTCTCTCTTTCGTTCGGCGGGATTCGAGTGCTTTCAGATGTCGACGTCGAATTCTTACCCGGCCAAGTCACCGGTTTGATTGGTCCCAATGGAGCCGGCAAGTCCAGCCTGTTTAATTGCCTTTCAGGACTTTATCGGCCGGACGATGGCCGGATTATTTTCAGCGAGTCGCGACTGGATCACCTGACGCCGGCAATACGGGCGCGACATGGCATCGCGCGCAGCTTCCAGCATGTCGCCCTTTGCCCGGAAATGACGGTCGCCGAGAATGTCATGTTCGGTTTGACGCGGCTGTTGAAAGCCGGCTGGGCCAGCGCTTTTCTTCCACTGCCTTTCGGCCGCCGTGAGCGACGGCAAGCCAGTGTCAAGGCCATTGCCGCGCTCGATCTGATCGGAATTGGAGAACTGGCCGACAAGCTTGTGTCGCAACTGCCACCAGGGCCGCTCCGGCTTGTCGAACTGGCGCGGGCGATTGTGGCTGACCCACGTGTGCTGCTGCTCGACGAGCCGGCCGCTGGACTCAATTCGCTCGAAACACGTGAATTGATGGAGGCTTTGCGTCGCATCGCTAATCCGCAATTGGTGATGGTCGTGGTGGAGCACGATATGGATTTGATCATGCAGCTTTGCGACAGCATTTACGTCCTTAACTTCGGAAAAATAATTGCGCATGGGAGGCCGGATGAAATTCAGCGCAATGCCGAGGTCGCGCGCGTTTATCTGGGCGGTGACGATGTCTGATCTGCTAATGATCGAAAATCTCTCGGTTGCCTACGGAACGTCGAAAGTCGTTGATGACGCAAGTCTTTCCGCGCCGAGCGGAAGTGTGGTCGCGCTGCTTGGCGCCAACGGGGCCGGCAAGACGACCTTTATGAAGTGCGTCGCCGGCCTGCTACCCCGTATCTCGGGACGGATTGAATTTGATGGGAAGGACGTCAGCGGGGCCTCGACGCGGCGGCTGGTGCACGAGGGACTTTCTTATGTCCCCGAGGGCCGTGAGGTCGTGGGCGGCCTCAGCGTTGATGAAAACCTGGCGCTTGGCGGTTATCACGTCGGTCGACGCCTGTTTCGCGATCGGCGCGAGCAGGTCCTCGAACTATTTCCGGAGATAGCGCCCAGAACCCGTTCACCGGCTTGGCAACTAAGTGGAGGCGAACAGCAGATGCTGGCGATTGGGCGCGCCCTTATGGCAGGCCCCCGACTGCTCATGTTGGACGAGCCTTCACTTGGCCTGGCTCCGCTGCTCGTAAAACGCGTGTTCAAGCAACTGGCAGTACTGCGCGAACAGACAGCCCTTACCGTCGTGCTGGTCGAGCAAAATCTTCATGTGGCGCTCCAAATAGCGGAAAGCGTTGTGTTCATGCGTCGTGGCCAGACCGAACAGCAACAGGACGCTCGCGCATTGCGCGGGTCGAACGCGAAGGATATTGCCCTTGAAACCTATCTCGGCCGCCGCGCGGGTACGCATTGACATTGCGGCCGGGATAATGGGCGTAACGATTTAGTGGGCTTGCCGCGACACACTAGAATCTGTTTGAAAAAGCTGACGAATGATTATGTCTGACACACCCCAAGAATTAATTATTCCATTTCGCAACGCGCCTGAGCCGGGCGACGTCATCGAGGTTGCTCCCGGGGTTCTCTGGGCGCGATTCCCAATGCCCTTTCAACTTAACCACGTGAATGTCTATCTTATTGATGACGGTAATGGATGGGCCGTACTCGACACGGGGCTCGGCGACGAAACAACTCGCTCTGTTTGGGAGCAACTCCTGGCGGGTCCTCTGCGGGGTAGGCGCCTTACGCGCGTCATTGTTTCACATTTTCATCCGGATCACATCGGCCTAGCCGGCTGGCTTGCGAAGCGGTTCGACATACCGTTGATTACAAGTCAGACGACATACCTTGGTTGCCTCAACGTATCGCTGGCCCCTGGTGCTCTCGAAGCGAAGCCCTATCACGAATTCTATTTGCGCCACGGCTTGGATGCGCACACGGCAGGCCTAGTGCTTACGCGCGGTCACGAGTACTTGAAGCTGGTCAGCGAGTTGCCATTGACATTTATCCGACTCGCCGCCGGCGATACTTTGGATATTGGCGGGCGCACATTTGCCATCTATACGGGCGATGGGCACGCTCCTGAACAGGTTATGCTGTATTGCGCCGAAGAGAAGCTATTTCTGGCGGCCGACCAAGTCATCGCTAAGATATCCCCCAACGTTAGTGTGTGGGCGGTCGAACCCGAGGGCGATCCCTTAGGCCTTTACCTTCGGTCGCTGGGCGCACTTAAATCGACGCTTCCGCCGGAGGCGATCGTTTTTCCAGGTCACCAGTTTCCCTTTATAGGCCTTCACCTAAGGGTGGACGAATTGATCAAATTGCATGGCGAACGCTGTGAGGCGATATTCAAAGCTTGCCACCATCAGACTCGATCTGTCGCGGATCTCGTTCCGGTGGTTTTTCATCGGCCACTCGACCCCCACCAAATGGGCTTTGCGTTCAGCGAGGTCCTTGCGCATGTAAATTTTATGGTTCGCAATAGAAAGCTGGCTTGGGCCGAAGTCAAAAATGGCATTCAGCAGATAGTTGTCGCTCAAGACCAGGGACGCCCCACAGCTTCGTCGAGCGCCTAATGTTCTCGCGACTGAAAACATGTCGGCCACCTCCAATATTGGCGGGCGCATGCCCAAAAGCAGGGGCAGCGTTTTTCTTTAATCCCGGAGAGTCGCTTGGCAAAGATAGTGTTTCCAATGCGGACTGTATTATGGAGATCCGTCAAGCGTTCTACTTGCGGGTAATACCTCAGTGGCCACTATGTTTGATGGTGCGTAGCGATAGGCTATTGCGCCTAATCCCCCTGTTCGGCGCGTTCGGAGAGTGCTTGACGCCATGCGTAACAGCGAATGCATATGGTGCTGCAGTTCTCGCGCTTTCTGAAAGTTCAACGTGCGTTGTCAGCGTATCGCAGTATCTTGAGACTGGGGAAATTTGGGGGATCAACACCGAAATCGCTCAGCGAGACAGCGGTAATGGTTGGGTAGTAAGTCTCGCCATGCAGAACATAATTCTCGCGAGCTTGGGGCTCTATTTGGAATTTATGGAGAAGAAGGTGAATATTGGGCCCCCGTTTCTAGTTGAGGCAGGTGTTGCCGCGTTTAGTGGTTCGAATTCGCTAGAAGCATTTGCTCGAAATCAATCTTCTGAAGCTCACAGCCATATAATCAGACATCGAGCTGTGTTGACAAAATTCGACAGGAAACTGCAGACGCTCTTCTTATTGAGATTTTTTGACAAGATATTAGCGCTGCAAAAATAATGACCTGAGCCCCAACTTTCATCCAGTTGGAAGTAGAGCCCGAACGTCATTTGAGCCGCTCTGGCTCGATGGTGCAACGGGACGGGGCGCGGAGCCCCACGACAGCTCAAGCGACCCGTCCCGTTGCATCTCGGGATCGCTGAGTTTGGCGTAGACAGCAGGCGGCACGTTGCCGATGGCGCTGTGCGGCCGGACGGTATTGTAGTCATCTTTCCAGATCGCCAGCGCCTCGCGAGCGTGAGCGAGCGAGACGAACAGAGTCTCGTTCAGCAGCTCGTCACGCAGTCGCCCGTTGAAGCTCTCGATGAAGGCGTTCTGTGTCGGCTTGCCTGGCGCAATGTAGTGCCAGTCGATCTGGGCTTGTTGTGACCATTCCAGGATCGCCATGCTGGTCAGCTCCGTGCCGTTGTCGCTGACGATCGACAGCGGCTTGCCGCGCCGGATGATGATGGCATCGAGCTCGCGGCCGACCCGAACGCCTGAAAAGGATGTGTCGGCAACAAGCGTGAGACACTCACGCGTGAAGTCGTCCACCACGGCCAGGATGCGGAACCGCCGGCTGTCGGTCAGCGTGTCGCTCAGAAAGTCGAGCGACCAGCGCTGGTTCGGGCCCTGCGGCAAAGCCAAGGGAGCCCTTGTTCCCAGTGCTCTTTTGCGTCCATTACGACGGCGCACCTGAAGGCGTTCCTCCCGATAGAGTCGCCTGAGCTTCTTGTGGTTCACATGCGTTCCCTCACGCCGCAGCAAGATCAACAGCCGCCGATAGCCAAAACGGCGGCGGACAGCAGCAAGCTCCCGCAGCCGAGCACGCAGGGCGGCATCCTCGGGCCGCACGCTGCGATACCGTATCGAGGTCCGATCCGCGCTGATTACCTGGCACGCCCGGCGCTGGCTCACCTCATGGGCTTGGCAGAGGTGCGCCACAGCTTGCCGCTTCACGACGGGCGTCACCATTTTTTTGAATTGAGGTCCTTCAGCATGGCGTTGTCGAGCATCGCTTCCGCCAACAGCTTCTTCAGCTTGCGGTTCTCGTCCTCCAGGACCTTCAGCCGCCGCGCATCCGACACCTCAAGGCCGCCGTACTTGGCCTTCCACTTATAAAACGTCGCGCTGCTTATCCCGTGCTTGCGGCAGACATCCACCGTCTTCACGCCGGCTTCCTGCTCGCGCAGGACCGCGATGATCTGCTCTTCCGTGAACCTCGACCCCTTCATCGTCCGTCCCCTCTCAGGTGGCGGACTCTACTCAAATCTGGAGGAAGTTCAGGGGCTCAGGTCACCGGTGATATGCTTATAGGCTAGCCAAGAGCAGGTGGCCCGGGCCAGCGCTCTAATATGTTCTGGCTTCATCTCACAGGCATTTTGTGCGCTCGGCGGCGATCATCGTGCCCGCCGTCCCTGCAGCATCCCGGCGATGCTCAAATCCTCGTCGAGCGCGGGCCAGTGAATCCCCATGGCGCCGATCTCATAATTCATACGCTCGGCATGGCTCGCCGATTTGAGCCGCGGATACCAGTCGAGTGGCGTCGCGATCTTGCGCCCGTCCATGAGCGTGACGACGAGTTCGGTCGCGGTGAAGTCCACCGCCCGTGCGCGCAGGTCGCCGACATCAAGCTCCAAAGTGCTCATTCGTCTATTCTGTCATTGCCGGGCTTGTCCCGGCAATCCCGCTTGGGGAGGCACTGCGTCCCTTATCGAGATGGCCGGGACAAGCCCGGCCATGACGAAACCCCTCACCCGGCTCGCGCTCGCATTCGCTCCGCGCGAGCCACCCTCTCCCTCAAGGGGAGAGGGAAAAGAGCACGCCGCCACGCCAGAGACTACACCGGCAAATTGTCGTGCTTCCTCGCGGGCATCTCCACCCGCTTCTCCCGCAGCATGGCCAAGGCCCGCGCGATGCGCCGCCTGGTCGAGTGCGGCATGATGACGTCGTCGATATAGCCGCGCTCGGCGGCGACGAAGGGCGAGAGGAAGCGGTCCTCATATTGCCTGGTCTGCTTGGCGATCTCGTCGGCCGAACGCCCGCGGAAGATGATCTCGACCGCGCCCTTGGCGCCCATCACCGCGATCTGCGCCGTCGGCCAGGCGTAGTTCAAGTCGGCGCCGACATGCTTCGACGCCATCACGTCATAGGCGCCGCCGAAGGCCTTGCGCGTGATCACGGTGACCAGCGGCACCGTGCACTGGCTGTAGGCGAACAGCAGCTTGGCGCCGTGCTTTATCAGCCCGCCATATTCCTGGTCGGTGCCGGGCAGGAAGCCGGGCACGTCGACGAAGGTGACGATGGGGATGTTGAAGGCGTCGCAGAAGCGCACGAAGCGCGCGCCCTTGCGCGAGGCATCCGAGTCGAGCACGCCGGCGAGCACCATCGGCTGGTTGGCGACGAAGCCGACGGTTGAGCCGGCGATGCGGCCGAAGCCGGTGACGATGTTGCCGGCATAGGCTCTGCCGATCTCGAAGAAGTCGCCCTCGTCGACGACCTTATGGATCAGCTCCTTGATGTCGTAGGGCTTGTTGGGATTTTCCGGAATGAGCGTGTCGAGCGACTGGTCGACGCGGTCGGCATCGTCCTCGCTCGGCCAGTGCGGCACGCCGCTGGCGTTGTTTTCGGGGAGGAAGTCGATGAGCCGGCGCATCTGCAACAGACATTCGACGTCGTTGTCGAAGGCGCCGTCGGCGACACCGGATTTGGTGGTGTGCACGGAGGCGCCGCCGAGCTCCTCGGCGGTGACCACCTCGTTGGTCACGGTCTTCACCACGTCGGGCCCGGTGACGAACATGTAGCTGGTGTCACGCACCATGAAGATGAAGTCGGTCATCGCCGGCGAATAGACGTCGCCGCCGGCACAGGGGCCCATGATGACGCTGATCTGCGGAATGACGCCCGAGGCGAGCACGTTGCGCTTGAACACCTCGCCGTAGCCGCCGAGGGCGGCGACGCCCTCCTGGATGCGGGCGCCGCCGGCGTCGAACAGGCCGACGATGGGCGCGCGCGCCTTCATCGCCATGTCCTGCACCTTGATGATCTTCTGCGCATGCGTCTCGCTGAGCGAGCCGCCGAACACGGTGAAGTCCTTGGAGAACAGATAGACGGTGCGGCCGTTGATGGTGCCCCAGCCGGTGACCACGCCGTCGCCGGGGATTTTCGTCTTCTCCATGCCGAACTCGCCGGAGCGGTGCTCGACGAACATGTCGAATTCCTCGAACGAGCCCTTGTCGAGCAAAAGCTCGATGCGCTCGCGCGCGGTCAATTTGCCGCGGGCGTGCTGGGCCTCGATGCGCCGCTCGCCGCCGCCGAGGCGGGCCTCGGCGCGCCGTTTCTCGAGTTTGTCGAGGATGTCCTTCATGGTCGATTTTGGCCCCTGCCCCGCTTGAATCCTGCGATGTTTCCCGGTTTTGGCTGCAAAAGCCATACCATGCATTGCGCCTCATCCTGAGGAGGGCGCGGAACGCGCCCGTCTCGAAGGATGGGGGCGGCCCCTGCTTCGAGATGCGGCCTTCGGCCGCTCCTCAGCATGAGGCCGACAAGGCTTGGCATGGCCCGCAACCCTGCTTAGAACCCCGTCATGACCCAGACCGCCGAGCAATTGCTGCAGCAGGGCCTGTTCCACCACCGCCAGGGGCAGATCCCGCTGGCCATGGAGCGCTACACCGAAGTGCTGCGCAACAACCCGCAGAACGCCGAGGCGCTCTATTACGTCGCCGTGGTCGCCTGCCAGGAGGAGCAGTTTCAGCAGGGCATCGATCTGGCCCGCCGCTCGCTCAGCTTCCAGCGCGGACAGGCGCGCGCGCACAACCTGATCGGCCAGGCGTTGCACCGGCTCGGCAAGGCCAAGGACGCGCTCGCGGCCTTCGACGAGGCGCTCGCCTGCGACATCAATTTCGTCGAGGCTTACGGCAACCGCGCCAACGTGCTGGGCGAGCTCGGCCGCCGGGCGGAGGCGCTGTCGAGCTACGACCGCGCGGTGGCGCTGCGGCCGGAGTCGGCGGTCGACTGGCTCAACCGCGGCGCCTTGCTGCAGGATCTCGGCCGCGCCGAGGAGGCCATCGCCAGCTACGACCGCGTCATCGCCCTCGACCCGGACTTTGCCGCGGTGCATGTCAATCGCGCCGGCGCCCTGGGCGAGCGCGGCCGCTGGGACGAGGCGCTCGCGGCCTATGACCGCGCCATCGCCCTGGACGCAAAGCTCGCCGAGGCCCATCTCGGCCGCTGTTTCGCGCTGGGCCGGCTCGGCCGCCTTGAGGAGGCGCTGGCCGGCGCCGACCGCGCCATCGCGCTCAAGCCGGATCTGGCGGCGGCGCACAAGGCGCGCGCCCGCGCGCTGCAGGGCTTGGGACGCGAGGCGGAAGCGCGCGCCAGCCTGGACGCGGCCGGCGCGCTGGAGGCGCAGCCCCCGGCCGGCCTTGCGAAGGCGCCTTGACGGCCCCCGCGCCTTGCGCATTCACAACACCGCGCCTAAATCCTGATACCGTAGAAACGGGGGCGGCCGCCTGTCGCTCGGGGAATTTAGTCAGCACAAAACGAGGATGACCCGATGAACAATGTCGCCAAGCCTGCTTCCCCCGGCGCCCGCCTGAAGACTCCCACCGATCTCGGCGCCAATGCCACCAAGGACATCACCGGCGCGCTCAATGCGCTGGTGGCCGACACCTTCGCGCTCTATCTGAAAACCAAGAATTTCCACTGGCACATGAGCGGGCCGCATTTCCGCGACTATCACCTGCTGCTTGACGAGCACGGCGACCAGATCTTCGCCATGACCGACGTGCTCGCCGAGCGCGTGCGCAAGCTCGGCGGCACCACCATCCGCTCGATCGGCGACATTTCGCGTCAGCAGCGCCTTGCCGACAACGACGCCGCTTACGTCGATCCGCAGGACATGCTGGCCGAGCTGCGCGAGGACAACCAGCGCTTCATCGCCTCGATGCGCGAGGCGCACGACGTCTGCGAGGAGCACAACGACGTGGCGACCACCAGCCTGCTCGAGGTCTATATCGACGAGGCGGAACGGCGCGTTTGGTTCCTCTACGAGGCGGTGCGCCACGGCGATCCGACCGGGCAGTAAGCCATCTCAGACCCGGGCGCGCCGACGGCGGTGAGCGGAATTCCGCGCCTGGTGTTGCGCGCGGAAGGCGCCGCCATCTGCGCGCTTGCCGTTCTGCTCTATGCGAAGGCCGGCCTGTCCTGGTGGCTGTTTGCGGCCTTGTTTCTGGCTCCCGATCTGAGTTTCCTCGGCTATCTCGGCGGGCCGCGCGCCGGCGCCGTTCTCTACAATGCCGCGCATACGCTCGCCGGCCCGCTGCTTCTGGCGGCTGCCGGCACGCTGGTCATGGGCGATATTCTCGTTCCTCTCAGTTTGATCTGGGCGGCACATATCGGTTTCGACCGCCTGCTCGGCTACGGCCTGAAATACGCGGCCGGATTTGGCTTCACCCATCTCGGCCGGGTCGGCCGCGCCGCCGCGAAGTAAGCGCCGCGCGAGGCCTCCCGTCTCAGCCGAAGCGTCCGGTGACGAAATGCTCGGTGCGCGGATCGGCCGGCGCCGTGAACAGCTTGGCGCACGAATTGAACTCGACGAGCTCGCCGAGATACATGAAGGCCACGTAATCGGACACGCGCGCCGCCTGCTGCAGGTTGTGCGTCACGATGGCGACGGTGTGATTGCTCTTCAGCTCGAATATCGTCTGCTCGATCTTGGCCGTCGAGATCGGATCAATCGCCGAGCACGGCTCGTCAAGCAGCAGCACCTCGGGCCGCAGCGCAATGGCGCGGGCGATGCACAGCCGCTGCTGCTGGCCGCCGGACAGCTCGGTGCTCGATTTGGACAGGTCGTCCTTCACCTCGTCCCACAGCGCGACGCGGTGCAGCACCGCCTCGACTTCGGCGTCCATTTCGCCATGGGTAAGCCTGTTGAACAGGCGAACGCCAAACGCGATATTCTCGTAGATCGACATCGGAAACGTCGTCGGCTTCTGAAATACCATGCCGATCTGCGTGCGCAGCCGCTCCAGGCCATAATCCCTGACCAGAATATTCTCGCCGTTGAGCAACACCTCTCCGTCGACGCGCTGCCCGTGGTAGAGGTCGTCCATCCGGTTGAAGACGCGCAGCAGGGTCGATTTGCCGCAGCCCGACGGCCCCATGAACGCGGTCACATGGCGATCATAGACGGGCACCGAAACATCTTTGAGAGCGCGGTTGCCGTCCTCGTAATAGAAGTTGAGTTTGTGAACGCTGATTTTCTCCCGCAGCAGATTGGATCCCGGCAACGGGTTCGAATGACGGCAGGCGATTTCGGCTAGCGGCGGCGACTTCGCCTTTGGCAGCATTTCCACGGTATCCATGGCCGGACCTCAACGATACGGGTTTTGTCACCTCCACCGAGCACGGCCGTCCGGTCGATTGGTTGATCGCGGTCAAATCGCCGCAACAAAATAAATGCGCGCGAGCGCCCGCGCTGTCATCGAAGCGTAATGAGTTTCGAAGGAGGCCATAATCTCTCAACACAGGCCGGCAAAAAGCGCATGTCACGTTACTGTCATGGTGCCGCTAGACTGTTCTCGCTGCCGGCCAGTCCGGCGACCCTTCATGAAGCACGGGGGCGTCATGATGGCAAAAGCGCCTGCACGGTTTCGTCGCCCGACTTTGGCTGGCGTTGCGTTGGGCGCCGGCGGCTCCGTTCATTGCAGATCGCGAAGCATTATTGAGCGGTGAATTGTCCGCATGTATCTGGAAATCATCCCCTTCCTCATTACTGCCGGAATCATCGCCACCCTCGCCACCGTCGTCGTCTTTTATCTTGCGCGCCACAAACGATCCTCTCGTCGCCCCCTGGCCAAAGCCGATGCCGATGCGCTCTACCAGGCGGTCCGGCTGCTCGAACGGCCGAGCTTCGCCGCGCGCCTTGCCAACATGGTCGGGAAGCCGCTCGAACTCTTTGGCCGGAGCTTGCCACCGGAGGCCTCGCAAACGATCGCGACGGCCACGACAAAAAGCCTGGAAGCCGGGTTCAAGCTGGCGCTGCTGACCCTCGGCAACCAGCCGCAGCAAGGCTCGCAACTGCTGCATCGGGCCCTGGCCGTGGCTTCGGGCGCAACCGGAGGCGCACTCGGCGTCGCTTCGTTGCCGCTTGAGTTGCCCATCTCGACCATCATCATGCTGCGTTCAATTCTCGACATCGCGCGCAGCGAAGGAGAAAACCTGAACGACCCGGAAACGGTGCTGTCCTGCGTCGCCGTCCTTGGCCTCGGCGCCCGGCCGGAGGCCGATGACGAGGAGGATGGCGGCTATTTCGAGCAGCGTGAAAACCTGGACGGGACGGTGACGGAAGCCGCGCTCTATATCGCCGAGCGCGGGGTCATCGAAGAAGCGAGCCCCGTTCTTGCCCGCCTGATCGCGCAGGTCGCCGCGCCGTTCGGGCTTGTGGTGTCCGAGAAGGCCGCCGCGCAGACAATCCCGGTCATCGGCGCGCTGGGCGGCGCGGCCGTCAACTACGCCTTCGTAGGTCATTTCCAGTCCGTCGCGCGCGGCCATTTCACCGTGCGGCGGCTCGAGCGCAAATACGGCGAAGCCGCCGTGTTTGCGGCGTATGAGCGCGCCCGGCAGGAGCTCGATTGGGATTAGCGGCGGTGCCGAATGCGGCACGGCTGAACCGCGCGGAACGAATGTCGGGTTCGAGACTGATTTACTATCAACCGCAACGGTTGCGTTTGCGCCGATTAATTAAAGGGATTTTTAATCGCGCCGGGGCACGGTGCGGCACGCATTGATCGTCGTCGCCGCGCAATCGCCGACGACCGTCTGCAATTTGCGAGGCGCTTGAGGCATGCCCTGGTCATGAATTTCAATTTGCTGGCGCGCAAGGATCCCGGCGCAGCCGTACAACCACGCATCAGCCCGGTGTCGCACGCGGCCACGCTCCTGACCTTCAGCCTGCTGGCGATGGGCATCATCGCCTCATTGGCCACGAAATTCGTCCTGGCGTCGCTTCCGAACATTGTCCTGCTGGTCATCGGCGTCGTCGCTGTCGACGTTCTCATTCAGCGCGCGTCCGCGATGCGGATCGTCGAGGCGATCCAGACGCTCCTCTACGGCTTCCTCTATCTGGTCATCACCTGCGTCTGCGGCGTCCTTGCCGCCTATGCGCTTCAACGCTGCGCGTTTCCGCTCCGCGACCACCTGCTCGCTCAGGCGGATATTGCGCTGGGCTTCAACTGGCTCGATTACGCGCATTGGGTCGACCGGCACGCCGCCGTTCAGACGATCTTTCACATCGCTTACGACACGATCTCGCTGCAGATCGCGCTGCCGGTCGTGGTCCTGGCCATCGCGAACCGTCTCGACGAAGCGCGGGTCTATCTTCTCGCCTTCGCCATCGCATTCGTCGTTACGATCATTGTGTCCGCGCTGGTGCCGGCGGCGGGCCCCATCGCCTTCGCCGACCGGGCGGCGTTCCATATCCTGCGGTTTACCGGCGCAACGCCGATCGATCATCTCATGCGCCTGCGCGCGGCCGGCCCCCTGGTCCTCGATGATTTTCCCGGCGGCATCGCCACTTTTCCCTCGTTCCACGCCACCGTCGCCGTGCTGACGCCGCTGGCCTTGCGCAGCCATCGCCGTATTTTCATCGCGCTTCTCTTTGTGAACGCGGCCATGCTCGGCGGCACCATCACCGAGGGCGCCCATTATTTAAGCGACGTCATCGCCGGCACCCTCATGGCATTTTTCGCTTACGCCCTCGCGCTGCGCGTCATCAAGCTCGAGGATCGCTCGTTTGCTCGTCGCCGCAATGAGCCCATCAACAGCCAGTGTCCGTCCCCGTGCTAGGGTGCGGACAATGAACGCGCGGCCAGCGACGCAACCGTCGACCTAGACCAGCGTCAGCACCAGGGCCGCGACGCGCAGTTCGGTCTCACGCGAGGCGCGGCGCTCGAGCGCGATCTCGTCGCGGCCCCATTGCGCCATCTGCCAGTCCTCATCGACATGCGCCGCGCGCCAGACCGCGTCGGCGTCGAGCGCGCCGCCGGCGAGCGCCAGCGCGAGCAGCGCCGAGCCGGTCAAGCTGGTGATCGAGGACACCGCCGCCAGCCGCCAGGGATCTTCCGGAATGGCTGCACGCGCGGCGGCGATCGCGGCTTCCGGCTGAGCGGCAAAGATGACGCCCTCAACCTGGATGAAGCGCGCGTTGAGCGCGTCGCGCGCCCAGTCCAGCACCGGGTCCCAGATCAGCGTCTGCCGTTCCACCAGCCCGACCGGCGCCTCGGCGCGATAACAGACAAGATCGGAGCCGAGGTACTTGGCTACCTCGGCGATGACTGCCGGCCGGTTGCCGGCAACCGCATCGATCGCGGCGTTGGCAAGCCGCGTCAGCGGCATCCGCGCCGGATCGATGAATTCCTCTTGCGCATTCCATTCCGCGGCCAGCGCCAACGCCAAGGCGCGGTTCGGCGCCACCAATGCACGCCGCGCTGGCGTTTTCACCGGCTTGCCATCGAGCAGCAGGGCGAGGTCGCCCTCTTCCTCTCCGGTATGCGCGCGCGCATAGAAGCGCTTGCGCAGTTGCGGCCGCACGTTGCGACGCGCCGCCTCGGTCGGATCGAGCGGCTGGTTTTCGAAGATTTCGCTGAAAATATCCCGCATCAGATTTACGTGATTGTGCACCGCAACAAGATTTGATCTAGCTCAGGGCATACCGCCGTGACAAACGATAATCGCTCATGGCAATGGCCTAAATAGAGTTGCCGGATGCCTTGCTGGTGCCGCTTTCGCGGCGCGCAAAGACACCCCCCAGCGGGGCCCGCCGGTTCACCATGACGGAAGGATAAGTAGCCTAACGGCGGCCAACTTAATATTATCCGGCCTCGGATTCGCGGTCGGGTGGCGCGGCCGAACGCCGGGGGTAAACACAGCCGTCAAGAGCTGCGACGCGACGGATTGTTCAGCGTAGCCGGGCGCGTTTCGAGGAATGAATGAAGAACACCAATATCGCCGTCCCCGACTACTTCCATAAAGTCGTCGATTGCCAGTGGGCCTGCCCGGCGCACACGCCGGTGCCCGAATATATTCGCCTGATTGCGGCCGGACGCTATTCCGACGCCTACATGATCAACTGGCATTCGAACGTGTTCCCGGGCGTGCTCGGGCGCACCTGCGACCGCCCCTGTGAGCCGGCCTGCCGGCGCGTGCGGGTGGAAAACGAGCCGGTGGCGATCTGCCGCCTCAAGCGCGTTGCCGCCGACTACAAGGACGACATCACCGCGCGGCTGCCCAAGCCGGCGGCGAAGAAGAATGGCAAGCGCATCGCTCTCGTCGGCGGCGGGCCGGCTTCGCTTACCGTTGCCCGTGACCTTGCGCCGCTCGGCTACGATGTCGTGGTGTTCGACGGGGACCCCAAGGCCGGCGGCATGATCCGCACGCAGATCCCGAAATTCCGCCTGCCCGACTCGGTCATCGACGAGGAATGCGGCTACATCCTCGGCCTCGGTGTCGACTTCCGCGCCGGCAAACGCATCGACAGCATGAAGGCGCTGCTGGCCGAAGGCTGGGATGCGATCTTCGTCGGCTCCGGCGCGCCGCGCGGCCGCGATCTCGACATTCCCGGCCGCAAGGAAGCCGCCGCCAATATCCATATCGGCATCGATTGGCTGAGCTCAGTGTCGTTCGGCCACATCAGCAAGATCGGCAGGCGCGTGATCGTGCTCGGCGGCGGCAACACCGCCATGGACTGCTGCCGCTCCTCGCGCCGGCTCGGCGGCGAGGACGTGCAGGTCGTGGTGCGCTCCGGCTTCGAGGAAATGAAGGCGTCGCCCTGGGAAAAGGAAGACGCCATGCACGAGGGCATCCCGATCCACAATTACCTGGTGCCGAAATTCTTCACCCACGACAACGGCAAGCTCACCGGCATCACCTTCGAGAAGGTGCGTGCCGAATACGACGCCAAGGGCCGCCGCAAGCTGGTGCCGGCCGGCGAGCCGGATCAGCATTTCCCTTGCGACGACGTGCTCGTTGCCGTCGGCCAGGAGAACGCCTTCCCCTGGATCGAGGCCGATGCCGGCATCGAATTCGATCAGTGGCACATGCCCAAGGTCGATCCCAAGACCATGGCCTCGACGCATCCGAAAGTGTTCTTCGGCGGCGATGCCGCCTTCGGCCCCAAGAACATCATCTGGGCGGTGGCACACGGCCACGAGGCCGCGGTGTCGATCGACAAGATGCTGAGCGGCGAGGACATCGCCGACCGTCCAGCGCCGGCGGTCGAGCTGATCAGCCAGAAAATGGGCATCCACGAGTGGAGCTACAAGAACGAGGTGATGCTCGACAAGCGCTACAAGGTGCCGCTGCGCGATAAGGTCGTGGCGCTCAAGGACATCAAGGCCGAAGTCGAGCTCGGCTTCGACCAGCAGCTCGCCTTCTATGAAGCCGGGCGCTGCCTCAATTGCGACGTGCAGACGGTGTTCACGGCGCAGCTCTGCATCGAATGCGATGCCTGCGTCGATATCTGCCCGATGGACTGCATCACCTTCACGCCGAACGGCGAGGAAGCCGAGCTGCGTACGCGGCTCGAAGCCCCGTCGGCCAATCTCACCCAGGACCTCTATGTGCAGGACGGCCTCAAGACCGGCCGCGTCATGGTCAAGGACGAGGACGTCTGCCTGCATTGCGGGCTCTGCGCCGAGCGCTGCCCGACCGGGGCCTGGGACATGCAGAAATTCTTGCTGGAAATGACTTACGCAGGTAATTCATGTCGCCCACCACGTCGATCAGCCGCGTAAACGACTTCGTCGTCCGCTTCGCCAACGTCAACGGCTCGGGCTCCGCGAGCGCCAACGAGATGTTCGCCCGC
>Ga0335083_10000279_pt1 | contig 81244 bp, 63 predicted proteins | sample Lox_Sample_42_FD_206716 | JGI IMG/M metagenome (GOLD analysis project Ga0335083, IMG submission 206716) | Soil microbial communities from Loxahatchee National Wildlife Refuge, Florida, United States - Lox_Sample_4.2 | ecosystem: Environmental > Terrestrial > Soil > Wetlands | place: USA...
CGGCCTCGCGCTCCGAGCGGTGCTTGTGCGCGTGCAACACACGCATCGTCAGCGTAGCCAGCGCCGCGCCGACGAACGGTGCCACGAGATAGATCCACAGATCGCGAAGCTCGCCTGACACGACCGCCGGCGCGAGCGAGCGCGCCGGGTTCATCGATGCGCCGCTTACCGGCCGGGAGAACAGGCTGCACAGCGCGACGGCGCCGCCCGAAGCGATCGCGGCATTGGCGCCAACGCTGCGGTGACGCGTCGCCGTTCCGAGCACGACCGAGACGAGGATCATCGTCAGGACGATCTCCATGCCGAACCCACGCGTCGCGCCGAAGCTCGGTAACGTGGTGCCGAGATGGGCGACGTCGCCGAACATCCAGCGCAGCAAGCCGACTCCGAGGAACGCACCGACGAGCTGGGCGATCCAGTACAGCGGGACGCGCCGCCACGGAAACACGCCGCGCATCGCGAACGCACAGGTCACGGCCGGGTTGAAGTGCGCGCCCGAGACGTTGCCGATCGCGTAGATCATCGTCATCACGAGCAGCCCGGTAGCCGCGGATCGCGCAACCGATGTGATCTCGCCGTCGAGGGAGCCGATCACGGCACCGCCGCAGTCGACCGCGACGAGCAGGAGCGTGCCGAAGCACTCGGCGAGCAGACGCCTCGCGACGATCGGTGGCGCACTGGCGTTGGCGTCGGCGTGCAGGTCGCTGACCATCCCGGCTGCGCTCGCTGGGCTGGTCGCGGTAGTGGCGCGCTCGGGCATCGTCGACGTCCACACGAGCGCAGAGCACGGCATGTGCCATGCACCACCTCCACATCAACGATCTGACGTGCTTTCGATCCGGAGCGCTGGATTCAACGATCACACTTCACCGCACGGCGAGCGCCCATGACACGCAGCGCCGAATACGACACGACAGCGCAGGTTTTCTTGCGCAAACATGGTGGAGGCGACGGAGTCGAAGGATCTCACCGTCAGTACGCGAGCTCGACGTTGTCGAGGTCGATGCTCCACAGCGTCGAGGTGGTCTCGATCCAGGCCAAGCCGGCTTCGAAGCGCGGCGCGGCGGGCACGAACGACGAGTCGAGCGCGACCGTCGCGACCTGCGTGCCGTCGAACGCGAGCGTCGCCACCCCCGCCGAGCTGGACAGATCGACATCGAGCCGAACGTGCGTCCATCGCCCGAGCACGAGCCCCGTCGACGTCGAGGTCATCGTCGTGCCGGTGCTCGTGAGCTGGACGATCTCGCTCGAGTTCGCGTGCGTGCCGAAGCCGATCGAAGACGTGCCGAACACGACGCGCGCCGGCACGATGCGCGTTCCGGCATCGCCGACGGTGTCGACGTGGATGTCGAGCTCGATGCGACCGGTCACGAACGGATCGGTGAACGTCTGGAACAGTGCGACCTGCGCGCCGTTCGTGCCGCTGATCGGAGACTTCAAGAACAGCGCGTCCGGGCTGGACACGAACGTGCTCGCGTCGAGCGACAGGTGTCCGTTCGGCTCGATGTTCGCGCCGGCCCAGCGTGCGGCAAACGGCAGCTCGTCGAAGTCGTCGCACAGGCGTGGTTCGGGCTCCACGTTCGAGCAGAACGAGCCCGCAAGCGCGTCGACGGAGCGCGCCTCGAAATCGACGCGGCCGCATGCGCTTGCGCCGAGCACCACAGCGACGGCGAATGCGCGCATCGAGTGATCGTAGCGCGGCGTCGCGTGCCAGTACACGAACAACACCGCCGCGCAGGACCTGTCGAATCGAGCGCGAGACGTTAGCCGCTCTGCTTCGGTTGGCTTGCTAGCGACCGAAGCATCTCGGCCTGTCCACGCAACCGCGACGCGCCGGCGCGCAGCTCGGGATCGCTCGAACGCTGCTCGATCTGCGCGGCCACGAGCTCGAAGTTGATCGCTTGCGCCTCGAGCAACGATGCGACGGCGAGCGGAGTGGCCGGAAACAGCAGGCCGACGCTGCGAACGTACGCGGGCGTTTCGACCGGGGCGCTGAGCGCGAGCAGGTAGCGAAAGGCATCATCCTCGGTGTTCGGTGGTCGCGCGCTCATCTCGTCGAGCACGTGCAGCAGGTCTCGTTGATGTGCGCCGAGATCGTGCAGGACGTCATCGGGGAGTTGCCGATCTCCGAGCTGGCTGCGCAGGAACACCATCAGGTTCGCGAGATTCCCATCACGCTGCGCGATTCCCATCCAGAAAGCCGTCTCCGCGCTACCGAAGCGATCCGCGATCGCCATGTACGCCTGTGCGACCCGGACGCGGATCGAGATCGCCCACGACAGGAGCCCATCGGTTCGACCATGGCCCGGAGCGTGGGGGAGCCGTACGTCGCGGAGCCAGTGGTCGTAGATGCCACGCACGATCTGGATCGTGGTTCGGTCGTGCGTGACTTTCGGAACGTACGCGTTGACGCCCAGGGCGTACGCCCGGTTGATCGTCTCGTGGTCGGTGTGCCCGGACAGGATCAGGATCGGGATGTGAGCTCGGGCCGCGCTGGCCCGGATCAGCTTCACCACGTCGAGCCCGGTACCGTCCGGAAGCTCCATGTCGGAGATGACGAGATCCAGCGGTTGCCAGGTCTCGAGAATCCGCGCCGCGTCTGCCAGCGTCGGCGCGCGCCGTATGTTGCCGCGAAATCCGAAAGCCTCGAAGCTGCTCTTCACGGCTTGAGCGAGGTCCTCGTCATCCTCGATGTGCAGGATGTTGGTCATTCCCCCAGACCGGATCTGCAAGCGCATGGCCACGTCCATGCGAGACCTCGTGAGCGAGCACCGCACGGTCCCGTTCGACTCGGGCGCCGCATCATGCGCTCGCCGATCCTCTTCGTTCGAGCGTCGACCACACACCGCCGGTGCGAGGATCGACGAGGGTCGTCGCATCCCGGTAGACCCGCCCGGTCATGAACACCTGCGCGAGCGCCGCGCCGAGCGGCATCGACTGATAGCGCTCGGGCCACAGCGCGAGGATCGCGGCGCGAATCGCCCTCCCGTGGCGCGCGCTGGCCGCCGGAAACAGGTGGTGCTCGACGTGGTAACCGAAGTCGAGCGTCAACCACTCGACCCATCGCGGCGTCGTGACCGACAACGAGGCGCGTAGCGGATCGTTGATGTCGGTCGCAGCGCACAGCGAGTGATTGGTCAAGATGAACGACATCACGACCGCATTCGCGACCACGAGCGGCAGCAGGAACGCGAACGCGAACGCGAACGGGCCGACCGCGATCCCGAGCGCGATCCACAACGTGCTCGCCGCCAGCGTTTCCAGGATCGCGTGGCGGTGAGCGCGTGCCGGGAGCTGCAGACACCTCCGCGCCGTCACCAGGATCTCGAAGCTCTGCACCGTGAACCCGAGCACGAGGCTGAACAGGCCGCGCCAGCGGCGGCCCCCCAGCGCGAAATGATCGATCGTGAACCGCGCCGCGCCGTGATTCCGGTACCTGGCCAGCGACGGGTACATGTCGGGGTCGACATCGAGCCGGTTCGCGTTCGCGTGATGGGCGCGATTGTGCCAGGCGGTCCACAGGTGAGGCGACACGACGAGCGGCGCGAAGCACAGCCCACCGACGAGCAGCCGCGCCCGCCGACCGCGCACGACCGCACCGTGCAGCACTTCGTGGCCGACGAACATCAATCCCGCGAACGCGAGCCCGATGCAGAGCGAGAGCACCGGAAGGCAAGGCCACGGCAGCCATCGTCGCGCGATCGCGAGCGTGGCGATCGCGATCACCGACGCGTGCACTGGCAACCACAACAGACGCGACGACGCCGGTCTCCACGTCGAGGCCTGGAGTCGCGGCCTCAGGTGATGGACGTAGAACGACGCGGGGCGCGAACGCACGCCTCTACAAGTTGCAATTCGCGTACACGAGTGACTCAGCCGCGGCGTCCAGCGGGCGCTCGTGTGCCCGGCCGCGTCATCACGATCTGGAAGAGTTGCTGCGCGCGTGCCCGGAACGATCCGGCGCTCGCGAGCAAGTAGAACTTCCACATCCGGTAGAACTTCTCGTCGTACCGCGAGCGCAGCTCGGGCCACGCCGCATCGAACCGGTGAAACCAGGCCATCAGCGTCGGGTCGTAGTCCTCGCCGATGTTGTGGATGTCCTCGGGGATGAAGATGCCTTCCATGGCCGCGACGAGCGCCGCCAGCGAGGGCAGCGCCGCATTCGGAAAGATGTACTTGTCGAACCACGGATCGATCTGCGTGCTGGTGCGGTTGCCGCCGATCGTGTGCACGAACGCGATCCCGCCGGGCGCGAGGCAGCGATCGACCAGCTCCATGTAGCCGCGGTAGTTCTTCGGCCCGACGTGCTCCAGGAGGCCGATCGAGACGACCGCATCGTAGCTGCCGGTCGCGTTGCGGTAGTCGTCGAGTCGGATGTCGATCGGCAGATGCGCGTAGCGCTCCTTCGCGAACCGCACTTGCTCGCGCGACACGGTGATCCCGACGACCTCGACACCGTGGTGCTCGGCCGCGTACGCCGCGAAGCCCGCCCAGCCGCATCCCAGATCGAGCACGCGCATGCCGGGGTGCAGCCCGAGCTTCTTGCAGACGAGCGCGAGCTTCGCCTCCTGCGCGTCGTCGAGCGTGCGCGCGCCGGTCGACCACAGCGCGCACGTGTACAGCATGCGGCGATCGAGCATCGCCTCGTACAGATCGTTGCCGATGTCGTAATGATGCTGGCCGTTGCCGAACGCGCGCCGCAGCGTCTGGAGGTTCAGCACGCGCGCCTTGACCAGGTGCGGCACGATCATCCAGTTGTCGCGCAGCGCATCCACGAGGTCGCTCTGCTGCAACCGCTGGATGGTCTGGTCGAGCGCGCGGCTGTCCCACCAACCATCCACGTACGCTTCGCCGGCTCCGAGGGTGCCGTCGCGAAGGATCCGCGACCAGACGCGCTCGTCGTGAACCGTGACATCCCATGGGTTCGCACCATCGACGGTGATGCCCGCCGCGGCGAGCAGCTCGGTGCAGACATCACGTGCGCGCCGCGGGACGAAGCTCGAGAACAGCTTGGCGGTAGCGGTGGCAGTGTTGGGCATGGTCAACGTCCGTCGGGCAGGAGCTCGAGCAGTCGATCGACGAGGCGCGGCGCCGGCAGCCTCGCGCCCGAGAACATCCAGGCGAAGCCGCGCGCGATCGCGTAGCGGCGGATCTTGCCCGACACGCTCGGCCTCGCCGCCGCCGCTCGTCGCGTCATGGTGGGCGCGGCCGCGAGGACGCGATGCACGCGCAGGTAGTCGGCCAGCACCTCGTCGCGTGCGAGCCTCGCGGCGTATCCGTCCGCGTCGTTCGCGAGGATCGCCTCGGCGGCGCATCGCCCCGACACCGTGGCCGGCAGGATCCCTTCGGCCGTGATCGGATGTGCGAGCCCGAGCGAATCTCCGACGAGCAACGCGTCGTGGCGAGACGCCGTCGCGAGGTGCACGGGATGGTAGAGGAAGTACGAGTGCCCCTTCACGTGCTCGAGCTCGGCGTCCGCCTCGAGCGGCACGTGGCCCGCTGCACGCAAGTGGTCGTGCGTGAGCTTCCAGGCGTCGCGCACGGCGCTCGCATCGAGCGTGCCGCAGCCGACGTTGATCCAGTCGGACTTCGGCACGTTCCACCCGTAGCCGCCGACGTCGTCGAACAGCACGAGCTCCGGCTCGCCATCGCGACCGAGGCGCGTGCGCTCGATCGCCGCCGGGTCGATTTGCAGCTCGAGCTCCTGCACGCCGACGGCGCGGCGCGGGCGCGCGGGTGCGAGATGGCGCGCGACGGGGCAGTGCGTGCCGCCTGCACCGACGAGATAGCGCGCGCGAATCGTCTCGCCGCTCGGCAAGCGGACCGACCAGTGATCGTCGCCGTCGGCTCGTTCGACCTGCTTGACGTGGCCTTCGAGTCGCAGCTCGGCGCCCGATCGATGGAGCAAGAAGTCGTCGAGCTCGTACCGGCGGATGAACCAGCCCTTGCCCGCGAACGCGTGAGCTTTGCCCTGGTAATGAACGTGACAGACGCGCCACTCCCAGAGCCCGCGCGGATAGTCGCGCGGCGCGAGCTGCAGCACGTCCCACACCCGCGGTGACAACCAACCCGCGCATAGCTTCACGCGCGGGAACATCGAACGATCGATCACGACCACACGAGCGCCAGCCGCGACGAGCGTGCGCGCGCACGTGCTTCCGGCGGGTCCGCCGCCGACGATGGCGACGTCGTAGGTCGATGCCACCATCGAGGCTACCTCGCTGCCGGACTCGCGCCCGCCGCGATCTGCGTGCGTCGCAGACCGCCGGGCACGGGCGCTCTACGAAGATGCGCGATGCGCGGCTGCGCGCACCTCGACGCCGGGCGTAGACGAGCGTCGCGCCGTCACCGCCTCCGTGCCGAGATAGAGGCGGCCGGATCGTATGCGATCGAGTGCAAGCCGAACGGCCACCGCGACTGGCACTTGCTCTGCACCGCATTCGCCGAGGAGACACCGTGCTGGCGACGATCGCGACGTTCCTGCTCGAGAACATGATGAGCGCGCTGATGCTCGCGGTCGGGCTGGGCACGTCTCTTCAGGCGCTCCGCGCCACGTGGGCCGAGCGCCGCATCGTGTGGAGGGCGCTTCTGGTCCTCGAGCTCGGCGTGCCCGTGCTCGCGCTCGCGACCGTGCGGCTGTTGCCGGTCGGGTTTCAGGCCACGGGCGTCATCGCGATCATGGCGGTGTGCCCCGGCGCGCCGATGATCCTCAAGAAGGTGCGCGACAGACCGGTCGTCCTCGTCATCGTCGCGCTCGTCTCGCTGCTCGCGCCGATCTCGGTCGCCGCGTGGGTCGCGCTGCTCGATCGCGCGCTGCCTCACGCGCTAGGAATCCGAGCGGGAACGCTCGCGCAGATCACGCTGCTCAGGCAGGTCCTGCCGCTCGTGCTCGGTTTGGGCATCGCGGCGGTGAGTCCCCGCGCCGCGGCTCAGCTCGCGCGCGGCGCCTCGGCCGTCTTCTATGGCGGGTTCGCGCTGGCGCTCGTGCTGGTCCTGTACAAAGGCGCGCCGGAACTGATCCGCACGAAGCCGATCGCGATCGCGGCGGGCGCCATCGTCGTGTTCGGCTCGGCGCTGATGGGCCAGCTCGCCGGTCGGCCTCGCCGCGAAGACGAGACGGCGCTCGCGACCGTCGCGGTGCTCGGAAACCCGGCGCTCGCGACGGCCGTGATCGCCGAGAGCTATCCGGGCTTCAAGGCGGGCGCGCTGATGGCCGCGTACCTGATCGGCCGCGCTCTCTTGCTGATCGTGTTCCAGTTCGTGGCCAAGCGGTGGTCCAAGCAATCCGCGGGTCATCCTCCGTTGGTGAGATCGGACGGACGCCAGGCTTCTTCGGGAATGCCCGCCTCGGCGCGCAGCATTTTCGCGAATGCACGGCACGCATCGGTCGCGGTGAAGATGCCTTCGACTCCTTCGCGTCCGACCACGATCGCGCAGCCGTAACCGTGCTCCGCCATGATGTCGAGCACCTCGTCGAGCGCGGTGTCGCTCGTGACGATGAACGGATGCTCCGTCATCGCCTCTTCGACCGCGGTGTCCGCGAGATCGGCCCCGTCGAGAGTCTCGATCAAGTAGAGGTCGCGCTGCGTCACGATGCCGACCAGCGACCCCTGCTCGAGCACCGGCAGATGGCGTACGAGATATTTGCGCATCATCTGGTGTGCTTCCTCGAGACTGGCGGTGCGCTCGACCCAAAACGGCTGCGGCGTCATGAATTTGGAGACGGCAGGGATCGACATGCCTTGTACTTGTTGCATGCGGCGTACCGAAGACCCGGCGAATCGCGAGTTGCCGACCGCTGCCGGCGGCGACTTCCTATAATGGTGCCGTGACCAACCGTGGGCTCGTGCTCGTCCTGGTTCTGGTTGGCTGCGCCAGCGCGCCTCCCGTCCAGATGTGGCCACCCGATGTGGCTGCGCGAGCGAATCCCAATGCCGACACGTCGAACAACCCGACGCTGTGGGAGTCGAGCACCGGTGGTTGTGGTGGCGAGAGCGACAGCGCTCCAAGCGCCGGTTGCCAGCCGTACCGGCAGGGTTGCGGCCAGCCTCGTGGCGCCGGTCATGGTGGGCACTTCGCCATCCTCGGTGCGATCGCGCTGACGCAGCGCCGGCGCCGCCCGCGATAGGGACGCGAGAGCACGTCGGATGCGCTCCGTCCTCGTCGTCCTCGCCCGAACAAGTCCGTGCGACCGGGGCCGGGATCGCGGCTCGATCCGACATGAGGCCGGCTGCCGCGGCGATGGTCGTGCTCGTCACGAGCTGCGCGCGGCCTGCGCCGATCGTCCGGCTGCCCGATCCCGCGCCGCCCGTGACGCCGAGCACGGAACGGGCGGTGCCGGCGCGCCGCAACGTGATCGTGATCGACACGTATCCGGGCATGCTCGACCGCGACTACAAGCATCACTTCGAGATCGATTCCGACGGGACCACGCGCAACACGATCTCCCCGGACCGGCTGTCGCACGGCGTCTACGTCTGCAAGATGCCGCGCGAGCGCGTCGACGAGCTGATCGCGGCGTTCGTCGCGGCGGGATACGACGATCTGGCGCGCGGGATCGACGGCCCGAACGACTGGTGTGTCCCGCTGACCGATCGCGGCCTGACGGGCTGGAGCTGCCGGCCGGCGAGCCACTGGATGACCGATGTCGGGGGGATCGCGCTCGCGTTTCACCGCGGCACCGTGCTCGTCCACGTCGATGACGTGGGCAACCACACCTATCGCCAGGCCGACCAGCTCGACGCACTCGTCGAGGGCGCGATCGAGGACGACTCCTGCCGTTAGCCGGCGACGGGTTTGTCGCGCAGACCGAGCCGCCGAGCTCGCCCTCGGCGAAGGGTGCGGTCTGCTCAATCCCCCAGCGTCGAAGCCCCGCAGGTCGATGGCGACGCCGTGAGATCGCTTTCGGCGGCCGCGTACCATTGCTCGAGCGCGGCCATGCCGGGGTTGTCGGTCGCACTCCAGCCCCGCGGGCCCGCGCGCGCGAGATCGGCCCGCCCGAGGCGGTCTCGTGTCAGGCGTGCGGAGGGTGCTCGCCCATCTCGGGCCACGGAGCCGAGAGCGGCGGCGCCTGCGGCACGGTGAAGTAGAACGTCGCGCCGTGGCCCGGCTCGCTCTCGACCCAGATCTTGCCGCCATGCGCCTCGACGATTCCGCGGGCGATCACCAACCCGAGGCCGGCGCCCTGCCGTTGCGTCGTGCTGGCCTGCCAGAACCGATCGAAGACGCGCGGAAGCGATTCGGCCGGGATGCCAGGTCCTGTGTCCTGGACGCGGAACAAGACGTCGCGCTCGTGCGCAACGGCGCCGATCGTGATGAGGCCGTGCGGCGGCGTGAACTTGATCGCGTTTCCCACCAGGTTCTCGAAGACCTGCAGCAGCCGATGAGAATCTCCGAGCACGGCGGGCAATGCGGTCGGCGCATCCAGCCGCAGCTCGAGCGATCGCTTTCTGGCGAGGACACGCTGGCTCTCGACGGACTCGACGAGCAGCCGGCTGGTGTCGACTCGCACGTGCTCGACGGCGAAGTGGCCCGCTTCGAGCTTGGTCACGTCCAGCAGATCTTGGATGAGCCGGTTCATCCGATCGGCGGAATGAAGGATCGCGTCGAGGGGGTTGGCTTCGAGCGACGAGCCACGCAACGCCTCGGCCTGCAGCTGGACGACTCCGAGCGGGTTTCTCAGGTCGTGCGCCACCACGCCGATCACCTGATCGCGCAGGCGCGTCGCCTGAACCGCGGTCTGGTACAGGCGCGCATTCTCGATCGCGAGCGTCGCGCGCCCCGCGAACGATTCAGCCAGCCGCAGCTCGCGCGCACCGTACACCCGCGATGGCCGCGACGAGATCAGCGTCACCACGCCGCGGAGCTCGCCGCGGATCTCGAGCGGCAGCGCCATGATCGAGCGCGCATCGATCGCGCGGAGCATGCCGGCTTGCTCGGCGCCAAAGCCAGCCGCGTCGATGTCGACCTGCTCGACCAGGACCGCCTGCTTGGTGTCGATGACTTGGTCGACGACCGGAAGCCGGTCGACATCGATCGGCTCCAGTCGCGCCGCGACCCGCGCGACCTCGGCGCGCGCCGCGACGATCTTGCGCTGCGGCGGCGCGATCAGATCGACGACGCAGCAGTCAGCGAGCTCCTGCACGGCGACGCGGCCGATCTGCTCGAGTGTCTGCGGGACCGACAGCGAGACGAGCTCGCGGCCGGTTCGAGCCAGGAACTGCAGCTCGCGCTCGATGCGCATCTGGTCGCTGATATCGCGAAGGGCGACGGTGAGCGTCAACCTGTCGTTGACGATCAAACGGGAGATCGAGGCCTGCGCGGGGAACTCGTCGCCGTTCTTGCGCCGACCGACGACGTCGGCGCGCTCGCCCATCCGCCGCGCCGTGGTCGGCCCCGTCGCGAACGTCGCGACGTCCGTGCGGTGGCGCGCGCGGAAGCGCTCGGGGATGAGGACATCGAGCGGACCGCCGACGACTTCGTCAGCTCGGTAGCCGAAGATCGCCTCGGCACCGCGATTGAACCGGGTGATCCGCTGATCGGCGTCGACGAGGATGATCGCATCGGCCGAGATCGAGATGATTCCGGACAGCCGCGCCTCCGAGAGCTTCAGCATATCCTCGGCACGCTTGCGGTCGGTGATGTCCACGACCTGCGCGATGTAGTACTGCGCGGCGCCATCGCGATCGCGCAGGACCGAGCCGGCGAGCAAGACCGTGACGATGCTGCCGTCCTTCCGGAGATACCGTTTTTCGAGCTGGTAGCGCGGGATCTCGCCACGCCCGAGCTGGACGGCGAGCGCGACGTCGAGGTCGGCGTCGTCGGGGTGCGTGATGTCCTGGAAACGCAGCCGGAGCAGCTCGTCGGAGCCGTACCCCACGATGCGACACAGCGCCTCGTTCACCCGGACGAACCGCCCGTCGAGCGCGACGAGCGCCATTCCGATCGGCGCCTCTTCGATCGTCAGCCGGAACCGTTCCTCGGACTCGCGCAGCTGCTCGGCGATCGCTTCGGCTCGGGCTCGCGCGGCGCGCTCGCTGGCGAGGAGCTGCTCGCGCTCGCTCGCGATCCGTTTCGCGTCCGAGATGTCGCGCGTGATGGTGCCCATGCCGAGCACGCGACCGCCGCCGGGGTCGCGGATCAGGAAGTGATCGTCGGACACCGGGATGGCGGCTCCGGTCTGCCAGTTCCGGAAATACGTCTCGCCGGACCAATGGCCCCGCTCCAGCATCGACTTCAGGATGACGTCGCTCGCGAACGCGCGCTGCGCTGGCGGGTAGTAATCGGGGATCTGGGTGTGCTCGACCGGGATGTCGGCGGGCAGCGCCACCATCCGGCGGCCTGCCGGGTTGACGTAGATCGGCTTGCCGGTGGCATCGGCGACGCCGATGAAATCGGACGAGTTGTCGAGCAGTGCGACGAAGATGCTCCGCTCGTCCTCGATCCGCTTGCGCTCGGTGATGTCGCGCATGAACGCTTGCGCGCGGCCATCGGGAAGCCGCGCGGCGCTGAGCTCGACCGACACGAGAGTCCCGTCGCTGCGGCGAAGATGGCGCTCCGCCAGGAACGGCTCGAGGTCACCATCGGGCACCCACGACTCGCCATCGACCGAGAAATCGGCGATCGACTTGCCGAGCAATTCTTCACGCGCGTACCCGAGCAGGCGGCAAGCTGCGCGGTTGCCATCCACGCAGGTTCCGTTCGCGTCCACGAGGACGAACGCATCCGGGGCGAGATCGAGCACGTTCTCGATGCGAGCAGCCGCCAGCTCCGCCGCGCGGCGAGCACGGGCTGCGACCGCGGACAGGTAGACGATCACCGAGGCATCGATGCCGAACAGCAAGGCCTGGAACACGACCTGCGACCGCGGAAACCCCGCGCGCACGACAAAGTACGAGCCGGCCGGAATGCTCAGCAGCAGGGCGACGATTCCAGCTCTCGCACCGGTCGCGATGCTGACGACCAGGATCGCGCCGAAGAACAGGACGAACGGCGCCCCGATCCCGGTGAACGGCTCGAGCAGCTTGCGGAGCACGAAGGCGACGGCGACGGCCGCGACCGCGACCAGGTAGCGCACGGCTGTGCGTTCGAACCTTGCTTGCGCGCTCGCAGGCATACAGCCGATCTGCAAGCAGCTTTGATGCCTCGTCGCGGCGAACATTTCCGAGGACACCTCGGCCAGCTGCGAAGCCGACGCCGAACGATGCGACTCGCACGACGATGCTCACCATGGCCTCGGGCCCGGATCTTGCGTCGACAAAGCGGGAAAAGACCTCAACTCACACTGGAGAAGCCGATGCCCGCTCGTGACAATCCGACGTCCGCCGATGTGCAAGACAGCCTGATGGGAAAGGTCGCGTTCGTGACCGGCGCGTCCTCCGGGATCGGGCGAGCGACCGCGATCGCGTTTGCCCGTCGGGGAGCGCACGTGGTGGTCGCCGACGTCCTCGACGACGGCGGCCGAGAAACGGCGCACATGGTGGAAACCGAGCGCGTGCGCGCGCTATTCGTCCACTGCGACGTGGCGCAGGAGCGCGACGTGCGTTCGGCGATCGGCCGCGCGGTCGAAACCTTCGGCCGCATCGATTGCGCGTTCAACAACGCAGGCATCGAAGGCGAGCAGGCGGCGACCGCAGATTGCACGGAGCACAACTGGGACCGCGTCATCGCGATCAACCTCAAAGGCGTGTGGCTGTGCATGAAGCACGAGATCGCACAGATGCAGAAGCAGGGCGGCGGCACGATCGTCAACTGCGCGTCGATCGCCGGCTTGGTCGGGTTCGCCGGGATTCCCGCATACGTTGCCAGCAAGCACGGGATCGTCGGCCTGACGCGCACCGCGGCACTCGAGCTCGCGCGATCCAACATCCGCGTCAACGCCGTGTGCCCGGGGGTGATCCAGACTCCGATGATCGACCGCTTCGCGCACGGCGAGGCGCAGATCCAGCGCCAGCTCGTCGCCGGCGAGCCGGTCGGTCGACTGGGTCGGCCCGAGGAGGTCGCGCAGGCCGTGCTGTGGCTGTCGTCGGACGCAGCCTCGTTCGTCACCGGCCAGCCGATCGCCGTCGACGGCGGCTGGGTCGCGCAATAGGTCCAGCGAGGCCCCAGGACAGTCGGGCAACGTCACGTCGACGATCGCCTGCTCGTAACCACCCTCGATCGCGCGTGCGAGCGCTTCGATCGCTGTCGCCGCTTCGGCGACGACGTCGAGCTTGCGATCGCGCGCGAGCACCGCGCGTAAGCCCTCGCGGTACAGCGCGTGATCGTCGATCAACAGCCGATCGGCAGCGGCTGCTCGAGCCAGCTCGCACACCCGCCGTCGACGCAGCAGCCGTTGTTGCAGTCGGTGTCGGCGTTGCACGCGGCACCGCCGTTGCCCGCGCACAGTCCGTACTCGCCGCACACGTAACCGCTGCAGCAGTCGGCTCCGCTCCAGCACAGCGCTCGGTCGCGCGGGCTCGTCGTTCGCCGCCGATCGAGAAGTTCCGAGATCAGGTTCCGCCTCACTTCCCTATTCGAGCGCATCGGTGACTCGCCCGCCTTGGCGTCACAGCGCGAGGGCGCCGACGACCGCGTCCACGAGCCGCGAGAACACGCGCTGGATCGGAACGACCGTGAGCGCGAGCGGGATCAGCGGTACGAGGACGGCGAGGACGATCGCGATCGCCGACCGGCGCCGGAACACGGTCATTCCAGTCGTCGCGATCACCTCGTAAGCGCCGCCGAGGTCGTGCAGAGCCTGGATGTCGGCCGCGCCGAGCGGCGACGTGATCGGGACCGCGTCGATCCATTTGGCGCGAAACTCGCGGACGTACTGGAGCGCCAGCGCGTTGTAATCGGAGAGCTCCGCGAGCCGCGCGCGGTACAGGTGCTGCGCGAACAGGATCAGCGGCCCGAGCGCGACGACGAGCGCGATCGCGAGCAGGATCGCGAGAGTCGGCACCAGCGACGGGATCGTCGTGCGGTGGGCGAGGAGCTGCGTACCCCAGGCGCCGGCCAGCACGCACGAGAGCCCGAGCATGAACATCGCGAAAGCGCCGAGCGGCCAGCTCAGGAACTCGAGCCCGGCGCTGCGGTCCGGGTGGCTCGCCGCGGTCGCGAGCCGCATGCGCGAGATCTGCACGAGCGCGAGGCTCCACACGATCCATTCCCAGATCCAGCGCAGCACGAGGAACTGCAGCAGCGGTAGCGCGATCGCCGCATACCACACCCCGGAGATCGACCAGCTCGTCTGCGAGGTCCCCGAGACCAGGCCGGTGGTCCCGACCACGCCCCACAGCACGAGCTGGCCGAGCACGAGCGCACAGCCCGCGAGCGCGAGCTCGATCGCCGGCTCGGCGCGAAGCCGCTCGGCGCGATCGAGCACGCGATCGAGCGCGCTCGCGTCCGCGAACCGGCCGTCGTAGAGCTGCGCGACGCTCGTATTCACGAGGCGGCGCAGCATGTGCTCCGCGGTCAGCACGCACGGCATCGCGACCAGAAACCGGATGTGGACCGAGATGTCGTAGACGAGCGGCTCGGGCTCGCGACCGCCCAGCTTGCGGATCACGGCGCCGAGCGCGAGCGGCACCCACGCGATCGCCACGAGCCACGCGCGACGCACGTTGCCGGTGGGACGGGAGAGGTGAAGACGCCGGAGTAGCCGCTGGAACGGACGATCGTCGTCGGCCCAGAAGTGCCCGCTGGCGGTCGTGGTGGTCATGGCCTGACGTTGCGGGCCTGCAAATGCCGGCCCGCAGCGTGCGCGCTACGTGATCGCCCGGCACGAGCTGGCACTCTCCCGCCGCCCGCTGGTTACATCGGCAGCGAGCGGGGCGGATCGTGCCATCCGGCCGAGCTCGCACGCGCGCGCGTCCGCGCTCGATCGCTGCGAGCCGGTTTCCCGCCGACGATCTCCGTCCGAAGCGAGCGAGCTGCTCCGGCGGCCGTCAGTTCGCGATGACGACCGGCCACGGCCGTTGCAGGTCGCCGACCTGCGACGTGATGACGAGGTACTCGTGGCCTTCGCCGTGGCTGTCCGCATCGACCGTGATCGTGAGATGGAGCGTGTCGCCGTTCGAGCCCGTCGTGCGATCCCACGACAAGCTCAGGTCCGGCGGCTGCTCGGCAGCCGCATCGATCGGCTGTTCGGCTGCCGACACCACGATCGGGTCCGTCGGGGCATCGCTGAACAGCTGAACGTCTACCTTGCGCGTGCTGTGGACCGGGATGTAGAGGCCAGGGGTGGTGACATCGGGCATGCCGTTGGTGAACGACAGCGTGACCGTGTCGGTTGTCTCGGGCGCGGCGTCGAAGAACGTGTCGCCGTCAGGCTGAGGGACGCAAGGGTCATGTCCAGCCGCCGCCACCTCGTTCGACCAGACCCGCTCGACGAGATGCCCGAGCTCCGGTTCCACGAGCACGCTTCCCGGCATGTACTGGCACAGGTCTGCGATCTCGCCGCCTCCGGACCACGATTGCCATCCGTAGTCGGAGGCCGTGGCGTAAGCCGGCGAGCTCTGCAACTGCGGATCGGTCGCTGACTCGGCAAGCTCGTGACTCGACAACGCCGTGAGCTCGTCGAGGGGATCCTGGTTGTACTGGACGCCGCAGCGCGGAATCACCGCGTAGCTGACCGGTGTCGAGCCGAGCATGAACGACGAATGATAGGCGGCGAGGCCCGCGGTGCATGTATTCGCCACGGTCGTCGTGTCCGGGAAATACAGCGCGTAGACGGTGTTGGTATCGGGCGCGGGCCAACCACTCGCCAGCGGGCGCAAGCGCGCGTACAGGTACTGCTGGATCCCGGCATCGTCGATCATCGTCGGCGCGCCACCGGAGGCCGGCACCGCGATCGCGGTCGCCGCGCCGACGCCGTACTGGCCGGCGACCGTGTTCCAGTAGTTGCTCGTGCCGAGACTGGTCAGGAACGCGTTGATGTCGCTCGCGAGCGGATCGCCCGGGAACGTGATCACCGCCCATTGCGGCGACGCCTGCACCGGGCCGCCTGAATCGACGACCTGCGGTAGCGGCTGATGATCCGCTTCGCCGAACGTACAGCCAGTGGCTAGAGTCGCGAGCGCTAGGAGCGAGCCACGCATGGCAGTATCTCTACTCCACAGTCGCGCTCTCGGGATACCCCGCCCATCACGGCGCGTGATCCTCGCGTGATCCTCGCGCGAACGCGTCGCCGAATGTGGTGGAATGCGCACGTGGATGCGGCCTTGCGCGACTTGATCGTCGACGACGAAAGCCGGCTCGCGTTCCGCGTGGATCATCGCGTCTACTGCGACCCGACGATCTTCGAGCAAGAGCGACATCTCATCTTCGAGCGCTGCTGGATCTACGCGGCGCACGCCAGCGAGCTCGGCAAGCCCGGTGACTTTGTCGCGAGGACCATCGCCGGTCGGCCGATGATCGTCGTTCGCGGCAGCGATGGCGTCGTGCGTGCTCTGCTGAACACCTGCACTCATCGCGGGACGATGCTGTGCAAGCAATCGAGCGGCAACGCGCGCGTGTTTCGTTGCCCCTATCACGCATGGACGTTCGACACGATGGGCCGGCTTCGCGGCTTGCCCGGCCGCGAAGCCTACGGCGACGCGTTCGCGACCGAAGCGTTCGACCTCGCGGCGGTGCGCACCGAGAGCTATCGCGATTTCATCTTCGTCACGCTCGATGCGCGATCGCCGAGCCTCTCCGAATACCTCGCCGGTGCGAAGGAGTATCTCGATCTGATCGTCGACCAGTCGCTCGGCAGCGGCATGGAGGTCGTGCGCGGGACCCAGCGCTACGGGATCGCAGCGAACTGGAAGCTGCTCGCCGAGAACAGCATCGATACCTATCACGTGATGGCGTTGCATCGCCGCTACCTCGATTACGTCGCCGATCAGGGTGTTCGGCCTTCACCGCCACGTGGCCGCGCATTGCAGCTCGGCAACGGTCATGCGGTCAGCATCAGTACGCCGCCGGTGGCGGCGAAGCCGGTCGCCTACTGGGGCCCGCCGATGCCGATCGCGCAGAAGCCGGCCATCCACGCACTGCAACAGCGCCTCCGTGATGCATACGGGGACGCACGCGCTCGATCGATCGGCGAAACGTATCGGCAACTGCTCATCTTCCCGAACCTGATCGTGAACGATACGGTTGCGACGACGATCCGGACGTGGGACCCGGTCGCGCACGACCGCATGGACGTGACCGCGTGGGCGCTGGTGCCGCACGGCCAACCACCCGACGAGCGCGCGCACGCGCTGCAGAGCTTCCTCACGTTCTTTGGTCCCGGTGGGTTCGCCACGCCCGACGACGTCGAGATCCTCGAATCGTGTCAGCACGCCTTCGTGAATCGCGAGGTGCGCTGGGCCGACTGCTCGCGCGGCATGAACAAGGTAGAGCCGTCATTCGACGACGAGCTCCAGGTCCGCGCGTTCTGGCGGCGCTGGCGCGAGTTGTTGACCGGCGAGTCAGCGACGGGGACGCGGTGATGAATCGCGCCGACCTCGAGGACTTCCTGTTCCACGAGGCTGCACTCCTCGACGAGTGGAGGCTCGACGAGTGGCTCGCGCTGTGGTGCGAGGATGGTCGATACATCGTTCCGGCGCTGGATGCTGCGCACGTCGATCCGCGCGAAGCGCTCGCGATCGTCGCTGACGATCTGACGCTGTTGCGCTCGCGCGTCGAGCAGTTGCTCTCGGGCGAGACCTGGGCCGAGGTCCCACGCTCGCGAACGACGCGGATGATCGGCAACGCGCGCGTCCTCGAGCATGACGGCGATCGCGTGCGCGCGGCCTCGAGCTTCGTCGTTCATCGCCACCATCGTGACAAGCTCGACGTGTTCGCGGGGACGTACCGACACGAGCTCGTCGTCGCTCACGGCGCGGTGCGGATTCGCGAGAAGCGGGTGCTGCTCGTGCACGATCTGCTCGCGCAGGGGAGAGTCAGCATCGTGCTGTGATGAAGTGAGCTACGGATTGTAGTGCTTGCCAATCACGATCGCGTCGAAGAACGTGGCGACCAGGGCGCCGAGGAGGAATCCCGATTCTGCCTGGTACGCGCCGGTATCGCGCGGGTGTGCGCGCTGGCGGCGCGCCTGCGATGGCGGCGCGAGGAACTGGGAAGTATCGCAATGCATGGACGAGATGATGCGAATGCGCTCCTCGTCGGTGGCCGCCGATTGCAATTCGTCGAGCGCGGGACAATTCGACCCGGCCGGCTCGGCCGTGTCTGATCCGTCCTGCCGAGCGAGCTGCCGATCATACGCGTCGTTCGCGTCGCGGCACTTCCCGGCCCAACGTCCGCCGAGAGCCGCCGCGACGACGCCGCCAACTGCGACGGCCGCGCCGGCAAGGGCGGTGACCGACACTCCCGTGCACGGTGGCTGGTACGGCGTGCCGCAGCCTGCCGGGTCGTAGTAGTTCCTCGTCGCGCCGACGGCGAGGATCGCGCCGCCGACGGCGAGTGCCGCGTCGAAACCCGGCCGCGCATAAGACTCGTTGCAATCAGGCTCCTCGTCGGTATGGGGTGCCGCCGGCGGCCTGCTCATCACGAACGAGCAGCCGACACACACCACGGTTGCTATCGACGCCACGAATCGCATGAGCTCACGATAGGCGTGGTGATCGCGTGCTCGCAAGGCGGAATCCGTGCCCGGCGCGTGAACAATGCGTGATCCTGCCGTGAACCGCAGGAGCAGTCGCTTGAGCCCCGCGCCGCGCCGTGATGTGCTGGCGTCGTGGTGCTCGTGACGGTCGACGTGAGGAAGTGCGTGCGCTGCGCGGCGTGCTCGATCCTCGCGCCGAGCGTGTTCGAGGTGACGCGCAAGGGCACGCGCGTGATCGCTCAGCCCGAAACCGCCGGCGAACGCAGCGCATGTCGGGCCGCGGCGTTCGCGTGCCCGGCGCAAGCGATCGAGGGCTGCACGTGAAAGATGTCGTCGCCGAGTCGCTCTGCTTTCGTCTCGCCGACGAAGCCGAGGCCGTGCGCTGGCGAATGGAGGACATCCCGTGGCAGCGGCTCGATCGCGAACGCGCGACTCCGGCACTGCGCGCGCTGGTACGCGAGATCGCCTATTCCGAGCTCACGACGACGACTGCGACACGTCGCTTCCTTGCCGAGCTTGCAGACGATGCCGACTTCACGCAGTGGATCTCGGTGTGGTTCTACGAGGAGACGCGGCACCCGCAGGTGCTTCTGCGCTGGCTGCACGAGCTGGGCGTCGCGGTCGACGATCGGTTCGTGCTGCGCGGCCGCGCGACCGCGCCGTTCATGCGGTCGCGCATCGGCACGCTCGTCACCAACATCATCTCGGAGCTCGCGGCGTCGAACGCGTACGTCGGGCTCGCCCGTGCTGGCGAGCCGGTGCTCGCCGCGATCGCGCGCGGCCTCGCGGCCGACGAGGCTCGCCACGCCGCGAGCTTCTACGCGTACGCACACCGCTACCTCGAAACGTCCGAGGATCGCGAGCGCGATCGCCGCGACGCGATCAAGGTGCTGTACCTCTGGCTCGAGGACGGCGCGAGCGTCCATCATCCGGTCAACGAGTTCTACGCGCGCAACGGCGACGCGATGACGGAGCTCGCGTTCGAGCCGACATTGCCGCGCGAGCGCATCACGCGACTGATCGGCAACCTGCTCGGCCTGCCGCTCACCGGCGAGTCGAGCCTGCTCGCGCAACTGCAAGAAAGGGCACCATGAAACGACGCGACGTGATCAAGCTGGGTGCGGTCGCAGCCGGTGCCGCGGCCGGCGTGCCGGGATGCGGGATACCGCGCATGATCGCCGAGATGACCGGCGCCGACGGCGCCGCGGTCTTCAACGCGATGCTCGACGAACAGCTCGGCCACCTCGACAAACCGGGGATGCTACATCGCCTCGTCGAGGCCGAAACCAAGCGGCCGCTGTCGGAGGCTGCGCGCGCGAGGATCGCGGACAACGACGCAGCATTTCGCCGCTTGCTCGGCACGCTCCTCATCACGCAGGGATTTCGCGATCTACCCGAGGAGACGCAGCTCGAGCCTGCGGTGCAGTCGCGCATGTGGCGCCACTACGATCGCATCGGCTCGACCGTGTTCGAGGTCAGTGACATGCTCGCGTCGCTCGAGCCGAGCCAGCGCGCACACGTCCAGCAGACGCTGCGCGAGCGGCCGGACCTGCCCATGGATCTGGGCGAACAGCTCGACGCCCGCGCTGCGCGCGTCGGGATGTCCGGCGCGCGGCGGCGGCAACTGCGCACGATGATGTCGCACGCATCGTTCCGACTGAAGCATGGCGATCCCGGCGTGATCATCGACGAGTACGTCGCCAAGGTCGAACGGCTACGGGCGAGCACTCCGACCGACGGTGCCGTGATGGGGCTTGCGGAGAAACTCGGCGAGCGCGATTTCTGGCGCTACCAGCACCTGCTCGCGGACGACGACGATCCAGCGCAAACCGGTGGATCGGGCCAGCAGTTGCCACCGCCACCGCCGCCGCCTCCCGGCGCGCTGCCGCCGCCGCCAGCGGCACCATCTCGGGATCCCGATCACCCGGTGGCGCAACCTGCGTCACCGCCGCCGCCACCGCCGCCCGCGGAGTCGAACATCGTCATGGCGGAACGCTTGACGAAGAGCGCGCGGATGATCGCGAAACGCGGAGAATGCGCGACCGTCGCGCTGATCGGACAGCGCGTGAAGAGCCTCGCGCCCGATTACCATCAACGAGTCTTTCTGCCCGATCCGGACATCGCGGCGTGCGGGACGGCGTTGCCGCAACCCGCAACCGAGCTGGAGCCGGTCCCGGTCCCGAAGCGGGACCATCCCGGCGAGCATGGCCTGAGGGTCGGCGCGTACATGATGGGGATCGGTCTCCTCACCGGGTTGGTCAGCATCCCTCTCGTCGACGCGGGACCTGGAATCTTCGGCCTGACTCTCGCGGTCGTGCTCCTCGCGATCGGGCTTCTGGTCCTGCTGATCAGCGCGCTCATCTACGCCGCATCGACGGACTGATGGCGGTGATCACCGGCATAGGCGCGGTCTCGTCGCTCGGCCATGGCGCGGCGCGGATCTGGTCCGCGATGGCCGAGGGCAGGGACGGGCTCGCGCCGATCCGCCGGTTCGATGCGAGCGAGCTCGGCGTCGAATTCGCGGGGATGGTGCCCGATCGCAATACGCCGAGTCGAGCTACACCGGGCCCGGTGACCTGCGCCGAGCTCGCGATCGAGGCGGCGCGCCAGGCGTGGCAGCACGCTGCACTCGACGACGTCCCCCCGCATCGCATCGCGCTCGTGTTCGGCTCCAGCCTCGGAGACAGCGAGGTTGCGATCCACCGCATCGCGGAGGCGGTCGGCGAAGCGCTCGGGATCGCGGGGCCGCGACTCGCCGTGACCACGGCCTGCGCCTCCTCGGCGAACGCGATCGGCCTGGCACGCGATCTGCTCGACCTCGGCATCGCCGACATCGCGATCGCCGGCGGCGCGGACGCGCTCACGCCGCTCGTGCTCGCGGGGTTTCGCGCGCTCGGCGTGCTCGCGGCTGGCAAGTGCGCACCGTTCAGCGAGCCCGCCGGAACGACGCTCGCCGAGGGCGCGGGGTTCCTCGTGCTCGAGCGCGAGCCCGGGCGCGTCCCGGCGCTCGCCGCGGTGCTGGGCTACGGGCTGTCCGCCGACGCGTTCCACGACACCGGACCCGATCCGTCGGGCGCGGGCGTGACGCGCGCGCTGCGGTCTGCGCTGGTCGACGCGCACGTCGCGCCCGACGAGGTCGACTATGTCAACGCGCACGGGACCGGCACGCTCGCGAACGATCCTGCCGAATGGCGCGCGATCTGCAGCGTGTTCGGTGCGCGTTCGGAGGTGTTACCGGTGAGCTCGAGCAAGAGCTTTCTCGGCCACGCGCAGGGAGCAGCCGGGGTGCTCGAAATCATCGCGACGCTCGTCGCGATGGAGCACGGCGCGATTCCCCCGACGCAGCGCTACACGAGCGCGCGCCTGCACAGCCCGCACGATCCGGTCGGCAGCTCGACGGCACGACCGGCGCGCTGCAACGTCGCGGTCTCGAACAGCTCTGGCTTCGGCGGCGCGAACTGCGCCGTCGTCGTGGCGCGCGAACCGCGCGTACGATCCGCGCAGCGCCGCGCGATCTCGATCGCGAGCACCGGCGTCGCCGACAGGCGCGACACGCCGCTTCCGCCCGGAGTCGATCCGCGCGGGCTCGACCCCGCAACGCGATTTCTCGTCGCAGCAGCCGCAGGCGCGCTGTCCGCGGCAAACGTGACCCTGCGCGCGGACGATCGCGATCGCGCCGGCCTCGTGGTCGGCCAGGCGATCGCGTCGCCGGAAAGCGACGCCGCGTTGCATCGCACGATCGCGCGCGATGGTTACCGAGGACTGTCGGCGAGCTTGTTCTCTCGCCAGGTCGTGAACGCGTCGGCTGGAACGTGCGCGCGCGTGCTGGGGCTGCGCGGCGCCCACAGCACGCTGGGCGCGGGCGCCGCGACCGGGCTGCTCGCGCTGGCGTACGCGGCGGAGCTCCTGGCCACGAGAACGGAGATCGACCGCGTGATCGCCGCCGGTGTCGACGAGCTGACCGATGCCGGCGGCGAGGCAGCGGAAGGTGCAGCCTGCGCGTTGCTCGTCCCCGGTGTGCACGAGATCGAGCTCGCCGGCTGGAGCGTCGCCGGCCCGGGTCGCCTCGACCTAGCGATCACCGACGCGACGACAATGGCGCGGATCGAGTCAGGTGAATGTGCGGTCGATCGGACAGAGTCCGCGCGTGGCGCGGGATTCGCGCCGATGACAGCCGTCGCACGTGCGATCGCGCGGATCCGCGCCGGTGAGATAGATCGAGTCGTGATCGCGCGCTCGGGCGGCGCGTCATGCGACTGCGCCGTCGTGCTTTGTCGCGGAAGGAAGCATCATGCGAGCTGACCTGGCCGAAACCATCGCCGTCCGCGAGGAAATCCTCGGGAAGTTACGCGGCGTGTTGATCGAACGCATGCGGCTGAGGCGCGCGCCGGCAGAGATCGACGCCGACGCACCGCTGTTCGGCGCCGGCTTCGCGCTCGACTCGCTCGATGCCGTCGAGCTGATCGTCGCGCTCGACACGCTGTTCGGCGTCGTGCTCGAAGACAACGGACTCTTACGCCAGCAGATGCGCACGCTCAACACCGTGGTCGATCTCGTGCTGGCCTATCGGAGGGGACATGTCGGTCGCCGATGACCTCGCCGCGATCCGCGCTACGACCACGCTGCGCGCCGGCGACGAGCTAGCGTGCGTGCGGATCGATGGCGCCGGCGCGCACGAGCTGCTCGATCGCGTCTCCCCCCGTCAGCTGTTCGTTCGCAGCGGTCAGATGCTGCACACCCTGTTTCTCGATGACGCGGCCAAGCCCGTCGCCGACGTCTATCTGTGCTGCGACGACGACGCCTACCACGTCGTGGCCGAGGGCATGCGCGCTGCCAGCGTCCTCGCGTACCTGGCCGATCATGCACACGGACTTTCGGTCGAGCTCGTCGATCTGTCGCTGTCGCACGCGTTCTTGTGTCTGGACGGTCCGTACGCGTGGGAGCTGCTCGCCGAGATCTCGTCTCCCGACGTGATCGGTCTGCCGTACCTGGGCTTCTTTCACGATCCGCGGTTCACGTGCTTCCGCGGCGGCAAGACCGGCGAGTACGGCTACGATCTGCTGGTCGCCCGCGAACAGCTTGCCGCCGAACGGGCGCGCATCCTCGACCTCGGTCGGCGTTTCGAGCTCCGCGAGATCGGACAAGAAGCTCACGCGCTCGCCATGCTCGAGTCCGCCTTCTTCGACGTGCGGCGGGCACCGCGCCCCGGGCTAACGCCGGTGGAGCTCCAGCTGCAGTGGCGGCTCAACGCGGGCCGCGACTATCCGGGTAGCGCGGCCATCACGGCACGCCGCGCGTCGCCACGTGGTCGAACGGTGCTCGCCGCTGCAGCGAGCGAGCTCGTGGTCGACGCCGCGATCGAGCTCGACGGCAGCGTCGTCGGCACCGTGCTGGTCTCGGGGCAATCGCATACGCGCGGCGACTGGCTGGCGCTCGCGTTGCTCGAGCCCGGGCTTGCCCACGCCGGGCTGCACGGGTTCACGTGCGGGGGCATCGCGTTGCGCACGATCTCGTCGCCCGCGATCAACAACCGCAGCTTGTACGTCGATCCGCAGCGCCACAGCTGGGCGACGCGCGAGTCGAACGCATTTCCGCCGCTGGTTCGGCCGGACTGGTCGTGACGCGGTTCGCAGCCAAGCGCGTGCTCGTGACCGGCGCATCGCGTGGGCTCGGCCGCGCGATCGCGCTCGCCTTTGCCGCCGAGCGCGCGCACGTCTGGCTCGGATTCGCGAATCGCGCGGTCGATGCCGAGCGAACGGCGAGCGAAGCGCGCGAGCGCGGAGGTACCGCCACGCTTTCGCGATTCGATGTCACCGATCGCATCGCCGTCGAAGCTGCGGTCGCGGCCGCCGTCGACGAACGCGGCGGCATCGATATCCTCGTCCATGCGGCGGCGGTCATGCGCAACAACCTGTTCGCGCTGTCCGAGCCAGATGACTGGGACGAGCCGCTGCGCGTGAACCTGGGTGGTGCGCTGTGCGTGACGCGTGCCGTCGTGCGACCGATGCTCGCGGCCAGAGCTGGCGCGATCGTTCACGTCAGCTCGGTCGCCGGCCTGCGCGCGAGTCCGGGCCAGGCCGGCTACTCCGCATCCAAAGGTGGGCTGGACGCGCTCGTGCGGACCCTCGCAGCCGAGCTTGCCCCGCGCGGCATCCGCGTCAACGCCGTCGTGCCCGGGCTCTGCGCGGCCGGTATGGGGCTGCGCCTCGACCGCCGCGCCGTGGACGGCCACGTCGCGCGCATCCCGCTCGGCCGCGTCGGCAACGCCGACGAGATCGCCGCGGTTGCAACATTCCTCGCATCCGATGCGGCGAGCTACGTGATCGGCCAGACCGTCGTGGTCGACGGGGGCCTGTCGTTGTGATCGCGTTTCTGTTCATCGGTCAAGGCGCGGATCCACCCTGGGTCTCACCCGAGGTACTTGCCGATCCCGCGGTCGCGAGCTTGGTCGAGCACGCCAGCGCGGCGACGCGTGTCGACATCGCTCGCTTGATGGCCCGCGGTGGTCGCGAGCTGACGCGGACCGAGATCCTGCAGCCTGCGATGGTGGCGGTCTGCCTCGGTGTGCACCGGATGCTCGAACGCGCCGGTGTAGAGCCGGCCATCACGCTCGGCCACTCGCTCGGCGAGCTGTGCGCGTGGTGCGCGGCCGGCGCGATCGGCGCCGCGGACGCGGTCCGGCTCGCGGCGATCCGCGGCGCGCTGATGGCACGCGAGGCCGAGCTGCACCCGGGTGGCATGGTGCGCCTGATCGGAGACGCCGCGACGTGCGAGCGCGCCGTCGTCGAAGGCGCGCGAGTCGGCTCGATCTGCGTCGGCGCGCACAACGGCGTCGACGAGTGGGCGTTGAGCGGCGACGAGCCGGCACTCGCGTGCGTGATCGCGAGGTTTCGTGCGACGCGCTTGCCGATGGGCGGCGCCTGGCACTCGCCGGCCATGGCGGGCGCGGTCGACGAGCTGCTGGCCGCATCGCTCGCCGTCCCGCGCCAGCCGATGCGTGCACGGATGATCTCGAACCGGCGCGGCCATCTTGCCAGCGACGACAACGCGCCGGATCTGCTCGCCGGTCAGCTCGTGCACCCGGTCGAATGGGTCGCTTCGCTGGAGACTGCCGTCGCGCTCGAAGTGCGGCGGTTCGTCGTGATCGGCCCGGGCAAGATCATGCGCGCGCTCGTGTACAAGAATCTCGGCGTCGATCGCGTCGTCGAGATCGCCGACAGCGCGGCCACGATCGCGGCGGTCGCGGCGCGATGATGCGCGCGCTCGTGCTCGTCGGCGTCGCAGCATCCTGCGGTCCGACACTGATCTGGTCGGGACACACCGAGGACCGTGCTCGCAGCATCGAGATCATCGAGGACGGTGGCAGCGACCACTTCGTCGTCGATGGCTACCGCATCGCCGGCTTCCCCGCGATCGCCGCGACCTCGCTCGCGGTCGCGGGTTCCCACGTCGCGTTCGCAGCGCGCACCGATGCTGGCTGGAGTGTCGTATGCGACGGACGCCGTGCCGCGACGTGGGACGGGATCGGTGCCATCGCGCTGGCCGCATCTGGCCGACTCGCCTATGCAGCGGAGCGCGCAGGCGGCTGGTACGTGGTCGTCGATGGAGTCGAGAGCTCGAGGCTCGATGCGGTGCTGGCAGACACGTTGCGATTTTCCAGCGATGGCCATCGTGTTGCCTACGTCGCGCAGCTCGGGCCGCGCGTCCGCGCGGTGATCGACGGCAGGGCCGACGCCGACGCCGACGCGATCGGTCGCTTCGTCTTCTCTCCGGACGGAGCCCACTACGCGTACGCCGCGCGTCGCGGGCGGGACGCGTTCGTCGTCGTCGACGGCAAGGCGGGCGCCACCTGGCCGGCCATCGGGGACATCGAGCTCGCGGCCAGCGGGCGCGTCGCATATTCCGCGGCAGACGGCAAACAGTGGCGCGTCGTGGTCGACGACGATCCGGGCCCGGTCGTCGACGAGATCGAGCGCATCGCCTGGAACGATGACGCGACGCATGTCGCGTGGTTGGCGCGCGTGGACGGGATCGGCATCCTGGCAGTGGACCGCGCGCCAGTCGCTGTCGCGGCGAAGCTGCATTCCGACTCGTACGCGTTCCGCCCCGGCTCGTCCGAGCTCGCGTACGTCGTCGAGGCCGCAGCCGGCGGCGAACAGTTGATGCTCGATCGGGCCGCCGGCCCGATCGCCGACGAGATCGGCGCACCCGCTTGGAGTCCCGACGGTCACCTCGCGGTCACGGCGCGACGTGGCCGGACGTGGAGCGTGATCGTCGATGGGCGCGAAACGCCGGCCGGCACTCGCGTCGCGACACCGGTATGGAGCAACAGCGGCCGGCTCGCGGTCGTCAGCCGCCGAGGTCGCGCAACACACGTGCTCGTCGATGGCCAGGATTTTCCGTTCGATCTCGCATTCGAGGATTCGCTAGCCTTTTCGCGCGACGGGCGACACTGGGCGATCGTCGCCGGCGACCTCGTGCACGAACAGCTGTTCTTTTCCATCGACGGAGCGACGCGTCGACCGCTGGCGCCGAGCGAGGTCTACTCGGCGGCTCCGAACGGCTCGATCTTCGAATCGCGAAGCGACGTCTTGCGCACGTGGTCTCGCGCACAAGCCGAGCGTGCGGCGCGAGGTCTCGAGTAAGCGGAACCTGATTTGGAGTTTCAGGATCGGTTCCAGCGAAGCGATGCGCGGCAGGACCGAGCCGGGCGCGATCAGATCTGGTCGGCGTGTGAATTTGATACGCTATGCGTGTGGGCTCGACGGACAGACGGCTCTTCGCCAGCGAAGGGGTCCGGGCTCTGTGCACGCGCTGCGGACGGACATGGTCCGGCGAGACGATGTCGTGTCCGTCATGCGGCGCGGATTTCGGTGGCGAGACGGTTGTAGACGACATTCACCGCGTCAAGACCATGCTGCTCGATCCGCGCAAGACCGACGCGATGGGCTCGGACGGCGACACCACACCCGACGCTGCGGCGGTCGTCAGCCGATCGTCTGCGGAAGCCGTATCGCCTCGCGGGGCGATGCTGCCGCCGTTCCCGCAGCGCTCGGACGACGATGTTGGAACTGCGACCAACGAGATTCCGCGCGAGCCGAGCGTCGAGGAGCTGAAGCCGGGTGGTTTCTCCAGCGACCCGCCGACGCGATTCAAGCGCGGGTTCGATTCGCACATCGAGCTGCCGGCCGGGTCCGTCATCGACGACTTCGAGGTCGAGGCTCCGCTCGGCGCGGGAGCGATGGGCGTCGTCTACCGCGCGCGGCACTTGAGGCTCGGTCGGCCCGTGGCGGTCAAGGTGATCTCGCCGACGATGGGAACGGATCCTCAAGCGCTCGCCCGGTTCGAGCGCGAGGCGCGCGCACTTGCTTCGCTCCACCACCCGAACATCGTCGATGTGTTCGCGTTCGGCACGCTACCCGACCGACGCAGCTACTTCGTGATGGAGTATCTCGTCGGCGAGACACTCGACGAACGGCTCGACCGCGGGCGCGTGTCGCTCGGCGAGGCGCTCGACGTATTGGACCAGATGGCCCGCGGCCTCGAGACCGCTCACGCGCACGGCGTCGTTCACCGTGACCTGAAGCCATCGAACACGTTCTTGGTGCGGATCCCGCGAGAGCAGCGCTGGGTCGTGAAGCTGCTCGACTTCGGGCTCGCCAAGCTCGCAGTTCCCGATGGCGCCGAGGACACGGCGAGCGGGGCCGTGATCGGCACGGCGCTCTACCTGTCACCCGAGCAGGCGCGCGGCCCGAACGTCGATGGCCGCACGGACATCTACGCCCTCGGCTGCATCGCGTACGAGCTGATCCTCGGCCGACACCCGTTCCCCGACGCGCGCACTCCCACGGCGGCGATCGCCGCGCACCTGACGGAACCAGCACCCCAGCCGAGGACGATCTGGCCCGGAATTCCGGCTGCACTCGATCTGCTGCTGGCTTCGATGCTCGCGAAGGATCCGAACTATCGTCCGACGCTCGCGCAGGTTCGCAACGTGGTCGCCGCGGTGCGGTCTCCGACGACGGTCGAGGGTCGCGCGACGCGGGCCGCGACCGAGGCGGTGAGGCACGGACCGGGTCACGGCCTGGCGTGGACCATCGTGCTCGTCGCGATCGCGCTCCTCGTCGGGATCGCGATCGGAGCGAGCCTGCTCTCGGCGAAGTCGAGCAACAACGACAAGCCTCGTACGCCGGCGACGATCCGTGCTGTGCCGGCGTGGCCGATCGCTAGCGCGGAGTCCGCGGCCGTGCGAGCCCGAATTCCTTCACTCGGTTGATGAGCGTGCGGCGGCCGATCCCCAGCATCTTCGCGGCGCGCGTCTGATTGCCGCCGCATTTCTCGAGCGCGGCCTGGATCTGCGCGCGCTCGGCCGACCGCGACAGCTTCGCGCCGCGGCGGAGCACCGGGTTGCTCGCGGAAGGCGCGCCATCGTCGCGGCCGGGCGCGGCCGGGACGCGAACCTCCGCGGCGAACGTCACGCGCATCTTCTCGATCGGCAGGTGGCGCTGCTCGACCGGCCCGTCGGGGCACAGCAGCGCCGCGCGTTCCATCATGTTGCGCAGCTCGCGGATGTTCCCGGGCCAGCTGTAGCGCAGCAGCGCGTGCAGCGCCGCGCTCGACAGCTCGGGGACCCGCGGCAGCGCCGCCTGTCTCGCGGCGTTTTCGAGGAACGCGCGCGCGAGCCCCGGAATCTCGCCGAGCCGCTCGCGCAACGGCGGGATCACGAGCGTCGCGCCGTTCAGCCGGAAGTACAGATCCTGGCGGAACGCGCCACGCGCGATGTCGGCCTCGAGGTTGCGGTTGGTCGCGGAGATGAACCGCACGTCGAGCGGCCGCGGCTTGAGCCCGCCGACCCGCAGCACGACGCGCTCCTCGATCACGCGCAGCAGCTTCACCTGCATCGCGAGGGGCAGCTCGCCGACCTCGTCGAGAAACACGCTTCCGCCGTCCGCGGTTTCGAGCAGACCCGGCTTGGCGGCGACGGCGCCGGTGAACGCGCCGCGCTCGTAGCCGAACAGCTCGCTCTCGAGCAGCGTCTCGGATAGCGCGGCGCAGTTGAGGCGCAAGTACGGCTTGCCGCCGCGCGGCGACAGCTGATGGACCTTCTCGGCGATCACTTCCTTGCCGACGCCGGTCTCGCCGAGGATCAACACCGCGATCGTACCGTTCGCGACGCGCGCGGCGAGCGCGTACAGGTCCTGCATCGCGCTCGCCTGGGCCGGCTCGCCATCGGGCTCGACGAGGTCGCCGTGCGCGACCCCGCGGGCGAGGGCATCGGCGTGTGCCATCAGCTCGTCGGCGCTGCGTCCGTCGCGCGGATAGAATGCGGTGCCGACGCGCACGCCGACGCCGTGGCGAGATAGCTCGGTGACCACGCGCCGCTCCGCGAGCTCGACATCGTCGGGGCTCGTGTCGACGAACAGGATCTCGTACTCGCTCGGCCCGTACTCGCCGATGACGTCGGACAGCCGCGCCACCTCGCCGAGCGCGTGCTGGATCGCGTCGGCTGACACCTGCGCGGTACAGTGCACGCGCGTGACCGCGAACACGAGGTCGCGGCGCGCGGCGCGCGCGCATTCTTCTTCGAGGCGCACCTCGAAATAGTCGTGCGTCCACAGCCGGCGCGGGCGAATCGCCGCGACCTGGCGCTGGATGATGATCGTCGCCGCGCCGACCTGGATCGGCTCGCCGGCGTGGATCTCGACGGCCTGGTCGCGTGGGAGCACGCGATCGCGCACGCGCGTGCCGTTCGCGCTTCCGAGATCGCGAACCGCGAGCGGCGGGCCGATCGCGATCGCGGCGTGCGTGCGCGAGATCGAGGCATCGTCGATCTGGATCTCGCACTGCGGCGAGCGGCCGACCGTGATCGTGCCGGTGTCGGGCAACGGATAGGTCGCGACGTTGCGCTCGCCGATCACGAGCGCGTGCAAGCGTGCCGTCGGGACTTCGCTCGCATCCGGCAAGTCCGTCGCGGTCATTTCGCGCGACTTCGTCATGACGAGGTCTTCGGTCCGCGCAACTTCGGAAGCTCGCCGAGCTCGATGTCGAAGTCGTCCTGGAGATGCTTCGCAGTCTGGCGGTGGACCGTGATCATCTCGCGCTGCCTGCGCGAGACGATCCCGGCCAGTACCGTGTGCGCGAGCAGGGCGTTGGTGCGCTCCACCGCACGCGCGACGTCTGCCACCAGCGGCGAGATCGCGATGTACCACCCGGCGAGGATCGAGCGCATCGCGAGTGCGAGGTGCGCCGCGCGGTGCGCGATGTCCTTGGCGTCGCCGGCCAGATCGACGACGACGGCGCCCGTCGCGACGAGCTCGAGCTGACCCTGCCACTGGTTCGCGGCGGTCACGAGCTCCGCGTATTGCTGGGCAGTCGGCGCGTCGAGGATATCGTCCGGGCTGCCGCGTGCGGCGGCGACCAGGCAGTGCAGGCCGTCGCCGACCGGTGGCCCGACTCGCGTCTTGTCCTCGATCAGCCTGCGCGCGCTGCGCCGCGGGCCATCCGGAACGGGTGCGAGCGCGTCGATCGCGGCCACCACCGCATCACCGTCGGCGGGGCGATCGCGCGCGCGCCGCGCCAGCATCCGCTCGACGAGCGCGACGACGTCCGGTGGCGCATCGGGACACGCGGCGGCAAACGGCGGCGGCTCGGCCAGCAGGATCTTCGTCAACACCGCGCCCGCGGCGTTGCCGGAGAACGCCGGCTTGCCCGACGCGCACTCGTAGAGCACGCAGCCGAGGCCGAACACGTCGCACGCCGGCGTCAACGCGCTCTCTCCCCGCGCCTGCTCGGGCGACATGTAGCCGGGCGTGCCGACCGCGCCGCCGGTGCGCGTGATCGAGTACACCGCGTCTCTCGCGCGTGCGATCCCGAAATCGATCAGCTTGGGGCGCGCCGGATCGTCGCCTTCGAGCAGGATGTTCGACGGCTTGAGATCGCGATGCAGGATCGACGCGCCATGTGCCGCGCCGAGCGCACCGGCGATGCCGCGGACCATCGCGAGCGCCTCGCGCAGCGAGAACCCGGTGCTCTTGACGCGGCCGGAGACGGTGGGACCCTCGATCCACTCCATCACGACATATGGCGAGCCGTCGGGCATCATGCCGTCTGCGATGTGACGGACGATCGCGGGATGCGACAGCTTCGCGAGCAGCGTGATCTCGCGGTGCGCGCGCTCGATCTGTCGCAGATCTTCGGTGCTCGACAGCAGCTTCAGCGCGACGCGCGCGCCGGTCTGCTCGTCGCGCGCCTGCCAGACCGTGGCCATCCCGCCGCTGGCTGCGGCCGCGAGCAGGCGAAAGCGGCGATCGATGAGCTCGAGCTCGACCAAGCGACCCATCCTATCAAGGGATCAAATTGTGCAATAGATGCGCAGCGCTACATGCGCATCAGCTGCGCAATTCGAGATCCAACTGGCTGATATTGATTATCTTACCCTTGGCCAGACAAATGCTGTAGCGTGGAAGATGATGCGCGCAAAACCAAAGAGACCGTCCCTGACATTGAGCACCGTCAAGGTCCGCGAGCTGTCGGACACGAATCAGCTGAAGAAGGTCAAGGGCGGTCTCCTCAAGGACGCCTGCATCCCAAGACCCTGCGCACTGACCAACAAACGCTAGTTAGTCAGGCAATCGGTAGGGCTGGTAGTTGATCGCGCGCGAGCGCGCCCGCGAGGCACACGATTCCCGGGTGACCGAGCAAGAGGCCGTTCGGCCACGCCATCGGCTGCGGCCGGACGGCGGCCAGCACGAGTCGGCGTGCGGCCACGATCCACGATTCGCGCCGGTCGTATTGCGCGAGAGTCCCCAGCGCATGCGCGATCCCGGCGCGACCACAGCAGACGTAGTTGCGCTGCTCGTCTGCCGCGATCGCGAAGCGTGCGGCCGCGCGCGCGGCGACCAGGAACGCCTCGTCGCCACAGACCGCGAACGCGCGCGTCCACAGCAGCACCGTGCCCGCGGCACCGTTGCACCAGCTCGCCGCGAAGTCGGGATCCGGCACGTCGTTCGGAGACCACGCGCGGCGAAGACGATCCAGCGATGCGACCAGCCAGCGCGGTGGTTGCTCGCGCGCGTGCTCGAGCCATGCGAGCAGCGAGGACAGCGCGCCCGGCCAGCCGTGCGCGAACCCGAACGCGTCGACCGACCGCCACGCGCGCCGTCGCCGCACCCGCGCGAGGATGGCAGACGCGAGCTCTCTCGCGCGCGCGTGCAGTCGCGCATGCGGCTCGCGGGCGAGCAAGCTGCGCGCACCCGCGAGTAGACCCGGAATGCCGGACATGAAGTCGAGGGTGTCCGTGGACCGCCCTGCGAGCTGCACGAAGGTCGCGATCGAGCGCTCGCGTCGCGGGCCGCCGAGCCAGGCGGAGAGCCAGTGCAGGCCTGCGCGCCCGTAGAGCAGCGCACTCGTCGCTTGCGGGTGGTCTTCGATCGCGTAGGCGTCGCGCCGGCGATCGGCCAGCAAGGCATCGAGCCACTGTCGCGCGCGGCGATGGTCGTCGAGGTACCCGTACATGTACGCGATCCCACCCGCGCCGTGCGAGAGCGCGGCGTACGGCGGCGGCTGCCGCCGCGGGATCGCCGCGGGCCGCAGCGCGCGCGTCTCGTCGGTATAGGCGGCGACGTACGCGCGTAACTCGCGATCCTCGCGCGAGGTATTCATGTCATCGCCCGCACCGGGCATCGTCCGGTGTGACCGGAACGAGCGCATCGCCGACGAGCCGCTCGCGCAAGCGACAGGCGATCACGTGCTCGACCTCCGCGGGCTCCGCGGTCGGCAGATCGTGGATCGCGACGGTGCCATCGCTTCCGGCGATCACGATGCGCTTGCCGTCGGGAGAAAACGTCGCGAACCTGACCTCGGGCGGATGGCGGTACAGCGCGAGCAACGCGCCGGTATGCGTGTCCCAGATGCCCGCGGTCCCGTCGAGCGATGCGGTGATCGCGAGCTCGCCATCGGGGCTCCAGCTCGCGTCCGCGACCAGCCCGTTGTGTCCGCGCAGTCGAATCGGTGCCGCGGCGCCGTCGCGATCGAAGATGAGCGCGAGCTGTCGTCCGCTCGCGGCGAGGAGGCGCGTGCCGTCGGGCGAGAGCTCGGCGCTCCAATGCGCGGAATCGTTGTCCGGATCGCGATACGTCGCGGCCTTCGTGCCATCGAGGTTCCACAGATCGATGTCCGGAGCGTTGCCTGCGGTCAGGATGTGCGTGCCAGCTCCATCGAACGCGACCGCGTTGAGGAGGTGCGTCTGGCGGTTCGCGAAGCGCAGCGCGCCGGTCGCCGCGTCCCAGCAGTAGAGTGCGCGGTCGTCGCCGTCCGCTGCGACGAGCTTGCCATCGGGCGACCAGGCCACCTGCGAGACATTCGGCGACGCCGGCCACGTCGCGACGATCGTCTTGGTCGCCACGTCCCAGATCCGGACCTTGCCATCGTCGCCGCCGGTCGCGATCTGCTCGCCGTCCGGCCGCACGGCCGCGAACCAGACGCCGCCGTCGTGGTCGTGCAGCGCGGCCTGCTCGCGGCCGGTCGCCGCGTCCCAAACGCGCACGGTGCCGTCGAGCCCGGCCGTGACGACGGTCTTGCCATCTCGAGTGAACATCGCCGAGATCACCGCGTTGGCGTGCCCGGTCAGCCAGACGATTCGTTCCTGGGGATGCACCGACCACACGATCGCCTCTCCACCCTCGCTGATCGACACGACACGCTCGCCACTCGCGTCGAACCCCGCCCATTGCACGGTGCCGCGATGACCGTGCCAGCGTGCGAGCACGCGTCCGGTCGCTGCTTCCCATAGCCACACCGTCTTGTCCTGCGAGGCAGTGACGACATACCGCCCGTCGGGTGACAACGTCGCGGACAGCACGGCGGCCGTGTGCCCGGCGAGCACGCGCTCGCGCTGGCCCGTCGCGGCGTCCCAGATCGTGGCTGCGCCGTCGGCCGATGCCGTCACGAGGTAACGACCATCGCGGCTCGCGTCCACCCAGTCGAAGCGCCCTTCGAGCCGATACACGAGCTGGCCCGTCGCGAGGCTCCACGTCGCCACGGGACCATCGCTGCTCGCGGCGACGACGAGGTCGGAATGCGGCACGAAACGGACGTCGCCGAGATCGGTCGGGCCGGAGAGCTCGTCGTCGAGCTGTCGTGTTCGCAGGTTCCACACGCGAACGACGCCGCGCCGATCGCCGGCGGCGAGCAGCCGACCGTCCGGCGACAGCGCGCAGTCGACGTAACTCGCCGCGTCGCCGGGCAGCGCGACGCGCGTGCCGCGGTGCACGTCCCAGATCGCGACCGGGTCGCCGTCGGCAGCCGTGATCGCGAGCGCGCCGTCGTGCGAGAACAGCGCGCAGCGCAGGCGCCCGGTATGGTGCAGCGTCTGCAGCCGATGGCCGGTGTGCGCGTCCCAGACGACGGCCGTTCCGTCGGTGCTGCCCGTCAACACGGTCGAGTCATCCGGTGAGAACGCCGCGTTCACGACGTTGTCGCCATGCACGAGCTCGGCGACCAGCTTGCCGGTCCGCGCGTCGCTGATCTTCGCGCGATGATCGTAACCCGCAGTCACGAGCAACGCGCCGTCGTGCGAGAACTCCGCGTGCCAAACCGGTAGATCGTGTCGCACCTCGAACAACTCGCCGTCGCTCGCGCGGATCGCCTCGGCGACGACGAAGTCGTGCGCGCGCCCGCTCGCGCCGAGCTCGGCAGCCTTCTCGAGGTACGCGAGCGCGACGAGCGGCTTGCCATCGAGCACGTTCTGGCGGCCCTGCGCCTCGTACTGCTTCTGGAGATTCTCGCGCAGCTCGTGCTTCTGCGCCGTGATGCGCGTGTTCGCGACCGCGAGCACGGCGAGCACCGCGACGAGCACGGCGAATGCACTCGCCACGAGCACGCGGCGCACGAGCCGCCCGCGCGCCGCGTCGGCGACGCTCGCAGTCGCGAACGCGGCCTCGAGCTCGGTGAGCGGACCGGCGTGACGCGCGCGCCAGCGCGTGAAGTCGGCGAGCGCGTCGCCGCGCCACAGCAGGCCCTTCGTGCGGCCGCGCTCGTGCCATTGCTCGGCCGCGGCACGCAGCTGCTCGCGAAATCGCGCGCCCTCGGCGTCCTCGCGGCGCCAGCGCACGAGCCGCGGCCACGCGACGAGCAGCGCCTCGTGCACGATCTCGAGCGTCTCGACGCCGCGCTCGTTCTCCGACGCGACCAGCAGGCGCGCGGCCACGAGCTTCTCGAGCACGCGATCCGCCGCGTCGGCATCACCGAGCAGCTGGCGCAGGTCGCGGCGTAGCAGCACGGCGCGCGTGTCTTGCGTCGTCACGAGCTGACGGAACGCCTCGCGAGCGAGCGCGTGCTCGTCGGGCGGCATCGCGTCGAGCGTGATATCGGCGTGACGCGCGAGCGCGCCGCCGACGCCGCCGAGCATCTTGTAGGCGCTGCGCGTGAGCTGCTTGAAGTGGCGATCGCGCAGCTCCCACAGCTGCGCCGCGGTGAACGACAGCAGCGGGAGCGCGCCCGGCTGATCGGCGACCTCGTGCACCATCTCCTCCGCGAGGTCGGCTTCGAGCTCGTAGCCGGCGCGGCGGGCGGGCTCGACGACGATCCGGCGCAGCTCGTCGACGCCGGGCACGGTGACGAGCTGCAAGCCCTGGCCGATGCGATTGCGCAGCGCGGGGATCTCCTCGGTGCGCACGAGGAAGTCGTCACGCAGCGTGAAGATGACGCGCACTGGATCTTCCGCCGACCGCGCCGCGACGGCGAGGGCCTCGGCAAACGCGCGGCGCTCGCGGTCGTCCTGGCACAGCGTGAACATCTCCTCGAGCTGGTCGACCACGAGGACGACAGGGCCGCGCACGTCGGCGTCCGCGCGCAGCAGCGAGCCCAGCAGGTCGCGATCGGCGGCGAGCGATGCCCCGAGCGCCGGCATCGTGCCGACGCCGGCGGTCTCGAGCCGCGCGACGAGCGCCGCCATCGGCGACGGCCCGGGTCGCAACGTGATCGCGCGCCAGCCGAACGCGGGCACGACGCCCGCGTGCACGAACGAGCTCTTGCCCGCGCCGGACCGCCCGACGACCGCCAGCAGCGGTTGCACCTGGAGCCGGTTGACGAACGCGTCGACCTGGCGTTCGCGTCCGAAGAAGCTGGCGTTGTCCTCGACGGTGAACGGCTGGAGACCGCGATACGGCGGCTTCTCGTCGCCGCTCGTCGCGTCGGTTTCGTCGAGCGAGCCCGCGAGCTGTGCGCGGAACCAGTCCCACAGCTCGTCGTCGTGATGCTCGAACCCGGCGGGCAGCGCGACGAGCCGGGCGCCGCGCGCGTCGCGCCCGTCGAACAAGAACAGCTCGACCGGCGCGCCGGGAGTCGGTGCAACGATCTGGAACACCGGCGCGAGCGACAGCACCGGCGCGCCGTCTTTGTCGAGCAGCGCGGGCACGCCTGCGGGCAGATCGCGACCGCGCGTGCGCGTCGTCGTGCGCTGCGTGCGGCGCACACCGGTCCAGCGCTGCGCGACGCCGCCGCTCTCGGTGACGACGAGCGCGTACTCGCCGAGGAACGCGACTCGTTCGAGCACGCGACCGACGCGCTCGACCGCCTCCTCGACCGCATCGGCGACGGCTTCCGCCGTGCGGGTGCCGGTGTCGGCGAGCGCGACGAGCGCGGCGAGCTCGGTCGTCACCGTATCGTCGTCGAACAGGTCGACGAGCTCGGGAACGGGATACGCGTCGCGGCGGTGCTGCCACGCTTGTGCGAGCACGCGCGCGAGCTCGATCCATTCGAGATCGGAGAGCGCGCGCCGGTACAGCGTGCGCAGCGTCTCCGCGATCGCCGCCGGCTCGTCTCCGCTCGTGACGCGCGACCGGCACGCGAGTGCGAGCAGCGCGAGGAAGCGCGTGATCGTGCGCGCGAGCTGGACGATCGCGTCGCGCGCTTGATACGCGTTGCGCGCCGCATCGAGCGCGGCGACCGCCTCCGCGATCGGTTGTGGAGCACGCGCGAGCGCGGCGTCGCGCACGGCCGGATCGAGCGCCGGCAAGGCGACCGCTTCCTGCGAGAACCCGGATGCCTCGCGAAACGCGGCGGCGAACGCGAGCGCGTTCGGATAGCGGTCGTCGGGATCCTTCGCGAGGATCTTCGCGAACACCGCATCGAGTGCCGCCGGAAACCGCGGTCCGAGCGGCGGCGGCGGATCGTTGGCGTGCGCCGTCACGAACTGCGTGATCGTCGCGCCGGTGAACGGCGGCGCGCCGGTCAGGCACTCGTAGGCGAGGATGCCCAGCGCGTAGAGATCCGTGCGTGCACCGACGTGGCCCGCGTCGACCCACTGTTCGGGCGCCATGTACGGCGGCGAGCCGACGATCGCGCCGCGCTGCGTGAGGTCGAGATCTTCGTCGTCGCTCGGCTCGGCGGACGGCTCGGCCGCGACTTCGTCGGCGAGGCCCTTCGCGATGCCGAAGTCGAGCAGCTTGGGCAACAGCCGGCCCGCGCGGGCCAGGACCATCACGTTCGCCGGTTTGAGGTCGCGATGGACGATGCCTTGCTCGTGTGCGGTGTGGACGACCTCGCAGATGCGATCGAGCAGCGGCACCAGCCGTTCCAGCGCGAGCGGACCGCGGGCCTTCAGGATCTGATCGAGCGGCGTGCCGCGCACGAGCTCCATCGCGATCCACAGCTCTCCGTCCGGTTCGGCACCGAACGCGTAGATGTGGGCGGCATAGGGATGGTCGAGCTTGCTCGCCAGCTTCGCCTCGCGCAGGAAGCGCTCGGTCGCCGCGGCCGACGCATCGAGCTCCGCGAGCAACACCTTGACGACGGCTTCGCGCTCGAGCGTGGGCTGGGTCGCGCGATACACCGCACCCCATCCGCCTTCGCCGATGCGCTCGCAAATGACGAACTCGCCGAGCGAGCGCCCGACGAGCCGATCCGATGCCTGCGCGATCGTCATCCGCGGGACGTCGATGATACGCCGGGCGGCGCTTCGCCGCGATCACCACCGCTCGCCTCAGTGGCGCGCGTGCAGCTTCGCGAGCACGCGGTCCGCGGTGTCTCGGGTGCGAGGAATTGCCCGCGCCCGCTCCGCCAGGACCTCGGCGTCGTCGAACGAGCCACGCTCCGCGAGCAAGATCGCGAGGTTCACCATGGCCTCGCCGAAGTCGTCGTCGTGCGCGATGCCGCGGCGATAGGCGGCCTCGCGCGCGGCCAGGTCGGTTTCGCCCGTCGCCCATGCCAGGATCAGCTGGCGGTACTCGTAATGCAGGCGCTGCGAATCCGTCGGCGTTGCGAGCTCGGCCTCGATCGACGTCGCACACCGAGCAAATCGATCGGGCGTGCAGAGGGCCCGGGTCAGCGCGGCCGCTCTCGCCCGGACGGCGTCACCATTCGCCAACGAGCCGGGCGGCAAGTAGTCGGCCGGGTCTTCGAGCGCGGGCATCGTCGATGCCAGGATCGCCGTGAACGGGTCTTCGCCGAGCTGCCGTGCCGCGACGTATTCGAGGAACGGGCGATCGTCCTCGAGAACGGCAGCTCCGGTGGTCCACTCGGCGAGCCCGCGCGGCCCCATCATGAACAGCGACAACAGATCCTGCGCGCCCTCCAGGTGCCAGCGCTTTCGCACGTCGACCAGCGCCGGCAGCTGTGAGTCCCTCAACTTCGGCCACGGCAAGACGAAGGTTCCCTTGTCGAGCAAGAGGATGGCATCTCGATCGAAGAACCATAGCGATGCATTGGGGAACACGTCGATCGCGGTTCTGACCATCGCCTTCGTCGCAGCGGTGTCCTGGCCATAGAATGGAATCCACTGCGCGAGCACGCCGCCATCGCGCAGCACGTGGCTCGCCTCCTCGTAGAACTCGCGCGTGTAGAGTGCGGTCGTGCCCGCCGACCATGCCTGCAGAGGCTCGAGGACGATCAGGTCGTAGCGATCGCGCGTCGAGCGCAGGAACGCCCGGCCGTCGGCGACGTGAACCTCGACGCCGGGTCTGTCGAACAGGTTGTGGTTGAACGGCGCGAACCATCGCCGCGCCAGCTCGACCACATCCGCGTTGATCTCGACGCAGTCGAGGTGTCGGGCACCATGCTCGACCACCGCCCCGAACGTCTGTCCGGTGCCGAGCGCGATCCCCATCGCGCGATCCAGGTGCGTCGCGGCGAGTGCGGGCAGGTGGCCGAGCAAGCTGTGCGCTCCACTGGTGCCCGCGACCCAGCTCGAGTTGATCCAGATCCGGCGCCGGTTCGCTCGATCCTCGGTCACGATCACGTCGCTCGTGATGCCTTCGCGATAGTCGAGGATCGACTCGTGCTCCTCGAAGCGCAGCGCGTACAGGTCTCCCGGCAGCGAGACGAGCTGGTGAAGCCCGACGACGGCCGCGACCGCGCCGGCGAGAATCGCGTAGCGCGGCCAACCACGCTGGCCGGATGGCGTGAGCGCAGCGATCCCGACGATCGACAGGGACAGCACGAGCTGGCTGCCACCGAGCCCGATCACGGGGAGAAACAGCAGGCCGGTAGCCAGCGTGCCGAGCACTGCACCGAGCGTGTTGATCGCGAACAGTCGCGCGAGCGTCCTGGAGGTCTCGGCCGTGCCACCGACGCCGATCAGCAATGGAAGCACCAGAGCCAAGAGGCCGCTGCTCGGCATCAACACCGCGACCAGAATCACCATCGCCTCGACCGAGCGCCCGCTGGCCGCGGCACCGGCGAAGCCCTTCGTGGCTCCGAGTGCGTGGACGAGAGAGGGAACGCACGCCATCCAGATCGCAGCGCCGAGCAGGGCGGCGAACACCACGCTCAACAGCCGGCGACTCGAGTACTCGCCTAGCAGAATTCGGCGGGTCACCCGTGCAGTCACGAAGCCCGCGAGTGCAATGCCGATGAGCACTGCAGCGAGTACTTGCGTATACGCGTACACGGTGTTCAGCACGACGAGCGAGAACATTCGCGTCCAGACGACCTCTGCTCCGAGCGCGACGGCGCCGGTCGCGAACGTGATGATGAAGACACGCCAGGATGTGCGGTGATCTCCTCCCGGGCTCGACGCGGAGCGAACGACGACGTCGCTCGTCGAGCTTCCGGCGAGCACGAACGCGCAGACCGCCGAGCCGAGGCTCGCCGTGACACCGAGCACGATGCTGCGATCGAGGCCGAGGATCTCGATGAAGACGTAGCCGCATGCGATCGCGCCGGCGACCGCTCCAAACGTGTTCATGCCATACAGGAAGCTGTAGGCCGCGTCTCGCTGGATGAGGGCAGCGGTCTCGCTGCGGCGCTCCAGGCCGGCGACCAGAAGCGGCAAGGCGAGACCGAGCAGCGTCGTGCAGATGACCAGGTAGATTCCGACGGCGGTGAGTTGAATCCCGAGCGCGACGGGACCGGTCGCGCCGAGGTCGATCAGCCAGCCATGGAAATGAAGAGAGCCCCCGAGCAGCGGGATTCCGACGAGGAACAACATCGCGGCAGAAAGCTCGGCGTACGCGTAGACGCGTAGCGGCCTGGACACGCGGCGCACGAGTCGACCGCCGGCCCAGGCGCCCAACCCGAGGCCGCCCATGAACGCGGCGACCACCAGGATCAGTGCGAGCGTAGCCGCGGTGGTCACGCTGGCCAGCTCGCGCATCCAGGCCAGCTGGTAGATCGTGCAAGCGACGCCGGACAACCACGTCGCGAGACAGGCAAGGCGCGACGAGCTGCGTGCGTTCACGCCATCATTGTCCGCGCGCCGTACGGCCGCGCAACGGGCGAACGCCCCGAACTACGCGACTCCGAACACCCGCTGCAGGCCGGGGACGCCCTTCAGCTCGAACTCGCCGAGGTCGACGAGCGGCACGCGCGCAGCTGCGGCGAGCTCGGACGAGAGCACGAGCTTGCGATCGAGCTTGCCGGTGAGCCCCTCGAGACGGGCGGCGACATTGACCGCAGGGCCGATCGCGGTGAAGTCGAGCCGGGATGCTCCGCCGATGTTCCCGTAGGCGACCTCGCCGACGTGGAGCGCGAGGCCGAAGCGAATCGGATCGGCGGCCTGGGCGTTGCGAGCGTCGAGCGCGGCGAACGCATCGCTCGCGGCCGCGAGCGCATCCGCGCAGCGAGTGGCGGCGTCCTCGGCGGAGCCGAGCGGAAAGATCGCGAGCAGACCATCGCCGATGAACTTGAGGACCTCGCCACGGTGCGCCTCGATCGCCGGCACCTGGCAATCGAACAGCTCGTTGAGCATTGCGATGATCGCGCGCGGTTGCAGGCGCGAAGACTTCTCGGTGAACCCGCGAAGATCCGAGAACCAGATCACGGCTTGCACCAGCTCGACGTCGCCGCGCGTGATCCTGCCCTGCAGGATGCGAGCACCCGAGCCGCGGCCGACGTACGTGTCGAGCAGCGTGGTCGCGACGCGTCGCAACGCGAAGATCTCGGCAACGCGCGAGAGCGGCCGCACGATCGCACGCATCATCTCGACATCCACATCGCGGAAGCCGGTCGCGGCTCGCGTCGCGAACGTGATGCCGTGGCACTCGCCATTCGTGAACACGAGTGGACAGGCGAAGTAGTCGATGAACCCCTCGCTGCGGAGATCGCGCACGAGCGTCGCCTCGCTGGATGCGAGCGCGTCGTCGTCGAGCCGGATGCGCAGCTCTTCGCGCTCGCGCATCATGATCGCGATGGGGCTGGCCTGGAACGGCGCCGACATCTGCACCGCAAATGTGAGCTCGGCGAACGAGGCCCCGGTCTCGGGCCGCCAGCGGAACTGACGCCCGGCGATCGTCGGGTGCAGCGTCGTGACGAGCACGGTCAACCGGTCGAGCGGAACTCCTGCGCGCGCCAGCTCGACGCCGATCCGTTCGGCAACCTCGACGGGCTGTTGCACGCCAGGCGCCCCGTCCAGCAGCCAGTCGACCAGCGCTCGACTCACGGTGGGTCGATTCTACGCCGCCTCGCCGCGAGTCTGCTGTCAGCGGCTGCCAGCGCGACGCGATGAAGCTTTGCGCGCGTCGATACGTTGGAGGCCCCGGCACGTCCGTCGTTGTCGTGAAGGGACCTCAGTAACATGACTGCAAAGACTTTGCTGTTCGCTATCTGCTCGCTCGCCGTCGTGCCCGGCCGCGCACGTGCCGACGAGCCCGAGCTCGACGTGCGCTCGTTCGAGTACGTCGACGTCATCGAGACCAGCGACGGCAGCGTGTGGAAGGGCGTGATCGTCGAACAGACCCCGAACGTGCAGTACAAGCTCGCGAGCTCCGACGGCAGCGTGCACGTGCTCAAGGCCGCCGACGTCGTGCGGATCTCGAAGCAGCGGAACCGCGACTATCACGTGGTGGCGACACGCGACTCGGTCGGCGCCGACGTGACCGAGCGCAGCGACCGCGTCGTCGCTCGCGCCGACGACAGCGGGTTGCCCGCGCCGTTCGCGACCTCCGGGTTGCGCGTCGATCCGTCGTTCGTCGTCGTGCTGCCGGCCGGCGACATCGCCAAGTCGAACGTGTCGTACGCGCCGAGCGTCAAGGTCGGCTACGAGCACCTGTTCGGCAACATCGGGCTCGAGGGCGGTGCCCTCGCCCGCTTCACGTACTGGCAGCTGCCGGACGGCGAGAATCCCAACGATGCGGCGTGGACGCTCGAGACCCATGCCTACGGCCGCGCCGCGCTGCACGTCGCGCGCGTCGCGCTCTACGCCGGCGGCTCGATCGGCCTCGACACCAACATGGTCCACATCGGCGCGGTGGACATGTCGAAGACCGCCACCGGGTTGGGCATGAACGTCCAGGCCGGCGCCGAGATCGCGGCGACGCGCGGTGTCGCGGTCGGGATCGGGTTCGACTATCACCCGGGCACCGACACGATCCTCGACGGCACGCCCGGCAGCATCTCGTACTACGGCGTGCACGCCGGCGCCTCGGTGCGCATGTAGTCGGCGAGGATGCGGCGTCACTTCCGCTTCAACGCGCTGTCGAGGTGCGCGTCGTCGACGCCGTCGAGTAGCTCCGAGATCACGTCGTCGACGGCGACGTTCACGTCCTCCGGCGCGAACAACGCCGTCAAGCGCGCGCGATCGAGCATCTCGGCACCGCGGTCGACGGCGGCATCGAGCTCGACGTTCGTCGGATGACCGAACAGGGCGACCGCGCCGTCGCGGATCTCTTGCGAGAGCTCGAGCGCGGCCTGCGCCGCGTGCACCGCGCCGGCCTTGCCGGCCTGTTGCGCCGCGAGCAGGACGACCCCGTCGTCGAGCGTGTGGACGTTCATCGCGTGCTCGGCCGCGACCTTGTCGACACACGCCGCGCGTGCGGCCACCGGAGCGGAGTCCTCGTCGGGCATCGCGACCAGGAGGTACGACTGCACCTCGACCGGATCCTGCGGGCGCGTCGTCGTGATGCCGATCTCCTTGGTCGGCGGCTCGGGAACCCCGACGCGGCGAGTCGGGCCCTCCGGGATCGGACCGAGCGCGTCGAGCCGCGCCAGCACGGCCGCGCCGTCGCGCAGGCGCCGCTCGGGATGCTTGTCGAGCATCTCGTCGACGAGCGCGACGAGGTCGGCGGGAACCTCCGGGCAGTAGTCGGAGATGCGCGGCGGAGACGACAGCAGGACCTTCGCGCGCACCGCAGTTGCAGTCGAGCCTGCAAACGCGACGCGCCCGGTCAGCGTCTCGTAGAGCACGCAGCCGAGCGCGAACACGTCGGCGCTGACGTCGAGCTGCGACTCGCCGCGCGCCTGCTCGGGCGCCATGTAGGCCGGCGTGCCGACGACGATGCCGGTCCGTGTCAGCACGTTGTTCTGCGCGGCATGGCGCGCGATGCCGAAGTCGACGAGCTTGATCCGCGCGGGGTCTCCATCGACGACGATCAGGTTGGCCGGCTTGACGTCGCGATGGACGACGCCGAGCGCATGGATGGCCGAGAGCGCGCCGGCGACGCCGCGCGCGATGGCGACCGCGTCTCGCGCGGTCGCGCCGATCGTTCGCATGTGCGCGCCGAGCGTGGTGCCGGCGACCCACTCCTGTGCAAGGTAATGCACACCATCGGACTCGCCGTGCGCGATGTACTGGACGACGTTCGAATGATGGACGCTCGCCAGCAGCGACGCCTCGCGGCCAAAGCGCGCGAGATCAAACGGACGGCCGAGCGACAGCAGCTTGATCGCGACCGTCGCGTTGGTAGTCAGGTCTCGCGCCCGGTAGACCGTGCCCATCCCACCTGCGCCGGCCTGCGACAACAGGACGAAGCGCTGCGAGATGACCTGCGCTCTCGCCACCTACACGCAGTATACGACGTCGCGTGATACGATCGACAGTTGGATGCGCGCCGGAGAAGTCATCGCCGACCGCTTCGAGATTCTCGGACACGCGGGCACCGGAGCGACCGCGTCGGTCTACCGCGCACACGATCGGTCGACCGGGAATGTCGTCGCGATCAAGGTCCTGTCGGCGATGCATCCGTACGACTTCGCGCGGTTCTTTCGAGAAGCGGCGGTGCTGTCCGGGCTGCGCCACGAGCACATCGTCGAGTACGTCGCATTCGGCTCGACCGACAGCGTCACGTACCTCGTCCAGGAATGGGTCGAAGGCGACACGCTCGCCGCGCGGCTGCGCTCGCACGGCGTGACGCTCAAGGACGCGGTGGCGATCACCTCGCGGGTCGCGAGCGCGCTCGCGACCGTGCACGCTCTCGGCGTCGTCCACCGTGACGTGAAGCCCGGCAACATCATCCTCGCGGGCGGCGATCCAGCGCACAGCAAGCTCGTCGACTTCGGCATCGCCCGCGTGCAGAGCTCCGCCGGTGCGCTGACGCGAACCGGCGAGGTCCTGGGAACGCCGTCGTACATGCCGCCCGAGCAGGCACGCGGCGAGCTCGCCATCACGCCGGCCGCGGACGTGTGGGCGCTCGGCTGCGTGCTCTACAAGATGTTGTGCGGTCGCGTCGCGTTCTCCGGCAAGAGCGCGACCGCGATTCGCGCGAAGGTCTTGCTCGATCAACCGGCGGCGATGGACGACACGATCCCGCAGGCGCTGCGCGAGCTCGTGCAGACGATGCTGGAGAAAGATCCGGCGGCGCGTCCGCGCGACGGCGCCGCGGTCGTGTCGCGGCTCGACGCGCTCGGCGAGCTTCCGGATCTTCCGCCGCGCCGCGCGGGCGCCGCGGAGCCGCCGACGCTGATCTTGCCCGCTCAACCGCGCTCGACGACGACTTGCTACGTGTTCGTGGCGCCGGTGCAGGACGATCAGATGGAAGTGCTCGCGGCACGGCTCGCCGAGATCGCGACGCGATCCGCGCTCGCGTTGCATCACTTCGAGGATGGCAGCGCGCTCTTGATCGCCGACAAGCCGGATCGCGCGGGTGCGCTCGACGCCGCGCACGCCGCGCTCGCGCTCGCCGCGGACCCGACCGAGACTGCCATCTGCGTGTTCGGCCAGAACGCGAGCGACGCGCTCGAGACCGCGATCGATCGCGGCGCCGTGCTGCTCGACCGCTCGATGATGAACATGCTGTTCGGCGCCGGCACGGATCGCGAACAGGGCGAGCACACGGAGCGCGACATTTACGTAGACGAGACGGTCGAGGCGCTGCTCGCCGACGCGATACCGATGGCGCGAACCGACGGCGGGACCGTGCTGCGCTCGCCGATGGCGAAGCAGTAACGGGCTATACTGCGCGCCGATGACCATCGCGCCGGGCATCACGATCGCCGGCCGCTTCGAGCTGCGCTCTCGTGCCGGCCAGGGAGGCACCGGATCGGTGTTCCTGGCGCGCGACATCGCGACCCAGCGCGACGTGGCCGTCAAGGTGCTGTCGCGCGAAGGGGACGACGATCTCAGTCGGTTCGCGCGCGAGGCCGCGCTGCTCGCGACGATCCGTCACCCGAACATCGTCGGGTACATCGCGCACGGCGAGGTCGATGGCATCCACTACATCGCGCAGGACTGGGTCGAGGGCATGACGCTCGCGATGTACCGGCGCTCGCTCGGGCTCAGCGCGGCCGATGCGGTCGCGCTGACGATCGGCATCGCCGATGCGCTCGGCGCCGTACACGCGGTCGGCATGATCCATCGCGACGTCAAGCCATCGAACATCATCCTCGATGGAAACTCGCCGGAGCAGCCCAGGCTCGTCGATTTCGGCGTCGCGCGATTGACGACGCAGACCGGGCTCGTCACGCGCACCGGCGTCGTCGTCGGCACGCCGCAGTACATGTCGCCCGAGCAGGCACGCGGGCAGGGGTTCATCGACGCCGCGAGCGATGTGTGGTCGCTCGGTTGCGTGTTGTACGAGGCACTCGCCGGTCTGAGCCCGTTTTCCGGCGCGACCTCGACGGCCGTGCGCGCGAAGGTCCTGCTCGGCGCGCCGCGGCCGCTGCGCGAGCGCTGTGCGGAGGCCAGCCCGGAGCTGGCCGAGCTCGTCACCGAGATGCTGGCCAAGCACCCGGGCCAGCGCCCGGCCAACGGCGCCGTCGTCGCGGCGCGGCTGCGCGCGCTGCCTCCGATCGGGCCTGGGCCGATTCGCAAGTACGCGAGCGACCGCACCTCGGCGAGCAAGGAGCCGACGACGCGGTCGTCGCCGCTGACCGAGACCAACAGCTTCGTGTTGGTGACGCCGCAGAGCGCGAAAGCAGGCGAGGACCAGGCCGCGATCGCCGCGATCGCCGCGCGACGTGACCTCGAGACGCACCTGCTCGAGGACGGCTCGGCCGTGCTCGCCGCGAAGCAGCCCGGCAAGCCCGGCGCGCTGAACGCCACGCACGCGGCGCTCGAGATTCGCGCCGAGGTGTGGGAGTCGGCCGTGACCGTGTTCGCGAACGCTTACGACGACGACGACCTCACCGTCACGATCGACCGTGGCGCGGCGATGCACGAGCGCGCGGAGCTGGAGAGCGTGTTCGGGGGCGTCGTCGACGGGGCCGAATCGGCGATCCGCATCGACGAACAGGTCGCCGCGCTGATTCACGACGAGATTCCGGTCGAGCGGACGCCGAACGGCGTCGTGGTGCGCGCGCCGCGCCCGAAGCGCTAGCTTTCGATCGGCGAGCCGTCCGTCACGGTCTTGGTCGCGTCGGTCATGCGGGCGAGTGCGAGCTCGAGCCAGTCCCGCTCGGCGGCGCCGAGCTCGATGAACTCGATGCCCAGCCCGATCGGATCCGAGCGGAAGCCGTCGTGCTCGACGACGCGGCGCACGATCCCGCGCACGCGCAGTGCCGGTCCGCCGTCGATCAAGATCGTCAGCTCGCAGGGCGTTCCGATCGGATCGAGGACGTGGGAGCACATGAACACGCCGCTCGAGCTGATGTCGTACGTCGATGCTTCGATCTCGAGCTCGGGGCTCGTGTAGACGACGCGCAGCTCGAGCGGTTTGCGGTCGGAAGTACGGCGCTCCATCGCCTGGAAGCTCGCCGTGGACCGCCGTGGCGTGGCCGTGCGGTGCTGCCGGCCGATCGCGCCGATCTCCGACAGCGACGCCACCTTCCGCGTCGTGAGCTCGTCGGCCTCGGCGCTGACCACGACGAGCTTGAGTGCGTAGGCGCCGATGCACAGCTCGTCGCCATCGCGGAGCTGGGTCGGGCGGTCGATCAGGCACGCGTTCAGCTGCGTGCCGTTGGTGCTGCCGACGTCCTCGACGTGAACGAGCTCGCCATCCCGCACGAGCCGCGCGTGGTGGCGCGACACGGTGGAGTCGTTGAATCGTAGCCCGCACGACACATCGCGGCCGACGATCGTCTCGCCCTCCGGAACCTCGACGCAGTAGCCGAACAACTCGAGATAGATGCGAACCGGATCGGATGTCGTGCCGTCTTGCGGCCGACGGCTCATTCGACCTACTGCTGTACCGTGACGCAGACGTGCTGCTTCGATTGATTGGTGTTATCGGGGTCGTGGCAATAATTGTTGGGGCCGACGAAGCCGCCACGAACGTGCTCGAGCTGCTGGGTGAGCACGCGAATGTGCTCGACCGTCAGCCCGATGCGCTTGCGAGGTTGTTTCTTCATCGAGGCTCCTTTACTGCGTGAGCTGCGTGCAGATCCGCTGCGAAGCTTTGGTATTGCCTTCGGTCGGGGGTTGGCGCGGTGCTTCGCACCCACCGCGAGGCTGTGCCAGCTCATTCGTCAAGACCCTGACCCGCTCGACGCCGAGCTTGATTCGTTTGCGCACGGTTTTCTTCATGGCGAAGACTCCTCGCTGCAGGAACATCTTCCACGTTACAGATTCAACACTCGCAGCTCAAAGCATTTCCGACCGTGTGGTGTTGTCGTTCGGTGTAGGTGCGCCGTGGTTCCACTAGTTTCGACGTAGTATCGGGGTTCGATGGAGCGCCCCTCGTTGCTCGGCCGACGCCTCGGCGAGTTCGAGGTCGTCGAGCCGCTCGGGGAGGGTGGCTACGGCGACGTGTTTCGAGCGCATCAAGCCAAGCTCGAGCGCGACGCGGTCATCAAGGTCCTGAAGACCACGATCGGACCGATCGCGGAGGAGCGCTTCACGCGCGAAGCGAAGCTGGCGTCGCAGCTCGACCATCCGTACGCCGCGCACGTGTACGCGTACGGCGCAGAGCCCGACGGCGTGCGCTGGATCGCGATGGAGCTCGTGCGCGGATCCACGCTCGCCGAGCTGCTCGGCACGCAGGGCGCGATGCCGCTGTCGCGCTTCTTGCCGTTGTTCGAGGCGCTGTGTCAGGTCGTGCACGCCGCGCACGAGCGGAGCATCGTCCATCGCGACATCAAGCCGGCCAACGTCATGGTCGTCGTGCGCGGCGGCGTGCTCTATCCGAAGCTGCTCGACTTCGGCATCGCGCGGCTCGCCACGTTCGAGGACTCCGTGCAGAGCGATCAGGTCGAGCAGCGCGTCGACCGGCTGCTCGCGGCGGCGGAGACCGCACATGCGGCGGGCAATGGTGCGGCCGGCGCCGAGCTCGACGCGTTCGATCGCGAGCTCGATCGGTTGTTCGAGGAGCGTCGCGGCGAGCAGGCCGCGACGGCGCGTGATCGCGCGCCGGGTGTGAGCGACGAGCTCTACGTCGGCTCGCCCGAGTACATGGCCCCCGAGCTGTGGCTCGGGCCGCACAGCGCCGGCCCGGCATGCGACATCTACGCGCTCGGCGTGCTCGCGTTCGAGTGCCTGTCCGGCGATAGCCCGTTTCGCGGCCGTCACATCGTCGAGACCGCGCGCGCTCACCTTCCGGGCGGGCTGCCGGCGGGCCTGCAGCCCGTGCTCGCGCGCGCGGCCGCCAAGCGCGCGAAAGAACGCTTCCCCGATGCGCTGTCGCTGTGGCGTGCCGTCAGCGAGGCCTGCGCGATCGGCACGAGCGCGCCGCTGCCCCGAACGCCGCCGCACGTCACCGCCGTGCTGCTCGCGCGCGCGCCGCAGCCGATCGCCGAGTGCACCGCGATCGCCGAGTCCGAGCAGCGCGTCGACGAAGCGTGGCATCGCTATCTCGAGCTCGCCGAGCTCGTGTGTCGGTACCTCGGGCTCGTCGCGATCGCATCGTACAGCCGGATCGGCAAGCGCGAGCCCGCGATCGGTGCGCTGCTCTCGCGGCTCGCACACGGTGCCCCGGACGCGCGCGAGTGGCTCGACTTCGCGAAGGCGATCACGGAGCCGTTCGTGCGCATGCGCGACGCGTTCCCGGTGCCCGAGCTGGTCGACGCGTGCCACCGCCCGAGCGCGAACGGCGCGCCGACCGCCGTGGACGCGCTGCGCATGTTTCTCGAGCTCGCCGATGCGTTCCGGCGGCGCAAGCCGGATCGCGCCGAGCTCGGCGGTCTGGTCTCCGCCGTCGGCGAGGCGCTCGCCGCGGTATCGTTCGAGCTGTTCGAGTACGAGCTCGTCGTGCGCGCCGAGCACGGCTGCGAATCGTGGATCGGCCAGCGCCGCCGACCGCGGCCGGGCCGCGAGATCGAGCTCGACGTGCCACCTGGGACCGTCGTGCTCGTCGATCGCAACGGCGGCGCGGTTCTCACGATGACGCCGCTCGTCACCGCGATCGCACCGATGCCGGGCGCCGAGCCGGAGCTGTTCCTGCTCGCGGGATCCGGGCGCTACGGCGCGCGCCTCCAGGCCGAGCCGTCGGGTTACCAGCGCCAGGACCCGGAGCTCGCGCTCTGGCTCGAGCAGCTCGCCGGGACGAGCCGGATCGGAGACGACGAGCACGACGAACGCGTGCCGTATCGCGGCCTCGCCTCGTTCTCGGTCGACGACGCCGAGCTGTTCTTCGGCCGCGAACGCGAGTCCGAGCACCTCGCGAACCACCTGCGCACGCGTGCGTTCGCAGCCGTGGTCGGCCCGTCGGGCGCCGGCAAGAGCTCGTTCGTGCAAGCCGGCGTGCTGCCGCTGTTGCCGTCGCACTGGCGGTCGATCGTGCTGCGTCCAGGTGCGCGGCCGCTCGACGCGCTCGCGGCCAAGCTCGCGAAGATCGAGCTCGACCTCCGCGTCGACGGCACGGTCGATCCGCGCGACCTCGCGATCCGGCTCGATCGCGAGATGCGGCGCCGCGGCGAGACCTTGCTCGTCGTCGTCGATCAAGCCGAGGAGCTCGTCACGCTGTGCCACGACGAGGCGACGCGCGTCGTGTTCGCGCGCTTCCTCGCGGCGATGCGCGACGACAGCCGCGTTCGCGTCGTGATGACGCTGCGCGACGACTTCTTGATGCGCGTGCAGCGGCTGCCGTGGCTCGGCGAGCGCATGACGAACGGCATCCACTTGCTCGGTACGCCGTCGCGCAGCGATCTGCGCCGCATCCTGGTCGAGCCGGCCCGCCGCATGGGCTACGAATTCGAGGACCAGGCGCTGATCGACGAGATGGTCGGTGCGGTGGTCGACAGCTCGAGCGCGCTCGCGCTGCTGTCGTTCACCGCGGCGTGGATGTGGGATCTGCGCGATCGCCAGTTCCGCAAGCTGCGGCGCAAGGTCTACGCGTCGATCGGAGGCGTCGGCGGCGCGCTCGCGCAACACGCCGAAGACGTGATCGTCAAGATGACCGTGGCCGAGCGCGAGCTCGTGCGCGAGGCGTTCCGCTTGCTGGTCACGGCCGACGGCACGCGCGCGGTGATCGCGCGCACCGAGCTCGTCGACGCGCTCGGCGGCGGCACGCAGGCGACGAACGTGATCGAGAGCCTCGTACAGGCGCGCCTGGTCGTGACGACCGAAGCGAGCACGGGCATCACGATCGAGATCACGCACGAGGCGCTGCTCGACTCGTGGCCGCGTCTCGTCGGCTGGCGCCGCGACGACGCCGAGAACGCGCGCATGCGCGATCAGCTCCGCACGAGCGCGCGGCAGTGGGAGTCGCGCGATCGCCAGCGCGGCCTGCTGTGGCGCGGCGACGTGCTCGCCGAGTATCGGCTGTGGCGTGCGCGCTATCGCGGCCGGCTGACCGAGCTCGAGGAGATGTTCACCGCCGCGTGCCTGCGCGAGGACGCGCGCGCGTCGCGGCGCCGACGCGGGCTGCTCGCCGGCGCGTTCGTGGTGCTCGTCGCGTGCTCGGCCGTGCTCTACGTGTTCGCGCAGCGCGCGCGCAAGAACGCTCGCGAGGCGACCGCGCGCGAGCTCGAGGTGCTCGAGGAGCAAGGCCGGCGCGAGCTCCTCGACAATCATCCGATTCACGCCGCGGCACCGCTCGCCAAGGCCTACGACCTCGGCGACGGCAGGCCGGCGCTGCGGTTCTTGCTCGCGCGCGCGCTCGCGGTCGGCGAGGCGCGCGGACCCGAGCTGCGCGGCCACACCGACTCGGTCGGCCGCGCGGCGTTCTCCGCCGACGGTACGCGCGTGGTGACGGTGTCGCGTGACCACACGATGCGGCTGTGGGACGCCGCGACCGGCGGACAGCTCGCAAGCATCACGCTCGCCGCGCCGCCGCTGCTCGCGCGCATGCCCGATTCGACCGCGGTGGCGCTCGCGGTCGGGGACGAGGTCGGGCTGCGCCGGTCGAGCGACCTCGGCGTGATCGCGCACTGGAAGTTACCCGGCAAGGCGGAGGCATCGGCGATCGCGGTCGGCGACGACTCGCGCGTGATCGTCGGCGACACCAAGGGAAACCTGTACGTGCTCGAGCGGGAGCGCGCGCCGCATCCACTGGCGCTGCACAAGGGGCGCGTGTTCTCGGTTGCGGTCGCGGGTCAGGACTGGGCCGCGGGCGGCGCCGACGGGCGCGTCTCGATCAGCGCCGGCGGTGGAGCACCTCGCGTGGTCGTGCACGGCGATCAGCCGATCTACGCGGTCGCGCTCGCGGGCGGCCACGTCGCGTCTGCCGGCGGCGACGCGACCGTGAAGGTGTGGGCCACCGAGACCGCGCGTCTCGAGCGCGAGCTCGTCGGCCACGCGAGTGCCGTGCGCGGGCTCGCGTTCTCGCCCGATGGCGCGCGCCTGGCGAGCGCGAGCGAAGACGGCACCGCGCGGCTGTGGACGATCGCTTCGGATCATCCGCCTGTCGTGCTGAACGGTCACGACGGCGCGCTGGTCTCGGTCGCCTTCACGCGCGACGGCAGCCAGCTGGTCACGACCGGCATCGACGCGACCGCGCGCGTGTGGGACGGCGTGTCGGGCTCGCCGCGCGTGACGCTCGACGGACATCATGCCGAGGTGTGGTCGGCGGCGTTCGACGCGCGCGGCGAGCGGCTCGTGACGGCGTCGTACGACGGCACGGCGCGGATCTGGAACTTGCAGCGCGGCGACCGCCGGATCGCCCAGATCACGCCGAACGGCTTCAACTCCGTCGAGTATTCACAGCGCGGCGACCGCATGATCGCCGGCGGATCGGATGGCATCGCCCGCGTGTTTCGCGCCGACGGGACGCCGGTCGCGGAGCTGACGTGTGGGGCGCCGGTGCGCGCGGTCGCGCTGTCGCCCGACGGCACGCGCGCTGCGACGGGCACCGAGAGTGGCGTGATGCGCCTGTGGGATGTCGAAGGCAAGCGCGTGATCGGCGAGCTCGGCTCGGTGCCGGACGGCGCGTACGTCGCGCGCTATCGCCCCGATGGCGCCGAGCTCGCGATCGGCGGTGCCGATGGTGTCGTGCACGTGTTCGACGCGAAGACGGGCGCGCCGATCGCGAAGCTCGAAGGCCACCATGACGGTGTGTGGGGGCTCGCATACAGCGACGACGGGTCGCTGCTCGCGACGAGTAGCGACGACAAGACGATCCGGATCATCGACAGCGATCGCAAGCTCGTACATGCGATCGGCCCGCTGTCCGCCGAGGTCAACTCGGTCGCGTTCGATCCGAGCGGTCGCCATCTTGCGGCCGTGAGCAGCGACGGCATGCTGCGCGTGTTTCGCGTCGACACCGGCGAGGTCGTCGTCGAGCGCGCCGCGCACCACGCGAACGTGGCGACGGTCGCGTACAGCCGCGACGGCGAGCGCATCGCGACCGCGAGCTTCGATCACACCATCATCATCTGGGACGCGCGCGCGCTGCGCGAGCTCGCGCGCCTCGAGCACCATACCGAGCCCGTTCTCGGCGCTCAGTTCCAGCCCGGCGCCGACCGCCTCGTCGACACGAGCTTCGACGGCACGCTGTGGCTCGTCGACCTTCCGCTCGAGCAACGCCCGCCCGATGTCGTCGATCGCGCCGCGTCACCGTGACGGCAGGTCGGCGAGCAGCACGCGATCCCAGCTCGGCTCGAGCTCGCTCGCCGCCGCGAGCAGCACGAGCGCGACGCCGGTTGCGCCGGTGAGCAGCGTCGCGTTCGGGGCGTGCGGCCCGGTGCGGTACATCGCGACCGTTCGCGCGAGCCAGGTCCGCGCGGCATCGCCGAGCGCGGGCTCGCCGGTCGCATCGTACAAACGGTGGAACAGGTGTGCCGCGCCGGCCGCGCCGTGGCAGATGCCGAGCTCGTCCACGGCCGCGTCGCCGAAGCTGCGCCGCGCGCACGCGACGGCAAGCGCGATCGCCTGCGCGCGCCATTCATCGCGGCGACATGCGGCCGCCGCCGACAGCAGCGCGACCGCGACCCCGAGGTCGCCGTAGCACCATGCGAGCCGAGCGGTCGGCCGCGCAGGCGCACCACCTTCCACCGCGTGCCAGGCGGGATAGCGACGGCTCGCGTCGGCCGGCTCGGCACCGAGCACGAACGCCATCGCGCCGTCGAGCAAGCGCGCCGCGCGCACGGTCTCGCGCTCGGCGAGCACGTAGCGCGCGAGCACCGCGATCACGCCCGGTGTGCCGTGCGCGAGCCCGAGGTTCCAGTAGCCGCGCGGCGCGAGCGCGCGCTGCTCCGCCGGCACGAGCTCGACAGGCGTGAACCACGCGAGGCCGCCGCCACGCGCCACGGCGAGTCGCTCGAGCTCGTCGAGCACGCGCGTCGCCAGCGCGCTGCCCGCGTCGCCGCGCTCGAGCGCGTAGATGCCGAGCCCCGCCAGCCCGCTCGCGAAGTCCCACTCGCGCGGCAGCGCGCGCAGCAGCTCGGCGTCGATCGGCGCGCACAGCGCATCCGCGGTCGGCGTATCCGCGACGTGCGCGATCGTCCAGCCGAGCTTCGCGAGGCCGCCGAACAGCGCGACGTGGCGCGCGTCGCGACTTGCCGCGACCGCGCGCACGAGCGCGTCCTCGACCGATCCGGTGTCGTCGGCGTACGCGTGGAGCAGCGCGAGATCGGCGAGCTCGTCGAGGCTGCGCGCCGCGCTGGACGCCGCGGCCCCGAGCTCGCGCGCGATCGCCGCGAGCTCGGCGTCGTCGCGGATCAGCGGCTCCCACATTCACTTCTTCGCCGCGTGCTTGGCCTTCGCCACGATCCGGCACACGATCCCGGATTCGAGCTTGGCGGGCGGCGCGGTCAGCTCGGCATCGGCGAGGATCATCTGCGCGACGGGATCGAGCTCTGGCGCGACATGGCGCACGACGCCGGGCGTGGTCACGCCCTGCTGCTCGATCACGATATCGACTTCGTCGCCGGCGGCGATCGAGCCGACCTGATCGGCCGGGATCGCGAACTTGACGAACAGCTCGTCGCTCGAGATCACGCGCACCACCGGATGACCTTCGTCGACGCGATCGCCGACGTTGACGTAGAGAAGTGCGACCTTGCCGTCGAGCGGCGCGACGACCGAGGTGTCGGTCAGCTTCGCCTTGAGCCCGGCGATCTTGGCCCGTTGTTCCTCGACTCGCGCGCCCGCCGACGCGGCGCCCATGTCGGCCTTGCGCGCGTCGAACTCGGCGTTCTTGACCTCGCCCTTGGATACGACGTTCTCGGCGAGTGCGCGCTTCTCGCGATCGAACGCGGCCTTCGCCGCACGGCTCGCGACGTAGGCCTGCGCGGCTTCGGCCTGCGCTTCCTTCAGCGCCGCGGTCTCGACCGCGAGCTGTTCGCGCAGCGGGCGATCGTCGAGACGCGCGACCGGCTGGCCGTGCTGGACCGGATCGCCGAGCTTGACGAACAGCTCCGCGATCTTCGTCGTGAACGGAGACACGACCTCGGTCGACTCGCGCGGCGCGAGCACGCCGATATAGCCGGGCTTCGTGGTTTGCGCCGGATCGTCAGCCGTGCTCGCTTGCTGCGCGAGCGGCTCGGCGAGTACCTCGGCGTTGCCCTGGTCTTGCGGGCCCGCTTGCTTGCACGCCGCTGCGAGCGCGAGCGCGAGCACGAACGCGAGCTGCGCGTGCCGGGTCATCGCGCGCCTCCATCGACCTGCAGCTGCGCGGCGACGAGGCGCTTGTAATGAGCGTCGCGCGCGAGCAGCTCGTGATGCGAGCCACGCTCGACGACCTCGCCGGCCTCCATCACGAGGATCAGATCGGCGTTGACGATCGTCGACAACCGGTGCGCGAGCACGATCCGCGTGCATTGCAGCTTCTCGAGGTTGCGGATCACACGGCGCTCGGTTTCGCCGTCGAGTGCGCTCGTCGCCTCGTCGAGGATCAGGATCGACGGCTGTTGCAGCAGCGCGCGCGCGAGCGCGATGCGCTGGCGCTGGCCTCCCGACAGCGACTGGCCGCCGTCGTTGAGCAGCGTCTCGTAGCCCATCGGCATCGCCATGATGTCCTCGTGGACGGCGGCGAGGCGCGCGGCCTCGTGGATGCGATCGAACGACGCGTTCGGCTCGGCGAGCGAGATCGCGGCGCGCACCGAGCCGGCGAACAGCGATGGCTGCTGGAACACGACGCCGATCTGCCGGCGCAGCGACTTGAGCTCGAGGTGAGTGAGATCGTGATTGTCGTAGAGGATCTTGCCCTCGATCGGCATGTACAGCCCGGCCATCATGCGCGCGAGCGTCGACTTGCCGCAGCCCGACTTCCCGACGATCGCGACCGTCATGCCGGGCCGGATGTCGACCGACACGTCCCGCACGACGAGCGGAAGGTTCTGACCGTAGCGGAAGCTCGCAGCCTGCACGACGATGCGGCCGGTCAGCTTCGGCGCCCGCGTCACGTCCTTGCCCGCCTGCTCGGGATCGACGCGCAGCACGTCGTCGACGCGATCCATGTAGCTGCCGAGGATCTGCAGCTGCAGGGCGCTGTGCACCATCGCCGCGAGCGGGACGAGGAGGCCGATCGCGAGCGAGTTGATCGCGAGCATCTGACCGAGCGTGATCGTGCCGTTCATGACCTGCAGCGAACCGACGAGCAAGACCGCGAGCGGCGCCGCGGTCGTGAGCATGTCGCTGAACGAATCGGTGAGCGCGGTGAGGCGGCCGCGCTCGAGCGAGACGTTGAGCTCGTCGACGTACAGGTTCGACCAGCGCTCGACCGAGCGGCTCTCCGCGGCGGCGGCCTTCAGCGTCTCGATGCCGGCGAGCATCTCGACGAGGTGCGATTGCGAGCGCGCCTGAGCCTCGAGCGAGCGCGCCATCATCTCGCGATACGGGCCGCGCGTGAGCAGATAGATCGCGACGTCGGCGAGCCCGAGCGCGAGCACGATGCCGCCGATCATCGGCGCGACCAAGAAGATGAGGACGGCGTAGCCCAGCACGAGCGTGCCGTCGAGGATCGCCGACAGCGTGTTCGTCGTGAGCAGCTCGCGGATCGTGCCGTTGTTGTTGATCCGCATCAGCAGGTCACCCGACGACCGGCGCTGGAAGAACTGGTACGGCAGCCGTGACATGTAGTCGACGAACCCGAGCGTCAGCCGCGTATCGAGGTTCGTGCGCAGCTGCAGGATCAAGTGTGCGCGCACGAGGTTCGTGAGTAGCTGGAACAGCACGAGCCCGCCGAGGCCGATCGCGACGACGAACAACAAGCTGCGATCCGAGCGCGGTACGACGCGATCGACGACGAGCGCCATGATCAGCGGCAGCGCGAGCGCGAACACGCGCAGCAGGAGCGACGTCACGACGATGCGCGACAGCACCTTGCGCTGCCCGCCGATCTGACGGATGTACCAGCCGAAGCGACCCTTGCCGCGCTTCTTGGGCTCGAACGTGTCGGTCAGCTCGAACACGAGCGCGATGCCGGTGAACGACTCGCCGAACTTCGCGAGCGGGATCACGCGCGGCCCCATCGACGGGTCGACGATGTGCACGCCGCGCTTCGACACGCGCTCGAGCACGACGAAGTGATTGAAGTTCCAGTGCAGGATCGTCGCGGGCGGCAGGAACTTGAGGTGGTCGACGTCGAGGCTGAGCCCGCGGCCGCGCAGCCCGTACCACTCCGCGCCGCGCAGGATCGACGCCGCGTCGACGCCGTCGCGCTGGCTGACGCCGACGGCTTCGCGCACCACGTCGAGGCCTTCGTGCCGGCCCATGTACGCGAGCACCATCGCGAGACACGCGGCGCCGCAGTCGGCCCATTCGACCTGCTGCACGAACGGCACCTTGTTGCGCCGGCCCGCGCGCAACCGCTGGAGCTGCGGGAAGAGCTCCGCGGGGTTGACCGTGCGGGGTCGCGGGCTGTCGCTCATCGGTTCAATCCCGGTACGAGCGTCTCGAGCACCGACCGCGATTCGAGCTCGACCTCGGCTTCGCCGATCATGCCGTCGTGCAGCTCGTACGTTTGATTGTCGGCGGTGAACTGCGCCGACGCGAGGTGCGCCTCGACGACCACGACCGAGCCCGTGATCGGCAAGCTGTCGTTGAAGCGCTCGCCGAGATAACGCGTGCGCGCATCGCTCGCGCCGAGCGCGCCGGCGCTGACCGCGCGCACCTCGCCTTCGATCACGGCGCTGCGATAGCCGGGCAGGATCATGCGCAGGTGCTGGTGCGCGCGCAGGCGCGGGCGCTCGCTGCCCGGCAGGAACGCGAGCACCGACAAGCCTTCGCTCTTGCCGTCCTCGACGAGCGACAGCACGACCTTGCCCGGGTCGACGCGCTGCCCGGCGCGCACGAGCACTTCCTGCACGACGCCGGCGTGCGGCGCGCGGATCACGCGCGATTCGAGGCTCGCGCGCGCGGACTCGCGCTCGGACACGACCTGCTGCAGCGCCTGGCGCACCGTCGGGTTGCTCGGCGTCTGGAGGTACGACACGAGCTTGCCCTCGAAGTCGGACTCGAGGCCGCGCATCTTGCCGGCCTGCTCGGCGTCGTGGAGGCGGGCGAGCACCTGGTTCGCCGCGACGTGCTGGCCGCGCGTGACCTCGAGCGAGCTGATCGCGCCGCCTTCGTAGGCGACGATGTCGTCGCGGCCGGTGAATCGCACGACCGCGGGACCTTCGGTGAACTCGTGGACCTGTGCGAGGTACGCGAACACGCCTGCGGCGACGAGCGTGCCGAGCACGAGCCAGTATGCGCCGCGCACCCATCCGGGGTGCACGCGCACGACGTCGCCGCGCTGGCCGCGGCGCATGATGTGGATGATCGCTTCCTGGCGGAAGATGTCGCTGGAGCCGTCCTCGGCCTCGCCGCTATCCTGCCGCTCGGCGAGCGCAGCCAGATAAGGCGACCACGCGGCGGCGAGCGCGTTCAGTCGATCGAGATCGGTGCCCGTGAACGCGGGATGCTGCTCGTCGCGCACGACCGAGAGCAATGCGTGCACGTGACCGTCGGCTCCGATGACCGGGACGATCGCGACGCGTTCGCGCCCGTGCCCGAGCGGATCGTCGATCTCCGACCGGTACGCCGGATCTTGAGCAGCACGCGGCACGATCACGCCGGCGCCCACGCGCGCGGCGAATCCGACGAGCCCCGCCGACGCGTGCGCTTCGCGTTCCTGGCCGTCGGCCGACGGCACCCACAGCTCGCCCGTCTCGTCGTCGCAGAACAGGCACTGGCCGCGGTCGGCGCCGAGCAGCTCGACCGCGACGGCGGTCGCGACACGCGCGGCCGATGCCAGGTCGGTCTCGCGGCCGATGCGCTTGGCATGCTCGTTGACCGCGGCGAGCAGCGTCGGGTGCGGCTGGCGCGGCTGCAACGGAGGCAACGCCGAGGCAGCTTGTGCAACCAGCTCGCGCACGCGCTCGGTCTGCATGTTGCGGAGCAGGCGGTAGAACACGCGCGTCTCGTTCTCGTCGACCTTCGCGAACGTCCCGCCCGCGTCGGCGACGAGCAGCAGCGGCGGGCGCGGATGACCGTTCAAGAGCTGGTCGGTGATCTGCTCGATCATCTGCTCGCCCGTCATGTCGTCGAGCAGGCGCCCCACGATCACGACACGCGGCTCGCCGGTCGCGATCCGCTTGAGCGCCGCCCAGCCGATCGAGACCTCCTCGAGCCAGAAGCCGCCGCCGAGCTGCGCGCGCAGCCACTGACGGGCCACGGGATCCGCCTCGGCGAGCAGTACGTGGTCGGCGTCGACCGCCGTGCCGCGGACCTGTGTGGCCTCGTCGGCCCAATCGCCCGGCATGGACATCGAGATTGTAGCAAACCCGTCTCGCAACTTGGACAATCGGGGAATATGAGAGGTTTCTCGATCTGCGTGCTCCTGGCCGCTCACGCCGGGGCCGCTCGTGCCGATACGCCCACGACCGAGCTCTCGCTGGCCGACGTGATCGCGACCGCGGTGCGGCAGGGTCCCGATTTCGAGCGCGCGCGGCTCGACCTCGACGCGGCGCGAGGCTACCTGCAGCGCGCGCGGGGCATCGAGGACTTTCACCTCGGGATCACCGGCAGCTACCAGCACGGCCCCGACGAGATCTTCGACGCCAACGACACGCTCGAGACCGAGGCCGGCTACCTGTCGCTCGGCCGCGCGCTGCCGACCGGCGGAACCATCGCGATCCAGGCCGGTGCGCAACGGGTCGACTTCCAGTCGCCCGACGATCCGATGCTGGACAGCTTGTCCTACACGTCGTCGCTATCGCTCGCGATCGTGCAGCCGCTCCGGCGCGGCGCCGGCCCGAGTGCGTTCGAAGCGCCGATCCGGCAGGCCGAGCACAACCGCGACGCCGCGCAGCTGTCGCGCGAGGCGCGGGCGCGCGACGACGTCGTGGCGATCGTGGAGGCTTACTGGCAGGTCGCGCTCGCATGGCGGGCGCTCGAAGTGCGCAAGAAGGGCGTCGAGCTCGCGCAGAAGCAGCTCGCGTACACGCAAGGCGCGATCCGCGCCGACAAGCTCGCGAAGAGCGAGGAGCTGGCCGTCCAGGAAGCGATCGCGATCCGCCAGCACGACGTGCTCGATGCCGAACAAGAGGTGTGGGACCGCTCGCTCGAGCTGCGCCAGCTCGCCGGGCTCGAGATCGGGCCCGCCGATGTCGGCGTCAAGACCGCGGCGCTGCCGGCGCCGTCGCCGGTCGAGCTCGACCTGGCCACGGTGATGAGCGCGGTGTTCGCGCACAGCGCGGAGCTGGCCGCGCTCGATGCCGGCGAGCGCGGCGCGCTCGCCGGTGTAGACGCCGCCGACGGGCTCGCGCGTTCGCGCCTCGATCTCGCCGCGCAAGGCGGTCCGGTCGGAATCGGCAACACGCTGTCGGCATCGGCTCGGGTCGCGACGTCGAAGCCCGACTACGCGATCAGCGCGAGCCTCACCTTCGATCGCGCGCTGCAGGCGCGCGCCGAGCACGGCGGCCAGGCCGTCGCGCACGCGCAGCTGCAGAAGGCACGCGTCGATTCGCGCGCGGCGAGGGCCCGCCTCGCGGCGCACGCGACGCGCGTGGTGCAGGGCGTGCGCGCCTCGCTCGCGGCGATCGCGCTCGACGAGAAGGCGATGCAGCTCGCAGAGGAAAACGTCGAGGCCGAGCAGCACAAGCTGGAGCTCGGCAAGTCGTCGACGTTCGAGGTGCTGCGCCGGCAGGACGATCTCCAGCAAGTGCGGTTGCGCCACGCGACCGCGGTCGTCGAATACCTCAGCGCGCGCGCCGAGCTCGATGGCCTGACCGGCGCGATCCTCGGTCAGTTCGGGATCGTCATGCGCTGACGGTCTACTGGCACGGCGGCGCCGAGTTGAAGCAGCGGAACGCGGCGGCACCAGGGCTCGCGACGTTCTTGTACGTGCCGGCGCCGATGTCGGGATGCACGTCGTCGAGCGAGCCGGGATCGGGCATCGAGCCGCGCGTCGCGAACGTGGTGCCATCCGGTGACGTCTCGAAGTACAGCGTGCCGTCGAGCTCGCGCAGGCGCCACCAGCGCTCGGCGACGGCGTCGTACGTGCCGAGGTTCGTGCTGCCGCTCCATTGCAGGCCGCCGGCCTCGAGGATGATGTCGAGCACGTGATCGCTGCTGCCGGAGTCGAGATAGAGCACGGTCTGAACGCCGAGCACGGGCGAGGTGACCTGTGGAAGCTCGAACGTCAGGCTGTCGCACGTGAGGTGCCAGTCCCCTTGCGCGTACGCGATGCAGTAGTTGTCCGCGTTCGCCGGCGGCGTCGCGACGAGCGAGCCGCTGGCCTGGGCGACGCAGTTATCGCCATTGGGCAAGAACCACGGAGCATCGAGCGAAGTTCCCGCGAATTCGTCGACGAGCGAGCTCAGCGGTGGATACGCGAACGACATCAGCGAGCACGCGGATGCATCGCCCCCGGGCTCGCCCGGCGAAAATCCGATGTGACCGCACGCGCATGCCGTCGCGGCGCCCAGTCCGAACCCGATCCGAGCAGGGACCCCGGCCCCCATCCTTCCGATCTTAGAACGGATCCTGAGATTCAGGTTCTCGGTTCCGCTTCCCTGTTCCCTAATCGTCAGCGCGCGTAGCGTGGGCGGACGAACTCACTTCGTGATCGCGTGACACGCGGCGAGGTACCGCGCGGCCGCGTCGTCGGCGGATCGGGTCTCGCGGCGCGCGTCCCAGCCGGTGATCGCGGCGAGCGCGGCGAGCGCGTGGTCGCGCGTGTCGACCTGCGACCGATCCTTCGGCTTGGTGACGTGCAGGCGCGACAGCAGGCCGGGAATCACCGCGGGCGTACCGAAATGCCAGGCGAGATCGACGTAGCGCTCTTTCACCCACCAGTAGAAGTCGTCGTCGAACGCGGGCACCGACGCGACGAAGCGCTCGGCGAACAGCTCGCGGGTGTCTGCGGTCGGCGCGCCGGGCGCGGATGCGAGCGACGTGATCGGCGCGAGCGCGGGCTGTGCCGCGCGCAGGCCGAGGTAGCGCTGCTGATCCATGTTGCCGCCGTAGCCGGTGAACCGGCGCTCGACCGCGCGCCCATCGTCGTCGACGAGCCGGATCGAGATATGGAAGTCCGCCGAGCTGAACGAGCTCGTCATGCCCGGAAAACTGTCGGGCCGCGGCGGAGGGTCGTCTTCGCCGATCGCCGCGGTGACGGCGGCGCGGATGCGCGCGACGTCGGCCTCGGTCAGCTCGACCGTGCCGGTGACGAGCTCGTACGGCGGATGCTTCGCGGGCCGGATCGTGCTGGAGTCGCGATACGCGATGCCGAGCACGTCGTAGCGGCCGGCGGCGGAACGGCGCGCGCGCCACAGCGACAGCGAGCCGCCGTGGCCGCTGCCGGTCTCGACGACGATCTCGCGAACATGCTCGCCCAGGCCGTCGCAGCCGTAGTCGACTCTCAGCTTGCCGCCGTGGATGACCGGCTCGAAGTCCTTCGCGATCGCGTCGGTCACGGCGCGCGCGACTGCGGCCGGTGGGCGATGGCAGCTCGCGGCCGGCGCGGCCGGCGGCAGCGGTGGCGGCAGCGGGTACTCGCACGGCCCGGCTGCCGCGTTACCCCCGATCGCCGCGACCACCAGCAGCCAGCGCATCATGCGATTGTGACACCGCGGAGCGCCGGCGGTTCCTGGTCACTTCGTGCACTCGGTCTGCGGCGGCGGCGGATAGATCATCGTGAGCGCGAAGCACATCTCGTCGGTGGTCGACTCGCCGAAGTAGACGGGCGACCCACTCTCGTTGTCGTACGTGCAGGTGATCGTGTACTTGCCGCCGGCCTCGGTCACGATCTCGGGCGACTGCATGATGTAGTTCTGGGCGTCGAACAGATACGGCTGATCGATCAGCGTGACCGACGTACCGCCGTTCGGCGGCGTGTACGTCGCCGTCAGGTGCGTACCGAGCAGGTGCATGTGCGGCGCGGCCGCGAAGATCGTCGAGCCGGCGCTGGTCGTGCACGTGCCGGTCTGCTGCACGCCGACACCGACGTCGACCTCGAGCCCTTGCGCCTTGCCGGCGAGCACCACGCCCGCCTCGTGCTGGACGTCCGAGGGATCGATCGGCATGTACGTCACGCCCGACGTGCCGGTGATCTGCGCGTCACCGGCGTTGAACAGGTGCAGGTTGAGGAACAGCTGCTGGCCGGCCTGCAGGTGAATCGCGACGCCGACCGGCAGGTCGAGCTCGCTGGTGCCCACGCCCGACGCGTAGAGCGACGGCGAGCTGAGCTCGCTGCTGCACACCGTGACGCCGTCCGGCGGCAGCGGCTGGCCCGGTGTCGCGGTCGTGACCATCAGCACCTGGTGGTGCGTGCCGGTCGGTGACACGGGACTGATCGAGCTGATCCACATGTCGGACTGCAGCGTTTGACGCACGCACAGGTACTGCTCGGTCATCGGCTGCAGCGACCAGTCGGTCGAGATCAGCGGCATGAAGCCACCCGAGCCAGAGCCAGAGCCAGAGCCGGATCCGGATCCCGTTCCCGGCTCGGTCGCGAAGTCGGTACCACACGCGGCGAGCAGGACGACGAAGACGAGCTTGCGCATGCGGCGTGCTGGCTGCGAGCGCCGTGCCGCGACGATCTCCGCGAAAACCGGCGCCCTTGCGCCCAAAACGCTGTCTGGTCGACCGGACAGTGCCCGCTGCGCCGGCCAGCACTGCTACAACCGTCGCGTGGACCAAACACTCCGGCGCGGAGTCACGCACCTACCTGTGCGCAGCATCGGGGTCGAGGTCGAGGCCGGGCCGGACACCGGGCTGCGCGCGAGCGGCGATGACCTCGCGGTCGGTACGGCCGAGGGCAGCGCGCTCCGGCTTGCCGATCCGGCGGTCTCGCGCTTTCATTGCGAGCTCAAGCCGGCGGCCGGCGGCATCGCGGTGATCGATCACGGCTCGACGAACGGCACGTTCATCGGCGCGGTTCGGATCGAGCGCGCGATCGTGCCGCCCGGCACCGTGCTGCGCGTCGGCGACAGCGTGCTGCGCGTCAGCGACGCCGCGCCGGTCGAGATCGAGATCCACGGCGACGAGTCGCTCGCCGGCGTGATCGGCCGCTCGCCGACGATGCGGCGGCTGATGGCGCAGGTCGCGAAGGCGGCGCAGAGCGACGTGTCGATGCTCGTCACCGGCGAAAGCGGCACCGGCAAGGAGCTGATCGCGCGCGCGCTGCACGACCTCGGGCCGCGGCGCCACAAGCCGTTCGTCACGGTCGACTGTGGTTCGCTGCCGCCGACGCTGATCACGAGCGAGCTGTTCGGCCACGAGCGCGGCGCGTTCACCGGCGCCGATCGCCAGCACGTCGGCGCGTTCGAAGCCGCGGACGGTGGCACGGTGTTTCTCGACGAGATCGGCGAGTTGCCGCCAGCCGTGCAGGCGACGCTGCTCGGCGTGCTCGAGCGGCGGCGCGTCCGCCGGCTCGGCAGTCGCAGCGAGCTCGCGATCGACGTGCGCGTGGTCGCGGCGACGCACCGCGATCTGCGCGCCGAGGTCAACCGCGGCGGCTTTCGACTCGATCTGTTCTACCGGCTCGCGGTCGTCACGCTCGCGGTGCCGCCGTTGCGCGAGCGCCCCGACGACATCCCGCTGCTCGTCGAATATTTTCTGCGTGACGCCGGCTGGGATCAGCCGGTCGCCGCCCTGATCTCGCCGCAGGCGATGGACGCGCTCGCGCGCTATCACTTCGCGGGCAACGTCCGCGAGCTGCGCAACCTCGTCGAGGCCGCGGTCGCGATGGGCGAGGCGCCCGCGCTCGGCGGCGCCGCGGCGCGCGCGACTCCCGCGGTGCCCGCGGAGGTCGAGCTCGCGACCGATCTCGCGTTGCCGTACAAGCAAGCGCGCGCGCAGCTGCTCGACGCGTTCGAGGCGCGCTATCTCGACGCGCTGCTCGCGCGCGCAAGCGGCAACGTCTCGGCGGCCGCGCGCATCGCGCAGATGACGCGCTCGCACTTGAACGAGCTGATCGCGAAGCGGCGCGGCTAACTTGACCTAGTTCGACTCGACGTTCTCGGGAAAGCCGGCGCATTGCGCGATCGCGGTCTGACAGGCGGCCTGCGTCGTCAGCTGCGTCGACGTCGCGAGGCCGGTTGCGAGCGTGTTGACGTCGTCGAGGATCACCGGGCAGCTGTACGCGCAGCCGACGAGCTTGATCGCCGCGTTGCCCACGAGTGACACCGTCGGATCGCCCAGCCCGAAATCCTCGCACGGCGTCATCGACCGTCCCGCCGCCGGCACGAACGCGGTCAGGCGTACGAGCACGGGCGTGTCGGTCGCGCCGAAGTCGATCGGCGGCAGGCTGGCGAGCTCGTGCTGTGCGGCGAGGACGGGATTCGCCGAGCCGGCGTACGTGACGTTGGCATCGATGCACGTGCGGTTGCGGCGCTGGCACGTACCGGAGCCCGAGCACGTCGCGATGAGGTCGTCGGGAAAGCAGGTCGGGAACGCGCCCTTGAAATCGACGACATCGATCACGAGCCCGAACTGGAGCTGTCCGGGCGATTGACCCTGGCCGAGCAGCGAGTCGCTTTCGCTCGGGCACACCAGGCCGGTGCTCGCCCGGTCCTCGGTCGCGCCGAAAAAGATCGCGACCGAATGATCGCGATTGCACGCGGCGGCGACCGCGAGCAAGACGAGCGTGCGCATCACAGCTCTCCTGTCGTGTGGATCGGGCGGTTGATGTAATAGATCGTCCCGGTCGTCGCGAGCGCGACCGCGCTCACCGCGATCCAGAACCACGGTCGCTGCCACACGCTCGGCCGATGCAAGAGGCCGCCGTCGTACGCGAGCTCGCGCACGAGCTCGCGGCCGTCGCCGCGCGCCGCGGTGTCGGCGGCGACGGACTTGCCGTCGATGACGAGCCAGCCCGACAGCTGGCGATCGCCGTGCACGAGCGCGACGCGCGAGTCGCCCGACAGCTTCGTGATCAACGCGGCACCGACGCGATCGGCCGCGGGCTCGCCGCGACCGATGCGCGCCCGCCACTGCCGGGCGGCGAGCTCGCGGCTCGCCGGAGTCTGCTCGAGCTTCACGCTCGCATCGTCCGGAACGCGGACGCTTCGCGCGGTCGGTTGAAATCCGTCGGCATCGACCGCGAGCACGTGCTCGCCGGCCGACAGCGTCACCGTGCACGGCAGCGCACAGCCCGCGGGTTTGCCGTCGATGCCGAGCCGGGCGCCGATCTCGCCCGCGATCGCGAACGACTGCGCCGGCTCGCGGCCGTGGGCTTCGATCGCCTTGCCGATCATCGCCTCGACATCGGGCGACACCGCGGCCTCCGGCAGCTCGAGCCCGAGGCTCGCGAACCGCGCCGCGATCGCCTGTGCCTCGCTCACCGACGCGCCGCCGTAGGCGCACGCGGCCGCGTACGTCAGCGCGCGCGCCACGTCCGCGCGTTCGCCGGCGGCGAGCCGCGCGACGACGTCGACACGCGCGAGCTCGTTGCGACACGTGTCGAAATCGCCCTTCGCGTAGGCGGCGTGCACGCGCGCGAGCACCGCGCTCGTTTCGTCCGCACGCGCGGCAGGCGGTGCGGGCAGCGCGACCGGATGCAACGCGAGGCCGGGCACCGGGTCGAGCTTGCCGACCGCGGCCGGATCGCCGTCGACGAGCACCGCGACCGGAATCGGATGCGCCGAGCTCGCGCCGCACGCCGCGAGGCCGAGCACGAGCGCGACAGACGAGTAACCGGGCAAGCGCGTTCCATCGTAGCGCAACTCCGCGAGCGCCGTGCTGCCCGTGCTAACGTGGAACGAGGTGACCGCCGGCAGCGCTCGGTATCGCATCTCGCGCCGGATCGGTCAGGGCGGGATGGCCGAGGTATTCGAGGCGGAGCTGGTCGGCGAGCTCGGCTTCGCGCGCAAGGTCGCGATCAAGCGCATGCTCGGCGACGCCGCGACCGATCTCGACGCCGCGCGGCGGTTTCTCGACGAGGCGCAGATCGCGAGCCGGCTGCATCACGCGAACATCGTGTCGGTCACCGACGTCGGCCTGCTCGATGGCCTGCCGTTTCAAGTGCTCGAGCTCGTCGACGGCAGCGACGCGCGCCAGCTCCAGCTCGCGGCCGGCGGCACGCTGCCGCTCGCGATCGCGCTCGTGCTCGCGAACGATGTCGCGCACGCGCTCGATCACGCGCACAACGCGCTCGATGCGGCGGATCTCCCGCTCGGCATCGTGCACCGCGACGTCAAGCCGTCGAACGTGCTGGTATCGTGGGGCGGCGACGTCAAGCTGACCGACTTCGGCATCGCGCTCGCGCGCGATCGCGCCGCGAAGACCGAGGCGGGCGTCGTGCCGGGCACCACGGGCTTCATCGCGCCCGAGCAGCGCATGCGCACGCAGATCGACGGCCGCGCCGACGTGTTCGCGCTCGGCCTCACGCTGCACGCGCTCGTCACCGGTTACACGCCGCTGCAGAACGTCGAGGCCGAGATCGACCTGCTCGCGGGCAAGCCGCTGGCGCTCGATCGCGCGCTGCCGGCGGACATCGCCGCGCTGATCGCGCGTGCGGTCGCGCCCGATCGCCGTCAGCGCCCATCGGCAGGCGAGCTCGCGGCCGCGCTGGGCGAAGCGCTCGTGCCGCGCCTTGCGCGCGACGCGCGCAGCGAGCTGCGCGACTTTCTCGCGCCGCTTCGCGCGAAGCGCGCGAAGCCGGGCGCGCTCGATCAGTTGCTCGGCTTCGACGTCGTGCCGAGCGGCAACGCGAGCGGCGGTGCGCAGCACTACGAGCTGCGGCCGACCGCGATCGCGCATCGCGCGGAAGAGCTTGGCGGTCGCACCGAGCCGGCGCCGCCGCCGCACGCGCGGTCGAAGCGCGCCGTCTGGGTCGGCGCCGCACTCGTGGTCGCGGCCGCCGGCGTCGCGAGCTGGCGCGTGCTCGCCACGCGCGGCGGCGAGGCTCGCGCGATCGATGCCGCGCCACAGCCGATCGCGGTCGTCGCGATTCCGGTCGATGCCGGCGCGCCGTCGGCCACGCCCGGCGATGCCGCGATCGCCGCGCTGCCGATCGATGCCGCGGTCGAGCCGCCGCATCATCACCGGTGGCCGCCGCCCGCGCCGCGCATCGATGCCGGAGTCGCGGCACCGCCGCCCGGCACCGGCTACGTGCAGGTCGTCGGTGAAGCGAACGTCGGCGCGAAGCTGTTCGTCGACGATCGCGACACCGGCAAGTTCGCACCGAACAAGCTCGAGCTGGCGGTCGGCCGACACCGGCTCAAGATCGTGCGGCGCGACGGCGGCGAGGCAACGACCGCGATCGAGGTGACCGAGTACAACACGTTCGCGAACCCCCTCAAGCCGGGGATGTGATCGTCACAGCGGGTTCTCGTCGTCGTCGGCTTGATGGGCCGGCCGCGACGGATGCGACGCGGGAGCCGCTGCGGGCTCGGCCGCGAGTGACGGCGCGGGAGCCTTCGCCGTCGCAGTCTTCGCGGTCGCGGTCGCGTGCTTGGCGACGAGCTTCTTCGGCTTCACGACGTGACGGCGATGATGCGGCGCCGCGGGCGTTGCAGCCGGCGCGGCGGCCGGCGTGTCGGCAATCGGCGCCGCGGCGGCCGGCGTGTCGGCAATCGGCGCCGCAGCGGGGGCAGGCTCGGCGGCGATCGGGGCCGGCGCGACCACGGGCGCCGGTGCCGGCGCGGGCACCGCGATCTGAGGAATCACGAACGCGGGCGCGTCATCGGGTGCCGACGACGTGAACGGATAGTACGCGGCGACGACGAGACCGGCTGCCGCGGCGAGCAGCATCACCGCGACCCACACGCCGGTGCGGCGGCGCGCTGGTGCTCGCGGGCGGGCGCGAATCGGCGGGGCAGACGCCCGCTCGACGGGAATCGCCGGCGCGGGCATCGCGAACAGTTGCGCGCGCGGTCGGGGGCGCTCGCCCGAGCGCGGCTGGAACAAGTACTCGTCGCCGGGCTGGGTCTGGATCCGGCGCGTCCGCTGGAGCCGGATCAGGCCGCTGACTGCACTGGATTCGGACATCGCCACGTCATCGTGCAGATCGCGGACCAGCGCAGGGGCTCGTGGTGTCGCGGGGTTGCAGGCCCCGGCCCTGGGAGTCGACTCGCCTGGATCGGTCGTACGAGTCATGCACATCCGGGCCCCCTTGCGCGTCGAGTCCCGCGTCGGCGAGGCTGATCGGATGGCGCGCTGGCTGCGGGTCGGAGCTATCGCGGGCGGCGCGATCGCGGCGTGCCACTTTCAGGGCGGCAACGCGACGAGCGACGGCGCGTCCGATGCAGTGCCCGACGGTCCGTCGATGTGCCCGTCGCTGTTCACGGCGTGCAGCTCCGACGGTACGACGCTGATCTCGTGCAGCGTGATCGGCTCCGCCTCGACCTCGCTCGAGTGTCCCTGGGGCTGTCTCGGCGGCGGTGACGCGCGTTGTGCCGAGCTGGTCGCGACCGGCGGCGCGGTCGACGGCAGCGACTTCGACTCGAGCGCGATGCCGGGCCTGCTCGCGGACGTCTCGATCGACACCGACACCGGGATGATCACGGACGGGTCGATGCAGACGACGCAGTGGTCGAGCTACCGCCTGAGCAACGGCGTCGGCATCTTCTCGTTCTCGACGCTCACGCTCGGTGGCACGATCACGTTCTCGGGATCGAGCGCCGCGGCATTCGTCGCGACCGGCGAGATCGACGTCACCGGCTATGTCGACGCCCGCGGCAACTGCGGCGATGGTGCAGGCCATGGCGCGGGACCTGGTGGCTTCAAGGGCGCGCAGGCCGGATCGACCGGCAAGGGCAGCGGCTCGGGAGGCGAAGCCGGCGGCGACAGCGGCGGTGGCGGCGGCGGCGGTTACGGCGGCCAGGGCGGCGCCGGTGGCTACAACAACGCTAGCTCGAACGCGGGCGCAGCCGGTTCGGTGTGGGGCGACGCCGTGATCACGACGCTGGTCGGCGGCGGCGGTGGCGGCGCGGCGAGCGATCCCAACGGCGGCGACGGCGGCGGTGGCGGCGGTGCGTTGCAGCTCGTGTCGAACGCGACGATCGCGATCGAGGCAGGCTCCGGCGTGGGCATCAACGCCGGAGGGTGCGGTGGCAAGGGGGCGAACGGCACGCACGGCGGTGGCGGCGGCGGCGCAGGCGGCACGATCGTGCTCGAAGCGCCGACCCTGATGATCGCCGGCACGCTCGCGGTCAACGGTGGCGGCGGCGGCGGTGGCGATTCCCCGGGTGCGAAATCGGGCAACAGCGGCGTGCTCGGCAGCACGGCCGCGGCCGGCGGCGCCGGTCACAACAACAGCGGCGATGAAGACGGCGGGACCGGCGGCGCCGGGACGCAGCTCGCCGGCAGCACCGCGCCGCACGGCGGGGGCAACGGCGGCGGCGGCGGCGGCGGAGTCGGCCGCATTCGCTTGAACAGCCGCGCCGGCATGCAGACGACCACGCTCGTCTCGGGCGCCGTGGTCAGCCCCGACCCGACCGCGACCGCGACGACCGCGACCGTCGGTACCGCGGCCGTGAAGTGACTCGCTAAGAAACCATGAGGGTCTCGATGTTGCAGTGATCGCGCGGCATGAAGGCAGCGCGAATTCACGCCTACGGTCACTCCGATCAGATCCAGCTCGAAGACATCACGATTCCTAGCCCCGGCCCCGACGAGGTGCTCGTCAGGATCTCGGCCGCGGGCGTGAATCCGATCGACTGGAAGCTTCGCGAAGGGTTCATGCCAGGCGCGCGGCGCTTGCCGTTCACGCTCGGTCAGGACTTTGCTGGCGACGTGATCGCCGTAGGCTCGAACGTCGCCATGTTCACCGCGAGCGACGACGTCTACGGCTTTGCCGACGGCGCCTACGCGCAGTACGCGGTGACCACGCCCGACATGATCTCGACCAAGCCGCTCACCGTCCACGATGCGATCGCGGCTTCGCTGCCCACGCCCGGGCTCACCGCGATGCAGATCGTCGCCGAGCTCGAGCGCGACGGCCAGCACCCACGAGACGTTCTGATCCACGGCGCCGCCGGCGCGGTCGGCTCGATCGCCGTGCAGCTGTGCATCGCGCACGGCATGCGCGTGACCGCGACGGCGGCAGCGAAGGACTTCGCGTACCTGAAGCAGCTCGGCGTCGCGCGCGTGATCGACTACAAGCGCGAGCGCTTCGAGGCTGCGGTGAGCGGCATCGGCGCGGTGATCGACGTGATCGGCGGAGATACACTCGCCCGCTCGTTCGCGGTGATGGCGCGCGGCGCCACGATCGTGTCGACGGTCGGGGCGATCGATCAGGCGGTCGCTGCGAGTCACGGCGTGCGCGGAATCCGCATCGTGATGCGCAAGAACGCGGCCGATCTGGGCGAGCTCGCCGCGCTCGTCGATCGCGGCGTGATCAAGCCGCACGCGTTGCGCCTCATGCCGCTCGCTGCGGCGCGCCAGGCGCAGGACCTCAAGCAGGCCGGTACGTCGTCGGAGCTGCTCGTGCTCGACGCGTCGTGACGGCACCCTGGCATTTCGGATGCACCACCGAACCTCATGGAGGGTCGCATGGCCACGAACCCATTGCTCGCCGTTGCCGAGCTCGGGCAGAGCATCTGGATCGATCACCTCGACCGCGGTCGGCTGGCTTCGGGCGAAATCCGAAGGATGATCGCCGACGACGGTCTGCGCGGCGTGACCTCGAATCCGACGATCTTCGAGCAGGCGATCACCGGCGATCGCACGTACGACGCCGCGATCCGCGCGCTCGCGACGCGCGGCAAGTCGGCGGCAGAGATCTACGACGCGCTCACGATCGAGGACATCCGGCTCGCCGCCGACGAGTTCCGCGCGCAGTTCGATGCGCTCGATCATCGCGACGGCTTCGTCAGCCTCGAGGTCTCGCCGCATCTCGCGTACGACACTGCCGCGACGATCGCCGAGGCGCGCCGGCTGTGGCGCGCGGTCGATCGCCCGAACGTGCTGATCAAGGTCCCGGGCACGCGGCCCGGGCTCGCCGCGATCGAGGCGCTGATCGGCGAGGGCATCAGCATCAACATCACGCTCCTGTTCGGGCTCGATCGCTACGAACAGGTCGTGAACGCGTACTTCGCGGGGCTCGAGGCACGCGCGAGCCGCGGCGAATCGGTGGTCGTGCCGTCGGTCGCGAGCTTCTTCTTGAGCCGGATCGACACCGCGGTCGATGCCGAGCTCGATCGCCGCGTGCGCGAGGGCGTGCTGCCGGCGGCGCGTGCGGCGCGGCTCCGCGGCCGGACCGCGATCGCGAGCGCGCGGCTCGCGTATCAGCGCTACAAGCGGATGTTCGCCGAGCCGCGGTTTCGCGCGCTCGAGGCGCGGGGCGCGCGCACGCAGCGCGTGCTGTGGGCGAGCACGAGCACGAAGAATCCGGCGTACGGCGACACGTATTACGTCGACGCGCTGATCGGCGCCGACACGATCGATACCGTCCCGCTCGTGACGTTCGACGCGTATCGCGATCACGGCCATCCCGCGGCGCGGCTCCAGGAGCATCTCGGCCAGGCGCGCGGCGTGCATGACGAGCTGCGCGCGGTCGGCATCGATCTCGACGCGGTGACCGATCAGCTCGAGCGCGAGGGCGTGCGCAAGTTTTCCGCATCGTACGATCACCTGCTCGACGTGCTCGCACACGAGCGCGAGCACGCGCGAGCTAGCTGAACGCGAGCCACAGCCGGATGCGCTCGCGCGCGTCGATCGCGACCTCGGCGACGCGCCAGCCCGCGACCGCGAGCATCGCCGCGAGCGTCTCGGGTCCGTGCTTGTAGCAATGCTCGGTCACGATCGTCTCGCCGGCCGTGAAGCGAAACGTCTCGGCGGCGACGCGCACGTCCTGCTCGCGCCGGCTCACGAGCTGCATCTCGACACGCGTGCGCTCGGCCGTCCACGTCGCGCGATGCGCGAACTCGTCGAGCGCGAACGTCGCGTCGTAGCTGCGGTTGACGTGCGCGAGCACGTTGAGATCGAACGCCGCGGTCACGCCGGCCGCGTCGTCGTACGCGCGCAACAGCGACGACGCGTCCTGGTTGGAGTCGGTGCCGAGGAGCAGCGCGCCGTGGTCGCCGGCGAGTGCGTGCAAGCGGACCAGAAACGCCCGCGCTTCGGCGGGCTCGAAGTTGCCGAGCGTCGAGCCCGGAAAGAACACGAGCGTGCGCGCGGCGGCGGGCGTATCGGGCAGCTCGAGCGGCGCCGTGAAGTCGCCGTGGATCGGCTGGACGTCGAGGCCGGCAAACTCGGCGCGCAGCGCCCGCGCGTTGGCCTCGAGCTGCGCGCCGCTGATGTCGATCGGCACGTAGCCGGCTGGATCGTCGAGCACGGCGAGCAGCATGCGCGTCTTCACACCGGCGCCGCTGCCCGGCTCGATCACGCGCACGCGCGGCCCGAGCAGGCGCCCGAGCTCCGGCAGGTGCGCGGCGAGCAGCGCGAGCTCGGTGCGCGAGGGATAGTACTCGTCGAGCGCGCAGATCTGCTCGAACAGCTCGGCGCCGCGCTCGTCGTAGAGCAAGCGGCACGGCAGATGCTTCTGCGCGTCGCGTAGCCCGGTCAAGACGTCGTCGCCGTCGGTCATGGCGCGCCATCCTTCGCGACGCGCGCGCCGGTCATCTGCCAGCGCGCCGCCGGCGGGAAGAAGTTGCGATACGTCGCGCGGACGTGGCCGCTCGGCGTCAAGCACGAACCGCCCCGCAACACCTGCTGCCCCGACATGAACTTGCCGTTGTACTCGCCGAGCGCGCCGGGCAGCGGGCGAAAACCGGGATACGGCGCGTAGCTGCTCGCGGTCCACTCCCACACGTCGCCGAACATCTGCGCGAGCTCGCCGGCCGATGCGCGCGCCGGATGCAAGCGGCCGTCGTCGGCGAAGTGCCCGCGGGTCGCGTCGCACGCGCCCGCCGCGACCTCCCATTCGAGCTCGGTCGGCAGCCGTCCGCCGAGCCAGCGCGCGATCGCGTCGGCTTCGTAGTAACTGAGGTGGCACGCGGTCTCGGCCGGATCGATCGCGTGCGCGCCGCCGAGCTCGTAGAGCGTGCCGTCGCCGCGCCAGTACAGCGGTGCCTGCCAGCGGTCGCGTTGCACGATGTCCCAGCCGTCGGCGAGCCACCAGCGCGGCTCGCGGTAGCCGCCGTCGGCGATGAACGCGAGCACGTCGGCGTTCGCGATCGGACGCGTCGCGATCGCGAACGGGCGCAGCAGCGCGTCGAAGCGCGGGCGCTCGTTGTCGAACGCGAACCCGCCGTCGCCGGCGCCGATCGCGACGACGCCGCCGCCGAACGCGCGAAACGCGAGCGAGCCGGGCTCGCTCGTGGTCTCGGCGGGACGCGCACGATAGGCCGGCGCATCGGGCTGGCCGCCGAGCACGGCCAGGACGTCGGTCAGGATCAGCTCCTGGTGCTGCTGCTCGTGATGGAGGCCGAGCTCGAGCCGCGCGAGCGCGCCGTCGTCGAGTGCATCGGCGGCGAGCGCGCGCGCGACGCGGCGATCGACCTCGGCGCGGTACTCGTGCACGCGCGCGAGCGGCGGCCGCGATGCCTGGCCGCGCCGCGCGCGCTCGACGCGCCGCCCGAAGCACTCGTAGTAGCTGTTGAACAGCGTGCGAAAGGCCGGATCGAACGCGAGCTCGCCGAGCACGAGCTCCTCGAAGAACCACGTCGTGTGCGCGAGGTGCCACTTGGTCGGGCTCGCGTCCGCCATCGCCTGCACCTGCTGGTCCTCGATCGTCAGCGGCGCGCACAGCTCCACCGTGCGTGCGCGAACGCGCTGGAAGCATGTGGCAAGGGCGTCGCGATCGAGCATCGCCGTTCAGCCCTTGTCGACGAGCAAGTCGTTCGGCAGCTCGAGCAGGTCCTCGTGGACGTAACACCAGCCCCATTCCTCGCCGGGCTCGAACGACTCGATGATCGGATGCCGCGTCGCCTCGAAGTGCTTCGTCGCGTGATGGCCGACCGACGAATCGCAGCAGCCGACGTGCCCGCACGTCAAGCACACGCGCAGGTGCACCCAGTCCATGCCGAGCTTCAGGCACTCCTCGCAGCCATCGGTTTTCGGCTCGACATGATGTGCAGCGGACAGGTGTGGATCGCGTGGCATGGTGGCTCCTAGGTCGCCGGCGCGCGCTCGAGCTCGGCTCGATTCCAGCCGGCGAGGTCCGCGCCCGCTTCGTACGTGCTCTGACAGAACTCCAGGATCTGCGCGGTCGCATCGGGCCCGTGACAGACCTCGTACGGCAGCACGAACCCGTGAAACGACTCCTGCCAGTGCGCGAGCTCGGGGCGCACCTTCGCGCGCGCGAGTCCCGCCGGCTCGGGATAGTGCAGCGCGTAGAACGCGGGCTGGCCGTAGCTCGCGTCGCCCGGCCAGAAGCCGACCTCGCTCACCTCGTGCGAGTACGCCTCGCGCTCGATCGGCCCGGCCGCCGGCGGCACCGACACGCGCTTGCCCGAGTAGCGCGCGACCGCGAGGTCGAACGTGCCCCAGTAGAAGCCGACGCCGCTGCACGTGCCGAGGAAGCGCGCGCGGAACTTCTCGAGCACCTCGGCGGCGTTCGAGAGCACGTGGAAGAAGCGCGTCGCGTAGTCGCGATCGTAGGCCGCGTGCATGCGGTCCTGCCTGAACGGGATCGTGTCGGTCGTGATCTCGACCGGGTGATCCCAGATGTGGACGCGGATGCCGAGCCCGGCGAGCATCTCCATCAGCTCGCGGTAGTAGTCGGCCACCGCGATCGGCCGCAGCTCGCGCGCATCGCGCCCGCCGTCGCTCGTGCGCACGACCGTACGGTGCTCGACGAAGTCGAGCTCGACATCGAACGTGCGCCCGTCGTACCGCAACGCAGACGTGGCGAGCCCGCGTGCGGTGGGGCGCAGCGTGACGTTCCAGAAGTGGCTGACGACCGGGGTCAGCGCGAGCTGGATCTTCCCGATGATCTGCGTGAACCGATGCAGGGTCTCCTTGGTGGGGCGCCACGCATCGAGCGGCAGGGACGGCCAGACCATCGCCATGCCGAGACGCGTTGCACGTCTGCGGCCAATGCACTCGGTAATTCACCGAGAGCTATGGACAGGTCGCGCGGATCGTCACGGGGCTCACCGTCTTCGCGCTGAACGCGGACGGATCGGCCGCCACCACATCACACGTATTGGCGACGAGCGACGACGCAGCCGGATAGCCCGAGTCGATCGCGGCGCCGGCTTCGATCGCGACGCCCGCGAAGCTGCTCCCCTGGATGATGTTGCCGCCGAGGCCGACCTGCGGCACCCCGGCACCGTCGCCCGCCGCGAGGTGTACACCGTCGCTCGCCATGCACGAGATCGTGGTCAGGTTCGCGTTCACCGTCGCGCTCGACTCGGCCCAGATGCCATAGACGTCCGGTCGTGGTGACTCGCACACCGAAGGATCGGCGCCGAGCGTCGAGTTGTCGTGCAACCACAGCTCGCAGTTGTCCGACGCGGCGATGTCGCGGCCGTGCGCCGCTGCGACCACGAGGTGTCCGGCATCGAACTGCGCCGGGTGCAAGGGATCTGTCGACGAGCAGGACACGCCGTCGCCTGCGATCTTGTCGATTGTGACCGAGTCTGCGCGCACGTCACCGCCGGCGCTGACCTCGATCCCGCGCGCGACGTTGTACAGCGTGAGCTGGTCGGCGACGTCGAGCGCGTCGCTCGCGCCGCCCGCGCCACACGAGCCGTCGATCGTGAACCCGGTGATCGATGCGCCGCCGCCGGAGGCGTCGACCACGAACGCGGGCACGCCGGCCGAACCGCCGAAGCACGGACCGAGCCCGGTATCGTTGGTGTCGTTCGCGATCACGTTGCCGCTGTCGTCGGTCGTCGCGGCGTACAGCTGCACGTCGCCGGAGAGGTGGATCGGATAGCTCTCCTCGCGCGACGCAACGCCGCTGGCGTCGGGCGCGACCCAGATCGTCGTGCACGGGGTCACGACGTGCTGCAGCGCCTTTGCGAGCGTGAGGCACGGTCCATTGTGGCCGAACCGCCACGACGACTCGAAGCCGCAATCTTCTGTGTCCGCGCCGACCGCATAGTCGGCGGCGACGAACAGCTCGTTCATCGCCACTTTCGTGCAGTCGATCGGCGAATCCGCCTTGCCGTCTCCGTCGCCAGGCGATGGCGACGGTGAAACAGATGTGTCAGCACAGGACACGAGCGCGGTGGCTACGGCGGTCCAGGCGAGGCGTTGCATGGCGGCCGCCGTCTGCACCCGATATGCCGGCGCAACGTCGCGACCGGACGCGTCGCGTCGGTGGCGGCGGGCGCAGTCTTGCCGGCGAGTGTCCTAGCCGCTCGAAGGTCTGTAACAAGCCACGGCGATGCGCGGACGCTATTGTGACACCAGCCCGAACCACATCCCGGTGTTGACGCCGTTGACCTGCGAGAACAGCACGAACTCGCTGACGCCGAACTCGCTCGCGGGCGCGATGCGCTGGATCGTCAGGTTGAGCTTGTCACCGTTGTTGCCGGTCGAGCGGTCGAGCGTGAGCTGCAGCTCGGGCGACGACATGTTGTACTGCGATGCGACGTCGTAGGCGACGACCGTCCAGTCCGCGGTCGGCGCGTCGCTGTAGAGATCGACCTCGACGGTCTTCGACATCCCGTTCGGCACCTGCACGCCGCGCGTCGTGAACTGCTGGCCGCCGCCGTCGACCATGATGTCGGGCAGGTTCGCCGCGGCCTCGACGTACGGCGTCGTCAGCACCGGCACGCACGGGTCGTGGCCGGCGGCGGCCGACGCGTTCGACCACGTGCGCTGGACGTAGAACGAGCCGACCATCGGCTGGTACACCGCGCGGGCCATCTCGCACATGTCGCCGAGCTCGCCGCCCGGCAACAAGCTCAGGATCGCATCGTCGTCGTCGACCTGATTGTACGCGGGATTGCTGTATGGATGCGGATCGGTCGAGGCCTCGAGGACCTCGTGGCTGGTCGCGATCGTGAGGTACTCGAGCCCGGGGTAGTTCATCGACGAGCAGCGCGGCAGCAGCGCGTACACGGTGTTGTTGTTGGTCTCGGCGTGATAGCCACCGAAGTCGACGCAGCTCGTACCACCCGCCGTCAGCGTCACGCCTTCGGGCAGGAACACGGCGTAGATCGTGTTCGGCGTGTTCGCGGGCCAGCCGCCGGTGCCGTTGGTGTGGGAATCGACGATCGTCTGCAGCGCGTCGTCGGTGGTCGGCGGCGTCTCGGTCGCGATCACGGTCGGGGCGATCGTCAGCGCGCCCACGCCGTACTCCTGCGTGATCGCCATCCAGTACGGGGACTGCGCCATCATCGGCAGGAACGACTCGACCTGCGTCTGCGCGTCCTTGTCGTTCGCGAAGAACACCGGCACGACGACCGGCGCGGTCAGCACGTTGCCGCCTCCGCTGCTCACGACGGGCTGACTGGGATGATGCGCTTCGGCCCAACCGGTGTCGGGCGGTGCATCCATCTGTGGAGGGTTGCCCGCGTCGGGCGCGCCCTCGTGATTGCTGCTGCACGCTGCGAGAACCAGCCCGCATGCGACCCGGTGAAGCGACCGTCGATGGCTCATGGCGCTATTCGAGTCCCGCACCGCGAAAAACGCAGCCTCCGCGCCCTCACGCCTGATGACGTGCCGCGACTCACACGCTGCGGCTCTCGCGTTGCGATTGCGCTTGTTGTGCACGAGCGCGCGCAGGCGCTTCGATCGCGCTCGCCTCGTCGCCGAGCTAGGATGCGCGGGCTTGCTGCGTTCCGCTGCCACGCTCGTCGCGATCGCGGTAGTTGCCGGTTGCGGCGACAACCTGGCAGGCCCGTGCGACGGCCGAGACCCGGTGTGCGGAGACAACGTGCGCGACGCGCAGGGCCGCGCGCTCGTGCTGCGCGGAGTGAACCTCGCGGGCGCGCACAAGAACGCGCCCTATACCGACAACTTCCAGCCCGCCGACTACATGCGGCTGCGCGCCGACTGGGGCATGACCGCGATTCGTTTCTTGATCACGTGGTCGGCGATCGAGCCCAGCCAGGGCACGTTCGACGACACCTACCTCGACTGGGTCGCCGAGCGCATCGACTGGGCGGGCGCCGCCGGATTGTCGGTCGTGCTCGACATGCACCAGGACGTCTACGGCGAAGGCTTCGGCTTCGACGGCGCGCCGATGTGGACGTGCGATGCGTCGAACTATGCCGGCTTCGTCGCGAAGCAGCCGTGGGGCTTGAACTACGCCGATCCGAAGGTGATGGCGTGCTTCGATCACCTGTGGACCGATGCGCCGACCCAGGGCGAGCTCGTCGCGGCGTGGCGGCACGTCGCGCAGCGCCTCGCCGACAAGCCGCAGATCGTCGGCTTCGATCCGATCAACGAGCCATCGTGGGGCTCGTATTCGATCGCGACGTTCGAGCGCGATCGACTGCAACCGTTCTACGAGTCGGCGATCGCGGCCGTGCGCGAGGTCGCGCCGACGTGGGTCGCGTTCGCCGAGCCGTCGAACTCGCGCGGCCTGGGCTTTCTGACCAGCCTGCAGCCGTTTCGCGCCAAGGACGTCGTGTACTCGCCGCATCTGTACGACGTGAACGCCGAGCAGACCGGCATGTTCGATCCGGCGGATTCGTCCGACCTCGTGCAGACCGGCGCCGACTTCGCGAGCGAGGCCGGGCGGCTCGCCACGCCGGTGTGGATCGGCGAGTACGGCGGGCAGGGCGCCGATCCGGAGATCGCGGCGTACATGGGCGCCGACTACGAAGCCGCCGCCGGCGCGGCCGCCGGCGCGATGGTGTGGGCCTACGACGAGGGCGGCGGCTACTCGCTGCTCGACGCGAGCGGCAACGAGGTGACGCCGCTCGTCGATGCGGTCGTGCTGCCGGCACCCGCCGCGGTCGCCGGTGCGCCGCTGTCGTGGAGCTTCGATCCGATCTCGCGCACGTTCGAGCTGCGGTTCGTGCCCGAGCCGACGATCACGGCGCCCACGATCATCATGACGCCCGAGCGCGTGTACCCGACCGGCGTCGCCGTCAGTTGCGGCGGCTGCGTGGTCGAGCTCGTCGCCAACGAAGTCCACGTGAGCGGCGCCACCGGCAATCCGGCGGTGGTGAACATCACGCCGCGGTAGCTGCAGCTCTAGTGATTCGTCACATGCCGGCTGGCTACGCCGCGCAGAACGCGCGGCCGCGCCGTGGATCCTGTGGACAGCGCCGACCGTCGACACTCGTGGGATGCGCTGCCCACAGGCTCCACCGCGCCGGACGAGAGCGCGTACGCTCCGATCGGAGTTAGATCGGGGGAAGAGGAAGAGCGCTCGCACGACGCGCTGGATCGCACGAGCTCTGCTGTCCAACCTTTTTTGATCTTCCCGCCGCCTCCGCGCGTGGCGCGGGGGCTGTGGAGCCTGTGGGCAGCGAATTTCACGATGTTCATCTGTG
>Ga0335083_10000280_pt1 | contig 81196 bp, 75 predicted proteins | sample Lox_Sample_42_FD_206716 | JGI IMG/M metagenome (GOLD analysis project Ga0335083, IMG submission 206716) | Soil microbial communities from Loxahatchee National Wildlife Refuge, Florida, United States - Lox_Sample_4.2 | ecosystem: Environmental > Terrestrial > Soil > Wetlands | place: USA...
ACGCTGTTCGGCGAATCGGCCGGCGGCCTGTCGACGTGCATCCACTACGTGTCGACCGCGGGGCAGGGCCTGTTCGCGGCGGCGATCTCCGAGAGCGGACTGTGCGGCGCGACCGTGCTGTTGCCGTCGCATGCCGATACCGAGAGCCAGTCGCTGACGCTCGCCGAGCAGCTCGGCTGCCCCGGCAACGGCGCGTCGGCGCTCGCGTGTCTGCGCGCGATCGATCCGACGACCCTGCTCGATGCCACGAACTTGCCGCCGGCGTCGACGATGATGCCGGGCGGGCCGTTCTACCAGCCGGCGCTGTTGCCGAACGTGCTGCCGAACGTCGACGGAGTGGTGATCGAGCAGCCGCTCGATCAAGCGTTCGCGGCCGGCGGCTTCGCGCCGCGGCCGCTGCTCGTCGGCACGAACGAAGACGAGGGCACGCTGTTTCACTCGTCGGTGTACGCGATGCCGGTCACCGACGAGACCGACTACGAGGCGGCGCTGTACACGCGGTTCGGCGCGAGCAACGTCCCGGCGATCGTCGCGCAGTATCCGATCGCGAATTACGCGTCGGCGAACGACGCGATCGCCGCGGTCTCGGGCGACGCGTTCTTCGTGTGCCCGGCGCGCCGCACCGCGCGCGGCGCGGCGAAGGCCGGCGCGCCGGTGTTTCGCTACACGTTCGATCACGCGCTCGAGAATCCGTTCATGCAAGGCCTCGGCGTGTTCCACAGCTCCGAGCTGCCGTTCGTGTTCGGTAACGACGACTACCCGCTCGGCAAGGTCGGCACCTCGGGCGCCGCGCTGTCGACCGCGATGCAGGCGTATTGGATCGCGTTCGCGAAGGACAACGACCCGAACGGCTCGGGCGGCACGCCGTGGCCGGCCTACGATGCGAGCAGCGACCCGTACCAGGACCTCGACGTGACGATCTCGAGCGCGACCGGCTTGAAGACCGCGAACTGCGACTTCTGGGATCAGCTACCGCTCGATTGATACTCGACCGTGAAACTGTCAAGCCGCGTTCACGCGCGTGCGCGGCAAGACGCGCACTTACGTGCGGCCCGGCGCTTGCTCGAGGCAACGTCATGCGATTCGTTGCCCTGCTCTGTGTGCTCGCGTGTGGGTGCTCGATGTTCATGCATTCGATCGAGGAGCCGAAGGCGTCCGTGCGCACCGCCTCGATCTCGACGGCAGGGCTCACCGGCTTGTCGGGCCAGCTCGCGCTCGACGTCACGAACCCGAACGACTTCGGCGTGCCGCTGCAAGGCATCGACTGGCAGCTGTCGATCGGCGGAGCACGCGCGGTGACGGGCCGCATGCAGCTGTCGCAAACGATCCCGGCGCGCGGCGTCGCGCCCGTCGTCACTTCGTTGACGGTCGATGCCCGCGACGCGATCGCGGTCGCCGGCGCGCTCGCGAGCGGCGCCCGCGACTACCAGCTCGCCGCGACCTTGCACTTCGCCGCCGGCTTCGGACGGGTCGACGTCGCGGTCAGCTACCGCGGAACGCTCGACGCTGGCTAGCAAGGGCACCCGAAGAACGGCACCGAGTCGCGATCGAGCTCGTCGCCGCTCGGGTGCTCGAGGACGTGGTTCTCTCCGAGCCAGCGGCGGCCGACCGCCTCGAGCGAGCCGTCGTTGTCGATGTCGAGCAGCGTGTCGACCGTGTCGAGCTCGGTCAGCGTGCGCAGCGTGACGACCGCGAGCGAGCCGTCGGGCTTGACGCGGAACAGGCCCCACACGTTGGTGTCGGGGTCGCCGCAGCCGTGGTCGCGGTGCGCCGTGATCGACACGAAGCGCTCGTGCGTGCGCGGATGCTCGAGCACGTCGGCGCGGAGCGCGAGCTCGGGATCGGCGAACACGCTGCCGGTGCGCTGCCAGTCGTGCGTCCACGCGTGCTGTGCGGACTTGGCGGCCGCACTCGCGAAGAACATGCGCCTGGCGCGCGCGACGAGCTCGGCCGAGTCGACCGCGACCGGTTGCTCGGCCGGCGGCAGCGACGCGTCGCGCGCGTAGGTCGCGCCCTCGGTGCAACCGTCGAGGCGCGCGGCGAGCACCGCGCCTGCGTGCTCGAACAGCAGCGACGGCGTCCACTCCTTCGCGTTCTCGTCGACCCAGCTCGCGTCGCCGTTGGCGCGCGCGACCAGCGCGAACGCGACGACCCGCGCGCGGCAGCCGGTGTCGAGCACGACATCGCGGCCGAGCCACGCGCGCTGGTCGGCCGGCACCGCGCTCGCGTCGAGCTCGGCGATCGCGTCGTCGTCGTAGTCCTGCTTCGCGAGCCGCGCCACGCCGTGTGCCGGCAGGGCGCTGCCATCGACATCCGCGAGCTTCACGTACGTCGTGCCACCCGCGCGAAACACGAACGAGAACCGCGCGCCACTCGGCGGCGGCGGTGGCTCGTGCGCGATCGCCGGCGCCACCTCCGGCACGCTCTCGATCGACGGCACGGCCGCGGCTTCGGGCGCTGGCTCGTGCCGCGGCCATAGCGTCATCACCACGGCCATGCCGGTCAGCCCGACCGACATCGCGCGCAAGGCGGTGTATCCCGTCGCGGGTTGGCTCGTCATCGCCACAGGTTCAGCAAGCCGCGTGCCGCGCGGCGCACGAGCGGCGGCGCGGAGTTAGCCGAGCGCGCGTCTCGCGAGACACGCGGCCGCCGCCGCGGCTAGCCCTCGGCGACCTTCGTTTCCTTGGAATACGTGATGAGCGGCTGACCGTGCTTCTCGATCACGTCCTCGTTGATCAGGACCTCGTTCACGGTCTGGCCCGGCGTGTCGAACATGATGTCGAGCAGCGCGGCCTCGAGGATCGCGCGCAGTCCGCGCGCGCCGCTCTTCTGCGACGCCGCCATGCTCGCGACCTTGGTCAGCGCGCCCTTGCCGAACTTCAGCTTCACGCCGTCCATCTCGAACAGCTTCTGGTACTGCTTGACGAGCGCGTTCTTCGGCTGCGTGAGGATCTGCACGAGCGCCTCTTCGCTGAGCTCGTGCAGCGGCGCGATCACCGGCAGGCGGCCGATGAACTCCGGGATCATGCCGTACTTCAGCAGGTCCTCGGGCTCGATCTCCTGCAGCAGCTCCCACTGCGTGCGCTTGATCTTCTTGTTCATGCCCGCGCCGAAGCCGATGAGCTTCTGGCCGATGCGGTTCTCGATGATGTCTTCGATCCCGGTGAACGCACCGCCGCAGATGAACAGGATGTTCGTGGTGTCGACCTGCAGGAACTCCTGCTGCGGGTGCTTGCGGCCGCCCTTGGGCGGCACGCTCGCGGTCGTGCCCTCGATGATCTTGAGCAGCGCCTGCTGCACGCCCTCGCCCGACACGTCGCGCGTGATCGACGGATTGTCGGACTTGCGCGCGATCTTGTCGATCTCGTCGATGTAGACGATGCCGCGCTGCGCGCGCTCGATGTCGTGATCGGCGTTCTGCAGGAGCGAGACGATGATGTTCTCGACGTCCTCGCCGACATAGCCGGCCTCGGTGAGGTTCGTCGCGTCGGCGATCGCGAACGGGACGTTCAGGATGCGCGCGAGCGTCTGCGCGAGCAGCGTCTTGCCGCTGCCGGTCGGGCCGAGCAGGAGGATGTTCGACTTCTGCAGCTCGACGTCCTCGTCGGACTGGCCAGTCTGCTTGTGATCGATGCGCTTGTAGTGGTTGTGCACCGCGACCGCGAGGATCTTCTTCGCGCGCTCCTGGCCGATCACGTACTCGTCGAGGACCTTCTTGATCTGCGCCGGCTTCGGGATCGAGGAGGATCCGTAGCTCTGATCTTCCTTCTCGATCTCCTCGGCGATGATGTCGTTGCACAGCCCGATGCACTCGTCGCAGATGTAGACGGTCGGCCCGGCGATCAGCTTCTTGACCTCTTTCTGCGCCTTTCCGCAGAACGAGCAGGTCAGGCTGGCACCGTCGCGCTTTTCGATCGGGGGCATCTCGCTAGAGCCTAGCGCGAGTTCTACTTCTTGTCGGCCTTCTCGGCGCCGTCCGTCTTCTTCTTCGCCGTGATCAGGACCTCGTCGACGATGCCGTATTCCTTCGCCTGCACCGACGACATGAAGTTGTCGCGGTCGGTGTCGTTCTTGATCTTGTCGACGTTCTGGCCGGTGTGCTTCGCGTAGAGCTCGTTGAGCGTCTCGCGCGTCTTCAAGATCTCCTTGGCGTGGATCTCGATGTCGGTCGCCTGACCCTGGAAGCCCGCGAGCGGCTGGTGGATCATCACGCGCGCGTGCGGGAGCGCGTAGCGCTTGCCCTTGGTGCCCGACGCGAGCAGGAAGCTGCCCATCGACGCCGCCTGACCGATGCAGATCGTCGCGACGTCGCAGTGCAGGTACTGCATGGTGTCGTAGATCGCCAGACCCGAGCTCACGATGCCGCCGGGCGAGTTGATGTACAGCATGATGTCCTTCTCCGGCTCTTCGGAGTCGAGGAACAAGAGCTGCGCGATCACGACGTTCGCGACCGTGTCGTCGATCGCGGTGCCGAGGAACACGATGCGGTCCTTGAGCAGGCGCGAGAAGATGTCCCAGCCGCGCTCGCCGCGGTGGGTTTGCTCGATGACCGTCGGGATCAGGTAGCTCATCTGCGGGTCTAGCGGGTTCATGGCGTAGATCGACTCTACGAGGCTGTTCCCTCCGGTGCAACGCTGCCCGACCGGGTAGGTCGCGTGATAGCGTTTCCGGCCATGAGCTTCCTGCGTACCATGTTCAGTGGCCGGGTCTCGACCGACGATCCGCGGCGGTTCCTCGTCGAAGCGATGCTCGGCGCGATGGAGGCCGATGGCGACGTCACCGAGGAAGAGGTCGCCACACTCGAGGGCAACCTCGCGAATCACCCACTGTTCGAGGGGATGAGCGGCGACGAGGTCTCGCGCGTGACCGATCTCGCAGCCGACGCGATCCGCGACGCGGGAGGTGGCAAGAACCGGCTCGACGCGATCGCGAAGGGCCTGCCTTCGCGCACTCAGCGGCTCGCGGCGTACGCGATGGCGTGCGAGATCTGCGTCGCCGACCGCAATCTGGCCGAAACCGAGATCGAGTACCTCGACCGCCTGCAGGCCGCGCTCGCGCTCGACGATACCGAGGCCAAGGAAGTGTTCGAGGCCGCGCGCAAGCACTCGGGGCTACTCACGCTCGAGGAGAAGTCGGAGCGGGTCCGCGAGATGCTCCCAGCGTTCGTGCACTGCATGGCGCTGATGGCGTCGGCCGACGACGAGATCCATCACGAGGAGCGGCTCGGCATGCGCGCCGTGCTCCGGAACATCCCCGACATGTCCGTGCTCACCGGCGCCGAGATCGACGAGGCGATCGACGTCGCGATCGAGCGCGTGACGGGCAAGGACAGCGCGAGCGAGCTCGCCGCGGTCGCCAAGGCGATCGCGCAGCCCTCGGATCGCTACTGGACGGCGGTGTACGTGATGATCATCGCGCTCGCCGACGGCAAGACCGACTGGCGCGAGGTGCAGTTCCTCGAGACGATGAAGAAGACGTTCGCGCTGACCGACAACCAGATGGACGTCGCGATGAAGACCGCTTCGCAGTTCCCGGCCGTCGACCTCGGCGGCGTCGCGCCCGATTGAAATAGTCGCACGCGCCGTCGCGTTCGCACGGCCATGCGATGGCTCCTGTTGTTCGCGCTCGGCTGCCAGGACTACGTGATCTCGCCGCCGTCGCCACCGGCGCCGCCGCCGAGCTGGCACGTCGGGTCGATCGGCGTCGATGTCGACCTCGAGGGCGTGTGGATGGCGAGCGCCGACGACGTGTTCGCGGTCGGCAAGGCGGGCACGATCGTTCGGACCCGTGACGGCGTGACGTGGTCGCGGCTCGCGTCGCCGGCAACGGTCGACCTCCACGCGATCTGCGGCACCGGTCGCGACGACATCTACGCGATCGGCGACCGCGTGAGCCACTATCCCGACCCTCCCGGCTCGACCGTCTACGTACTGCACAGCCGCGACGACGGCGCGACCTGGCAGCCGCTTCCGGTCGCCGATGATCTGTGGACGGCGAACGCGCTGTGGTGCGGTGCAGGAACGACCATCCTCGCCGGAACGTACGGCGACAAATCGCGCGCCGGCTTCGGCACGCCGACGACGATGGTGACGCGGCCATCGATCGACGGTCCGCTCGAGATTCGCGACCAGCGCATGAAGCTGCCCGCGCACACGCCGTGCCGACTGTGCGACAGCGGCGCCGTGCTCGTGACGCGCGATCGCGGTGCGACGTGGACCGGCGGGATGACGATGCAGATGCAGTATCCACGTGGTGTGTGGGCGATCGGCGACGACGTGTGGGTGACCGGCTTGGCGAACGAGCAGTTCCTGTTCGGCTACCTGGTGCACTCCGGTGACGGCGGCGCGACGTTCGATGGCGTGCGGCGTCCGTCCACGACGCGGTCGGTCACCGACTACATTCGCGGCTCGTTCAACGCGATCTGGGCGGGCGACGCCGACCACGTGTACGTCGTCGGCGATACGGGGCTCGTCTATCAAGGCGGCGAGGAGCACGCAACCGGGCTCGGCCCGCTCGCTGCGGTGTGGGGCACCGGCGACGAGATCTTCGTGGCGGGCAAGCAAGGCACGCTCGCGCGGATCACCGACACGCGAATCGAACGCATCGCGATCGGCACCGATCGCGACCTGACCGCGATCAGCGGGCTCGACGACGCGCACGTCTACGTCGTGGGCGCGCACGGCGTGGTCGTGCGCTTCGAGTGAGCTGCTAGCGCTTCGCCGCGGCGCCGGGCGTGAACTTGTTCAGCTTGGCCTCGACCTCGTTGGTCGTGCCGTGGTGCGCGTAGTGGAAGCGCGAGATGCCGGTGTTGGGCTCGAGGTCGAACGATTGCTCGTCGGGGCCGGTGTAGAACGTCAGCGTGTAGCCGTTCTCGATCGCCGCGGCGCGCCAGCAGTAGACGGTCTCGGCTTTCGGGCAGAACTGCTGGCCGTCCATCATCGGCCACGAGAACCAGCCGGTCGCGCCGTCGAGGCTCGGGTCCGAGCCCGCGCTCGTCGCCGCGAACAAGAAGTTGTTGCCCTTGCGCAGGAGCGTCGTCTCGGTCGCGGTCGGCGCGGTGCCGTCCTCGAGCGACGCCAGATCCGACGGCCAGCCTTTGACGCGGTACGCGACGACGCCGTTGGCCTCGCGCGCGTCGACGACCTCGGTCGTCCAGGTCAGCGTCTTCGTGGTCTCCTTGTCGGTCTCGGGATCGAAGCGCTTGACCGTGACGTCGTACTCCCACCTGGCGCCCTTCGCGAGCGGCAGAGGATCGGCGGCGATCATCTCTTCCATCGTCATCGTGTGCTTCTGCTGCGGCGTGCACGCGGCGAGCAAGCCGACACCAAAGAAGGCCAGGGTCCGTCTCATAAGGGCGCACACATCCTACATCAGATCCGCTATGTTGCCGCGATGGTGAACGCCTTCCTGGGGCCGCTCAAGCGCCTGCTGCCCGTGCCTCGGCTCGACGGCAGCCGGAACATGATCCGGCAGGCGTGGGACCTCTTGTCCCGCGTGCCCGGCGGCAAGGTGCTGTTCTCGCGCCTGGTCGGCGCGATGGCACCGTACACCGGCTCGATCCATGCTCAGGTCACGACGCTCCGCGAGGGTCATGCCGAGGTCCAGCTCGCGGATCGCCGCGCCGTGCGCAATCACCTCGATTGCGTGCACGCGATCGCGCTCGCGAACCTCGCCGAGCTCGCCGGCAACGTCGCGCTGTTCTACTCGCTGCCGGATGACGCGCGCTTCATCGTGAGCGGCATCGAGATCGAGTACACGAAGAAGGCGCGCGGCACGATCACCGCGATCGGGGAATCTCCGGTGCCGCGCACGAGCGCGCGCGCCGCGTATGACGTCTCCGTCACGCTGCGCGACGCGGCAGGCGAAGAGGTCGCGCACGCGATCCTGCACAGCCTCGTCGGGCCGAAGCCGGGCGCGCCGCGCGGCGAGGTGAATTAATTTAATGGCCCACGCGATCGCGCCGTCGTATGTGTGAATCACGCGCCATGCTCGCCGTCGTCGTCACCGCCGCGCTCGGCCTGGCCGCGACCGCATATGCGGACGAGCCGCGCGATTTCATCGGCGACGCGAAGGTGTTCTATCGCGTCGCGTCGTGCGGCGGCAGCGACCCGGTGCCGGCCGACCTCGACGCGGCGGTGGTCGACCGCCACTGCGCCGCGATGCAGAAGCTCTACGACGAGTGGCAGAAGACGTACGCGAAGCCGGCGGCCGAGTTCTTCGCGACGCTGCGGCCGGCGAACCTGCCGACGACGGTGGTCTATCCGTTCGGCGGCGGCGACCTCGGGTCGGTCCTCGTGACGTTCCCCGACGCGCGCGACATCACGACGATCTCGCTCGAGCACGCCGGCGATCCGACGCGGCTCGCGCACCTGAAGAAGGGCGAGCTCGCGGGCTCGCTCGGGTCGTTTCGAGCCGCCATCGATGGCCTGCTGACCCTCCACGACTCGACCAGCGAGAACATGATGAAGCTCGAGTCGGGCGGCATCCCCGGCCAGCTGTCGTTCCACCTGACCGGCATGACCGCGATGGGCTACGAGCCGGTGTCGCTGAAGTTCTTCACGTTCAACGACGACGGCACGCTGCACTACCTCACGCAGGCGGACATCGACGCGCTCGCGAAAAAGAAGGCGAAGAAGATCAAGAGCAAGTGGGTCGACACCGACTTCTCCGAAGCGTTCGACAACATGGAGCTGACGTTTCGCAAGGCGGGCGATCCGAAGGCGCCGCTCGTCGTGCACCGCCACATCGCGTGGAATCTGGGCGACAAGGGCTTCAAGGGCTCGCCGCTCGAGAAGTATCTGGTCGCGAAGGGGCCGATCGTCGCGATGACCAAGGCGGCGAGCTTTCTGATCTGGGAGTCGGGCTTCTCGGGCATTCGCGGTTACCTGCTCGATCACATGGTGTGGATGGCGTCGGATGCGACCGGGATCCCGCCGCGCTACGCGAAGAAGGCGGGCTTCACGCAGACCACGTACGGCACGTTCACCGCGCCGTTCCTCGACGAAGCCGACAAGGATGTCGGCGACGCGATGGTCAAGCTGTGGGCGAGCCAGCCCCACCGGAAGTTGCCGTTTCGCTACGGCTACCCCGATAAAGACAAGCACGTGCATCTGATGATCACGGCCAAGGACGCCCCGAAATGACGAAGTATCTCGTCCTCGCTGCGCTGCTGTTGACGCTTCCTGCCCGCGCGGATGATCCGCCGCCGGGCGCGGATCCGAGCACGAACACGAGCTCGGGCGACGACGACCCGGGCATGCCCGGGGAGAACACGACCCCTGCGCCGGCGCCCGAGGAGCCGGCGCCCGCGCCGAAACCGGCCGCTCGGCTCGCGAACCCGACGCCGCACGCGGTCGCGAAGCGCACGAAGGACGACGGCGATAGCCCGCTCGACAAGCGCGAAGACGAGGTCGCGGGCGGCAAGCACTGGCGGATCAAGACCGCGCAGGGCGCGGTGCACGTGTGGGTTCCCGAGGGCTACGACCGCGAGACCGCGGGCACCGTCGTCTACGTGCACGGCTACTACACCGACGCCGACGGCGCGTGGCGCGACTACGATCTCGCGCGCCAGTTCCGCAAGAGCCACCAGAACGCGATGTTCATCGTGCCCGACGCGCCGGCCGGCAACGACGACTCGGTGAACTGGCCGGCGCTCAAGGATCTGCGCCACGCCGTCGCGCGCGCGAACATCCACCTGCCCGACGGCCCGCTGATCGTGATGGGCCACTCGGGAGCATTTCGCACCGTGATGCAGTGGGTCGATCACCGCATGGTCGAACAGATCATCCTGCTCGACGCGATGTACGCGGGCGAGTCGGCGTTCGACGAGTACATCGGCACCGGCAAGCGCGCCGACGAGCACAAGCTGATCGTCGTCGGCGCGAGCACCGCGCAGGAATCGGCAGGGTTCGCGAAGAAGTACAAGTTTGCCATCGCGCGCGAGAAGATGCCGGACGGCGTGAGTGGATTCACGCGCCACGAGCGCAACGCCAAGCTGCTTTACATTCGTTCACAGTACGAGCACATGGCGATCGTGACGAGCGGCAAGGTCATTCCGGTCCTGCTCCATCTCACGCCGCTCAAGTCGCTCTAAGTCGCTCTAAGTCACGCTGCCTCCCGCGCGAGTTGCGATAGGCTCCAGCTGTGGTTGTCGTCATCGCGATCCCGGGCAGTGAAGAGCACGCGCACAAGCTCGGTGTGCGGCTCGCGGCGCCGGTGATCGTCGCGCACGTGCGGCCGTTTCCCGACGGCGAGATCTTCGTGCGCGTCGACGGTGACGTTGCCGGTCGAGACGCGGTCGTCGTCGGCAACCTGTATCCGGCGCCGGCCGAGAAGTTCCTGACCGTCGCGTTCGTCGCGGCCACGCTGCGCGACCTCGGCGCGCGCCGGGTCGGCCTGGTCGCGCCGTACCTCGCGTTCATGCGCCAGGACACGCGCTTTCACGCCGGGGAGGGCGTGACGTCGGCGTACTTCGCGCGGCTCGTCTCGGGCGTGGTCGACTGGATGGTCACGGTCGATCCGCACCTGCACCGCATCGCGTCGCTCGACGGGCTGTACACGATCCCGACGACGATCGCGCGCGCGGCTCCGGCGATCGCGCGCTGGATCGCGGCCGAGGTGACGCAGCCGGTGCTGATCGGCCCCGATGCGGAGTCCGCGCAGTGGGTGACCGCGGTCGCCGAGCAGTGCGGCGCGCCGTTCGCGATCCTCGAGAAGACGCGGCGCGGCGACCGCGACGTCTCGATCTCGGCGCCCGGGCGGACGTGGAATGGCCACACGCCGGTCGTGATCGACGACATCGTGTCGACCGGCAAGACGATGGTCGAGGCGACGCGCCAGCTGCGCGCCGCCGGCAGTCGCGCGCCGGTGTGCGTCGCGATCCACGCGGTGTTCGCCGACGCCGTGCACGACGAGCTCGTCTCGGCCGGCGCCGCGACCATCGTGACGTGCGACACGATCCCGCACGCGTCGAACCGGATCTGCGTCGCCGACCCGATCGCGGAAGCCGCGCGCGCGCATCTCGGCCTCTGATACGATCGATTCGTGAGGCGCTGGTGGCTGCTCGCGCTGGTGGCGTGTCATTCGGGGAGCACGCGTGCGCCGGATGCGCTCGACACGCCGCCGGCACCGACCGCGAGCTACGACGTCGTCGTGGTCGGCGCGGGCACCGGCGGCACGAGCGCCGCCGTCGCGGCCGCGAAGCACGGCGCGTCGGTGCTGCTCGTCGAGCCAAGCGCGTTCGTCGGCGGCCAGATGCTGAGCGTGTCGGCACTCGAGGACATGGTGGTGTGGCCGCCGACATTCGACTCGACGTTGCGCACTGGCTTCGCGGACGTCGTGCGCCAGGCCTTGAACGCGCACTACACCGCGCTCGGGTTGTCGGCGGAGATCCATGAACCGGGGTTCACGTCGGCCGAGCCCCAGGTCGTGCGCGATCTATTCGTCGCTCAGCTGATGGCCGCGAACGTGACGCTGAAGCTCTCGACCTCGGTCACGGCGGTGGCGACGACCGGCACGACCGTTACTGGCGTGACGCTGTCCGACGGAACCGTCATCAGCTCGAAAGTGGTGATCGACGCGACCGAGTACGGCGACGTACTGCCGCTCGCGGGTGCCGAGTATCGCGTCGGCAATCAGGACAGCGCTGCCGGCATCGATCCGTCGGCGTGCATCCAATCGATCACGTACGTCGCGCCGATTCGCAAGTACGCGGCTGGCGTTCCACCCGAGCTCGCAATCGCGAATCCGCCGCCGGGCTACGATGGAACCGCGTTCGAGCCGTGGATCGCCGCCATGTCGGGTGGTCCCTGCGCGGTTCCGTTGCCGTGGAGCTGGGCGGAGTACGTCGGCAAACGAGTGGTTCCCGACTCGACCGCACCGCCGCTACCGCCGACGTACGTCTGCTCCGATTTCACGCGCTCGAGCGTGAACTACGGGAACGATTACCCGACGGGATCGGCATCATTGCCGGTGGCGTACATCGAGGACCGCACGATGCGCAGCACGATCGACTGCGCGGCCAAGCTCGTGACGCTGCAATTTCTCTACTACATGCAGACCGAGCTCGGTGCCGAGGACGGCGAGGCGTGGGGCATCTCGAACGACACCGACTTCGACAACGAGGTCCAGTGCCCCAACATTCCGGCCGAGCTCGCACCGATCGCGAAGCTGCTGCCACCGTATGCGTACGTGCGCGAGAGCCGCCGCATCGTGCCGGTCCAGATGCTCACCGGCCCACAGATCCTGCGCACCGCGACGCAGAGCGCGCAGCCATTTCACACGGCGATCGCGCGGGCGTACTACCCGATGGACCTGCACGGGTGCAACACGGCGGCCACGTTCGAGGCCGACACCGACGATGCGAGCATCGTGTCCGATCTCCCGAACCAGGATTACGACCCGATCGAGATCCCGTTCGAATCGCTGATCCCGATCGCGACCGATGGCCTCGTCGCGGCCGAGAAGAACATCGGCGTGTCGCGGCTCGCGAACGGCACGACGCGGCTCGAGGGCGTGACGATGCTGACCGGCGAGGCCGCGGGCGTGATCGCCGCGCTCGCGGTCCAGCACGGCGTGCAGCCGCGCGCGGTCGATCCGTACGAGGTCCAGACCGCGCTCGTCGGCGACGGCGACGGGATCTCGATGGACGATCTCGCGGACGTCGCGACGACCGACCCGGCATGGCCCGCGATCCAGCTCGCGGTCACGCGCGGCGTGATGCTCGAGTCGGGCACGAATGCGTTCGCGCCGACCGCCGTGCTCGCGCGCGATGTGGCGGCGTATTCGATCGCGACGGTGTTCGCGTTGCCACTCGGCTCGAGCACGTCCGCGTTCACCGACGTCCTGCCGGACAACCCGTACATCCCGTACATCAACGCGCTGGTCACCGCCGAGATCACGACTGGCTGCGGCAACAACATGTTCTGCCCGGCCGCCGCGCTCACCCGCGCGGAGCTCGCGGTGTTTCTCGTCAAAGGCCTCGGTGTCACCGTGACGGCTTGCACGAGCATGCCGTTTCCCGACGTCCCGTCGGATCCCATGATGGATCCGAGTTGCCCGTACATCGCCTACGCGACCTCGACCGGGCTCATGACCGGTTGCGGCGGCGGCAACTTCTGCCCGACGGACGGCGTGACGCGCGCCGATGCCGCGTCCGCGCTGGTCGCGACGATGAACCGCCACGGCGCGCCGCCGTAGCCTCGGGTAGGCGGCGCTAGATCGTCCCGGGGCCGAGCGCCCGGGCCGAGATCTAGCGTCGATACGATTCGTCGCAGCCGCCGTAATCGGAGACGCTGTTCTGCCAGCCCGCTGCGCCGTCGTGCGCGCGCAGCTCGTGAGCGCGGTCGGCGCCTACGACGCTGGCTGCAGCGGCCTCGGCTTCGCTGCCGAGCGCGATCTCGAGTCGCAGCATGCGCTCGATCGCGCTGCGACGGACTAGCTCGGCCCCCGTCGGCTCCGGCTCGAGGCCTGCACGTGAGCGAGCGATCGCACGTCGCGCGGCGATCTCGTCGTCGTCGGAGGACTTCGCCGTGATCTCGGCCTCGAGCGCATCGACCGACAACATGGCTGTCGTGTCCGCATCGGCGCCGGTCAGCTCCATATACAAGCGCCTCAGTGCCTCGAGCTCGCGGTCCTGCGTGGTCTTGTACGCGGCATTGATCGCCGCGCGCTCCGCGTCGCTGACGCCGACCGCAATCGCGAGCTTGGCGTCCACCAGCTCGGGTGCACCATCCGCGGTGAACGGCGGACGATCGAAGGCGATCCAGCACTTGTCGGCCATCTCGCGCAGGGTCTCCGGCGAGGGCGCGTAGTAGCGACCCGGATCGTGATTCTGGATGTCCGCGCCTTTGTCCGCGCCACGCGCAGCCGCGAGCTCGTGTTCGAGCGTCACGATGCGCGCGCGCGCGTCGGCCAGCTCGCGGCTGCTGGCGATCGCAGCAGACTCGCGCCGCGGCGGCTCGCCGGGGCGAACGATCGCCGTATCGCCGGGCGCGACCTGGAGCTGACCGCTCGGATTCGCGAGCGTGATGCTACCCTCGTACACCGTGACGAGTACGGCGGTGGCAACGACTGCGCCGAACGACGCACCCTTCACCATGTCTCGATTGATCGGATTTTTCATCGCTGTCACCTCCACGGAGAAGCAGGTACCGGTTACCTGAACGACGCCGAGCGGCGTGCGGACCTCGAATGGCCCACCATGCTCGACGCGATAGAACGCGCGTCCGGACGACTGCTCGACCTCGGCCGCGCCATCGCCAGCGATCGTCCAATTCAAAGCGGTTCCAGGCTCGGCCACCGCGACGCCGCGCCGAGCGAGCATGACCGTCTCGCGGCGGTCGGCGATGGTCCGCGCGCCGCTGGCGTGCTCGTCGCTGCCGAGCCCGAGCTTCGCGATGATGGCGATCGCGGCCACCGCGGCCACCGCACCAGCGATCAGCGGCCAGCGACGGCGCGGGGAGCGCAGCGGCGGAGCGTCGTCGATCGCCGCCATGACGCGGGACGCGAACCCGGACGGCGCGCCCGGGACGTCGTACTCGGCGAGTCGCCGGGGCGCGAGAGGGTCGTTGTCGGTCATGGCGCGAACTCCTTGAGATGTGCGCGCAGATGCTCGCGCGCGCGCGAAAGCCGGGACTTGACGGTGCCAGGCTCGATCTCGAGCGCCGTCGCGATCTCGGCGTGGTCGAGCTCGTGATACGCGTGCAGCACGAACACCGCGCGATAAGCAGCCGGTAGCGCGTCGAGCGCGAGCGCCAGTGCATCGGCGAACGAGCGCTGCGCGATGCGTGCGACCTGCGTGGGCAGCTGCGGGAGGTCCTCGAGCTCGACGATCTCGCGGTCACCGCGTCGCGACTTGAGCACGGCGCGCGTCGCGATCGTCAGGATCCAGGTCGACAGCTTCGCGGGGCCGGCGGCGCGGAACCGCGGCAGCGCGCGGTACACGCCGAGAAACGTAGTCTGCGCGATGTCCTCGATCTCGGCCGCCGCTGCGTGCCGGCCGCGAAGTCGCCACACCAGCGCGAATACGGCGTCCTGGTAGGTCTCGACCAGCGCCCGGAATGCGGCCGCATCGCCGTGCTGCGCCCGCGCGAGCGTCAGGTCATCGAGCTCGCGGGCTCGCCGCAGCGGGGTCGAAGCAGTCACGGTCACGTCGCCTTACTACCAGCACGACCGCAACGGTTCCCGCCAGCAGATAACCCGCTGGAATTCTAGCCTCGCGCCGGCACGCTGACGTCGAACGTCGTGCCGCGCGGACCGGTCGCGACCGCGATCGAGCCGCCGTGCATGCCGATCAGGCTGTGCACGATCGCCATGCCCATCCCGGTGCCGCAGTCCTTCGTCGAGAAGAACGGCTCGTAGATGTGGGGCAGCACGTCGGCGGCGATCCCTGGCCCGTCGTCGCTGACGCGGATGTGGACGGCGTTCTCGGCGGGGCCGTCGACAGCAACCGCGACGTGGCCGCCGGTCGGCGCCGCTTCGAGCCCGTTGCGCACGAGGTTCTGGATCACCTGGTGGAGCTTGCTCGAGTCGACACGCGCGATGACCGGCGCGTGATCGGCGAGCGTGAGCTCGACGCCGCGCCCGGCCGCGAGCGGATGCTCGAGCTCGACCACGTGGCGCGCGATCGCGACGATGTCGTGCTCGCTCGCGTGCAGCTCGGGCGGCCGCGCGAACGCGAGAAAGTCGTCGAGCAAGCGGGTGAGGCGCTCGATCTCGTGATTCGCGAGCTCGCTCGGCTCGAGCAGCTTGCGGTCGTGCGGGCCGCGCCGCAGCCGGCGATCGAGCAGCTCGAGCTGGAGCCGCGCTGCGTTGAGCGGGTTGCGTACCTCGTGGGCGAGCCCGGCCGTGAACGTGCGCATCGCGGCGATCCGATCGATTTGGCTGCGCCGCTCGCGCTCGAGCATCCGTTCCTCGGAGTCGACCTGGTAATGGCGCAGCATGATCGCGAGCTCGATGTCGAGGAGCTTGTCGACGGCGCGCGATACCACGTGCGCGGCGGCGCCGTCGTACAGGCCGGCGATCGCGTCGTGATACGCGGCGCGCACGACGTTCATCGCCGTGAACATGTAATGCTGCGCGAGCCCGATCTGGACGTGGCGGCGGCCGATGCGCGACCGCTTCTCGTAGAACCTGTCGTCGTACGGGCCGAGCAGGCCGGTCGACATCCAGTCGACGAGCGTGCGGCGCAGCCGCTCGACCTGTGCGGGGCCGGTGAGGATCGCGGAGGTCTGCGGATTTGCCGATACCGCGGCGTAGAACCGGTCCGCGATCGCCGGAAAGCTCGGCGCGAGCTTCGGATGCAGCTCGCGCAGCAGCCGCTCGTCGTCGGCGCCGAGGCCGACGTACTCGAACAGCTCGTCGAGCAGCTCCGACATGGGCTAGGACTTCGAGCCCACGACCGCGACTTCCGAGCGCGGCGCCGCGTTGTAGTCGTGCAGGCGATACTGGATCGTGCGCACGCTGATGCCGAGCATCTCGGCCGCCTTCGACGTCGAGCCGCCGGTCGCCTTCAGCGACTCGAGGATCGCATAGCGTTCGAGCTCGGCGAGCGTCGAGCCCGGAATCGGCGGCATGCCGGTCGGCGCCGCGGTCGGTCGCACGTTGGGCGGCAGGTGGCGCGGCTCGAGCACGGGGCCGTTCGCGAGCACGACCGCGCGCTCGATCGCGTTCTCGAGCTCGCGCACGTTGCCCGGCCAGTCGTAGGCCTGCAGCAGATCGAGCGTCTGCGGCGCGAGGCTCTCGACCTGCTTGCCGTTTTCCTTCGCGTAGCGGTCGAGGAAGAACTTCGCGAGCGTCGCGATGTCGGCCTTGCGCGCGCGCAGCGTCGGCATCTCGATCGTCACGACGTTGAGCCGGTAATACAGGTCTTCGCGAAACCGCCCGGCCCTGACTTCCTCGGCGAGGTTCTTGTTGGTCGCGGCGATCACGCGGACGTCGACGTGGATCGTCTGCGTGCCGCCGACGCGCTCGAACTCGTGCTCCTGCAGGAAGCGCAGCAGCTTGACCTGCACGCTCGGGGAGATCTCGCCGATCTCGTCGAGAAACAGCGTGCCGCCGTCGGCGAGCGAGAACCGGCCGTCCTTGCGAGTGGCCGCGCCGGTGAACGCGCCGCGCTCGTGGCCGAACAGCTCGCTCTCGAGCAGCGTCTCGGCGAGCGCCGCGCAGTGCAGCTTGACGAAGGGCCCGTTCACGCGCGGCGACCGCTGGTGGATCGCGTTGGCGACCAGCTCCTTGCCGGTGCCGCTCTCGCCGGTGATCAGCACGGTCGCCTTGCTCGGCGCGACCTGATCGATGATCTCGAACACGCGCTGCATCGGCGGTGCGCCGCCGATGATGTTGCTCGGCGCGACGCGATCGCGCACGCGCTGGCGCAGCTGGCGGGTCTCGCGCGCGAGCCGGATGTGCTCCATCACCTTGTCGACCACCACGAGCAGCTCGTCGAAGTTGAGCGGCTTGGTCAGGTATTCGGCCGCGCCCGCGCGCATCGCGTCGAGCGCGGACGATACCGCGCCGTACGCGGTCATCACGATCACGGCCGGTGGATCGTCGAGCGCGCGCAGCTTCTTCACCAGCTCGATGCCGTCCATGCCGGGCATCTTCAGGTCCGTGATCACGATGTGCGGCGAGAACCCCTCGTACTTGCCGAGCCCCTTGAACGCGTCGGCCGCGGTCTCGACCTCGAACCCCTCCTCGCGCAAGAGCTCTGCAAGGGCGGTCCGCGCGTTCACTTCATCGTCGACAACGAGAATACGTCCTGACCTGGCCATATCGACCTTCTCAGCCAGATCTGTGCCAGCAATCTCGCGGGTCTGGCTCGATTCATACGCAAGGGCTGCGGCACGGTCTGCGTCCCGCGCAAGCCGTGCGCGTTTTCGGCGGTCACTTGGGCTGGCGCAGCGTCAGCACCGGAACCGGCGACGTGCGGACGATCGCCTCGGCGACGCTGCCGACCAGGGCGCGGGTCAGGCCGCGTCGGCCGTGGGTGCCCATCACGATCAAGTCCGCGCCGATCTCGGCGGCGACCTGCAGGATCGTGTCGCGGGGATCGCCGGTGCGCAGGATGCCGTCGGCGAGCTTGGCCTTGGTCTTGCGCGCGGCGACCAGCTTGTCGACGGCGTCTTGATTCTCGCGCACGATGCTGTCGATCACGCCGCTCGTGACCGCGACGCCGAGCTCCGGCACGCCGAGCGTCGGGATCCCGATGACGTTCAGGACGTGCACGGTCGCGTCGAGTCGCGACGCGAGGTTCACCGCGTAGTCGAGCGCGTGCTCCGAGTTCGGGCTGAAGTCGACCGGAACGAGAATGCGAGTAGGAGTCGTCATGGCGGGAGATGGTGCATCGGTCGTGCCCGAGGAACTCGCAGCGGTTGCGCGTTTTTGCTCGCGATCCTCGGGAACGGGACTTGCTCTATCCCGAACCATGCTCGCCGTGCTGTCATCGATCGTTGCATTGCCCTGGCTGTCTGGCTTCGAGCCGGTCGCGGTCGCCGACGAACCGGCGCGCGACGTCCAGGTCGAGCTCGCGGAATGGCAAGGCGCCGCCGACGAGCATTGCGTCGCCACCGCGTATGGCGGCCTGCGCGTCGCGGCTGGAGACGAGACCGTCCTCGCGTCGTACACGCAAGGCTTGCTGGTGCTGCGCGGCGGTCAGGCGATCGCGCGCGCGCCCGGCTTCGATTGCTTCGGCTCGGCCGACGAGATGGTCGCGCTTGCCACCGGTGACGCCGGGCTGGCGCTGCCGGTGATCGCGGTCGCGGCGACCAGCGGCGGTCACGCCGAGAGCGCGACCTGGCTCGCGATGTATCGCGTCGGCGACAACGGCGAGCTCGTGCCGATCTTCAGCGCGATCGTCGAGCGCCACGCCGGCCATCAGACGCGCACCGGCGGGGTCCTGGTGTTCCCCGGCGGGCTCGTCTATCGCTCGCCCGATGCCGGGTCGTCGCTGTGGCTCTACGATCGCGATCTCGGTCGCTACGTCGAGCAGATGGCGCTCGGCTTCTTGACGTGAATCAGGTCGCGGCCCAGATCGCGGCGAATCCGATCGCGCAGCCGGCGAGCGCCGCGAGCCGAGCCCGTGGAGGTTGGCCGCGCACCGCCGCCGGCGCGAGATCGACGACTGCGATCCAGGCGAACGTGCCCGCCGCGAGTGCGAGCACGAGCCCGGCGGCCTCGCCGCTCACCTGCACGCCGAGCAACACCGCTGCCGCGCCGAGCCCGGCCGTGAGCTGGACGATCGCGAGCGCGACGAGCGACCACCACTTCGCGAGGCCCGCCGTGCGCAGCACCGCGTAATCGGCGAGCTCTTCGGGGAGCTCGTGGATGATCACCGCGAACGACGTCACCGCGCCGAGCCGCGGCGAAACCAGGAACGCGGCGGCGATCGCCATGCCATCGCCGAAGTTGTGCAGGGCATCGGAGCCGAGCAGCGCGTACGGCACGACGTGCTCGTGCGGCAACGCCCCGGTGTCATGGAGACCTCGTGCCGCGCTTCGCGGCACGAGATGATGACCGTGCGCGTGGACCAGCACCTCGAGCACCGCCATCGCGACGAAGCCGGCCGCGAGCCACGGCACCGCCGCGATGCCGGCGAGCGCGAACGCCTCCGGCGCGAGATCGAGCGCGGCCGCGGCGAGCAGCGCGCCGACGGCGAACCCCATGAGCCCGGATCGGTGCCGCGTCAGCCAGGCATCGGGCAGCAGCCCGCCGACGAGTGCGGCCGCGCCGTCGAGCGTGATCGCGATCGCGACCCACAGGACCGTCATCGCGCGTCACTCCACACGCGGCGCCGAGCGCCGGATCGTCGCGTCGATCTCGACCGGCACGTTCAGCGCCTTGCACGCGGGACAGTGCACGCGCGTGTCGTCGAGCGTTCGCCGCGCGCGCTCGACATCGTCGACCTCGAGCGCGAGCGCGACGCGAAACGACGTGAACGCGAGCCCTTGCGCGGAGCGATCGAGCGTACCCGTCACGTTCGCGACCCATGCCGCGAGCGCGACCCGATCGCGCGCGGCGAGCGCCTCGAACGTCGTCAAGAGGCACAGGCCGATCGACGACAGCAGCAGGTGCTCGGGCGACCACGCGGTCGCGTCTCCATCGAACTCGGGCGGCGGTCCTCCCGCGATCGGAGCACGCGGCGCGGCCTCGATGCGCGCGCGCGATGCCAGCGTACGCACGAGCCTCGTGTGGTAGCGATGCGGAAACGGTGCAGGCATGGGCAGCGGAAAAGCACGAAGTGTTCCAGGACACCGTGCGCCGCTGACACCGTCCTGCTGTCGCGTGGCACGCGCCTTGAAAGCAGGTCGGTCATGGCATCGGCGCAGGCGTCTGGCTCGTGGTGGGTGTGGGACCTCGGCCGGATTCGCGGGATCGCGATCCGCGTGCATCTGACGTTGCTCCTGTTGCTCGCGTGGTTCGTCGTCGCGGCCGTGCTCGGCGGCGCCGGCCTCCGCGGCAGCGTGTACGTGCTGCTGCTCGTCGTCTGCGTGTTCGCGACGATCGTCGTGCACGAGCTCGGTCACGCGCTGGTCGCGCGCCGGTTCGGGATTCGCACGCGCGATATCATGCTCTTGCCGATCGGCGGCATCGCGAGCCTCGAGCGCATGCCGGCCAAGCCGTCGCAGGAGCTCGCCGTCGCGCTGGTCGGGCCGGCGATCAACCTCGTGCTCGCCGCAATTCTTGCGGTCGTGCCCGGCATGTTTGCGCTCCGCCTCGCGTACATCAACGTCGGACTCGCGGTGTTCAACTTGATCCCCGCGTTTCCGATGGACGGCGGCCGCGCGTTGCGCGCGCTGCTCGCGCTGCGCACGAGCAACGAGCGGGCGACCGACATCGCGGCGACTTGCGGCAAGGTGTTCGCGGTCCTGCTCTGCTTCGTCGGGTTGTTCTTCAACCCGCTCCTCGTGCTGATCGCGTTCGTCGTGTGGATGGGCGCGAGCCAGGAGCGCGCGCTCGTTCACCTGAAGTCGGCGCTGTCGGGCGTGCCGGTCAGCGCCGCGATGCTGCGCCGGGTCGAGACCGTCACGCCCGAGGAGTCGGTCGAGGACGCCGCGTCGATCTTGCTCGGCGGCCAGACCGAGGTGCCGGTGATCGATCACGGCCAGCCGGTCGGCGCGCTGACGCGCGACGACGTCGCGAATGCGCTGTCGAGCGCCGGCCCGTCGACTCGCGTCGCGACCGCGCACCAGCACGCGATCGTGACCGTCGATCCGTCGGATCCGCTCGACGGCGTGCTCGATCGCCTGCGCACGTCCCCCGGCGCGGTCGCGGTCGTCGTCGATCACGGGACGCCGGTCGGGCTCGTCACCGCCGAAAGCCTGGCGGCTTACGCCGAGATGCATCAGCGCACGTCGGCGTGATAATCATGCGGCATGCAGCCGCAGATCGCGCTCGGCCAGTATCTCGCGACGCGCTCGGCGATCCCGCGCGTCGTCGGCGTGCTCGCGACCGTGTTCGCGGTCGTCGGGCTGTGCGCGACCGGTCTGTGGACGTGGGGATCGCTCGAAGATCTCGGTCACCATCACCGCCACGATTGGGACTCGGTCAAGACGTGGCTGTGGGTCTGGGGCGGGCTGTCGGTGGTCGTGTCGGCGCTGCATCTCACCGGCGGGCTGTCGGCGCTGTTGTACCGGCGTCGCGCTCCGAGATTCATGACCGCCTACGCGGTCGCCGCGCTCGTGCTGGTCGTCGCCGACGTCGCGATCCTGATCGCGCTGTGGCCGGCGAGCTCGCGCCACCTCGCCGATTCGGTCCAGATCCCGCACTTCGTCTTCGACGGCCTGGCGTGGATGTGGCCGACGGTCGTGCTGGTGCTGATGAACACGCGCCGCGCGAAGCAGGCGTGCGTCGAGAATCCGCTGACCTGATCGTTGTCGTGATCGCCGCGGTCGCTTACGGCGCCGGACCCCAGTCGGTCCCGGTCGCGTTACCGCTCCACACCTTGGTCGCCGTGCCGCTGCCGTCGGCGTTCGCGAGGAAGATGCCGACGCCGATGCGCGCGAACGCGATCACGCGGCCGTTCGGCGAGAACGCGGGCTCCTCGTTCTGGCCCTGGTTCTGGGTGATGCGAACCATCGCGTTCGAATCGAGATCGAGCGTCACGATGTCGTACGTGCCGCCGTCGCGGGTCGTGTACGCGATGATGTGCTTGCCCGGCTTCGGCGACCAGGTCGGCGTCGTGTTGTAGCTGCCGTTGAACGACACCTGCTTGGCCGCGCCGCCGCTCGCCGGCACGACGAAGATCTGCGGACCGCCGTTGCGATCGCTGACGAACGCGATCGTGCTGCCGTCGGGCGACCACGCCGGCGACGTGTCGATCGCCTTGTCGTTGGTCAGCCGCCGCACGATCGAGCCGTCGCTCGCGCTGATCACGTAGATCTCGGGGTTGCCGTCCTTCGACAGCGTGAGCGCGATGTAACGGCCGTCCGGCGACCACGCCGCGCCGGTGTTCATGCCCTGCTGTGCCGACAGCTTCTTCGGCCGCCCGCCGCCCGCCGGCGATACGTACAGGTCGGGGTTCGAGCGCATGAACGACGTGTAGGCGATCTGTCCGCCGTTCGGCGACCACGCCGGCAGGATGTTCGTCGAGCTGTTGTGCGAGACCGAGTACGCGTTCGCGCCGTCGAAGTCCATCGCGTAGATCGCGCTCGTGCCCTTGCCCTTCGCGGTGAACGCGATCTTCGAGCCGAAGAACCCGGGCTCGCCCGTGTAGTACTTGACGACGTCGTTGCACCAGCGGTGGACCGCGGTGCGGGTGTCGGGCTTGCGCGGGTACGTCTTCGTCAGCACCGCGGTCGCGCCCTTCGACACCTCGTACAGGCGGAACTCGATCGAGTCGCCGCTCGCCTTGTACTTCATCACGCCGTACGCGCCGACCGCCTTCCACTTCTCGGGATCGATGCCGAGGCCTTCGCCGCGCAGATCCGCCAGGAACGACTGCGGGTCGAGCACCTTGAACACGCCCGCGACGGTCATGTCGAACGTTTCGACTTGCGCGATCTCCTTCGCGACCACGTCGCCTTCGGGCGCCGTCGGCGTCGCGATCGGATACAGGCCGCGCGTCGCGCCGTTGACGTCGATGAGGACGCCACCGCCACCGCTGCCGCTGCCGCTACCTTGCTGGGCATGCACCGCAGCGGGCGAGAGCGCGATCGCGATCGCGACGAACGTCCCGATCAGTGCGCGGCGTTGGGATTGAAGCGGAAGCATATCCATCGGTTGATCGTGCCGAGCAGCTCGGTGGGCACCGGAATCGGGTTCTGGTTGCGGACCTTTTGCACCGCGTTGATCGCATCCTGCGCGGCGCGATCGAGGTCCGCGCCGCCGTTGTTGTCCTCGAACTTCGTATCGACGATCTTGCCATCGGCGGTCAGGTGAAAGCAGCCGACCGGGCTGCCATTCGATTCGGAGATCGTCGGCAGCGTGAAATTGTCGTGGATGTCCTGCGCGAACTTCTGCAGGTACGGGTGGCCCTTGGTCTCCGACGCCCAGCCCCGCTCGTTGCCGTTGAACACGCCCGGATCGACCGTCGGCTTGCCGACCGGATCGTCGGGGTTGTCGTGGTGGCCGGCCGCCGCGAACGGATCGGTCACCTCGTCTTTCTTCTTCGGCGGGTCGTCCTTCTTCGGCTCGACCGGCTTGGCCTTGTCGTCGTGCGACACGCCGTGTGGCTTCTCGGCCGGATCCGGCGCGCGCGTCTTCTTCTGCGGCTGCTTCTGCGGCTTCTTCGAGTACGCGATGGTCGCTTCGATCGCGTCCATGTCCGTGATGATCGGCTTGTGCGCCTCGGCCTTCTTCGTGAACAAGACCGCGCCGCCGAGCAAGACGCCGGCGAGCGCGATCGTCACCGCGCCGGAGACCACGTGCATTTCGTTGTCGCTGAGCGACATGGGGCGTTCCGCTACCTATCTCTATGATCTAAGACGTACGTCAGTGCCCGGTGTTCTTGTCGAGGTCGTCCAGGTTCAGGACGTCGGTCGGGGAGGTGAGCATCATGACGCGCGTAACTCCTGCATTCTTCGCGATCGCCATGGCCGTGACCACCTGGGAATAAGGCAGGTCGGCGTCGGCGCCGACGTACAGCGCGCTCTCCTTCTGGATGCGGTCGTTGGTCTTGAGCTTCACCTCGAGATCCTTCCACTTGAGCTGGGTACCGCCGAGGCGAATCCCGTCCTTCTTGATCGACAGCACGAGCGGGGAGTTCGGATCCTCGAGGTTCTCGGCCGTGACCTTCGGCAGGTCGAGGCTGACGCCGGTGTTCAGCATCGGCGCCGTGATCATGAAGATGATGAGGAGCACGAGCATGACGTCGACCAGCGGCGTGACGTTGATGTCCGCGTTCAGGTCGCCGTCGCCGCCGGCTTGCATCGCCATCGCGCCGCTCCGCTACCTCAGGAAGTGTCGCTTGATGATGTTGAGATAGTCCTGCTCGAACGTCTCCATCTCGGAGCGCAGCACGCGGATCTTGCGCGTGAAGTAGTTGTAGGCCATCACGGACGGGATCGCCGCGGCGAGGCCGATCGCGGTCGCGATCAGGGCCTCGGAGATGTGCGGGCCGATCGTCTGCAGCGCGGCGGCTTGCTTGGACTGCGAGATGTCCAGGAACGCGAACATGATGCCGAGCACGGTGCCGAACAGGCCGATGAACGGCGCCGCCGAGCCGGTGGTCGCGAGAAACGGCACCATCGACTCGAGCTTGAGCGTCTCCTGCGTCTGCGCGCGGCGCAGCGCGCGCTCGATGTTCGCGAGATTGCCTTCGCGATCGTCCTTGAGCTGCGCGTCGGACTGCAGCTTCGCGAGCTCGGTGTAGCCGGCGATGAACATCGCCGAGATCGGGCTCGAGTTGAGCTGCTGAGCTTGCTTGTAGATCTGCTCGATGTCGCGCGAGCGCCAGAACGCGTCGACGAACCGCGCCGATTCGCCCGCCGCGCGGCCGATGTAGAGCCGCTTGTAGACGATGATGTAGAGGCCGATCACGAACATCACGAGCAAGAGCAGCATCACGCCCTGGACGAGCCAGTGCGCCTGCTGGAACAAGCTGACGACGTCCAGGTTCGCCCCGACGGCGGCGGCCGCGTGGGTTGGCAAAAACCCTGGCATAATGACCGCTTCGATAGCACGCGCTTTCATGCCCGGTCAAATGAGCGAATTGGTTCTCGCGTGCGCGTTCGCGTGCAGCTGCACGACCGCGAACGGCGGCGCGGTCGATCTCAGCTGGACGCTGAGGCCGCAGAGCGGGACGACCGACCCGAACATCCCGAGCCCATTCGTAGACTGCGGCCTCAAGGGCAACGACAGCACCACCCCGCTCGCCGGTCCGGTCGAGTGGATCGAGCTCGATTGGGCTGTCGGTGCGGTGACCGGCCAGCGGACGTTCTGCTGCTACCTCGAGCACGGCGTGACCACGTTCGACCTTCCGCAGGGCACGGCGTCGCTGTCGGTCGTGCCGCTGTGCGGCGACGGCAATCCGGCCGAAGACGGGACGTATGTCGCGCCGGCGCCGGTGCTGCGCTCGGTCACCGAGGGCGCGACGATCACGCTCGGCGCGGTCGAGCTGATCGTCGACGTCGCGTCGAACGAGACCGATTGCTCGGGCGGCTCCGGGACCACCCCGTGCATCTGCGCCAACATCCCGATCGACAACCACAAGTGCTCGCAATGAGATTCCCGGCGATCGCGGCCGCGACGCTCGCGGCATGCACGACGACCAAGCTCGGCCACGTCCAGGCGACGTGGGCGTTCGCCGACATCGACGCGAACGGCCAGCAGACCGGCGCGACGTGCCCGCCGGGCTTCGAGTACGCGGCGTTGCACACCGCGCTCGCCGCGCCGGACGGCTCGCTCGTCGATCCGTGCATCGCGGTCGACAGCGACTGCTACATCGACGTGTTCGAGTGCGGCGCGGGCAGCGGCGTCAGCTCGGGACTGCCGCCGCAGACCTACCTATCGTGGCTCTCGATCATCGAAGACGACCCGATGGCGATGCCGTTCGCGGTATCCGAGCAGCAGCTGTTCACGATCACCGACGAGGACGTGCAGTTCGAGACCACGGTGTTCGAGAACGGCGGCGCGTTCCGCTTCGAGTGGTCGCTGGTCGGTGCGAATTCCGGCCAGACGCTGACCTGCGCGCAGGCCGGCGCGGCGACGATCGACGCGTCGGTGACGATCGGCACCCAGCAGCTGGCGTCGCTGACCGACTGCGACGCGCCGTTCGGCTACAGCGCGGCGCTGCCGCCCGGCTCGTACACGCTCGCGCTCGATCCCCTGAACGGGTCGCACACGCCGCTCGGCAACCAGGCCGCGACGGCGCCGAACCTGATCGGCACATCGGCCAACGCGATCACCGACGTCGGCGAGGTGATGCTGCCGATCGCGGGCATGTAAACCGCGTGTGCTAAGGTTCGATCGTGGCGCGTCGAGCGCGGTTCGATCTCAAGCAGCTGCGGATCACTCGCGGCGCGCTGGTCTTGGCGGGGCTCGAGCTCGGGTTTTCGCTGGTCGCGATGCTGTGCGACCAGGACACGCGCGCGACGGTCTACCAGTACACGCTCGCGAGCGCCGACAACGTGTTCGGCCGGGGCCGGGTGTGGACGCTCGCGACCAGCCCGCTGTTCCAGCCCGACCTGCTCGGGCTCGCACTGAACCTGTTCGTCGTGTGGTCGTTCGTGCCGACGCTCGAGCGGTTCTGGGGCACCCGCCGGTTCTATCGCTTCGTCGCGATCACGTCGCTCGCCGGCACGCTGGCCGGCACGCTGATGGGGCTCGCGATCGGGCGCGGCGAGATGCCGATCGCCGGGCTGTCGCCGTTCGTGTGCGCGGGGATCGTCGCGTTCGGCATCGTGTACGCCCGCCAGCCCGTGCAGTTCTTCGGCGTGCTGCCGCTGACGGGCCGGCAGCTGATGTGGGGGTTCCTCGGCTTCTACGCCCTGTTCGTGCTGTTGCAAGGCCTGTGGGAGCAGGGCGCGGCGCTCGCGGCCGCGAGCATCGTAGCCGCGGTGATGACGTCAAAACGGTGGAGCCCGGGCCTCGCATGGCGGCGCTGGCGCATCGCACGCGCGCGGGCGCGCCTGAGCGTGCTCGAAGGCGGCATGCGCGAGCCGAAGCCGAAGCCGCCGAAGCGCCCGGACGAGCGGTTCATCAACTAGGCGTGGTACTTTCGGGCGTGATGGAAGAGGGTGACGTCCCGACCGAAGGCACCGGCATGACCACGCTGTTCGAGGGCGAGTGGGCGACGGTGCGGCGCCTGCGCAAGGGCAAGCTGGTCGTGATCAGCGGTGCCGATCAGGGCAAGGAGCTCGAGATCGCGAAGCCGCGGGTCACCGGCGGGCGCAGCATCATCAGCGACCTCGTCGTCCAGGACAAGGCGGTCTCCGGCACGCACTTCGAGGTGAGCGCGCGCGACGACGGCTATCGCCTGCGCGATCTCAACAGCCGCAACGGCATCTTCGTCGGCGATCTGCGCGTGCGCGAGTGCTACCTGCGCCCGAACACGGTCTTCCGCATCGGCCACACCAACATCCAGTTCCAGTCGACGCAGGACGTCGTCGAGATCGAGCTGTCGAAGAAGGATCGCTTCGACATGATGCTCGGCGCGTCGCCCGCGATGCGCGAGATCTTCGCGCACCTCGAGAAGGTCGCGCCGAGCGAGCTGACATGCCTCATCACCGGCGAGACCGGCACCGGCAAGGAGATGGTCGCGCGCGCGCTCCACAACGCGAGCGCGCGCAAGAGCAAGCCGTTCGTCGTGCTCGACTGCGGCTCGATCCCGCGCGAGCTGATCGAGTCGACGCTGTTCGGCCACGAGAAGGGCAGCTTCACCGGCGCGGTCGCGCAGCACGTCGGCTGCTTCGAGCAGGCGAACGGCGGCACGATCTTCCTCGACGAGATCGGCGAGCTCGACATCTCGCTCCAGCCGAAGCTCCTGCGCGTGCTCGAGCAGCGCGAGATCAAGCGGGTCGGCGGCGATCGCACCCACAAGGTCGACGTCCGCGTGCTCGCCGCGACCAACCGCGATCTGCGCGAGGAGGTCAACCGCGGCACGTTCCGCGAGGATCTCTACTTCCGGCTCAGCGTCGTCCACGTCGAGCTGCCGCCGCTGCGCGAGCGCCGCGAGGACATCCCGGGCCTCGCGAACCACTTCTTGCGCGAGGTCGCGTCGCGGCGCGGGATGACGATGTCGTTCTCGCAGGACGCGATGGCCGGCCTGATGAGCCATAGCTGGGCCGGCAACGTGCGCGAGATGCGCAATGTCGTCGAGCGCGCGTCGGCGCTGAGCGACGGCCCCGTGATCACGCGCGCCGATCTCGTGTTCGGCCGCGAGATGGGCCCGAGCGTGGTCGTCTCGCACGATCTCGCGCAGGCCGGCGCGCAGGCCGCGCAGCGCGCGGCGGCGCAGATGGCGGGCGTCGAGCTGCCGCAGCAGTCGGGCCCGGCCACGTTCGACGCGTCGCTGCTCAAGGCCGGCCTCGGCTTCAAGCAGGCCAAGCAAACCGTCGTCGACGCGTTCGAGATCGCGTACCTGCAGGAGCTGATGAAGCGCAACGACGGCAACATCACGCGCTCGGCGCAGGAAGCGGGGTTGACCCGCTACCACCTGCGCGAGCTGCTCAAGCGTCACGGCCTCAAGGGCGGAGACCTGGAGTAGGCGACGTGGTGAACCCGTATGCACAACCGTACGCGCCGACCTATCCGCCGCCGCCACAGGGCAACGGCATGGCGGTCGCGGCGATGGTCCTCGGCATCCTCGCGATCGTGCTGTGCTGGATCCCGTTCCTCAACTGGGGGCTGGCGCTGCTCGCGATCATCTTCGGCGCGCTCGGCATCGGAGCCGCGAACAAGCGCGGTAGCGGCAAGGGCATGGCGATCGCGGGGCTCGTGTGCGGCGCGATCGGCGCGCTGCTCGGCGTGATGTTCTGGCTGCTGGTGGTTGCCGCGGTACGCACCGTCGGGCACCAGATCGAGAAAGGCTCGAAGAAGGCGATCGCGGAGATCACCGTGCGAGAGCTCGCGACCGAGGCGTACCCGATGTGGTCGCGCGATCACGCATCCGAGGAGTGCCCGCGCAGCCTCGGCGATCTCGCGAGCTATCGGACCGACCGGGACCTCAGGGATCCGTGGGGCCACGAGTACCGGATGTACTGCGGGTCGAACCTGCCGGCCGGCGCGATTGGCTTTGCGGTCTCGTCGGACGGCGAAGACGGCATCGAAGGCACGGCCGACGACATCAAGTCGTGGTAGCGAGGTCGTGCCTCGCGCTGGTGATGGCGGTCGACCGTGCTCGCGATGACGGATCGATCCCCTGATCGTGGCCGCGCTCGTGATCGTCACTGCGGGACCACGACCGTCGCCGTGCCGGTCGCCGCGAACGTGCCGAGGAAGTCGCTCGACTGGATCCGCGCGGTCGACACGTCGAACACGACGAAGTGACCGTCGTCGTTCGGCGGCGCGTCGTACTGCGCGAGCACGGCGGTCGCCGAGCCGTTCGCGACGTTGTGCATGATCGGCGGATTCAGGACCATGCGACCGCGCAGCATCAGGCCGAGCACGCTCTTCTCGGCGGGCTCGCTCACGATGTCGCTGCCGAGCGACGTCGCGAACGCCTCGATGCACGGGTCGGGCGCGTACGTGTCGATGAAGCCTTCGGTCTGGAAGATGTTCTTCGCGGCGCTGCCCGCCGGCGGCTCGCGCACGAAGAGCTTCGCGTAGTTCACGCCGTCGGCGCGCTCGATCCACGTCTGCGCGAGCGCGAGCTCGGGGTTGTCCTCGTCCATCGGCGCGTCGCGCGCGATCGTCTCGACGAGCTGCGGGAAGTCTACCGGCGCCATCTTGTAGAGCAGGCTCAGGTAGCCGACGCCGCCCGTGCCCGACAGCACGGCCGCCTTCAGCGCCGGCTCGAACGCGATGAACGGCGGCCCGGTCAGCCCGCCTTGCGAGTGGCCGAAGAACATCAGGCGATTCTGATCGAACGTGATCGTGCGGCTGTTCGCGGTGTCGTCGATCGACAGCCCGAACGCGAGCCGCATCTGCGACCACGCGTCGGCCGCGCCTTGCAGCGCGTTGTCGCGCGCGGCGTACGGGTTCGCGAAGTTGAAGAAGTCGACGTCGGGATCGCCGGTGGGGTTGCGGATGCCGTGCAGGACCTGGTCGGTCGAGATCACCGCGATGCCCTGCTGCGCGAGGTAGCGCGCGGTGTCGTCGTCGATGAACGACATCCAGTCGCCGCCGGTGCCGTGCTGGTAGATCGCGATCGGCCAGCCGGTCGCCGGCGTCGGACCCTCGGGCACGGTCAGCGCGAACCGCATGTTCTCCATCACCTGCACGACCGCCGCGCCGTCGGAGCCGACGTGGATCTGCCCGCCGGCCGACAGGTACGGCACGGTGCCGTCCTGAAAGTTCGGCGCGACGTACATGCCGGTCCAGATCGAATACACGCCGTTGTCGCCGGACGTCGCGACGCCGGTGCCGACCGGCGCCGGCGTGCCGAACACGCCCATGCGCAGCGCGTCGGCGATGAACGTCGCGTGCTGCGTCGTGAACACCGCGGCCGACACGACGTCGGCGCGCGTGTCGCTCGTGCCGGCGTCGAGCCACGCGAGCAGAGGCGCGTAGACCGTGCGCGCGTTCGCGACGTCCGAGCTGCCGCCGCTCGTCGCGAGCAGCGACTTGAAATCCGCCGACGGCCCGACCGCGTGGCCGCCCGTGTCCTTCACGCGGTTCGTGATCACCATCGCGTAGACGGTCGCCTCGTCGAGCGGGAAGCCGGGATACGGCCGCACGACGAGCCGATTCGCGCCGATCGTGTTCGTGCCGTCGCTGCGGAAATCGACGATCGCCGGCGACAGCGCGCCGTAATCGGCCGACGACACGTCGACATTGACGATGTAGACCGACGCGCCCGCCTGCATCGAGCCGGCCGGATCGGGCAGCGTGCTCGGATCGATCGCGTCGGAGAACCGCGCGGAGATCGCCGCCGACAGGCCCCAGCCGTCGAGCGTCTCGGCGTCCATCCGGTACTGGTCGACGATCATGCTGTTGACCGGGAAGTCCGACAGGTCGAGCGTGCCGTCACTCATGCGGTGCAGGTCGTTCGGAAACGGCAGCTCGTAGTAGTCGTCCTTCGGCGAGAGCTCGAACAGCGCGGTCGTCCCGCTACTCGAGCTGCCGCATGCCGCGACCAGCACGCACGCCAGCGCCTTCGTCATGGCCCGACGCTATCAAAATGTCAGGACGATGACACCCGCCGTCGCGAAGGCGGCGCCCGCGCCCGTGATGCCGATCGCGTAACCGGGCTTGCCGCTCTCGGCGTCGTAGATCGCGATCCCGGCGGCCAGCGCGGCCAACCCGACGACGATCATCGTCGTGCCGGCGGTGCGGTGGTGGCGATGTTGCTCGAGCGTGGCGATCTTGCCCTCGAGCGGCGTGGTCGCCGCGACGATCGCGGCGCGGTGCCCGGCTTCCTCGTCGGGCAGCTGCTGCGGCAGCGCGTCGAGCAGCTTGATCGACGCGCGCTCCGCCGTCGCGAGCGCCTCGTTGAGCGTGCACACGTCGCAGCGCGCGCTCTCCTGCGACAGCACGTGGCCGTTGTCGGTGCGCACCAGCGTGATCACCGAGCCGAAGCTCGTGCCCGAGCCCGACAGCGCCGCGATCAGCGCGACGTCGGCCTTCGCCTGCGCCTTCATCTCCATGATGCACGGACCGATCACGCAGCCGTCGGTCCACTTCGTCGAGTTGATCATCAGCTCGTGCACGCGCGAGCGCGGCGCGATGAAGTAGTGCTGCGGATCGGCCATCTGATCGAGGTCGCGCTGGAACTGCTGGCCGACCTCGTTCGGCACGCCTTCGCCTGCGCGCACGTCGAGGATCGCGACGATGCGCCGCTTGTCGCCCGCCTTCGGCATCGGCTTGGGCGGGGGCTCGGGCGGTGGCGGGGGTGCGGGGGGCGGCGCGACGTCGGCGGGCGGCGAATCCTTGGGCTTGCCGCCGGGGCGTTTTGTCGGCCCTGCGAGCGCACTGCTCGCGACGAGCAGCGCGCCGAAGATGACTACGCTCCGCACTACTTCTCGTCGATCTGCCCGATGAACTGCTTCATGAGCCCATCGATCATGAGGTTGCGGTCGGTGATCTGGTACTTGCCATCGCGCCAGCCCGCCTGCACCTCGTCGTACCGTTTCTGGCAATCTGCGATCGCCGCCTTGTACAGCGACACCTTCTTGATGATGTCTTTCTGGTTGCGCACGAAGTACGAAACCATCGACGCGCCGGCGGCGACCGTCAGCACCAGGCCGAGCGGCCCGCCCAGCGCGTAGCGGAGGCCGATGCGCAGCGCGAGCAAGAGCCCGGCGCCGATCGCGACCTTCTTGGTTCCGGAGCCGTCGACGACCGAATCCTTCGCGAGCGCGAGCGAGGTCTGGCCCGAGGCGATCAAGAGCGCGATGAAGTTGCCTTTGCGCGTCGTCCAGCCGCGATCGTAGTACTCGCGGATGGCCTGCTTCAGGAATGCGTCCCAGCTGGCGTAGAGCCCCTGGGCGCCCGCTGCAGCTTCTTTGGACGGCTCGGCCACGCATCCAGCTTACCATCCGCGTTTGACACGCGAGGTCGGGTCGCACAGATTCAGCGGGTGAGGAAGCTCGCGTCCGCGCTGTGCATTCTGTGCGCAATCGAGGGGGCCGCGCTCGCCGATCTCGCGAGCGGACGCGACAAGCTGATCGCGGGTGATTACAAGGGCGCGATCGCCGAGCTCGCCAAGGTCACCGGCAAGGATCGCACGGCCGCGCGCGTGCTGCTCGCGCGCGCCGAGCTCGAGACCGGCGATTACACGGCCGCCGAGGCGACCGCGACCGCGCTCGGCAAGGACGTCGACGCCCACCTCGCGCTCGACGACATCCGCATCGCGACCGGTCGCGCGCAAGATGCGCTCGCCGATCTCGAGCAGCTCCACAAGGATCATCCCGACGACCGCGCGGTGCGCACGTCGCTCGCGATCCTGCGCTACCACCTCGGCGACCACATCAACTCGCACGCGCTGTTCGACGACACGATCCACGAGTACGACGCACGCACGCTCAACCTGAGCGATCCGGAGGCGCTGTACCAGCTCGCCGAGGCCGCGCGCTACACCCAGCAGTACGAGCTCGCGAACGACACCTATCGCGAGGCGCTGCACCTCGATCCGAAGCTCACCGATGCCGGTGTGCGGTGGGCCGATCTGTTCTCGCAGAAGTACGCCTCCGAGCTCGCCGCGCAGACCCTCGAGGAGGTGTTCAAGGTCAACCCGAACCATCCGGACGCGCATGCCGCGATGGCCGAGGTCATCCTCGACACCACCTATGACCTCGCGGCGGTGCATCACCACCTCGATGCCGCGTTCGCGGTCAATCCGAAGAACGCGCGTGCGTTGCGCGCGGCTGCTTCGCTCGCGATCGATCAGAACCGCTGGGACGAAGCGACCAAGATGCTCGACGATGTCCTCAAGACGAACTCGCAGGACGTCGAGGCGCTCGCGCAGAAGGCGACGATCGCGTGGCTGCGCGACGACACGAAGGCGTACGACGCGATCAAGGCGCAGGCGTTCGCGGTCGATCCCAAGTACGCCGAGCTCTACCGCATCGTCGCGCGCTCGGCGGTGCGCGAGCACCGCTACGTCGAGGCGATCGACCTCGAGAAGCAGGCGATCGCGCTCGAGCCCGCGTACTACGAGGCGATGGCGGGCGCCGGCCTCGGCTACCTGCGGCTCGGCATGGAGAAGGAGGCGCTCGAATGGCTCGACAAGGCCTACAAGGGCGACCCGTACAACGTGCGCACGGTCAACACGCTGAACCTGTTCGAGCGCACGATCCCGAAGCAGTACTCGTTCGCGACGACGAAGGACTTCCGCATCCGGTTTCACAACGACGAGAAGGCCGTGCTCGAGCGCTACATCGAGCCCACGCTCGAGCGCGCGTTCGCCGACATGGTGAAGCGCTACGGGTTCACGCCGAAAACGCCGGTCACGCTCGAGCTCTACGCCGACCGCACCGACTACGCGGTGCGCACGGTCGGTCTGCCCGATCTCGGCGCGCTCGGCATCACGTTCGGCCAGGTGATCACGGCGATGTCGCCGGCGAACGGCGACATCAACTGGGGCATGGTGCTGTGGCACGAGCTCGGGCACGTGTTCGCGATCCAGCTGTCGAACTCGCGCGTGCCGCGCTGGTACACCGAAGGTCTCAGCGAGTACGAGACGCTGACCGCGCGGCCCGACTGGCGGCGCGAGAACGACACCGACCTCTACGGCGCGGTCGCGAACGGCACGCTGGTCTCGATCGCGGACCTCAACGGCGCGTTCATGAACCCCGATCCGAACGAGGTCGTCGCCGCGTACTACCAGTCGGCGGTCACGATCGAGTACCTCGCGCAGACCTACGGGTTCGCGAAGATCGTCGACGGGCTCAAGCTCTACGGCAAGGGCCTCGAGACGCCCGACGTGCTGAAGTCGATCACGGGCAAGACGATCGCCGACCTCGATCGCGACTTCCGCGCGTACCTCGACATCCGGCTCGCGCCGTACAAGGGCACGTTCAGGCTGCCGACGCACGGCTTCTCCGACGTCACGAAGCTCGAGATCGCGGCCGATGCCGCGCCCAAGGACGCGAAGGCGCGCGCGTACGTCGCGCTCGCCTACTATTACGCGGGCGACGCCGAGAAGTCGGGCGCCGCGGCGAAGGCAGCGGTCGCGCTCGATCCGAAGCAGCCGATCGCGCGCTACATCCTCGCCGAGATCGCGGTGCACAACAGCGACAGCGCGGCCGCGAAGCAGCTGTACACGGGCCTGGCCGCGGACGGCCACGACAGCTACGACGTGCGGGCGCGTCTCGCGCAGCTCGCGAAGGAAGCGAACGACCCCGACGAGCTCGTCAAGCAGCTGTGCGCGGCCAAGAAGCTCGATCCCGAGCGCAGCTATCCGTTCCAGGCGCTCGCGCAGCTCTACGAGAAGCAGGGCAAGATGCCCGAGGCGCTGCACGAGTGGGAGCAGTTCGCGTTCCTCGAGCAGATGGATCTCGGCCCGCTCAAGAAGCTGGTGATCGAGTACGGCAAGCTCGGCAACTGGGCGAAGGTGAAGACGTACGGCGAGATGGCGACGTACATCAACCCGGCCGATCCCGACATCCTCGCCGGCCTCGGCCGCGCGTACCTCGAGCTCGGCGACGCCGCACGCGCGCTGTACACGTACGACACGATGCTCGTGACGAGCCCACCGCCGCGCCGCCCCGCGCTCGTCCAGCTCGGCCGCGCGAAGGCGTTCGCGGCGCTCGGCAAGCTGAAGGACGCGAAGGCCGCGCTCGCGATCGCGAAGCAGACCGAGCCCGAAAATGCCGAGGTTCTCGCGCTCGAGGCCAAGCTGAAGTAGCGTTCGTGCACGAGGCGGCACGCGCTCGCGCTCGCCGGGCTCGCGCCGCAAACCGAGCCGACGACCGGATCCGACGACGTCGTCGTGACCGTGCCCGGTAGTCAGCCCAAGAGCTTGTGGATCGTGTCGATCACCTGGCGCAGCCGCATCGGCTTGTCGAGGAAGATGTTCGCGCCGGCTTCGAGCGCGGACTTGCGTGCCGATTCGCCGCCGGCCGACACCGCGATGATCGCGAGGTTGCCGAGACCGAGCTCGGTGCGCGCGGCCTGGATGACGCGCGCGCCGTCGAGCACGGGCAGGTAGATGTCGACGATCAGCGCATCGAACTTCTCGCGGCGCAGGATCTCGATCGCCTGGCGGCCGTCCTCGGCGCTGCGCACCGCGAACTGCACGCCGCCGCCGAACTCGCGGCGCGCCGAGCCGCGCAGGCCGTCGTGGATGAGGTTCGCGACGTGGCGGTTGTCCTCGACCACGAGCACGCGAAAGATCCGCGAGACCATCTGCGGATCGCGCTCGCGGATGCGCGCGATCACCGACGCGAGCTCGTCGCGCGCGGGCCCGGGCGAGAACTGGATGCCGGCGCCCGCGCCCTCCGCTTCGCCACGCGTCCACCGCACGATGCCCTCGATCGCGATCGGCTCGAGCAGGCCGGGGAAGCCGAGCACGAGCTGCACGGCCGTGCCGATCGGCAGCACGCGGTTGGTCGCGACAAACGTGCCGCCGCTCGAGAGATTCTCGGTGTAGTCGCCGACCAGATCGTCGGCGCCTTCGTATTCGACGAACAGCGTGACCGGCTCGCGGTCGGTCTTGCGCTTCTCGTCCATGCCGCGAAATTTATCACGCCGCGGGAACGCTGACCGTGAACGTCGTGCCGCGCCCCAGCGTGCTGGCGACCGCGAGGTCGCCGCCGTGGTCCTTCACGATCTGCTGGGTGAGCGCGAGACCGAGGCCGCTGCCGCCTTCCTTCGTCGAGAAGAACGGATCGAACAGGCGCTCGAGCACGTCGGGCGCGATCCCGACGCCCTCGTCTTCGACTTCGATCACGACGCGGCTGTCGGCCTTCTTCGTGCGCAGCGTCACGCGGCCGCCGCCTTTCGCGATCACGGCCTCGCTCGCGTTGCGCACGAGATTGATGAGGCACTGGCGCAGCTGCGATGCGTCGACGAGCGCGGTCGGCTCGCCGGCACCGAGCTCGAGCACGAGCTCGACCTTCTTCACGGCGAGGTCCTCGCGCACGAAGCTCGCGAGCTGGTCGGCGATCGCGTTGACGGCCTCGGGCGCGACCTTCGGCTTGGGCAGCCGCGCGAACGAGAGGTACTCCTCGGTGATCGCGGTCAGCCGATCGACCTCGCGATGGATCGAACGGCACAGCTCGCGCGCGTCGCTCGACTCCTTGTCGTCGCCGAGCTCCTCTTCGAGCAGCTCGGTGTTGAGCCCGATCGACGACAGCGGGTTGCGCACCTCGTGCGTGATCATCGCGGCCATCTTGCCGATCGCGGCGAGCCGCTCGCTGCGCACCAGCTCGCGCTCGCGCTCCTCGACCGCGCGCGCCATCGAGTTGAGCTCGCGCGCGAGGTCCTTGACCTCGGTCGGCCCGCGTTCGCGGATGCGCACGCCGTAGTCGCCGGCGGCGACCTGCCGCGCGGCCGCACGCAGTTGATGCAGCGGGCGCAGCTCGAACACGACCCAGATCGTGATGAACAGGCCGAGCAGGACCGCCGTGACGCCGAAGTAGATCGTGTAGACGCGCAGCTTGTGCTCGTTGTCTTCGAGCAGGCTCGTCTTGGTCTGCACGCGGCGGTTGAGCGTGCCGCCGAGCTCGGTGGCATCGAGCAGGATCTGCTTCTCGGCGTTGCGCAGCCGGTTGAGCGACTCTTGCTGCTCGGGTGTCGGATCGCCGTCGGTGCGCGGCCTGAACTTGTTGAGGTGAGCGTAGTAGGGCGTGGTCGCGTCGATCTCGGATTGGATCGTATCGACGTGATGTCGCGTGACGTCGAACTCGTGCTCGGGGAGATCGGGCGTCTTTTCGGTCTGCGCGAGCACGGTCTGGAGCCGGCGGAGCGCGAAGTCGCGATGGTTTCGCGTGCTGACGAGGAGGTGGGGATCGTCCTCGAATCCTTCGTTCAGGTACTTCGAGAGCTCTTCCTGCGAGTGCTGCAGCTCCTTCGGGAGCGGCGCCAGCGGCACGTAGCCCACGCGGAGCAGGTGGATCTCCCGCTCCACCTCCCTCATGTTGACCACGACCGTCGCCGCGATGATCCCGAACGTGATGGTGAGGGCGGCAAAACCGAGCAGGATTCGCGCCGATAGGGTTCGCATGCTGGAGCCGGAGGCCGCCCGATCCGTGTATACTACGGGTTCTGAGGACACCCATGATTCGTGCCCTTACGTTGACTTGTCTAGCATTGCTCGCGACGGCGGCACCGGCGTGGGCAGGCAAGCCGAGCATCGCGGTGCTCGGGCTCGAGGTCGTGGACCCGGGCGGAACGCCGACCCCGGCCGACACCCAGGTCGCGAAGGACCTCACCGAAGGCCTGCGCTCGCGCGCCAAGGCCGGCACCGGCGCGTACTCGCTCGCGCCCGGCAGCGAGAAAGAGCTGATCGACCTCAAGCTGCTCAACAACTGCGATTCCGCCGCACCGTCGTGCATGTCGGTGATCGGCGCGAACCTCGGCGCCGACTTCCTGATGTACGGAAAGATCGAGAAGGAGAAGAGCGGCAAGGCCTACACGGTCTCGATGTTCCTGCTCGACGTGAAGAAGAAGGCCGTCGAGCACACGTCGAACGCGCTGATCCCGCTCGCGCAGGCGTCGGGCCCGAGCCTCACGAGCTGGGCGAAGAATATCTACGGCAACCTCACGGGCCAGCAGAGCTCGGGCATCGTGGTCGTGAAGCTGACGAACGCCGACCACGGCACGATCCTCATCGACAACGAAGCGAAGGGGAGCATCACGAACGGCGTCGGTCAGGTCAGCGGGCTCGAGGAGGGCAAGTACAAGCTCGGCGTCGAGTCCGAGGGCTTCAAGCGCGCCGAGCAGGACATCACGGTCCGCGCCGGCGAGACCCAGAACATTCCGGTCAAGCTCGAGAAGGCCGAAGGTGGTGGCGAGGTCACGCCGGTCGGTCCCGGTGGTGGCGGCGTGATCGTCGGCGGTGGTGGCGGCGGCGGCGGCGAGAGCAGCCGCGGCTGGGCCGGCTGGAAGCCGGTGTTCTTCGGCTCGGTCGCGGTCGGGCTCGCGGCGGGTGCGTGGTGGATCCACGCCGCCGGCAAGGTCACCGACTACGAGATGGAAGAGTGCGAGAACGGCTACTACGGCGGAACGACCTCGCCGGCGAGTCCGGTCAACTGCACCGGCAAGTCGAACACGCACATGACCGACGAGGCGTCGCTCCGCGCGGCCGGCAACCACTGGTCGACGCAGACGTACATCGCCGGCACCGTCGTCGGCCTCGCGGGCGCGCTGGCGATCGTCGCGGGCTACGAAGGCTTCATCGCCAAGCGCAGCAGCTCGTCGTCCGAGCACGCGATGGGCCACCGCGTCCATCGCGATCGCTTCGTGGTCACGCCGATCGTGTCGCCGAACGGCGGCGCGGTCACGATGCAGCTGACCTGGTAGCCGCGTCGCGCGCTAGTACGTGATGTAGGGGCCGCTCGAGCCGGCTTCCCCGGCCTCGTCGCCCTCGGGCTCGTCATCGATCACCTGCGCGGTGGCCGCGCCGACGCCGTGCAAGACGAAGATCTTCACGGCCGAGGCCGGGATGCGCGCGTTCGGAGCGACGCGGCGCAGGATCGAGAGGATGTTGCGCTGGATGTCCTCGACCTCGGTGACCGCGGGACCGGGCTTGATGACCTTGCCGATCCAGCGCTCCTTGTCCTTGTCATCCCCGATCTCGAGCACGCGCAAGAACTCGTCGGAGCTGCCGTCGAAGTACTTCTTGTCGCCCGGCTTGGACAGGGCGAGGCCTTCGCGCAGCTTGCTGTCGATCTTGGTCCCGAAGAACAGGGCGCAGCTCTTGTCGAGTTTCATGGTTGCCTTCGTTCGGGGACTAGGATTCGAACCTAGATGAGGAGCTCCAAAGACTCCTGTCCTGCCATTAGACGATCCCCGATCTCGAGGCAGGGTACCGCCAAAGCACCGAGTCGGCTACCCATGTTCTTGATTTCCTTGATGCCTTGACAGGTCGAGGTGGACCCTTTACGGTTCGTGCCCACTTTGGCTGGGTAGCTCAGCTGGTTAGAGCAGGGGTTTCATAAGCCCAAGGTCGGCAGTTCAAGTCTGCCCTCAGCCACTTCTCACTCCGGCATCGGAGACACGTTCGCGGCCGGAATGGTCTGACCGTACATCACGCGGATCACTCCGACGCCGCCACCACCACCACCGGCTCCGCCGCCGGTGGACTGAGCGGGAGCGCCCGGGCTGTTCGCTTCATAGCCGCCGTTGCCGCCGGCGGTCGCGCCGGACTCGTTGACGCCTCCGCCGCTCGCGGCGCCGGCGAGCACGGTGGCGAGACTGCCGTCGCTGCCGTCGAACGTGCCGCCGCCGCCGCCACCGCCACCTCCACCGTTCGCGAACACCTGCGCGGCCGGATCGACCGTCAGGGTCGGCGCTGCGAGCACGATCATTCCGCCCGAGCCACCACCGCCGCCGCCGCCGTAACCGGAGCCGCCGGTGCCTCCGCCGGCCGATGCGGTGACCACCGCGGTCGACGTGAGCGCGATCGACTCGCGTGCGACCAGGTACACGGCACCGCCGCCGTCTCCACCGGGCGCTTTCCCGTTGTCGCCCGCGCCACCGGGCCCTCCGACACAGCCGCCGTGGAGCACGTTCTGCGGTGCGGTGATGGCAGCGATCGCCAGGCCGCCCGGAGCCGCGGAGACCCCGTTGCCGCCGTTGCCGCCGCGACCACCAAAGCTGCCGCCGGCTCCCCCGCCGGCGCCCTGCGTGCTGTCGGTTCCGCTCGTCATCGACATGTCGCCGCACAGCGACGAGTCAGCGCCCGGTCCGCTGTTGCCGGTGTTGGCGCTGTTGGCGGAGATCTCGCCGTCGACCGTGATCGTCTCGGTCGCGACGAACACGAGCGGCAGAGACCCGGCCGCAGCCACGAGGACGAGGTCGAGCGTCGTCGCGGAGATCGCACACACCTGAGCTCCGCCGCCCATGGTGACGATGTCGCCGGTGTCGTTGGCACACTTGCCCATGGTCGCGCTGGGGTTCGTGATGACGTTGCTGTCGATCGTGAGCGGCGTGCTCGGCACGGCCGGCACGCAGACGACGAACGGAGCGGGACCGAAGCACAGCGGATCGAACGCATCGAGCGGGGTGTCGATCGCGGTATCGGTCGAGCCATCGGTCGGGCTCGATGGCGTGGCCTCGACGCCGTGCCGGAACGCGCAGCCCGTGATCGCCATCGCGACGAGCGCCCATCGCATGAGCCGATTCTAGCCTGTTAACGCAGCAGGTAACATTCTTACAGTCGGAGCTGACTGTTTTTCACGAACGCGGTACACCCACGACATGGACTTCGCACTCGATGACGATCAACAGCTGATCGTCGACACCGTGCGGCGGTTTGCGGAGCGCGAGCTGCGCAGCTGGGCCGCCGATGCTGATCGCGCCGGGGCGCCGCCCGAACGCCTCGCGGCCGTCGCGAGCGAGCTCGGGTTCGGGCTCGACGCGGTGCCGGCCGACGCCGGCGGCTTGCTCGAGGGCAGCTACTCGCACCTCACGCGCGCGCTCCGCGGGTTCGAGCTCGGCCGCGGTTGCGCGGCGCTCGCCGCGCTGCTCGAGTGCAACGTCGAGCCGGCGCTCGCGGCCGGCAAGTGGGGCGGCCAGGCGCTCCAGCAGGCGCTGTTCGCTTCGATGGCGAAGGGCGAGCTCGCGACGTTCGTCCACGACAGCCGCGGCGCGCTCGACGTCGCCGGCGACCGCATCACCGGCAAGCTCGGCCCGGCGCCCGCGCTCGCGACCGCGAGCTACGTGCTGGTCGGCACGCGCGGCTTGCTCGCGTTCGTGCGCTGCGACGACTGCAAGCGCGAGGCGATCGTGCCGAGCGGCTGGCGCGCGGCCCGGTGGGCGACCGCGACGCTCGAAGGCGCACGGCTGGATCCCGAGCTCGTGCTCGCGCGCGGCGACGCCGCCGACGCCGCGCTCGCCGACGTGCTCGCATGGGCGCGCGTGTCGCTCGCGGCGCGCGCGGCCGGGGTCGCGCAGGCCGCGATGGACCACGCCGAGGCGTACGGCAAGGAGCGCGTGCAGTTCGGCCAGCCGATCGGCAAGTTCGAGGCCCTGATCCGGTTGCGCGACGATGCACAGACGCTGACGCGCGCCGCGCACCTCGTGGCGATGCACGCGGCGTGGCAGATCGATCGCGGGCTGCCCGGCGCGTACGACTCGGCGAGCCGCGCGCGCGTGCTCGCCGGCGACTGCGTCGCACGCGCGACGATCGATGCCGTGCAGATCTTCGGCGGCTACGGCTTCGTCAACGATTATCCGGTCGAGAAGCTCATGCGTGACGCGCGCGCGTTCGAGGCGCTGCACGGCGACGAGCGACTCGGGCGCGTCCTCGCGCAGAAAGCGGGTAGCTGACATGGACCTGTTCCACGACAACGCGTTGCTCCAGGGCGTGCGCCAGATGATGGGCGCGTTCGCGAAGTCGCAGATCCGCGCGATCGCAGCCAAGCACGACCGCGAAGAATCGATGCCGTGGGATCTGATGAAGATGGCCGGCCAGTTCGGGCTGACCCAGACCTCGGTCCTCGACGGCCGCAAGAAGCTGACCGGCGTCGACGAGGATCCCGATCCGAAGAAGCCGAAGTCACAGGCGCGCATCGGCGTGGTCGCGAGCGAGGAGATGGCGTGGGGCTGCGCCGGCATCTCGCTCGCGCTCGGCGGCAGCGGCCTGGCGTGCACCCCGGTCGCGCAGATGGGCAGCGAGGACCAGAAGCAGGAGTTCCGCAAGCTCTTGACCGGCGCCGACGACAAGGGCCACGTCAAGGTCGCGGCGATGGCGCTGTCCGAGCCCGCGACCGGCTCGGACATCTCGGGCCTGAAGACGACGGCCGTGCGCGACGGCAACCACTGGGTGATCCGCGGCAGCAAGCAGTGGATCACGAACGGCCAGAGCGCGGCGGTCTACGTCGTGTGGGCGCAGACCGAGCCCGCCGCCGGCCGCGCCGGCGTGCGCGGCTTCATCGTCGCGCGCGGCACGCCCGGGCTCGTCCCCGGGAAAAAGGAGACCAAGCTCGGCATCCGCGCGTCGGAGACCGCGCAGGTCCACTTCGAGGACGTGCGCGTCCACGACGACATGATGCTGCGCGTGAAGGAATCGGCGGCGGCCGGCCTCGGCGATACCAAGAAGATGCTCGACTCGACCCGGCCGATGGTCGGCGCGCAGGCGACCGGCATCGCGCGCGCGGCGTTCGAGCTCTTGCTCGACCGCGTGCGCGGCGGCTCGCTGCACGGCACGCCGATGGCGAGCCACCAGCACATCATGTTCGAGCTCGCCGAGATGCAGATGGAGATCGCGTCGGCGCGGCTGCTCGCGCACCGCGCGGCCTGGATGGCCGACCATCACATGGACAACGTCGCCGAGGCGTCGATGGCCAAGGCGCACGGCGCGCGCACCGCCCAGCAGGTGACGACCCGCGCGATGGTGCTGCTCGGCGAAGAGGCGCTCGAGCCCGGCCACCCGGTCGAAAAGTGGTATCGCGACGCCAAGATCTACGACATCTTCGAGGGCACCGGCCAGATCCAGCGCCGCATCATCGCCAAGCAGCTCACCGGTCACAATCCAACCTGAAGACACGTTTCGGTGTCTTGATGACATGATCAGCATGCGTTGGATGTGCATGGTCGTGTTGCTGGCGGGAGCGCGCGTCGCGGCCGCGCGCCCGATGCTGCACTTCGATCTCGCGGGCTTGATCAAGGAGAGCGACGAGATCGTCTACGCCGATCGCGTCAAGGTCGAGAAGCCATCGACGTACTCGCGGCTCGTCCACTACCGCGTCACGCGGGTCGTGCGCGGCAAGCTCGCGGTCGGCGCCGAGGTCGTCGTCGAGGAGTTCCTGTATACGCGCGACGGCGTCGCGCTCGACCCGCAGGCCGTGCTGTTCCTGGCCACGCGCGACGGCAAGTACGACCTGGTGTCGTCGGGCCTGCGCGTCGTGCAGGGCGGCAAGGTCTACCGCTTCGAGCAGTACAACAACCCGGGCGGCTGGACGATGGTGCCGCAGGGCGACGATCCGACCGACATCTGGAACGGCACCGAGACTCCGATCGATCTGGCCGCGTTCGGGCGCGCGCTCGATGCGGCGCAGCATCGCGTCGACGCGCTCGCCGCGGCGCTCGCACAGACCGACCGCGATCGCCGGCGCGCGGCCGTGCTCGCGGTGTTCGCGCCGCCCGGCGGCGGTACGGGGGGCGGCTTTTATCGCGACGTGCTCGCGCAGGAAGCGGAGCAGGCGCTGGTGTCGGTCGGCGATCTCGACGGCGCGCTGCTCGTACGCGAGCGCGACCGCACGGCGTTTCGCACCGCGCTCGCGCCGATCGCCGACGTGGTCGCGGTCGCGCGCGACACGGCGCGGCCCGCCAACGTGCGCGTCGAGGCGCTGGCCGCGATCGACAGCGACATGGCCCACCTCGACAACGCCGACGCGGTCCACGCGTTGATCGCGCTCTACGGCGATCGCGATCCGGCCGTGCGCGCCGCCGCAGCCGCGGTATCGACGCCGCGCGGCGCGTCGTCGAGCGATCCCAAGCTGGATGCGAAGTTTCGCGCGATCGACCGCGAGATGCGCGCGGCGCTGGCGAAGCGGTGGGCGGTCGAGACGGATCCGAACGTGCAGTACGCGCTCGTCGTCGCACTCGAGCATCCGCCGGCACGCGCGTCGGCACCGGCGATCGTCGCGCACGTCGACGTGTACGGGCGCGCGCTGACGATCCGCGTGAGGTGCACGCATGCGCACGCACGGATGACGGGCGCACGCGTGACGCCCGCTGCGGTCGCGACTCCCACCATCGAGTACTCGTGCGACAAGGTCGAGTACACGCCGGGTGGCTCGGGTGCCACGCCCGCCGGCAGCTACGCGCTCGCGTTCGAAGCGACCGTCGACGGCAAGCCCGTGAAGATTCCGCTCGGCACGCTCACCGTCGGCGCGGACGGCGCGGTCGCGCTCGCGCGCTGAGCGCGGTCGCGATCGCGATCTCGAGCGCGGCCACGATGCGCGGCAGCGCCATGCTCGGCGTGCCGCGCCGGCGGCGGACCTGAGCCGGCAGGTACGGCACGTGGATTAACCCGCCGCGCACGCTCGGCCGGCGCGCGAGCGCGTGCATGAGGCCGTAGAACACGTGGTTGCACACGAACGTGCCGGCGCTGCCCGAGACGATCGCGGGCACGCGATGTTTCGCGAGCGCCGCCGCGATCGCCTTGACCGGCAGCGTCGACCAGTACGCGGCCGGGCCGCGCGCCGCGATCGCGCGATCGATCGGCCGCGCGCCCGCGTTGTCGGCGATGCGCGCGTCGTCGACGTTGATCGCGATCCGCTCGACCGCGATCGCGCGCGAGCCGCCGGCCTCGCCGACGCCGATCACGAGGTGCGGCCGCACCTCGCGCAGGTGCCCGCGCAGATGCGCGATCGCGGTGTCGAACCGCACCGGCAGCACGGCGGCCACGATCCGGTGGCCGCCGATCGTGCGGCCGTCGAGCGCGCGCACGGCCTGCTCCGACGGGTTCACGGTCTCGCCGGCGAACGGCTCGAACCCGGTCAGAAGCACCTTTCCGAGCGGCACGGCGACCATACATTAGCGTGCCACCCCCGGGCTGCGTTAACGTTTCGGGGCGTGGGCGTAGCACTCGGCATCGACCTCGGAACGACGAACTCGTGCGCCGCGGTCGCGACCCCGACCGGCGTCGAGTTCATCCTCGGCTCGCGGGCCGAGCGCGTGCACCCGTCGCTCGTGGCGTTCCCGCAGGCCGGCGGCGTCGTGGTCGGCGCGGATGCCAAGCGGTTCCGGCTGACCGAGCCGCAACACGTCATTCACTCGGCGAAGCGGTTCATCGGCCAGAACATCCGCGCGCCGATGGTGCAGCTCGCGCTCACCGGCATCCGTTACAAGGTGATCGAGGGCCCGAACCAGCAGCCGGTCGCGGTGCTGCGCGATCGCCGCATGACGATGCCCGAGATCTCGTCGCACGTGCTCCTGCACCTCAAGCGCTGCGCCGAGCGCCAGCTCGCGCAGCCGATCAGCGACGCCGTCATCACCGTGCCGGCGAACTTCACCGACGCGCAGCGCCAGGCGACGAAGGAAGCCGGCCGGCTCGCCGGCTTGCAGGTCATGCGGCTCATCAACGAGCCGACCGCGGCCGCGCTGTCCTACGGCTTCGGCCGCGACCGTGACCAGCTGATCGCCGTGTTCGACTTCGGCGGCGGCACGTTCGACGTCAGCATCCTGCGCCTGCAGGGCGAGATCGTCGAGGTGCTCGCGTCCGACGGCGACTTCTTCCTCGGCGGCGACGACCTCGATCGCGCGCTCGCCGAGACGCTCGCCGCCGAGTGCAACACCGTCCTCAACTTCGATCCGCGCCCGCACCCGGTGCTGATGATGAAGCTGATGATGGGCGCCGAGGCGATCAAGTGCCACCTGTCCGAGAACGACGGCGCCGAGGGCGAGATCGACGGCATCGATCTGCCGACCGGCGAGGTCGGCTCGCTGCCGTTCTCGCTGTCGCGCGCGCAGTTCGAAGGGCTGATCGAGGGCTACATCAACCGCACGATCGAGGTCACGCGCAACGTGCTCGTGCAGGCGCACCTGACGCCGCAGCACATCTCGGACGTGCTGTGCGTCGGGGGCTCGACGCGGATCCCGATCGTCCGCCAGCGGCTCGCCGAGCTGTTCGACCGCGAGCCGAACTATCGCATCAACCCCGACGAGGTCGTCGCGCAGGGCGCCGCGATCCAGGCCGGCTCGCTGTCGGGCTCGATCATCGCCGGCACCGGCATGGGCGCGCGCGATGCCGTCCCGACCGAGGCGCACTCGCCGCTGTTGTTCGGCGGCGCGCCGGTGCCGCAGGGCGAGCTCAAGCGCCCGGTCCTGCTCGACGTCAACCCGGCGACGCTGTCGATCCAGACCGCGGGCGGCTATGCCGAGCGCCTGCTCGACAAGAACTCGCCGATCCCGATCGAGCGCACGCGCGTGTTCACGACCGCGCGCGACAACCAGACTCGCGTCGAGATCGCGTGCTGCCGCGGCGAGTCGCGGCGCTACGAGGAGAACGAGCCGCTCGGCACGCTCGTGCTCGACGAGATTCCGGCCAAGCCGCGCGGCGACGCGAAGATCGAGGTGTCGTTCCGCGTCGACGCCGACGGCATCCTGCACGTGCGCGCGGCCGATGCCGAGTCGGGCGCGGCCCAGGAGGCGCACCTGCAGGTGTTCGGGGCACCGGTCGAGTCGGCGTGAGCGCGAGCGGCGGGAATTCGGCGTCGGTCATGATGTGGGCGCAACGCATCGCCGCGAAGCGCGGCGCGCCCGCTCACGAGCTGCTCGAGATCCGCGCGACCGCGACCATGGACGAGGCGCAGAAGGCGTTCCACAAGATCGCGCGCGTCGCGCACCCGGATCTGCACCGCGCCGGGCTGTCGGAGGACGAGCTCGAGCTGCTCACCGCGGCGTACGCGCTCGTCGCGGGCGCCTATCAGACGTTTCGATCGCAGCCTGCCCCGGCCGTGCCGGCCGCCCGCGCGCCCGCTCCGGTTCCGGTGACCCGCTCGGGCCCGGCACCGGCGACGAACGCGTCGCAGTCGATGTCCTCGAAGGCGCTGCTCTACTACCGCAAGGCCGAGCTCGCGCTCAAGCGCGGCGACCTCAAGAGCGCCGTCTTGCAGATCAAGCTCGCGATCGCGGCGGATCCGCAGTCGGCGTTCCTACGAGCGGCGCTCACCGAAATCGAATCCGAGCTGGCGCGCTGAAGAACTTGCGACTAAGGTTGGCGCGATCATGGCGCCGCGGCAGACGACGGGTACAGCGATCACCGGACACGGAGTGTGGCACCCCGAGCATGTCCTCACGAACGCCGAGCTGTGCGTGGGGTTCAACGAGTTCGTACGGCGAGACAACGCGAAGCATGCCGACGAGATCGCGGCCGGCAAGCGCCAGCCGCTCAAGGAGAGCTCGCCCGAGTTCATCGAGAAGGCGTCGGGCATCCAGCGCCGGTACGTCGAGGACAAGACCGGCCTCATGGATCCCGAGCGGATGTGTCCGAACATTCCGGATCGGCCCGAGGACCAGCTCAGCATCCAGGCCGAGTACTCGGTGCGCTCGGCCAAGCTCGCGCTCGAGCGCGCCGGCCGCAGCGGCGAGGACGTCGATCTCGTCGTGCTCGGCGCGTCGAACCTGCAGCGGCTGTATCCCGCGATCGCGATCGAGGTGCAGGACGCGATCGGCGCGCGCGGCTGGGCGCTCGACATGTCGCTCGGCTGCTCGGCGGCGACCGGCGCGACGATCGTCGCGTCGCAGGCGATCCAGTCCGGCACCGCGACGTGCGCGCTCGTCGTCGTGCCCGAGCTGACGACCGGCCACATGAACTGGCGCGATCGCGACAGCCACTTCATCTTCGGCGACGCATCGGTGTCGCTCGTGGTCGAGAACAGCGATCGCGTGAAGGCGCAGGGCGCGTGGGAGATCCTGTCGACGCGCATGCTGTCGAAGTGGTCGGCCACCGCGATCCGCAATAACTACGGCTATCTCGATCGCTGCGATCCGCGCACGAAGGACACCGACACCAAGCTGTTCCACCAGCAGGGCCGGCGCGTGTTCAAGGAAGTCGTGCCGCTCGCTTCGAAGTTCATCTCCGATCACCTCGCCGCGCACGAGCTCGCGCCGGCGTCGATCACGCGCTACTGGCTGCACCAGGCGAACCAGAAGCTCAACGAGGTCGTGGCAGAGTGGGTCCTCGGGCGAGTCGCGACCCGGACCGAGGCGCCGATCATCCTCGACGAGTACGGCAACACCGCGTCCGCGGGCTCGCTGATCGCGTTCTCCAAGCATAGCGAGGACCTGGCCGCGGGCTCGTATGGGCTGATGTGCTCGTTCGGCGCAGGTTACTCGCTCGGCTCGCTGCTGCTGCAACGGCGCTGAACCTGTACGATGGTGACGTGCGTGGCGCACTGCTCGGCTTCGCGCTGATCGCCGGCTGCGGGTTCCGCTCCGGCGAGCAAGGATTCCAGCCGCAGTCCGATGCCGCGGCGGGCAGCGCCCAAGGTGATGCCGGCGCGTTCCACGACGGCCCGCTCGACGCCGCGTTCTCGGTCGCCGATTGCCCGGCCTCGTACACGGTGACGATCGCGCATTCCAGCTCGCGTTACCGCTTGATCGGCACGCTCGAGGTGTTCTCCGACTCGAACGACGCGTGCAACGCGGACCTGCCCGGCGCCACGCATCTGGCCGCGCTCGACACCGTCGGTGAAGAAGAGGACTTGCAGGCGCTGATCCTCGACTCGATCGCGCGCTATTACGTCGGCGCGATCCAGGCGCCGGGCGAGACCGCGTTCGACGTGGGCTGGTCGCTCGTCACCGGCGCCTCGCTGCCGCCCGGGTTGTGGGATGCGGGCGAGCCGAACGACGGCGGTCTGGTCACGACCGATCAGGGCTACCAGCAGTTCGGCGAGCTCGCGCCGGAGAACGGCACGCCTGGCCTGCACGACGACGACCCCGACCAGTACGACGGCGCGATCTGCGAGTGCGACGGCCTGCCGGTGCCGAGCGCGATCACCTCCGAGATCGCGGCGCAGATCCCGACGAACTAGCTGTATGGTTCGCGGATGGTCCGAAGAATTGTGGCGCTGTGGTTGCTCGTGACCGGTAGTGCCGTCGCGGGTCCGTTCAAGGAGACGCTCGCGAGACGCGAGCGCGATGACATCATCGCGGCGATCCAGGCCGCGCTACCGCCGGTCGACCAAGCCGCGGCGAAGAAGTGCACGGATCTGATGAACGAGTACAACAAGGATCCCGACGGCAAGCGCGACCAGCTTCCCGTGATCGCCCGGTGCTATCGCGCGGCCGGCAGCCTCGGAGCCTCGATCATCGCGTGGCAACAGGTGGAGCGGGGCAACGCCAAGCCGGCCGACCAGGCGACCGCGATGCGCGAGCTCGCCGCCACCTACGAGGCGGCCGGCTATTTCGACAAAGCGGCGAGCTACCTCGAGAAGCTGGCAAGCGCCGGCGCCAGCACGTCGTTCCGGCTCGAGCACGTCGTGGTGAAGGATGCCGACGATCTTCGCCTGCGCGCGCTGTGCATCTGGCGTCAGCTCGGCGACGAGGATGGCGCGCGGCGAGACACCTCGTACTTCAACCACCTCGGACGCAAGACGTTCGACGCCGAAGCTGCGTGCGCGACGCTGCGACCGATCGCGATGCCGGCGAAACGCTAGCTGCGGCGCGCGAGCACGCGGCGCGGCGGCGGCGGCGCGAACCAGCGCGCGATCGACAGCACGCGCGCTGGATAGTCGTTGCACTTGCCGGTCGTGACGCCGTGGTTGCCGCAGCCGTGACCGGCGAGCGCGAGCACGATGCTGCCGCGCACGCGCGGATCGCGCAGCCAGGTCTCGAGCTCGGCGACGCCGGCGCTGTACGCGACGGACAGCTCGCGCATCGCGAGGCAGTCGCGCCACGACGCGGCGAACGTCTGCAACGGGCCGCAGTACAGCGACGCGTGCGCCGCGAGGTTCGCCGGCGCTTCGCTCGACGGGTAACGACCGGTCTTGCGCTTCGCACCCTCGACGCGCGACGTCGCCGTTTCGTCGTATCGGCTCTCGACGAACGCGATCGCGAGCAACAGCTCGGCGCTCACGCGCGGCGTGGCGGCAGCTTGCGCGGCCGCGACGTGGGCCGTCGCCTGGGCCAGCGGGATGTACGGCACCACGGCGTGCAGCCGCACCGCCAACGCCATCACCTTCCACAAGGCAAGCACGATCGAAAGCATGCGGGCGCATCAAGCAAGGTCTCGGCCCGCTCCCGCTTCCGGCAAGCTGCGGGACGTAGGTGGAAACCGGCTTCGGGAGCGAGCGCGTGCGAACCGACGTGTGCCGGGCGCACGCTGAGGCCGCGTCCGAATTTCGGACAAAATCGGATTGGATTCGCGGCGTTCGGAGTGGCTGTGATTGTCAGACCGATCGCGTAGCGTGGGCCGCATGATGTGGACAGAAGCGACCACCGCTCGCGACGGCGCGGATGACGTGCTCGGCCGCGCGCTCGCGCGATTCGGGCACGAATCGCTCCGGCCCGGTCAGGCCGAGGTGATCGCCGACGTGCTTGCGGGTCGTCCCGTGATCGCCGTGATGCCGACCGGCGCCGGCAAGTCGCTGTGCTATCAGCTGCCGGCGATCATCCTCGAGCAGCGCGGCGGCGTCACGCTCGTCGTATCGCCGCTGATCGCGCTGATGAAGGATCAGGTCGACGTGTTGCGCGCTCGTGGCGTCGCCGCCGTGGCACTCACGTCGGCGGCCGGCGCCGACGAGCAGCGCGACATCATCGACGGCATTCGCGCCGGCGCGTTCACGCTCGTGTACGTCGCGCCCGAGCGGTTTCGCAACGCGCGGTTCTGCGACGCGCTGCGCGAGAGCGCGGCGCGCATCGCGCTCGTCGCGATCGACGAGGCGCACTGCATCTCGGAATGGGGGCACGACTTCCGCCCCGACTACCGCCGGCTCGGCCAGGTCATCGCAGAGATGAAGCCACCGCGCGTCGCGGCATTCACCGCGACCGCGACGCCGGAGGTGCGCGCCGATATCGCGCACCAGCTCGGGATGGTCGACGCCCGCCTGCACGTCCGTGGGTTCGATCGCCCGAACCTCAAGTACGAGGTGCACAAGGCCGGCGGCGCGGCCGACAAGACCGAGCGGCTCGCCGAGCTCGTGCGGCTGCGCGACGGCGGCGTCGCGCTGGTCTACGCGGCCACGCGCAAGAACGCCGAGGCGTACGCGCAGGCGCTCAAGCGCGCCGGCATGCGCGCGCGCGTCTATCACGCCGGGCTCGAAGGCGAGGTCCGCGAGAAGGCGCAGGACGTGTTCATGGCCGGACAGCTCGACGTCATCGTCGCGACCAACGCGTTCGGCATGGGTGTCGACAAGCGTGACATCCGGCTCGTCGTCCACGCCGACATCCCGCGCAGCCCCGAGGCGTACTACCAGGAGGCCGGCCGCGGCGGTCGCGACGGCAAGCCGACGCGCTGCGTGCTCCTGTTCAATCACGGCGATATCCGGCTCCAGGAATTTCTGATCGAGGCCTCGTTCCCGACGCCCGAGCTGCTGCGCGGGATGTGGAAGCTCTTGCACGACCAGCCGTCACTCGGCGCGGGCAGCGACGACGCGATCGAGGAGCGGCTGCGCGCCGCGCTGCCCGGCAAGGTGAGCGGAGCCGGGGTGGCGGCGGCGCTGCGCATGCTCGAGCGGCACGGCATGCTCGCGCGCACGGCCGACAAGCTCACGGCGGTTCGTCCGGCGCCCGGACAGTTCGCGCCGCTCGACGTGGCGTCGCTGCAGCGCCGGGCCGAGCTCGAGCGGGGCAAGCTGCGCACGATGATCGACTACGCGTACTACCCGCGGTGCCGTCGCCAGTACGTGCTCGAGTACTTCGGCGACGAGGAATGGGCGAGCCGCGACCGCCGCTGCGGCGCGTGCGACAACTGCGACGCGGCCGCACACGGGCGTACGACCGGGCTCGCGCCGGCCGAGCTCGATGCGATCCGCGGCCTGCTCCTGCTCGTCGGCACGCTGCACGGCCGGTTCGGGCGCACGCGCATCGCCGCGATCGCCAACGCCACCGACGACGACGCGCGCTACCAGGACCTGCCCGAGCGCGGCTGCCTGCGGGGATGGTCGCAGAAGCACGTGCTGGATCTGCTGCGCGCGGTCGAAGGCGTCGGCCTGGTCGAGGCGTCGCGCGGCGAATACCCGACGATCGCGACGACCAAGCGTGGAGATCTCGTGGCGATCGGCCGGCTCGACGCGAGCGAGCTCGGCATCCAGATGCCGACGGTCACGCGGTCGCGCGTGGTGAAGCGCCGCCCGCGACCGGATCGATGAGACGGGGCAGCAGTCGCAAGCGATAGCGTACGGCGCTTCACGATCGCCCGCTCGCGCGAATCGGAAACTGTAAGCACGCGTGCCCGGCGCGATCGTGTGGACCTTGGTGGCCCTTGCGTACGACACGACGGTGCGTGGCAGGGTGGCGACCATGAAGTCGTGCATCATCGCGCTCGTGCTCGCCGGCTGCTCGAGCACGTTCTCGCCCAAGCCGTGCGCCCTCGACAGCGATTGCGGCAGCGGCCTCGTCTGCGAGATGGTCGATCTCGATCAAGTCTGCGTCCGCGCGAGCGACGCGCCGATCATCGTCGGCGAGAGCGCGCCGATCAGCGGCACGAACCAGGCGCTCGGCACGCAGATGAAGCTCGGCATCGAGCTCGCGTTCGACGAGCAGAACGCGGCCGGCGGCATCCGCGGCCGCCAGCTCGAGCTCGACTTTCGCGACGACGCGTACGACCCGCCCGCGGCGGAAGCCGCGGCGCGCGCGTTCACCGACGTCGACGTGCTGACGACGCCGCCGAAGTGCCCGTCGACCGCGCTGCCCGAGCCGACCGACGGCGGCGTGTCGACGCCGGTGTCGACGACCGCGCTCGATCGCGGCGCGACCGCGGTCTTGACCGAGCTCGGCACCGTCGGCACGCCGACGATGGTGCGCGCCGCGCCGGTCGTGATCGAGACCCACACGCTGTACTTCGGCGCGTTCACCGGCGCGACGAAGATCCTGCGCGACACGACCGCCGGCGATTGCGCGAAGTACGTCTTCAACTACCGCGCGAGCTACGCGCAGGAAGCGCAGGCGACCGTCGATCTGTTTCAGAACCGCGGGCTCACCGGCTGGCAGAACCTGATCTCGTTCGACCAGAACGACACGTACGGCGACGCCGGCTACAACGGGCTCGTCGCCGCGTACGCCGCGACCTATCCGGATAGCCCGATCCCTTCGAACCAGTCGATCGCGCGCTTCCGCTACACGCGCAACGACGACACCAGCGTGCCGGCGCAGGCGAGCGCCGCCGAGCAGTATCTCGCGAGCTTGCTCGCGAGCACGAGCGGCACGCAGTTCGTCGGCGTCATGATGACCGACACGTACGGCGCCGGCGTCGAGTTCATCCAGGCGATCCGGCAGTGGCAGTTCGCGAACGACAGCCAGCAGCAGTCGCTGCAGAAGGCGACCCGCCTCGTCCTGTACTTCAGCAACGTGTCGTTCGTCGGCCCGAACGCGCTGTCGGACGGGCTGGTCGCGCTCGGCTCGGTCGCGACCCCGACCGGCCAGCTGCCGTACACGCAGGACGTCTACGTCTCGCAGGTGGTGCCGAACTACCAGAGCGACACGAGCGACGTCGTCACCGACTACAACAAGCTGATCGCCGCGAACGCCGCGACGCCCGGCTTCACGTCGCTCGAGGGCTACATCGCGGCGCGCGTCTACATCGCCGGCTTGCTCGCGCACGACGGGCCGTTCACGCCCGACGCGCTGATCCCGACGTTCGAGAACCTGCCGGATCTGTCGCTCGGCATCGGCGCGACCGCAGGGTTCTCGCCGACCAACCACCAGTACTCGAGCTCGGTGTGGGGCACGGCGATCGAGCCGAACGGCTCGTTCTCGAGCCTCTACTACTGGACGCCCGCGGGGATCTCGTTCTTCGAATGAGCGACGCGCCGGCAGTCACGATCGGCCGCTACATGCTGCACCGCCAGATCGCGCGCGGCGGCATGGCGTCGATCCACATCGCGCGCCTGATGGGCGACGAGGGGTTCTCGCGCATCGTCGCGGCCAAGCGCCTGCACCCCGAGTTCGCCGAGGATGCCGAGTTCGTGCAGATGTTCCTCGACGAGGCGCGCGTCGCGTCGAAGGTGCACCACCGCAACGTCGTGCCCGTGCTCGACGTCGTGACGACCGGCGACGAGGTCGTGCTCGTGCAGGAATACGTCCACGGCGTGCCGCTGCACTGGCTCCTGCGCACCGCGCACGAGGCGAAGACGCACGTGCCGATCCACGTCGCGGTGTCGGTCGCGTGTCAGGTGCTCGCCGGCCTGCACGCCGCGCACGAGACCGCCGACGAGATGGGCACGCCGCTCGAGATCGTGCACCGCGACGTGTCGCCGCAGAACGTGATGATCGCGACCGACGGCACGGCGCGCCTGCTCGACTTCGGCGTCGCGAAGGCCACGCTCGCCGCGCACACGACGCGCGACGGCACGTTCAAGGGCAAGCTCGCGTACTCGGCGCCGGAGCAGATCATGGGCAAGGCCGTGCGCGAGAGCGACGTCTACTCGCTGTCGGTCGTGCTGTGGGAGCTGATCGTCGGCCATCGCATGCACGGCAGCGCGCAGGCCGAGGCCGAGCTGATCGGCGAGATCATGAGCGGCTCGTTGCCGACGATCACCGACGCGCTCTCGGTCGAGCGCGAGTGGCTCGGCAACAACCGGTGGAAGCAGCTCGAGCTGATCGAGCCGGTCGTCGGCAAGGGGCTCGCGGTCGAGGCGCGCGATCGGTTTCAGACCGCGGCCGACATGGAGGCGGCGCTCGTGGCGGCCGTGCCGCCCGCGACGCCGACCGCGGTCGCGGCGTGGCTCAAGGCGCTCGGCAGGAGCTTCCTCGAAGGCCGCGACCGCATCATCGCGGAAGAGGAGGCGAGCTGGCGGCGCAGCGCGATGTCGTCGGCGCCGCGCAGGCTGACGGCCGCGGTCGTGAGCCCGGCGGAGCCCGCGGAGGTCGCGACTCCGCGACTGCTGTGGCGCCGGATGCCGCGCGCGCTCGCGTCGGCGATCGGCGCGGGCGTGGTCGCGCTCGCGGTCGTGATCGGCGTGCTCGTGCACGGCGGCCGCAGCTCGCCGGCGCCGGCACCGGCCGCGGCGGCGGCACCGGCCGCGGCGGCGGCACCGGCCGCGGCGGCGGCGGCGGCACCGGCCGCGGCGGCGGCACCGGCCGCGGCGGCGGCAGCGGCACCGGCGGCGGCACCGGCAGCGGCACCGGCACCGGCCGCGGCACCGGCACCGGCAGCGGCGGCGGCACCGGCGCATCTCGCGCCGCGTCCCGTCGCGGTCGTCCGCCGCGTACCGGTCCACGTCGCGCCTCCGCCGCCAGCACCGGTCGCCGCCCTCGCACCCGCACCGCCGCCGGTGCCCGCGCCCGCCGCGGCGCCCGTCGATGACTGCAACCCGCCGTACTACTTCGTCGGTTCGAAGAAGGTCTTCAAGCCCGCCTGCATCTAGCCAAGGAGCACCATGTCACGCCACGTCGTCGCCGTCACGATCGCGCTGTGCGCGGCGAGCTCGCTCGCCCGCGCCGATCTGTCGAAGGAGCAGTGCCTGGACGCGCATAGCCGCGGCCAGGACGCGAAGGAGCAGAACAAGCTGTCGCTCGCGCGCAAGCTGTTCCTGACGTGCGCGCAGCCGGCGTGCCCGGCGGTCGTGCAGAGCGACTGCGCGCGGTTTGCCGACGAGCTCACCCGCCTGCAGCCGAGCCTCACGTTCACCGCGCGCGACGGCAGCGGCTCCGACCTGCCCGACACGACCGTGTACGTCGACGACGACCTCGTCGCGACGCGGCTCGATGGCGCGCCGCACGACATCGATCCGGGCAAGCACGTCGTTCGGTTCACGAACGCGGGCAAGGACAAGACGGTGACGGTCGTCGTCGGCGACGGCGAGAAGGGGCGCATCGTGGCGGTCACGTTCGGCTCGGCGCAGCCGGCGGCCGCGGTCGGCGCGAAGACCGATCCGGCGCCCGCGAAGCCCGCGGTGAAGACCACGCACGCGACCGGCGCGCGCGTCCTGGTGTGGACCGGCGCCGGCTTGCTCGCGGCCGGCGCCGCGTTCGGCGCGGCCGGCTACCTCGCGCTGCCGTCGAACTGCTCGCTGTCGACGCATCAGTGCGCGGCGCCGCCGGGCGATCCGGCGTTCGGCAAGGCGACGAGCGCCGTGCACCTGACCGACATCGGCTGGGGCGCGGGCCTCGCCGGGCTCGCGGCGCTCGGCGGCGGGCTCGTCTGGTATCTGTCGAGCGCGCACACGCCGAAGGAGCACCTCGCGGTCGCGCCGTGGCTGTCGCCGAACGGCGCGGGCCTCGCGCTCGGCGGGCCCCTGTGAGCGAAGCGAACCGTCCGTACAGCCGAGCGCATCGCGAGGCGATGATCGGACGCGGTCCGAACGGAGCGCGCCCGTGAGCTGGGCCGATTCCACCGAGGTCACGCCGCTCGAGCTGCGCAGCGATCCGCCGCTCGAGGTGCGCTCGTATCTGCCGCGCACCGAGCCGCTGCCGATCGTGCGCCCGCCGCGGCCGCAGCTCGCGACGCTGCTCGTCGGCTGTCTCGATCAGCCCGGCGTGGTCGCGTCGCTCGCGCAGGTGCTCGAGAGCTTCGGCGTCAAGATCGTGCACTCCGACCAGCACACCGATCCGAACGCGAAGCTGTTCTTCCAGCGCATCCGGTTCGATCTGTCGACCGTGAGCGACCGCGTCGCGCTCGAAGCCGGCGTGCGCGACGTGTGCGAGCGGTTCGCGATGGACTACCGGCTGTACGGTGATCGCAGCCGGCGCGTCGCGATCCTGGTGTCGAAGCAGGACCATTGCCTGTACGACCTGCTCGTGCGCTGGCGCGCCGGCGAGCTGCCGTGCGAGATCGCGATGATCATCTCGAACCATCCCGATGCGGCGCCGGTCGCCGAGCACTTCGGCGTTCGCTTCCATCACCTGCCGGTCACGAAGGAGACGCGGGCCGAGCAGGAGGCCGAGGTCCTGTACCTCCTGTACGAGGCCGGGATCGAGCTGGTCGTGCTCGCGCGCTACATGCAGATCCTGTCGCCCGAGCTCGTCGAGCGGTTCCCGACGCGGATCATCAACATCCACCACTCGTTCTTGCCCGCGTTCGTCGGCGCGAATCCGTACCGCCAGGCCTACACGAAAGGCGTCAAGCTGATCGGCGCGACCAGCCACTACGTCACCGCCGATCTCGATCAAGGCCCGATCATCGAGCAGGAGACGATCCGGTGCTCGCATCGCGACAGCGTCGAGGATCTCGTGCGCAAGGGTCGCGACCTCGAGAAGCGCGTGCTCGCGGCGGCGCTGCGCTGCCACCTCGAGGATCGGATCCTGGTGTACGCGGGCAAGACCGTCGTGTTCGACTGACGGCGGGCAGCCGTGGTACGAGCGGGCGATGGACGACTCGTCGCGACCGCCGGGCGGATACGTGCGCGGCGCGATCGCGTTCGTCGTCGCATTCTGCGTGTACGTCGGGATGCGCGATCACGTGACGCCGCGCTGGGAAGCCTGGCTCGAGCCGTCGTTCGGGCCGAGCACCGGCTCCGGGCTGTTCCTGCGCCACCTGCTCACGTTCTCGCTGCTCACCGCCGCGGTCGCGCTCGCGACGTGGTGGCTGTTCGCGCGCCTCGGCTGGCTCGCGTCGCCGCGCGCGTGGCTCGGATTCGGGCCGGAGCCGCGGCGCGCACTCGCGATCGGCGCGATCGCCGGCGTGGCGCTGAGCGCGCTCGTGGTCGTCGTCGGCGTGGCGCTCGGCGAGCGCGTGCACTTTCATCCCGACGGCTGGAGCATGGCCGGCAACGTGTTCTCGAACTACTACGAGGAGGTCACGTACCGCGGCCTGCTCATGCAAACCGCGTGGTGCGCGACCGGCAGCCGCATCGGCGGCGTCGTGCTGTCGAGCGCGGTGTTCGGCTGGTCGCACATGCACGGCTCGCACGCGCTGTTCAAGGCGATCGCCGTCGCGATCGCCGGTGGCGTGTTCGGCGCGCTCGCGATCCGCACGCGCTCGCTCGGCGGCGCGTGGACCGCGCATCAGGTCTCCGACATGATCCTCGACTCGCTGTAGCCGAGGTCATCGCGCCGAGCCAACCAGCGCTCAGTGCATTTCCGCTGCGGTAGGCTCTGCGCCCGCAGCGCGTGCGGTCGGCAGCGTGAAATAGAACGTCGTGCCGGCTCCCACGGTGCTCTCGACCCAGATCCGGCCGCCATGAGCCTCGACGATCCCCTTCGCGATCTGGAGGCCGAGCCCGGCACCCGCGCGCCTCGCTTTGCGCGCCTGCCAGAACCGGTCGAACAGGTGCGGCATCTCTTCCGCGGAGATCCCGGCGCCGGTGTCCTTCACCCAGAACATGACTTCACCGTCCAGAGCCATCGCTCCGGCCGTGATGCGGCCGTCGGGTTTCGTGAACCTGGCCGCGTTACCGATCAGATTCTCGAAGACCTGCAGGACTCTGTCGTGATCGGCCCAGACATCGGGGACATCCATCTCGAGATCGAGTTGAAGATCGATCGATGCCGAAGCCGCCAGCGACTTCTGCGCCTCCACGGACTCCGCGACGATCTGTTCCGTCGACACGCGTTTCGGCTCCACGGAGAGATGACCTTGCTCCATGCGCGAGACGTCCAGGATGTCCTGGATGAGACGACTCATTCGCGTCGCAGCGCGCTGGATCACGTCGGCCGGGTTTCGAGTCCCCTCGCGGTCCGCGCTGCCGTGCTGCAGCAGCCTAGCCGCCATCGTGATGGCGCTGAGCGGGTTGCGAAGGTCGTGAGCGACGACACCGAGCACCTGGTCGCGCACTTGGGCCGCCTCGACCGAGACTTTGTACAGGCGAGCGTTCTCGATCGCCGCCGACGCTCGCTCGGCGATCGCCTCGGCCAGCCGAAGATCGCTGCGCTGATAACTGCGCGATCCCGACGAAACAAATGCGAGCACGCCGAGGAACTGTTCGTGCCGGAGCAGCGGCAGTGCCATGATCGATGTCGGGCCCATCGCGCGCAGCACTCGCAGGTGCTGTGCGTCCTGGGCAACCGACTCGAGCTGGTCGGAAGTGATGCGCGAGAGCAGGAGGGGCTGTTTCGTCTCGACCACGCTTCGAAGCAGGTACGGGCGCTCGCGATCGATCGACACTCGTTCCAGAAGGGCGCAGACCTGCGACTTCGATCGATCGGCGCTGGCAACCTTGAGACGCCTGATCTGCTCGTCGCGCTCGACGATCTCGACGATGCACCAGTCGGCGTAATCGCGAACGACCAGGTCCGCGAGCGTTGCCAACGTTTGCTCGTAGTCGAGCGACGACGCCAGTACCGCCCCTGCTTCGACCAAGAGCTGCTGCTCTCGTTCGATGCGCTTGCGGTCGGTCACGTCACGCAACGCGACGGTGAGGAGCGTCTTGTCGCCAACCTGCAGCTTCGAGATCGCGGCTTCGGCCGGGAATTCCTCGCCGTTCTTGCGAAGGCCCGCGATCGTCGCGAGGCGCTCTCCCATCGTGCGAGCGGTCATGTCGCCGGACGCGAATCTCTCGACATGCTCGCGATGGACCTTGCGAAACCGCTCGGGCAGCAATCGTTCGAACGGAGCTCCGATGGCCTCGGCCTGCGAGTACCCGAAGATCTGCTCCGCCCCGTGGTTGAAGATCGTGATCCGTTGCTCGTGGTCGATCGAGATGATCGCGTCGGCCGCGATCGAGATGATTCCCGAGAACTTCGCCTCTGACTCCTTGAGCTTCTGCTCGGCGACCTTGATCTGCTCGATGTCGGTGCACGTGCCGAACCATTTCAGGATCGTTCCATCCGGGGCGAGCAGCGGCACGCCGCGGATCAGCCACCAGCGGTACACGCCGTCGGCACGCCGCAAGCGGCACTCGAGCGAGTAGGTGTCGCGGTGCTTCGTGGCCCGCTGCCACGCATCCCACGCGCGCTGCCGATCGTCGGGATGGAACGGAATGATCCAACCTTCGCCGTAGCTCTTCTCGAAGCTGAGCCCGGTGTAATCCACCCACTGCTGGTTGAAGTAGATGTTCAGCCCGGCGGCGTCCGTGGCCCACACGATCTGCGGCATGGACTCGGCCAGCGATCGGAAATCGCGCGCGCTTGCTTGCAGCGCTTCTTCGGCGCGCTTGGTTTCGGTGATGTCCTGCACCGTCCCCAACATGCGCACGGGTTTGCCGTCGCGATCGCGATACGCGCGGCCCTTGGCCGAGATCCAACGCACGGACTCGTCGCGACGACGGATCCGGCATTCGAGGTCGAGCCTGCCGGTCTCCACCGCGCTTGCGATGGTGCGCTTCGCGCGCTCGCGATCTTCGGGCACGATATGGTTCAAGAAGCTCGTCAGCCCCCAGGGCCCGGCAACCGTCGAATACCCGAAGATCTCGGCATGCCGCGGCGAACGCACCGCGGTGTCCGTCGAGAGGTCCAGATCCCAGGTGCCCAGGCGGGACGCATCGAGCGCCAGCGCGAGTCGTTGTTCGCTATCGATCAGGGCCGCTTCTGCGCGCTTTCGCTCCGTGATGTCCTCGACCTGCGCGATGTAGTAGCGCGGCGTGCCGTCTCGATCGCGCAGCAGCGAAGCGCTGAGCATGATCACGACGTTCGTGCCGTCCTTGCGGACGTAGCGCTTTTCGAGCTGGTATCGCGGGATCTCGCCGCGAGCAAGTCGGGCCGCGAGCGCGACATCGACCTCGACATCGTCGGGATGCGTGATGTCGCGGAACGTGAGCTTCGCCAGCTCTTCCGAGTTGTACCCGACGATGTCGCACAACACGCGATTCACGCGCATGAACCTGCCGTCGAGCGAGACCAGCGCCATGCCGATCGGCGCCTCGTCGATCGTCAGTCGAAACCTCTCCTCGGAGTCCTGCAGGTCCTTTGTGATCCGCCGCGATTCCGAGATGTCTCGCGTGATCGTGCCCATGCCCAGGATCCGATCGCCGGTCGCGTTCCGGATCATGAAGTGCTCGTCGGACACCGGGATCGATTCTTGAGTCTGCCAGTTGCGAAAGCAGGTCTCGCCTCGCCAGCGCCCGGTCTCGACCATCGATTTGACGATCACGTCTGCTGCAAACGCGCGTTCTTCAGGCGGATAGTAGTCGGGGATCCGAGTCTGCTCGACCGGCTGGTCCGCAGAAAGCCCGACCATCCGACGGCCCGCCGGATTGAGGTAGACGGGCTTTCCAGACGGATCCGCGATCCCGACGAAGTCGGAGGAGCTCTCGATCAGCGCGCGGTAGATCTGCAGCTCGTCGGCGACCTGGTTCGGCGCTTCCCTCGCTCGAGTTCGAGTGCCCCGTCGTCGGTCGTTCCACACGACGAACGCGATGGTCGTGACCGCGAACACCAGGATCGCGGGGATATTCCTGCGCGGCATGAAGTACCAGCTCGCGAGCGCGGTCGAGATCGCGGCGGCGCCGATGCCGCTCGCGCGACCGCCAAGCCAGGAGCTGACGAACACCGCCGGGTAGAACAAGAGCCACGCGAACGGCGCGAGGATCGACCAGAAGATCGCCTGCACGGCAAACGCGACGCACGGCGGCACCGTCGCCACGACGATTCCCGTCGTCACGCGACGGCGTCGCGGTGTGGCCGCGGGATCTTCGGAGGCCGATCCTCGAACTGTCACCTAGTCCAGGGAGAGCAACCCTCGTTCCAACCCGCTGTCAGTTGCACGGCGCGATCGCGACCGGGCCGGCGATGAGCTTCGGCGTGTCGGTCGAGACGTCGATCCACGTGATGTCGAACGTGCCGGCGACGAACGCGAACGTGTGATCGTCGATGCGCGCGACGTGGACGAAGTCCTCGCCGGCGCCGAGGTCGAGCGTGCCGAGCTGCTTGCCGGTGGCGTAGTCGAGCATCGTGATGGTCAGCTCCTGCTGGCTCGAGACCACCGCGACGCGACGGTCGTCGACGCGCAGGAGCGGGCCGGTGTCGAACAGCTTGCCGTGATGCACGCCCCTGGCATCGGTCACGATCGACTTCTCGCACGGGCCCGCGCAGGTCGTCCACGACGACACCAGCCACGTGCCGATCACGTCGACGTAGTAGCCGAGCTCGGTGTGCGGAGGCGCGTAGCTGCGCGGCACGACGAGCGCGAGTGGCCGATCGGCGGCGAGACGCCACGGCTTGCCCTCGAGCGCGACGATCGCGAGGTCGTCGGTGGCCGCGAGCTCGATCGTGCGCGGCGGATCGTTCGCGGCGGCGGCCTTGCGCGCGGCGTCGATCGCGGCGCGCAGCGCCTTGCCGAGCGGCTTGCAGCCGCTCGCGTTGCACGCCGACAGCTTGCCGGCTTCGTCGCGGACGGCCGCGCTCGCGAGCGGGTTCGGCGAGCTCGGCGGCGGTGGAGCGATGGCGGCTCCGATCCCGGCCGACGTGACGGTCGCGCAGCGCTCGCGATCCGACGTGCTGCCGTAGGGAGTCACGCACAAGACGAGTGCGCCGCCGGTCGCGACGAGGCGGGCATCGCCGCTCGGAAGGCACGCCGCCGCCGGCGCGTCGATCGCGATTGCTGGCGCGGGCGTGGCATCGACCGGTCGCGGCGGAACCGGCGGCGGCGACGGCGGCGGTGTCACGGGCGTCGCCGGCGGATTGCTGCCGCACGCGATCAGCACGATGGCGGCGCAGCGCTTCACACCGGCTCGAGCGCGACCAGCGCGTCGCCCGCGTTGACGTCGGCACCCTCGGCGACGAGCAGCTCGCGCACGCGTGCACGCTCGCCCGAGTACGTGACGCGGTGGAACGTCTTCATCACCTCGAGCAGGCACACGGTCGCGCCGGCGACGAGCTCGGCGCCGATCGCGACGAACGGCGGCTTGTCGGGCGACGGCCGGCCGTAGTAGCGGCCGCTGGTCGGCGCGCGGAACACGAGGCCGTCGGCGCCGCGCGCCGAGGCCGGCGCGGCTGCTTCGACCGCGCCGATCGCGCCGGCCGCGACGACGCGCATCAGGACATCGCCGTACGCCACCGCGCGGTGCGCTTCGTTGACGTCGAGCTGGACGAGCCCGCGCACGCGCGGTGCGACCACGCGCGAGATGCGGCCGAGCACGTCGAGCTCGCCGATCGCGTCGCCTTCGGTGACGAGGTGATCGGCGGCGACCGTGCGGCGAAACCAGCCCGGTGCCGGCGCGCGCAGCGCGTCGCCGTCCAGCATCGCGATCACCGCGCGCCTCCGACCAGCTCGCGCAGGTCGTGCAGCGACCAGATGCGCGGGTTCTTGACGCGGCGATAGCCGGTCGACTGGTACGCCATCTCGACGAGCGCGGCGAGGTACGCGCGCAGCTCGCCGAGCTCGACGATCTCGTCGGTGTCCATCTGGCGCGCCGCGACGAACGGATCCATGTCGCGCTCGATGCGCGCCTCGGTCTCGCGCATCCCGGCTTCGATCTTCGCGCGCTCGGCCGGATCGGTCGCGAGGATCTGGAAGTCGTCGTCGAGCTTCGTGTTGAACGCGGCGATCGCGAGCGTGCGGCCCTCCATCACCGACAGCCGCGCGTAGCACGTCGACAGCTGCACGACCGGGTCGTACGGCAGGCCGCTCATCGCGTAGTAGCCGGCGCCGCTCGCCTTGCGCAGCAGCACGGTGAACATCGGCGTCGTGTTCGTCGAGTTCGTGTAGATCAGCGACGACCCGTACGCGAGCAAGCCGTGCGCCTCGGCCTGGCGGCCGATGTCGAAGCCCGAGATGTCCTGCAGCCACACCAGCGGGATGCCGTCGTCGTTGCACGCGCGCGAGAACGCGCTGATCTTCGCGATGCCGCCGCGATACAGGATGCCGGCCGGGCGCGCGCGGCCTTCGCTGTCGTGCACGAGCCCTTGCCGGTTGATCACGAAGCCCGCGTACAGCCCGGCGACGCGGCCGATGCCGCAGATCATCTCGTCGCCGACCTCCGGCATCACCTCCCAGAACAGCGACTGGTCACAGAGCCGCGCGAGCACCTGGTGCGCGTCGTAGGCCTCGCGGTGATCGGCCGGGATGATCGCGGCGAGCTCGGCGGGCTGAAACCGCGGCGGCATCTCGCCGAGATCGCCGCGGTAGAAATCGGCGCCGCTCGACGGCAGCCGTGCGATCTCGCGGCGGATCGACGCGAGCGCGGCGTCATCGTCCGGAACGCGGACGTCCGCGCAGCCCGACTGGTGCACGTGCACCTCCGGCCCGCCGATGTCGAGCGATGTGATCTTCTGGCTCTTCGCACCTTTGATCAGCGCCGCGCCGGCGATCACCATGTACGCCTGCTCGGTCATGTACACGCGATCCGAGATGATCGGCATGTAGCCGCCGCCCGCGATGCAATCGCCGAACACGCCGGCGACCTGCGGCACGCCGTGCGCGCTGAGCAGCGAGTTCATCTTGAAGATGTGGCCGGCGCCGCGCGCGCCGGGGAAGCTCTTCGATTGCTCGGGCAGGAACAGGCCGCTGCAGTCGACGAGGTAGATCGTCGGCAGGCGCAGGCGCAGCGCCATCATCTGCGCGCGCTCGATCTTCTCCGGCGTGCGTGGCCACCACGCGCCGCTCGCGACCGTGTTGTCGTTCGCGATCACCATGCACCAGCGGCCCTCGACGCGCGCGAACGCGGTCACGACACCGGCCGCCGGCGACTTCTGGTCGCCCGGAAACACCTCGCCGTAGTTGACGAACGTGCCGACCTCGTAGGTGCGCGTGTCGGGATCGGCGAGCCTGGCCAGCCGCTCGCGCGCGGTCAGCTTGCCCTTGTCGTGCACGCGCGCGACGTACTTGTCGCCCCAGCCGGCGTGCACCTCGTCGCGGCGCGCGCGCAGCTTGTCCTCGAGCGCGGCGAGCGCGGCGCGCTGCTCGCCGGCCGTGCGCTCGTCCACGAGCTGCGCGAGCGCATCTCCGATCGGAACCAGCGGCACGAATGCCATGCCGCGCGAACGTACTACACGTCTTCGACGCGGCCGTCGGCGTGGCGCGCGAATCGCCCGCGCTCGCGGCCGTGCACGGGATCGTCGCTCGGCCACGGCCAGCCCCCGAACTGCGTGCGGCGGTAGTCGACGAACGCCTGCTGGATCTCGGCGGGCGTGTTCATCACGAACGGTCCGTACTGCACGACCGGCTCGCCGATCGGCCGGCCCTGCAACAGCAGCAGCTCGGCCGCGTCGCCGGATTCGATCGTCACCTCGACATCGGGCCGCAGCCGCACGCCGGCATGCGTGTCGAGCGCGCGCGCCGCGACGGTCACCGACTTGCCCGCGAAGAAGTACAGCGTGCGGTTCGTGCCCGGCCGCGCCGGCGGCAGCGTCCACCGCGCGCCGGCGTCGAGCCGGATCGACCAGATCGCGACGTCGGCCTCGGCGCGCGCGGCCCACGAATCGGGTGGCGGCGCCGGCGGCCGGAGCTCGCCGAGCGCACCGGCGACGACGGTGACCGCAACGCCGCGCTCGGCGAGGTGCGGAATCGAATCGGCCCACAGCATCGAGAAGTACGGGCTCACCATCTTCGACGCGCGCGGCAGGTTGAGCCAGATCTGGAACAGCTCGACCGGGTTCGGCTGATCCCGCGCGAGCAGCGGGAACATCTCGGAGTGCACGATGCCCTTGCCCGCGGTCAGCCACTGCACGTCGCCGCGGCCGAAGCGCGCGGCCGCGCCGAGCGAGTCGCTGTGATCGATCAAGCCGCGCCGCGCGATCGTGACGGTCTCGAATCCGCGATGCGGATGCTGCGGAAATCCCGGCACGGTCTCGCCGTGGTACATGCGCCAGCCGTCCTTGCCGGCGAAATCCTGACCGAGGTCGCGCCCGGCGAGCGATGCGGCCGGCCCGAGCCGGTCGTTGCCCTCCGGATACGCGTCGAGGTGATGGACGCAAAACAGGAATGGATCGATCGCCGGCCACGGCGCGACGCCAGGGCCGAGTGGAAAGACTTCGAGGATCGGTGCGTCGCCCATGCGGCCCATCATGGCCACGGGGCGTGCTCGGCGCAATCGGAGCCAATTTCATGGCGTCTTCACGAGGTGGCCCCGCTCGAACGGATAGCGTCGGCGCATGAGGTCAGCAGCGCTCGCCGTCGCGCTCGTGCTCGCCGCCGCGCCAAGCGTGCGGGCCGACCCGGATTTCGAGCTCGGGCGCTCCCAGAAGGGTCGGCGCTGGCAGATCGGGCAGGGCACCGAGACCGTGCTGCTCTCCGTCGACGCCAAGGCGCGTGCGGCGAGCTGGGATAGTTCGTTCCACGACGACGACGTCCGCGCCGCGCGCGCAGAACGCGAGCAAGAGCTCGGCGGCGCGATCGTGGTTGCCAGCATCGTGACGACCGCGCTCGGGATCTCGATGGTGGCGCAGCATCGCCACGTCGGTGACGGCCTCGCGATGGCCGGTGGCGGCTGGATCGGCCTGGGTGTCGGCTCGTTCGTGGTCGCGTACGGCCAGAGCCTCGACACCGAAGGGATCACCGGCGGCCGGCGCCGGCGTCACCATCGCTAGCACCACCTGGTCAGATCAGCGTCGAGCGAGACCGAGCGATCCGAGGCGGATCGCGGCGCACGCCCGCACTGGAACGAGGAGCGTGGTGGTTCCACGTGACGAGCGAAGCGCGGACGCCGCGAGGTGACCGGAGCGTGACGGTCGCAGCCGGCGATGATCTGATCAGGCGGTGCTAGGAGTTGCCGCGGCTACGTCCAGCCGGGAATCGAGCGCGTATCGTACTGGCCGGAACGGAACGCCTCGCTGCCGAGGATCGCGAGGTGCATCGGGATCGTCGTCGGCACGCCCTCGACGTGGAACGCGTGCAGCGCCGCGATCATCCGCGCGATCGCGTCGTCGCGATCGCGGCCGAGCACGATCACCTTCGCGATCAGCGAATCGTAGAACGGCGGCACGACGTAGCCGGTCTCGACGTGAGTGTCGACGCGCACGCCGTCGCCGGTCGGCACGCGCCATGCGGTGATCCGTCCGGGCGCGGGCTGGAAGTGGTTCGCGGGATCCTCGGCGTTGATGCGGCACTCGATCGCATGGCCGGTGGGCGCGATGTCGCGCTGCGTCCACGGCAGCGCCTCGCCGGCGGCGACGCGGAGCTGGCCGACGACGAGATCCGCGCCGCTGCGCATCTCGCTCACCGTGTGCTCGACCTGCAGCCGGCAGTTCATCTCCATGAACCGCAGCGTGCCGCCGGACCCGAGATGGAGCGAGCCGGGCTCTGCCTGGCTCGCGGGGACGAGGAGCATCTCCATCGTGCCGGCGCCGACGTAGCCGATGCGCGCGGCGGCGCGCGCGGCCGCCTCGCAGACGCGGCCGCGCTGGTCCGCGGTGAGCGCGGGCGACGGGCTCTCCTCGACGAGCTTCTGATGGTTGCGCTGCACCGTGCAGTCGCGCTCGCCGAAGTGCACGGCGCGCCCGTAGCGATCGCCGAACACCTGGATCTCGACGTGGCGGCCGCCCTCGACGAGCTTCTCGAGATACACGCGGTCGCCGCCGAACGCGGCGCGAGCCTCGGCGCGAGCCTCCGCGAACGCGGTCTCGACCTCGGCCGCGGCGCGCGCGATGCGCATGCCGCGCCCGCCGCCGCCGTTGTCGGCCTTGAACAGGACGGGAAAGCCGACGCTCGCGGCGACGCGCCGCGCGTCGTCGAGCGAGCCGAGCACGCCGTCGGAGCCCGGAATCACGTCGAGCCCGGCCGCGCGCATCGCGGCCTTCGCGCGCGTCTTCGTGCCCATCGTCGCGGTCACGTGGGGCGGCGGGCCGACGAAGGTGACGCCGTGCTGCGCGCACAGCGTGGCGAGCAGCGGGTTCTCCGACAGAAATCCCCAGCCGGGATGCAGCGCGCTGCACCGCGACTGCACCGCCGCCTGCACGACGCGCTCGGCATCGAGGTAGCTGTGCGCCGCGCGGCCCGGGCCGATCACGACGACCTCGCGGCCGCGCAGGTACGGCGCGTCGCGATCGGCCTCGCTCGCCGCGAACACCGGCGCGATACCGAGCGCGTCGCAGGCACGCGCGACGCGCACCGCGACCTCGCCGCGATTCGCGATGAACAGGCGGTGGAACATCCGTTACTTGAGCTTCAGCAAGCAGGCCTGCGCGCTCGATACGTCGAACTTGCCGGCCTCCTCCATGTCGACCGACTTCGCGACGCCGTTGTCGAACACGATCACGCCGCGGCGGGCGCGCACGCCCATGCCGAACTTGCCGAGATCGGAGTCGATGCCGAGCGCCTTCGAGAACACCGCGCTGCCGTCGGCGAGCATCACGATCTTGTCGAGCGCGTCGTGCGCCTCGGCCCACGCCTTCATCACGAACGCGTCGTTCACCGACAGGCACGCGACCATGTCGATGCCCTTCGCGCGCAGCTGCGGCAGCTCGGCGACGTAGCCGGGCAGGTGCTTCTGCGAGCACGTCGGCGTGAACGCGCCGGGCAGCGAGAACATGACGACCTTCTTGCCCGCGAACAGCGTCGCGGGGTCGACGTCGCTGCTGCCCTCGGCGGTCGCTTGCTTGATGGTGACGGATGGGACTTTCTGGCCGACTGCGATCATGGCGAAGCGTTAGCACAGAGCGTCGCTGCGAGGCCACACAGGTGGCCGAATCGCGCCCGGTCGCCGCGCACCGCGGCGTCGGCGATCGCCGCGCCGACCTCGCTGCAGTGGCCGATCGGACCGGCCAGCGCGAGATGCGCGGCGCATGCCGGATCGATCGCGCGTGCGCGCGCCCGCACGACCTCGTCGAGGCCGACCAGCGCACGCCACTGCATCCCGTCCCACAGGAACACGGTGTCGATCGGCGTGCCGTCGAGCTCGGCGACCGCGCTCGGATACAGCGGCGGTAACGTCCAGCGCAGCCGGCCCTGCGCGCGGGTGAGGCGCGGATCGCCGGCAAAGTGCCGGCGCGTGGTCACGTCGCCGAGCGGCGCGAGCTGTGCGACGAGCGGCGCCGACGCGGTGTCGAACCCGCGCACGTAGTCGCCGTAGAGCTCGCGGTACGGCTCGACGATCACGCGCCGCCACGTCGCTTCGTCGACGAGCCACGTCGCGACCTCGCGCGCGCGTGTGGCCTCGTCCGCGCCGGCGATCGTGCGCAGGTGCACCGCGAGATCGTCGGGCGTGCCGGGCTCGGGCAGCGGCGTCGCGCGGCTGCACGCGATCGCGACCGCGCTCGCGACGACGGCGGCAGGCCAGCGCAGACCGGCTTCGGGCACCGAGCCCGGCGCGATCCGAACCGCTCGAATCCGGTCTCGATGGCGCATGCATGTACATTACCCCCGTGAGGCTCATGGACTGGTGGCGCACGAGCGAGAGCTCGCTCGCGCGCTGGCTGCGCGCCGCGCACGACGCGCTGCTCGGGGAGATGCCGATCCTGGCCGCCGGCACCGCGCTCTACGCGATCATCGCGGCCGTCCCGACGCTGGCCGCGGTCGTCGCGGTGCTCGGCCTCGTCACCGATCCGCACCAGATCCACGATCATCTGAACGGTCTGCAGACCGTGCTGCCGCAGGAGGTCGTCGATTTTCTCGCCGACCAGCTCGAGCGCCAGTCCTCGCGCAGCTCCGGCGAGCTCGGCCTGCAGCTCGCGACCAGCCTCGTGCTCGCGCTCATCTCGGCGCGCAGCTCGGCGCGCGCGCTGGTCGACGCGCTCAACCGCGCCTATCGCGTGCGCGAGGTGCGCGGCGTGCTGCACCGGCTGTGGCTGACGTTCGCGCTCGCCGCCGGCACGCTCGTCGCGCTGACCGTGCTGTTCGCGGTCGTCGTCGCGCTGCCCGGCATCGTCGCGATGGTCGGGCTCAAGGGCTACGGCATCGTGCGCTGGCTGCGCTGGCCGGTGTTGCTCGCGCTCACGTTCGCCACGCTGCTCGCGCTCTATCGGGTCGCGCCGTCGCCGCGGCCGCTCGGCTCGGGGCGCCGGATCTGGCCGGGCGCGGCGATCGCGACCGTGCTGCTCGTGCTGGTGTCGTGGATGCTGTCGGAGTGGGTCGAGCGGGTCGCGAACTACGAGGTGTTCTACGGCGCGTTCGGCAGCATCGTCGTGGTCGTGCTGTGGTTCTACCTCGCCACGATCGCGCTGGTCGCCGGCGGATTCGTCAACGCCGAGATCGAACGCGAGGCCGGAGCCCCCGCACCGGATCGTTCCATGTATTAAGATGCGGCTCGGGCGGGCCCAGGCATGCAACCGATCCAGGTCTTCCGGGATGTCGCGGCGTCACTCGATCAGGAGGCGTTCGTCCGCCTGTATCCGGACCCATTTCTCATCCTCGACGCGGCGGCCCTCCGGGCTGTCGACCGCAGGCTCGCCGACGGCAAGACGATCGATCGGCTCGTGCTGTCGGGGCCGGCCTCGCGCCAGGGCGAGCTGCTCGTCGTGACGCTCGTCGCGCGCGACAAGAGCGAGCGCGTCGTGACCGTCGGCACCAGCCCGCAATGCGACGTCTCGATCGACGACGCTTCGATCTCCAAGCAGCACGCCTTCTTCGATCGCGCGGGCGACACCTGGCGCCTGTGGGACAACGACTCGGCCGCCGGCACGTTCGTCAACGACCAGCCCGTCGTCTTCAACACGCCGCGCCCGCTCGTGCCCGGCGACTACATCACGCTCGGCACGGTCGACCTGACGTTCCTGCCGTCGCCGTTGTTCTATGGGTTCGTCAAGCAGCTGTCCTGAATAGTCGCGGCATGGTGGCCGTTGGGATCGCTATGCGCTGGCTACTACCTGTCTTGCTCGCCGCCGGCACGGCCGCGGCCGATCCGCCGAAGCTTCCGGCACCCGCAGATCAGCCGCCGTCACAGAAGGCTCGCGACGAATCGTGGCAGCTCGACGTCGGTTGCACCGACCGCGACTGCCGCGCGGACTGGGTGCGCGCGGCGACGATTGACCCGAGCAACATCGACGTGCGCTCCAGGCTCGCCGACGACTACTACCGCCGCGGCGACCGCGCCGCTGCGTTGGCCGTGATGGACCAGCTCAAGGCGTCGGCGTGTCGGGACTGCCTGCGTGCGCTGATCGCGGTCCGCCTGCGCGCGTGGGCCGGCGATACGGAGTTCGCGGAGCAGGTGACCAGGGGAGCTCGCGGCCGCCGCAGCAAGTATTCGGTGGCGGCCGCGACCGTGATCTCGGCGCTGGTCGCGGGCAACTGGACGAAGCTCGCGCCCTTCGTGTCGAAGAAGGGCGTCCAGTGGGACCCGGACGCGGGCGTGCTGACACCGGTGCAGATCCGCGACCTGCTCGCCGAGGTTCGCGGTGAGCGCGCTACGATCCGCGCCTCCGGGCTCACCACGTGCGAGGGCGACTGCTGCTACGAGATCTGGGACGAGCTCGGCGGCGACGAGCCGCAGTACCTCGAGGGCATGTGCTTCGCGCCGGGTCCGGCACTGATCGAGACCAGCTGGGACAGCCTCCGCTGACCAAAAAAAACCGGCCCGGGGAGAATTCCCCGGGCCGGCCAGCCATCCTCGACGCTACGGGCTCACCACCCGCTTCGCCGAACTCTTTGCTTACTGCTGCATCCGCGAGCCGTTGAACGTCGCGCTCGAGAGCGGGGCCGGCGTACCGCTGTAGCTCAGCGTGCCCGTCCACTTGCCGGTCTGGATCGCGTCGACCTTGTGGTCGCTGTTCGAGTCGACAGCCTTCGCGGTGCCGGTGATGTCGAACGTCAGCGCCGACGCGTCGATGTTGTCGATCTGCTGGTAGATGACGTTCGCGCCCGCCGTGAGGCCGTCCGAGCACAGCCCCGACCACGTGCCCGCGTCGACGATGCCGACCTGGTCAGCCAGCGCCTCGCCGACGCTGTCGCAGTCGATGAGGTCCGTCAGCAGATCGTTGAGGTCGCTCGCGCCCGGGTCGACGTTCGGGATCACCATGTTGTCGAGGCCGATGCGAACGATCTTGCCGTACGAGAGCGGCAGCTGGTGCTCGGCGATGCCGAGCTTGCCGGTCGAGTCGAGCGTCACGCCGACGTTGTTCACGACGACGTTCTGCATGCCGTAGTCGCTGAAGTTGAAGTCTTCCGAGTTGGACTCGACCGTGAAATGCAGCCCGACCGCGGTGTGGACCGAGGTGTAGGAGCCCGTGCTGCCCGAGACGTTCAGCGTCTCGTTGAGGCCGAACTTGCCGGCCATCTGGCCGAGGTCGGTGCCGACCTGCTCGATGGTCTGCACGAACGCCGGCGCGTACTGGTCGATCGTCGAATCGATGTAGCTGGCCGCGAACGGCTCGGCGAGCTGGAGGCCGCTCTTCACGATGCCGCTGGTCTTGGAGATGATGAGATCGAGGAGCCACTTGCCGGGGTTGGTGGCGGCCTGGGTGAAGTTGTTGAACACCACGCCGACCGTGCCGGGCATGTTCTGCGAGATGTCGTAGGTGCTCTGCATCGAGTACATGCCGGTCGGGTCGAGCGCCTGCGTGCCCGAGCCCGAGCCGCTGCCCGAGCCGCCGCCCGAGCCGCTGCCCGAACCGTCACCCGAGCCGTCGCCGTCGCCCTTGCCGGGCGTACCGCTGGTGGCACAGCCCGCGGCAGCAGCGCCGATCGCGAGCACGAATGCAAACTTGAAATTCTTGAGCGTGGTCATTGTGATTCTCTCCGTCGAGGATTGGTGACCGACCATTTAGCAGCGGTCGTGCCATCCCTTCGGCGAAGGAGCCCAGCGCTGATCTCGCGCGGTTGCGCACCATCGTGCGCGATGGTGGCAAGTCGGGCAGCCAGGTCAGTCGTTCTTCGTGGTGTCTTCTGGCCTAGCCCCGCGCCGCGTCACGCAATTACCAGCCGCAGATCTGACCCTTGTTCTGTTCCTCGAGCCAGCGCTGCAGCGGCGCGAAGTACTCGAGGATCGCGGTCGCGTCCATGTCGCGCTCCCCGGTCAGCTGCTCGAGCGCGTCTTGCCACGGCTTGCTCGCGCCGAGCGCGAGCATCGCCTGGAACGCCGCGCCCGCAGCCTTGTTGCCGTAGATCGAGCACTCGTGCAGCGGCCCGGTGAAGCCGGCCTTCTTGCACAGCGCGCGCTGGAACTGAAACTGGAGGATCGCCGCGAGGAAGTAGCGCATGTACGAGATGTTGGCCGCGACATGGAACTTGGCGCCCGGATCGAAGTCGGTGGCCTTACGCGGGGACGGCGGCGCGACGCCTTGATACTCGCGGCGCAGATCCCACCAGTGCTGGTTGTATCGATCGGGCGTGACCTGGCCGGAGAACGCGTCCCACCGCCACTTGTCGATCATGACCGCGAACGGCAGGAACGCGATCTTCTCGAGCGCCATCTCCATCTGATGGTTGAGCATCGCCTTGTCGCTGGTCTCGACCTTCGGGAGCAGGCCGCGGTCGTGCAGGTAGCTCGGCGTCACCGACAGCCGGATCGTGTCGCCGATCGCCTCGTGGAAGCCGTCGTTCGCGCCGTTCTGATAGATGATCGGCAGCTTGTAGTAGGCCTGGAAGTAGTAGCTGTGGCCGAGCTCGTGGTGGATCGTCATCAGATCCTCTTGCTTGGGCTCGATGCACATCTTGAGCGCGAGGTTGTCGTCGAACGTGATGTCCCACGAGCTCGCGTGACATTGCGCCTGGCGCGGCGGCGCCGGCTTGACCAGCAGCGAACGCTCCCAGAACGTCGCGGGCAGCGGCGCCATGCCGAGCGACGTGTAGAAGCCTTCGCCGATCCTCACCATCGCCTTCGCGCCCGCCGCGGGATCGTCCTTGGTCGGTGCGTAGCTCTTCGCGAGCTCGGGCGTGACGTCGATCGGCGCGACGCCCTTGTAGGGCTCGAGCTCGGGATAGAGGTTGTCCCAGGTCTGCGCCCACATGTTGCCGAGCAGGTGCGCCGGAATCGGCCCGGTCTTCGGCACGACCTTGTCGCCGTACTTCTTGTTGAGCACGCGGCGCGCGTAGCAATGGAGCTGCTGGTAGAGCGGCTTGACCTGGCCCCACAGCCGATCGACGTCGGCCTCGAACGCGTCGGGCGGCATGTCGTAAGCGCCGCGCCATTGATCGGCGACGTTCGCGAAGCCGACCTCCTTCGCGCCCGCGTTCGCGAGCTCGACGTAGCGCACGAACATGTCGCGTTCTTCGCGGCCGACCGTGTCGTGCCAGGTCTGCCACACGGCGAGCAGCTCGGCCGGCTTGCGGCTCTTCGCGAGGACCTTCGAGTACTCGTCGACGTTCTTGCACTGCTCCGAGCCCGACCCGCCGAGCGTCATCGTCTGCGTGCACACGCCGCGCCCGTACGCCGCGTTCATCGCCGCCGCGATCGTCGCGAGCTCGTCGTTGAGCTTCGGATCCGACGGCGCGGCCGCGACCGGGTAGTACTTGAGCAAGTACAGCTTGCGCCGCGTCTCCTGATCGAGCTTGTCGGCGACCGCGTCGAACTTGCGCGCCGCGACGATGAGCTTCGTGATGTCGGCCGACTGCGCGGCGTTGGCCGTCGCGGCCGCGCGCTCGTGATCGGGCGTGATGTCGGTCTCGAACGCGAACTCGGCCACCGACGCGTCGACGATCGCCTTGCGCAGCGGCACCTCCATGTCGATCGCGAACTGCTTCGCTTCCGCGACGAGCTTGTCCTCGGGCGACGGCTCGGGAGGCTTGACCGGCTCGGGCGGTGGCGGCCGGGTCTCGACGATCTTGGGCGGCGCGGTGACCGGCGCGACTGGAGGCGGGCACGCGCACGCGGAGAAAACGATAACGAGCAAGGAGGTCCGCACGCGCGGACGATAACAGCGTTCGGAGCTCAGGGCTCCAGCCCCGGCACCGGCGTCCCGTCGTCGGGGTTCGGTCCTTGCTTCAGCTGCTTCTGGCCGGGCACCGCGATGCCGCGATCCTCGAGGATGTGCTGCGCGGCCTTCTGCTGGTCGGGATCGAGCAGCGCCCAGGCCTCGCCGAGCGCATCCTTGTCGTTCTTGTTGCGGATCTCGTGCAGCTTCGCCTCGTCGCCGGTCGGCGCGCCGGTCGCGCCGGGCGCGTTGTTGTGGCGGTGCGGCTTCTGGCCGGGCTGCGGCGGCTCTTCTTCGGCCTTCTTCGCATCCTGGATCTGGCGCAGCTGCGTATCGATCTCGGCGTCGCGCGCGGCGAGGCTCGCGTCGATGTCGCGCAGCTTCGAGAGCTGGTCGTCGCGCAGCTTCAGCTCGTCGCGCGCATCGAGCAGGTAGCCGACCGGCGTGCCCGACGCCGGTGGCAGCGGGATGTCGCCGGGATGCGTCGGCGGAGGATCGTCGTGATGGCAGGCAGCGAGCGCGAGGACCGCCAGAGATGCGAGGCAGGCGAGCACGAACCGGTGCATCCGAATCGCGTAGCACGCCGACGGCGCGACCGGAAGCGATTACATCGGCGCGAGCACCATCCCGGTGCGCGGCGGAATCTGGAGTGGCAGTGTGACCGTGGTGCCCGCGATCAGATCGAGATACGTCCCGTCGGGCAACCCGGCGGCGTTCTGCGCCGTGTCGCTGCGATTGAGCGCGACATAGACCTCGTCGCCTGCGGTCTGCATCTCGTAGACCCACGTATCGGTCGTGACGCCGAGCGTGTTGCGCGTCCCACGCCGCGTCGCCGGGTGCTGCGCGCGCATCTTCGCGAGCGCCGCGAGCTGGTCGTGCAGCCATGTCTGGTTCGACGTGTAGCCGCTCCACTGCATGAACCGCCGGTTGTCGGGATCGCCGGCACCGGGCTGACCGTACTCGTCGCCGTAGTAGAGCATCGGGATGCCCGGGCTCGTGAACAGGAACGCGTAGGCCATCTGCAGGCGCTGGAACGGGTTGACCTCGTCGGGCAGCGTCGGCTGGTTGCTCCAGGAGTCTTCCTTGCCGCCGTCCCACGGATCGAACATCGGCGTGTCGAGCGCGTGCTCCATCGCGCGCGGCACGTCGTGGTTGTCGAGGAACGTCGACATCACCGCGCCCGGGCCGTAGTAGCCGTCGTTCGACGCGACGAAGCCAGACAGGTCGCTCATCTGCCCGGTGCGATGCAAGAGCGTGTACAGCACCTGCGCGCGCAGCGGGAAGTCGAACTGGCCGTCGAGCATCGTGTTCGGGTTGACGTACGACTTGATGAGATCGCGATCGCCGTCGAACGTCTCGCCGACCATGTAGAACGGCTGGTCCCACGCGACCTCGCCTTGCACGCGCGCGCGGGTGTCGGTGAACCACACGGTCTCGACCTGCTTGACCGCGTCGAGCCGGAAGCCGTCGATGCCGAGATCTTTCGCCCACTGGATCGCGTTGCCGACCGACCACCGCCGCGCGTCGTCGTCGAGCATGTTGAACGTCGGCAGGAACGTGTCGAACCAGCACTGCGTGTTGTACGGGCAGCCTTCGCCGCACACGCAGTTGCCGCCGGCGCCGTTGTCGTTCGGCCAGAACCAGCCCGGGTTCTGCTCGTAGACCGGCGCGTCGGTGGTGACGTGATTCATCACGTAGTCGAGCAGGATGTTGATGCCGTGCGCGTGCGCGGTGTCGACCATCGTCTTCAGGTCGGCCTCGCTGCCGAAGTGCGAGTCGACGAGCGTCTCGTCCTTCGGCCAGTAGCCGTGATAGCCGGAGTAGACGTGGCCGTCGCTGCCGGGCTCGGCGAGCCACGTGTTCTCCAGCGGCGACGTGATCCAGATCGTGTTGATGCCGAGCTGGTCGAAGTAGCCGGCGGTGATCTCCTGCGTGACGCCCGCGAGGTCGCCGCCCTGATACTGGCCGGGGAACTCGGCGCCCTGCACGGTCGAGTCGTTGCTCGGGTCGCCGTCCTTGAAGCGATCGAGCATGACGAAGTAGATGATGCCGTCGCGCCAGTCCATCGCGGCGCGGTGCGGGCAGTGGTCGCAGTCGACGCGGACGACCGAGTTGAAGCCGCCGTAGCCGTCGGGGCTCTTGCGCGCGTTGTCTTCGTCGGTGACCCACGCGCCGTCGACGAAGAACTTGTAGAGGATGATCTGCTCGTCGTCGGCCGGGATGGTCGCGTCGAAGCCGCCGCTCGGCGAAGGCGTCATCGCGACGCCCGTCGTCCAGCCGTCGGGCGCGAAGTCGCCGCGCAGCGACACGCTCGTGCCGGTGCCGGAGAAATGGATCGTGGTGGTGCAGGTCGGGATCGCCGTGCACGTGCCGCCGTCGCTGCCCGAGCCGGAGCCCGAGCCCGCGTCGCTCGGCATGCCGGCGTTGGGGTTTTGCGTCGACGGACACGCGCCGAGCAGGGCGGCGATCACGGCGAAGGCAACGTGGCGCATCGGAAGTCCTCGCAGTCATCAAGGTGCGTGCCAGACGGGCGTGAGCGGCCATCGGCACTTGCAGTCGCCGCGGCGCGTGCTCGTTGCCGATCGCAACGCGGCCGTCGCGACTCGCGTCGTGTTGCGCGGCGAGATCGTGGATAGGACACGTTGCGTCGCGGGCATGGATCGTGCTCGTGTGCGCGCGAAATGCGGCGTCTGACCGTGCTCGGCTTGCTGCTCGCCCGCGTCGCATCGGCTCAAAGCGGGCCGCCTTCGGAGCCGCCACCCGAACCGGCTCCAGCTCCGGCTGCCGCTCCGGCTCCGGCTCCAGCTCCAGCTCCGGCTCCGGCTGCTGCTCCTGCCGCAGCTCCGGTCGCGGTTCCCGAACCTGCCGCCGCGGCTGCCTCCGACACCAACTCCAACACGACCAAGCCTCCCGACCAGCGCGTCGACACCAGCGACCTCGTCTCGCTCGGTGCCGACAAGGGCTTCCGCTTCGGCTCCTACGGTCGCATCATCGCCGGCACCGATCTCGAAGGCGGCAAGCCGCAGCAGATCCTCGTCGGCGCGTACGGCCCGCGCGTCGTCGAAGACAGCTACCTCGAGCTCGACAGCTCGTACGGCTTCGTCACGCCGCGCGGCGTGAAGATCCGCCCGGTCGTCACGCTCGCGTTCGACGGCACGCTGTTTCACGAGACCGGCGTGTTCGACGCCACGCCCGCGCTGCGCAACCTGTTTCTCGACGCGAAGCTCAACGACCACGTCACGCTGTGGATGGGCTCGCGCATGTACCGCGGCGACGACATCTACCTGTTCGACATGTGGCCGCTCGATAACCAGAACACGGTCGGCGCCGGCATCTTCTACTACGCGAAGCCGTTCGAGATCGCGCTGCACGCCGGCGAGAACCGCCTGCTCGCGCCGTTCCAGTATCAACAGATCCTGGTGCCGAACCCGGCGCAGGGCGCGACCACGGTCGACCAGCTCAACCGCCAGCGCCTGGTCGTGAGCGCGACCTTGACATGGCTCATGGACAACGGGCCCGAGAACCTGAGCGTGAAGGTGAAGCTGCACGGCCAGTTTCACAAGATCGGCTCGGGCCAGTTCGCGAACGGCTGCGACCCGACCACGATGGAGGGCTGCGATGGCACGTATCAATACCTGCCGGCCGATCACGGCATCCTGGTCGGCACCGAGGTCAGCGTGTTCGGCCTCGCGCCGAGCGAGCTCGGCTATCGCCGGTTCTTGAACCTGTTCGCGCGCTACGCGTCCGGGCTTGCCGCGTTCGATCCGCTCGCCGCGCCGAGCACGTTCGGCACCGATCTCACGACGCAGAACGCGAGCGAGATCCTGCTCGGCTTGTCGGGCAACTGGGACGCGCCGTTCGGCAACATGATGGTCGGCGCGCTGTCGCGCCGCTTCCTCGACGCCACCGGCGAGCAGGAGGGCAACCCGAACGACGGCTGGGAGTACGCGCTCGACGCGCGCCCGCTCGTCAAGCTCGCGCCCGACTGGTTCGCCGGCGCCGACCTCTCGTACCAGGCGCGCTTTCCCGACGGTCTCAATCCGATCACGGAGCGCGCCGAGGACCCGGCGGTGTTCCAGATCGCGCCGATGGTCGTGTTCTCGCCGCTGGGGCCGTCGGCGTACGATCGGCCGCAGCTGCGCTTCGTGTTCGACGCGGCGCACCTGAACCAGGGCGCGCTCGACCAGTACGTGCCGATGGATGTCCACCACGGCCGCCCGTGGCAGTACTTCCTCGGCGCGCAGGCCGAGTGGTGGTTCAACTCGTCGAGCTACCGCTAGCAGCTGTGGCAGAACGCCGGCGTCGCGGTGCAGCCGCTGCCGTCGTCGCAGCCGATCGACGTGCACTCGACGGTACCGGCGGGACAGCTCGAAAGCCCGGTGCACTCGACCGCGCACGAGCACGACGTGTTGCACGAGACGCCGCGGCACGATTGCGCGCCCGAGCACTGCACGTCGCACGGGCCGTTGCCGCACTCGACGTTGCGGCACGAAGCCTTGCCCGAGCACTCGACCGTGCACGACGTCGCGCCGACACAGCTCACGCCGTTGTCGCACGAGCTAGCGGTGTCGCACTTGACGTCGCAGCTGTAGCCGATCGGGCACGTCACGGTGCCGGTGCAGCTGGTGACGCTGCAGTCGATCGTGCACGACTTCTGCGCCACGTTGCACGACGTGCACGCGCTGGGACAGGCGTTGCCGCCGTCGCTGCCGCTGCTGCCGCGGCCGTCGGGCCGTGCTGCGTCGATCGCGCCGGGCACGATGCAATAGCCCTGCATGCACAAGCGGCCGCCCGTGCACTGCGACTGGCTCACGCACGCGTATTCGTCGCTGCGGTGATCGACCGAGCAGCTGCTCGCGATCACGATCGCCGCGACCATCGAGCCGAGCACGAGGCCGAGCCACGTACTTCTCATCGGCCACCTCCGAACGTGAGCGCGACGCCTGCACCGTGATCGAACATCGTCGGTGCGAGGTGCGCGTGCTGGGCGCCGTGATGGCGGCGCTCGCGCCAGTACAGGAAGCCCGATGCCGCCGCGATCGCGACGCCGCCGATGAACGTGACGTTGCCGACGGTGGCGTAGGTGTCGCCGGTGCTCTCGAGGTTCATCAGATTCTGGATGTCCTTGATCGTCTTCGGCGGCGGCACGCTGTCGATGTCGTTCTGCTGGCTGCTCGCTTCGGCCCACATGACGATGCCGACGATCACGAGCCCGGTGCCCACGGCCATCCCGCCGATCGCGAGCGTGCGCATGCCGCTGCCCTCGTCGCTCGACGCGACGACGCGGTTGTCGGGAGCCGCGGTCACCGTCGCGGCCGGCGCGGGTGCTGGCGCGGGCGCCCGCAGATCCGGCTTGGGCTCGGGCGCCGGCGCGGTCTCGGGCGCCGGCGCGGGCGTGGGCGGCGCGGGCGTGGGCGCCGGCTCGGGAGGCTTGGGCTCGGGAGGCTTCGCGGCCGGCGCGGGCGCGACGACCATGCCGAACAGCGGGCCGACGTCGCCATTGAGCGCGTCGGGTTGGGCGCCGGCCGGCACCGTCGCGACCGCTTGCTTCAGTGCGGTCGTCTTGCCGATCCGCTTCACGGCGACGTTGAGCTCGCCGGCGCTGCCGGCGTTGACGGTGGTGACGACGATCTCGTCGACGCCGAGCGTCGCGATCACCTCGCTCGCGCACTTCGGGTCGGTGGTCGCGCAACCGGCGGCGAGCGTCGCGTCGGAGTACGTGATGTCGCCGGGCTCGACGGTGCCGTCGATGTTCTTCGCGAGCTTCAGGACCTGCGCGTCGATGCGCGAGCGTGCGCCGGCATCGGCGCTGCCTTCGGCGTGCAGCACGAGCACGTGGTGCGGCTCGGCCGATGCCACACCCGCCGCGGCGACGAGCGCCGCTGCGAAGACGACGATGCGCGTCACGAGCCGAGCCGCTCCAGCCGGCCGCGGATCTGCTCGCCGTCCGGCGCGCCGGGCGCGAGCTGCAGGTAGCGCTTGAACGCGGCGCGCGCCTGATCGCGCTCGCCGAGCTTCTCGAACACGAGGCCGAGCCCGCGCCACGTCGGCGGATAGTTCGGGTTGCTCGCGAGCGATGTGCGCAGCGACGCCAGCGCGCCGCTCGTGTCGCCGCGCGCGAACTGCTGCAGGCCGATGCGATACGCGGTCTCGCCGTCGACCTTCGTCGAATCGTGCGCCGGCGCGGAGGCGACCTTCACGGGCTTCTCGGTTGCCGGATGCCTGGGCGGGAACGGATCGACGAGCTTGGCCTTGGGCGGCGGCTTGGCGTCGACCTTCGCAGCGGCCGGCGGCGGCGCTGGCTTCGGCGGATCGGCTTTCGGGGGCGCGGGCGCCGGCCTCGGCGGATCGGGCG
>Ga0335083_10000281_pt1 | contig 81169 bp, 85 predicted proteins | sample Lox_Sample_42_FD_206716 | JGI IMG/M metagenome (GOLD analysis project Ga0335083, IMG submission 206716) | Soil microbial communities from Loxahatchee National Wildlife Refuge, Florida, United States - Lox_Sample_4.2 | ecosystem: Environmental > Terrestrial > Soil > Wetlands | place: USA...
TTTGCGCGTTCGGGTACGACGCTTCTCGAAAACGTGCTTGCCGCGCATCCGGCGATCGCGGCGCTGGGCGAGAAGGAAGCTTTGGGTGCTGCGAACGAGGAATATCTTTCCACGGACAGGGGGCTCGATCGGCTGGCTGGCGCAACCGAAGAGCGGCTTGCGGAGTTCCGTCGCGATTATTGGCGCCGCGTCGAACAATTGTGCGGAGCCGTGGAAGGGAAAGTCTTCATCGACAAGAGGCCGATGGGCGCGCTCAAGCTGCCGCTGATCGTCAAACTGTTTCCAAGCGCCAAAATCCTCTTTGCCGTTCGCGATCCCCGCGACGTCGTTTTGAGCTGCTATCGGCGCCAGTTCCTGCTCAACCCCGCCATGTATGAACTTCTGGATCTTCGCGGGGCGGCGCGCTTTTATGCGAAGATGATGCGCTTGGCGCAAATCTTCCGCACCCGATTCGGGCTTCCCTGGCTCGAGACGCGGCACGAAAGCTTGGTCGCCGACTTCGATGGCGAATTGGCGCGCGTGCTCGATTTCTTCGGACTGAAATGGAACGATGACATGCGCGAGTTCGCGAACAAGGCACGCGCTCGCGACATATGGACACCCAGCGCGACGCAGGTGGTCAAGGGCCTCAATGCCGAAGGTGTGGAACAATGGCGGCACTACCGCAGTCAGCTCGCGCCCGTTGTCCCGATCCTGCGGCCCTGGATCGACGCCTACGCCTATGATCGGTTCTGAGGCTCAAAAGGAAGCGCCGGGGATTTCGCCGTAATAATTCCGCGTGGCCAGCAGCAATTCGCAAATCATCTCGCGCTCGGCCTGGGTCAGGAACGGATTCCAGATATCGAAGATCAGGATGATGCGGATCTCGTCGCTGTCGTTATAGGCAGCATGCTCGATGGTGTCGTCGAAGATCCAGGCTTCGCCGGGACGCCATCCCTTGGTCGTGTTGCCGACCCGGAATCGGCACCCCCGCGGCACGATCAGCGGCAGATGAACGATCAAGCGGGCATTGGTGACGCCAGTATGAGGCGGTATCTCCGCGTGCGGTTGAAGCACCGAGAAAAATGCCGTCGGAGCGTAGCCCGGCATGTCGGCCATGGGCATTTCGCCGAGCAAGGCTGCGGTCCCCGGACAGCGCCGGCAGTGCTCCTCGATCCGCGCCCCGTCCTTCCACAGGAAGGATGCGTTCCATTTCATCGAGTGATTCAGGTCGGCCCATTGATTGAGGGGGACGCCGGCCGGATGGTCGACATAGGGCCGGAATCCCGTCTGGTCTTCGCGCACGAGCGCTATCAGTTCCTGTCGGATCATGTCGGTTGCGGCTTCGAGCTCTTTCAGCCAAGGAAAGTCCGCGTTGTCGTAGAACTGAATGGCGGGCAGCTGCGGGACCAGAAGCAAGGTGGGCTGATGCGTGTAGGGCTTGGCGCGCCCGAGCATGATGTCCTTGCACTCATCAAATCGCTCATGGCCGGCATCGCCATGGCGGCTCCGCACTGGATCAAGCGTCTTGCGAAGGTAGCCGTCCAGTTCGGCCGCATTGTCGTCCACGGCCTTGCGCGCGCGGTCGAGCGCCTGACGAAGTTCCGGGGTGAGTTGATCTGGCGGCGGAGCGATGGTGAGGACATCCTTGAACACGCGTGCCGCGCGGCGCTTTTCGCCTGCCCGCTCGAGCAGCATCGCTCTCGCCAGGAGCGCCGGAAAAAAGTAGGGATCTTTGCTGAGACTGCGCGTCAGCGCCGCGTCTTCCTTTGCAGCATCCGCATTGAGTCGGTGCACGAACGATATGTTCAACGGCACCGCAGGATTGCGTGGATCCGCCAGCTCCGCGCGCTCGAGGAGCGGAAGCGCTTCCGACGGTCGTTTGCGGTACAACAGATGCTGTCCCAATCGCAGCAGCGCCTGCGGGTGATCGGGGGCGAGGTCCAGTACCGATTTCCACGCGCCAGCCGCTTCGTCGAGCCTACGCTCTTGCATAAGCTGCTCTGCCGACTGCACGAGAGTCGCTATCCGGTTATTCCGGGAAAAATCAGTGCCTCCTGAGGCCATTTCCGCTGCCCATGAACGACAATGGCATCCAAGCTAGCCCGCGAGCGACAAAAATGAAAACAGCGGTGCGGAAGGTCGATATGGGCGGGGAGTGAACTCGGCGCTCGACGGCAAGCGGGACGGCAATTGGGAGGGATTGCCGATGCGATCGGCAATCGATCGCCGGCCAGTCCGGTTAGCTGCCGTTGCCTGTATGGGTCTGGAAGCCCTGGCTCTGGATCTTCATGAGAGCCTGCTCGTCTGCCCGCTCTCTGTCGTCCCACTCAGCCTGGGTTTGGCACTTGCGTCGCGCGCCGAGGCGCGTGCCCGTCTCAGGCGGCATCGTTCTGCAGATCAACTTGTTCGGATCGGCCGTTGCCGCCGAGGCAGGGGGCGAAGGCGCAGCCGGCGCAGGAGTCGCAACCGGCGTCGCGGGAGCCGGATCGGAACCCTGCGCGACGGCCGCCGTAGCGGTGAAAAGACACAAGCCGGCAAAACAGGCAATGTACCCAAAATTGCGCACGTCCAAGGTCCCCTCTTCGTTGTGATCCCCTGCCCGGCTGGCGCCGGCAGGGAAGGGATTGCCGAAACATGACCGGCAATCTCCTTCTTGCCCGAAAGACGACTAGTTTCCGTTGCCTGTGTGGGTCTGGTAGCCCTGGCTCTGATTGTGCATGAGCGCCTGCTGATCCTGCTGCTCCTTCTGATCCCATTGCGCCTGGGTCATGCACTGACGCTGCGAGCCGATTCGCGTGCCCGTGGGCGCCGGCATGGACTTGCAGACGATCTTGTTCGGATCCGAGGTCCCGGCAGATGCCGGCGCAGCCGGCGCTGCGGCAGCGGCCGAGTCCGCGATCGGTGGTGTCATTGCAGCTGCGGCGGTTGCGAACACAGACGCCCCAGCCAGGCACAGCACTAATCCCAATTTCCGCACGTTTTACTCCTTCGATGGATGATAGCTTGGCCGGTCCCCTTCGGCCTTGAAAAATTATATGCGCAGACGCGTATATTTTGAAAGGTCGCTTCGATCACGAATGCGATGGTTAGACCGGTTTCTCTTGTCAATTTGTCTCATCGCCGTCGCCATTGCGGCTTCAGTCCATTCCAATCCGGCTTAACCATTCGAGCGCATCGACGATTTCCCGCTCGAAGGCTTTTTGGGCTTGGACCAGGAGCTGCGAGCGCAAAGATGGCGAATATGCGTGCTCGGGCGCCTTCGAGTAACGATTTAGTGAGCCGCTCGCGGCGATCGCGGCTCCATCGCCGCTAAGATCGAAGTGTTTCAACACTCGCTCTAAAGTGTTTCCAATGTCTCCCAGCATCCTATCAAAGTCGATCGGCAACAGCCTTGCGCCAAGCGACGCGGCCGCTTTCCGCTGCGTAAGCGTTTCGGCAGCCCAGCTCATGGCGATCAATTCGCCTAGATTTTCCGGGCGCGGTATCCCGTGGCCCAGAAGCCTTTGAAGCCGTCCCCATCGTTCCGGTCCCAGGGCGTTGAGATCGGCCGCCGAATTTTCACCTGCCAGCATCGTTGCGAGATAGGTTTCGGCGCCGACATTGAGCAGCACCGCCTTCGATGCGGAGCGCGCCGCAAAGAGTTCTTCCGCGATCCTGGCCGTGGAACTCGTGGCCTTGAGGATGACCGCCCTCGTATCAGGAAATCCTCTCTCCCACAGCTTGAGCATCGTTTCGAGACGGGTTTGGAACAGCGGGTTGTCGGCGTCGCGCATCTCGGCCAATGCGCGCAGCGGCATCGGCTCTCGCAAGGACAGCACTCCCGCCGCCTCGTCGAGGAGACGGCTGAGCAGTGTCGAACCGACATGACCCGCATGGAATATGAAATGAAGCGGACGTGCAGCGTGGCCCTTCGCCATTGCAGCTTCGATGCTTGATGCGGTGAACCATCGCCCCGACAAGCCGAGCCGGAGATCGAGGAAGCTGGCTGCGCGATAACTGCCAACATCCATCGGCACGAGCATCAACCGGTCGCGCGCGACGTCGTAGGCGAAGGGATAGAGCGTTGCGCTTGCCCCGATGTCCTGCATCAATGCGGCAGGTTTGTCGCACGCATTTCGACGCCGCCGCGCGGCAAATCGCGGCTTGCACTGATCGCCATCCGCGCCGCAGGCGAGTTCATCAGCGTGACGAGACCTTGCAGCGCGCGCATGCTCGCCGAATTTCCTTCGAACGCCTCGCCGATCGATTGGAAGAAGCCGTGCTCCTGAGGATACTGCCTGATCACGACGGACTCGTTGGGTGCGATCTTGGCGAGCTTTTTGGCTTCATCCACTGCCGTCCAGAAGCCGCCAAGGGTGTCGACCAGGCCACGACTTTCGGCATCGACGCCGGACCAGACGCGGCCTCTGGCGATCTCCTGCACCTTGTCGAGCGGAAGTTTGCGGCCAGCTGCCACCTTTTGCTTGAAGTCTGCATAAATCGCGTCGGCCTGTGCGTTCAGCGCGGCCCACTGATCGGGCGTATAGGGCACAAGCCCGGAATCCATCAGTGCGTTCTTTCCGACGCCGACCTCGTCCGTTCCCACGCCGATCAGCTCGAGCGTCTTGCCGAGCGACACCTTGCCGGTGAGCACACCGATCGAGCCGGTGATCGTGCCCGGCTCGGCGACGATGCGATTGGCCGAAGTCGAGATGTAATAGCCGCCCGAAGCCGCAACGGAGCCCATGCTGACGACGACGGGTATGCCTCGCTCCTGCGCCTTCTTGACGGCGTGAAGGATCTGATCCGATGCGCTCACAGAGCCGCCGGGAGAATCGACACGCAGCACGATCGCCTTGACGGAGGAATCGTGCGCCGCATCGCGGATGGCCTTCGATATCTCGTCGCCGCCCATCATGTCGTTGTTGTCGAGCAGGCCGGCGTTTGGACTGCCTTCCACGATTTCACCCGAGCCTTCCACCACGGCAATACGGGAGCCATGGCCCATCTCGCGTAAGCCCTCCTTGGCGTGCACGAAAACCGCCATCTGGACCGCCTTTGCGCCGCTGCCCGCGCGGTCCAAGGCATCGGCGAGAGCATCGTCCTCGTACCCGATCTTGTCGATGAGACCGGCCTTCTTGACGTCTTCGCTGAATTGGGGGCTCGCCTGGAACACGGCGTCGAGCACTTTGGACGGAAGTTTGCGATCGAGCGCCACGCCCGCGGTCGCTGCGTCGTACCAGGACTGCATCAGCGCGGTGACCTGTTCGCGATCCGCCGGCGTCATGTTCTTTTCCATGTACATGTCGGCGGCGGATTTGTAGTCGGCCCGCTTGGCGATTTGCGGGACCGCGTCGATCTTGTCGAGCAGCCCCCGCAGGAAGAGTTCACCGCCGCCCTCGCCCGCGGCGCTGAACGGAGTTCGTGGCTGCATCCAGATCTCGCCGGCCGCCGCTGCGGTCAGATAGTCGCCGAGGCCTGGTGCGTCGAAGCCTTGGCTATGCGCGATCACGAACTTGCCGGAGTTGCGGAATCTCTTGAGCGCCGCGCCGATCTCTTCGGCTTGGGCCACGGAAATATTCGCATCGCCGACACGGAGGAGGACGCCTTTGACCCGGCTGTCGTGTTCTGCCGCGTCAAGCCCGAGAACGATGTCCATCACGGTCAGCGGCCGCGCGAAGAGGCTGAAAGCTCTCGGTCCGGAATCGCGGATAGGTTGCCGCAGATCGAGCGACAGCACCATGTTGTTGGGTAGCCCGTCGCCGACCGCCAGCCCGACCACGAACAGCCCGACGAACAGCAGTATGACGACGAGCACGAAGCGGACGATGCCGTTCAAGGTGCCCATAGCGATGGACTGAAGCCAACGCAAAAACCCAACCATGGAGAAACCTTTCGAGAAAGCGCGAAAGCAAGACCCTTAATATGGCGTCCAGCTTAAGAAACACCAATGACCCCCGGGCAACACCGCTGGAGGCAAAATTTAACCTTTTGATTTGGTTGCCCAATCCGTCGAGGATGGAGCATGGCTTTGTTCGAGTCCCAGGGAATTTCGCTGGCCTTTGACGAGATCGCGGGCGATGGGCGCCCCGTGATCCTGATCCACGGCTTTGCCTCGAACCGGACCGAAAACTGGCGAAGGCTGGGCTGGTACGGGGCGTTCGAACGGAAGCGGATGCGGATGGCGGCGCTCGACCTCAGGGGCCACGGCGAGAGCGGCAAGCCGCATTCGCCCAAAGCTTACGCGCGCGGCGCCATGGCGGGCGATGTCGTGGCGCTGCTCGATCATCTGGGGGCGGAACGCGCCGATCTGGTGGGATATTCGCTCGGCGCACGGATCGCGATCGCCGCGGCGCTCCAGGCGCCCGAGCGCTTTCCCTTGGTGGTGCTGGGCGGCGTCGGGGGGCGGCTGTTCGAAGCTGCTCCGTCGGGCACTCCGATGGCCGAGGCGATGGAGGCTGCCGATCCGGATTCGATCGGCGATCCCCTGCTGCGCAGCTTTCGCCGTTTCGCCGACGAGCAGGGCGAAGACCGGCTGGCTCTTGCCGCGCTCGCGCGCCACCGTGAACAGCCGCTGACCCGCGAGATGGTGAGCGGGCTTTCCATGCCCGTGCTCGTGGTGGCTGGCGGCAGGGATGCGTTGGCAGGCGATCCTCAGGCACTTGCCGATGTCATTCGTGGGGCGCGCGCCATTGTCCTTCCCGGCTGCGATCACTTCTCGGCGATTCCGCACGCGTTGTTCAAGGCGGCCGTGTTCGATTTCCTGGACGGCGTGCTCGAGTGAACGTCAGCGCGCGAAAGACAGTCCGGCTCCGATGATCCTTGGCGCCGCGAAGTTCGTCACCACGCCCGTCGAACCGTCGGGCAGCGGCTGCAAGGCAGCACTCGATGCGACGCGCGCATTGAACATGTTGTCGCCGAAGACATAGACCGAAAGCCTGTCGTTCAACGCGTAGCTCGCGCGAAGATCCGCGGTGGTCGCTGGCGCCAGCGCCAGTTCCGGCGTGTTCTGGTCGTCGGAGTAGCGCCGGCCCTCGTACCGGATATCGGCCGACAGCGTGAGCCGGGGAAGCGGGCGCACTTCGACTCCGCCGGTGATTGTCCAGCGCGGAGCCTGGGGTGGCCTCGTTGACGTCAGAAGCCCCGTGTCCGCGTCGATGGCCTTTGTCCGTGCCGCGACATCGTCCAGCGCGGCAAACAGGGCGGCCTCGTCGCCCAGTTCAAACCGTGCTTCCGCTTCCAGGCCCAAAGCGTTGATATCATAGGCATTTTCGCGCATCTGCTGATTGGTTCCGACGGTCACATTGACGATCGGGTCATGGAGCAGATTGTAGAATCCGGTGGCGTCCCACGAGAACGCGCCCACTTTCCCCCCGGCTCCGATTTCCGTTCCGTAAAGCTGTTCCGGTGTCAGGTTGGGATTGGCGGCCGTCGTGATCTGGCCTACCCGGAACGGGCGATAGAGTTCGTTGAGCGACGGAGCGCGAAAGCCTTCGTACACCGCGCTCCGAAGGTAAAGCGCATCGCTGAGTTCGTAGCGCGCCCCGGCCCGCGCGGTCGGCAGCGTGCCGCTGCGGCTCGGATAGAATGCCTGATTGGTGACCGAACCGTCCGAGACCTGGCTTTCGATGAGGTGGCCGTTCGCCGTCTGCCACGCATCGCCGCGCAGTCCCGCCGTGAGAAGCAGCTTGTCGAAGCGCGCTGCGCCTTCGGTGTACACTCCCGCGACTAGGCTCCGGCCGCCCGAGATGCGTCGCATGGAAAGGCCGGTGCTGAAGAGTTCGCGCGACTCGCCTTCCGAGAAGCGGGCGTCGGTCCCGACTTCCCAATTCAGCCAGTCCCATCGGCCACGAAGCGCCGCGTTGCCACCCCACCCCGTGGCAGGCACGGCATATTGGTCATTGACCACGGTCGTGCTGGCACGGTCCGTGCCGATGGAAACCGACGTGTTGGTAAGACCGACATCGCGCAGCCAGATCTGCGCCCGCCAGCCGAGCTCGCCGCCCCCTTCCGGATGGGCGACGGTCAGGCTCGCGGTCTCGCCCGAGGCCGAGGACTCCGCCCCGACCAAACCGGAATGACGGCGCTCCTCGTAGGCGCTGAAACGCGCAGAAACCAAAGTGTCTCCCAGCGCCATCGTCTGGATCCGCAGCGACGCATTGCGGGCATCGACCGTGAGCGCGTCATCCGCGGCACCGCGCTGGTCGGGCGCAACCGGTATCCATCCATCGGACGCTTCGGCGGAAGCGCTGGCGAAGATCTCGAAGCGATCGAACTCGGTGCCGCCCGAAGCCGCAGCTCTGCGTTGCCCGAGCGAGCCGCCCGATGCATCCGCGGCGGCGAGGCCGGTGCCGGTCTCTTCGTTCAAGGCGATGACTCCCGTGAGCGCGCCGGCGCCATATGGACCTGCGCCGGCGCCGCGCACGACCTCGGCACTACCCAAGTCTTCCCCGGGCAATGAGCTCCAGATTACCCAATTGCCGAACGGATCGTTCTGCGGCACGCCATCGAGCGTCACGAGCGCCCTTCCCGCACCTGATGGCGCGATCGAGCGCAGACTGACGCCCTGGACGGTGGGATTGGCAGAGAGCGAGCTGTCGCGCCGGAACAGCGACAGCCCGGGCAATTCCTTCAATGCCGCATCGACCTGATGCGATGCGCGCAGCTGCTTCTTCGTGACCTCGACGGTCGAGAATACACCGCTGCCCACGGGATCGGGAGGACTTGCGGTCACCACCACGGTCTCGATCGTGTCCGCTGCGGCGGAGCCGGCCGGCGGCGCCGTACAAGCCAGTCCGGCGATCAGGCAGAAAACCGTTCCAGGATAAATCCGGCTATCGCGCAATGTCCCCTCCCGCGGTGCAGACGCTACAAGGTCCCGTTGGGGGCCGCGAGCCCTGCCCGGAAAATTTTCGAGACGACATTAACCGGTCGTCAGGCTGAACAACCCATCGACATTGCCCTTGCGGTCAAGCAAGTTTTGAGTCTGTCGAAGGAGCGATCAGCATGAGATTCCGGATTCTGCTTGGCCTGTTGATGCCGCTGGTATTGACCACTGCCGTGGGGACGGACGCGTCGGCGAAACTCCACTATCCGCTGCCGCCCGACAGCCTTGCCCGCAACGGCGTACCCCAGCACAAGGTGTCGCATTTCCACATGCCCGCGCAGAAAATCAAACTCGCGCCGCTGCCCGACATGGGCCTGCATCCGAAAGCGGCGCTCGGATTGAAGCGGAAATATGCGGGCACGCCGACCGACGTTCTGCGGTATCACAACGACAACTATCCGACCGGCTGGAATCCGAACGAAACCGATCTGACGCCGGCGACGGTGGCATCTGCCAATTTCGGCAAGATCACCACGCTCGACGTCGACGGCAACGTGATGGCGGAGCCGCTCCTCGTCTCGAACTTCCAAATGCACGACGGCACGACGCATGACGTGCTGATCGTCGCCACGGGCCACGACACGGTCTACGCATACGATGCGCAGGACTATTCCCTTCTCTGGAAGCGTAATCTCGGCACGGCACAGTCCACGAACGATGTCGGCTGCAGCGACGTGGAGCCCGAATACGGAATCTCCAGCACGCCGGTGATCGTGCGCACCGGCGCGAGCGCGGCGACGCTGTACCTCGTCGCGGCGACAGAGCCGGCATCCTTCTCCTTTCACACCCAACTGCATGCCATCGATCTCGGCACCGGGCGCGACATCCGCAATCCGCGCGAAATCGCGCCGAGCGGAAAACTCAAGACCGGCGGCAAGATTCACTTCGATCCGCAAAACCAGTGGAGCCGTTCCGCCCTCGCCTACAACAACGGCTCGATCTACATGGGCATCGGTTCGCATTGCGACAACAACGCCGGCGACATCTCGGGCTGGGTGCTGCGCTACGACGCGAGCACTTTGAAGCTCACCGGCAAGTTCAACACCATCGAAGCATCGGCCGGCTACGAGCTTTCGAGCGTGTGGATGAGCGGCTACTCGGTGGCGCTCGACACGGACGGCAACGTCTATGCGATTACCGGCAACGGCAATTACAGCCTCGCCAAAGGCCGGAAGGGTTATGGCGAAAGCGTCATCAGACTGACGCCCGATCTAAGCCTGAAGCCCGTGCGCACATTTACGCCCAGCGATTGGCAGGACCTGAACAACGGCGACACCGATTTCGGGTCGGGCGGCGGGATGCTCATCCCGCTGGTGCAAGGCCAGACCGCTCCGCCCATGCTCGTCGGCATGGGAAAGGCGGGAACGATGTACCTGCTGGACGCGAGCGATCTTCGCGGGCTGGAAGGCCGCGGCGGATACCAGGCGCTGCAGAAGATTCAGATCTCGAGTTGCTGGTGCGGTCCGTCCTATTATGTCGGCCCGCGCGGCGGCATCGTCTTCTACCAGGGCAGTGGCGACAGTCTGCACGCCTATAGCGTGGCGACGAAGGGCAAGCCGCATCTGACCGAGGTCGCCACGAGCAGCGACGGCGCCGGCTTTGGGGGCTCGTTCCCGGTCGTCTCATCGAACGGCACGACGCCCCGCACCGGCGTGGTCTGGGCGATCGAACGGGGCGACCCGACCGAGCAACTCAAGGCCTATGACGCGGAGCATCTCGACGCGCCGATCTTTGCGGCGAATGCCGGCAACTGGTCGAACGGCAGCGGCTCCTACCTGACGCCGCTGGTCGCCAATGGCCGGGTCTATGTCGGCGCCTACAAGACGGTGACGGTGTTCGGCTTGACGAATTGACGTCATTTTGTTCTTGAAACGTTCTCATCGAGAGGCTACTGTCGCTTCCGATGAGCGCTGCTTTGGAAAGAACCGCGGACCCGGCGCGCGCCAGAGGCCGGGGAGCCGTCTCAAACGCGGTCGGCCGCTATGAGCGCCACGCCCGTGTGCTGGTCGACGACGGCTGGGACGACGGCTGGCGCGACGACGATCTCGCCCCGCCGCCCCTGCGCACCGAGGTTATCCGCGACGCCACGCGCACCATCATCGCGCGCAACAATTCGCCGGACATCTCCTTCGACCGCTCGATCAACCCCTATCGCGGCTGCGAGCATGGCTGCATCTATTGCTTCGCCAGACCGACGCACGCCTATCTGGGCATGTCGCCGGGCATCGATTTCGAATCGCGGCTGTTCGCGAAACCGAACGCGGCCGAGCTGCTTGCGAAGGAACTGTCGGCGCCCGGCTATGTGCCGCGCACCATTGCAATGGGCACCAACACCGATCCCTACCAGCCGATCGAGAAGAAGATGCGCATCACGCGCTCCATCCTCGAGGTGCTGCGCGAATTCCGCCATCCGGTCGGCATCGTCACCAAATCGCCGCTGATCCTGCGCGATATCGACATCCTGTCCGAAATGGCGTCGATGGGGCTGGCGAAAGTTGCGCTGTCGGTGACGACCCTCGACCGCAGGCTCGCGCGCATGATGGAGCCGCGCGCGGGGACGCCGCAGCGCAGGCTGCAGGCAATCAAGGCATTGAGCGATGCCGGCATCCCGAGCGGGGTGATGTTCGCGCCGGCGATCCCCGCGCTCAATGACGGCGAGATGGAAGCCGTGCTCAGGGCTGCGCAGGAGATGGGCGCGCGCAGCGCAGGCTATGTTCTGTTGCGGCTGCCGTTGGAGATCAAAGACCTGTTCCGCGAATGGCTCGATACCAACGTGCCGGACCGCGCCAAGCATGTAATGTCGCTGGTGCGCCAGATGCGCGGCGGCAAGGACTATGACAGCCAGTGGAACGTGCGCATGCGCGGCACCGGGCCCTATGCCGAGATGATCGCACGCCGCTTCCAGATGGCGACGAAGCGGCTCGGACTGAATCAGCCGGCGAAGCCGCTGGATACGACAAAGTTCCGCAAGCCTGCGCGCGCCGGCGACCAACTGGTGCTTCTGTAGAAAAGCATTTTACGTCTGGGGCGTGTCCAGGCTGCACTCCCCGCCGACCGGCCGATTTGCTACATCCCGCGCGATGGCGGAGCACAAGAAATTGCCTCAAGCGATGCGGCCCAGCGGGCGCGTGGGCCGGGTGTTCGGCTGGCTGATGGCGCGGCTGAACGGCGAGGCCTATCGCTGGACGGTGGAACAGCTGCGGGCCGCCCAGCCCAAAAGCTTCCTTGAGATCGGCTTCGGCACGGGGCACCTGCTTAAGCTTGCAATCAAGACCTTCAAACTCGATCGCGCATGCGGCGTCGATCCATCCGAGCTGATGGTCGAAACCGCGTCCAAGCGCCTGCGCCGATACGCAAAGAAGATGACGCTCGATATCCGCCGGGGCGACGATGCCGCCCTTCCCGACGGCCCGTTCGACGCCATCGCGGCGCTGCATTCCTTCCAGTTCTGGAGCGATCCCGATGCGGCCCTGTCGCGCATCCGGCGGCGGCTCGCGCCCAATGGCCGTTTCATCCTGGTGCTGCGGATGCATGTGTCGCGGAAGGTTGCGAAGTGGATCCCCAATCCGCTGAGCCGCTCCGGAAACGAGATCGCGCAAGCCTGCGCCGCGCTCGAGCGCGCGGGCTTCTCCGTGGTCGGCATGCAGGGTATTTCCAGGGCCTCCCAGGGCATCGTCGCGGTCCCGCGCTGAAAATTTCTTCGCCCCTTGCATCCAAATCCGCCTCTGGCTGCATCTAGCTAGCGGGTGCGGACTGGAGGACCTGATGTCGGGCCTTGTGTTGGATACCGTGATCGTGGCCTGGGGCGCGGCAGTGCTGACCCTGTTCGCCATCCGGCACTATTATTTCAGTCCGGCTTGCATTCAGCTGCCGGCGCATCAGGATCGGACCTGCTGCCCGGATTCCAAGGGAAACGACTCATGATTACGCTGCATGGCTGGGAGTCGACGGTCATCTTCTGGGGCGCCATCGTCCTGATCGTGGTGGTCGCCAACTATTTTTCCTACAAGAGCCAGTCCAGCCGCCATCGCATGATGGAAACGCTGGCCGAAAAGGGCCAGCCGATCCCTCCAGACCTGATGGTCGGCGGACGCGAACGCTACCGCGACAGAAGCCCGATCCAGTCCGGCATCTTCCTGATGTGCATCGGCATCGCGCTCGCGGTGTTCTTCTGGGCGATGACCGGAGGCGGCAATTACTTCGACGGGGACCGCATGCCGAGCTGGCTACCCTTCGTCGGCATTTTTCCCTTCATGGTCGGATTGGCGCGTTTCCTCGGGGGGCTTTTCGAAAGACGCGACAGGTAATGCAGCCGGCTGATGGACCAGGACCGGCAACTTGCAGGTCGCGCCGCTTCCGGCGACGCAGTCGCGTTTGCGGCGCTGGTGCGTGCGTATCAATCGAGGCTGCGCGGATTTCTGCGCCGCCTGACGCGCGGCGACGCATCGCTTGCGGACGATCTGGCGCAGGAGACGTTCCTGCTCGCGCATCGAAGGATCGGCCAGTATCGCGGCGAGGGAGCGTTCTCCTCCTGGCTGCTCGGCATCGGCTGGTCGTGCTTTCTGATGGAGCGCAGACGCCGAAAGGAGGAGGCTCTGGAAGGCGTGCCCGAGCAGAGCGACGCGACGCTGGCATCGGCCGCGGCCTGCCGCATCGATTTGGAGCGGGCCATGGCGCGTCTGATGGCGGAAGAGCGCGCGGCGCTCACCCTGTGCTATGCTCTGGGACACAGCCATGGCGAGGCTGCAGAGATCCTGGGAATGCCGCTCGGCACGCTCAAATCGCACGTCGCGCGCGGCCGCGAAAAGCTCAAGGGGATACTTGAGGCAACGTCATGATAGACGACCGCAACCTGGATGACCTTCTCTCGGCGCCCTTGGACCAGGTGCCGGACCATGGCTTCTCCGCGCGCCTGATGGACCGCATCGGACGGCGTGCGAGCCGGATCGATACGGCCGTGTTCTGGGCCCCCCTGGCGGCAGCGGCGATTGCGATACCGTTTGTCCCCATCCATGACTTGACCGATGCGGTGCTGCGTTTATCTCCGGGAATCGCGGGCTCCGGCGCAGTGGCGCTTGCGGCCGCCGTTCTCGCGCTCACCTTGTCGCTGGACAACGCTTTGCGCGACCGGACGTAGGAGCCGCGACGGATTGGCTGTGGAATTGAGGCGCACTCTCCATTGAGCGGCGGCGCTTCCTGCGCTGAACTGCGCCGATGCCGCCGCACTACCGCTACGAGCTGCAATATCTCAAGACCGGTCCGGGTCCCATCGCGGGCATCGACGAAGCCGGACGGGGCCCGCTTGCTGGGCCCGTGGTGGCGGCGGCTGTCATCCTGGCACACGGGAAGATCCCAAAAGGCCTGAACGATTCCAAGCAACTCACGCCGGAAGCGCGCGGGGACCTTTTCCCGCGCATTCTGGAAAGGGCCGTCGCAGTCGGTGTGGGCGAGGCGAGCGTGGACGAAATCGACCTCGTCAACATCCGTCAGGCGACGCATCTGGCGATGGCGCGCGCGGTGAGGGCACTGTCCGTGGCGGCCGCTTTCGCGCTGGTCGATGGCAACGATCCGCCGCCGCTGCCCTGCCCCTGCGACACGCTGATTGACGGTGACGCGCGCTCGGTTTCCATCGCTGCCGCTTCGATCATCGCCAAGGTGACCCGGGACCGGATGATGCGCGCGCTGCACGACGAACACCCGCATTACGGCTGGATCACCAACAAGGGCTACAGCACCGAAGAGCACCTCGCCGCGCTGCTCCGCCATGGGCCGACGCGCCATCACCGCCGCAGCTTCGCGCCCGTCCACAACATCTTGTACGGTGGGAATCCTGAGGACTCAATCGTAACACTTTGACTCCACAAGACTCTTGACCTGTGGACTCGAGCGAATCACTGTCCCGCCGGTTGTGGATAAAACGGGCGGGACATGGCCGATCTCAAGCTGGACGACATCATCGCGGGCGACTGCATCGAAGCCATGGCTGCGCTGCCCGCCGGTTGCGCGGATCTGATCTTTGCCGATCCACCCTACAACCTTCAGCTCAAGAACGAACTGCGCCGGCCGGACAATTCCCGCGTCGATGCGGTGGACGACGCCTGGGACCGATTCTCCAGCTTCGAAGACTATGACCGCTTCACGCGGGAGTGGCTCAAACAAGCGCGGCGCGTGCTCAAGGACAGCGGCGCGATCTGGGTGATCGGGTCCTACCACAACATCTTCCGCGTCGGCGCGACGCTGCAGGACCTGGGCTTCTGGATCCTCAACGATGTGGTCTGGCGCAAGACCAATCCGATGCCGAACTTCCGGGGCCGCAGGTTCACCAATGCGCATGAGACGCTGATCTGGGCGGCCAAAGGCGAAAAGTACGCCTACACCTTCAACTACGAAGCCATGAAGGCGCTGAACGACGACCTTCAGATGCGTTCCGACTGGACCTTGCCGATCTGCTCCGGCAACGAGCGGCTGAAGAGCGAGGATGGCGTAAAGGCGCACTCGACGCAGAAGCCGGAAAGCCTGCTCCATCGCGTGATCGTTGCGTCCACCAGGCCAGGTGATGTGGTGCTCGATCCCTTCTTCGGTTCGGGAACGACGGGGGCCGTGGCCAAAAGGCTGGGCCGCCACTTCATCGGCATCGAGCGCGATGCAAACTACGTCAAGGTGGCCCGCGTCCGCATCGCGGGTGTCACGCGTGCGGACGGCGAAGCAGTGGAAGTCAGGCGCTCCAAGCGCGCCGAGCCCCGCATTCCATTCGGATGGGTTGTGGAGCGCGGAATGCTGCCGCCGGGTACGGTGCTTCGCGGACCGCAGAATCGACACACCGCAAAAGTCCGTGCCGATGGAACCCTGGTCTGCGACGGCGCCACCGGTTCGATCCACCAGATCGGTGCGCATGTGCAGGGCATCGACGCCTGCAACGGTTGGACATTTTGGCAGTACGAGCACAATGGCGCGCTGGTTTCGATCGATGTGCTGCGCCAGAAGCTGCGCGCGGATATGGTGGGGGCGCAATGAGAATCGCGGCGCTGCTTCTTCTGCCGCTGCTTGCTTCCTGCTCGATCTACAGGGCTCTTGTGCCGGCCGATCGCATCGCTCCCGGCGACAAGATCAAGACGCAAGCGGACGCGATCCGCGCCGGCATGAACTGCGGCACCGAGGCGGAGGATCCGGATCACTGGCAAGCGCATCTGCATCGCGACATCTGGTACGTCTACTGGGCCAGCGGCCAGAACGAGATAGAGGCGCAGGTCGCCAAGGCCGATGGCTCGATTCTCTCCTGCGACGTCAAGGACGCTTTGGCGCCAGACCGATGATCTTGCGCATCACGGTGGGCAGCGCCGCGCGCGACAGATCCGAAACCCAGTCGCCTTCGAATTTCGGCCGGCGCGTCACGGTGGTCTCGTAGATTTCAATCTCCAATTGGAAGTGCGTGAAGGCGTGCCGCACAATGCCGGTGCGTTTCTTCCATTCCGCGGCAAACGGCGCCTGCTCCATAGCTTGCGCGCGCGAAGGAAATTCGTCGGCCCAAGGACCCAGCGGGGGCTGCATCATGCCGGCGAGCAAGCCTGTGGGCGCACGCTTCACCAGCAGGATGGCCCCCTTGGCGTCGTGCGCAACGAACGCAGCGCCGCGCCGCAGCGGCCGCGCCGCCTTCGCCGCTTTCACCGGCAGGATTTCTTGAAGGCCCTGCTTGCGGGCCCTGCAATCGTCGCGCAAGGGACAGTGCAGGCAGGCGGGACGCTTCGGCGTGCAGATGACTGCTCCGAGATCCATCATCGCCTGGGCGAAGTCGCCGGCCCTTTGCGGTGGAACAAGCGATTGCCCAAGAGCACGTAGCTTTGGCTTGGCCTTGGGAAGCGATTCGCGCAGCGCAAACAGGCGCGCGACCACCCGTTCCGCGTTTGCGTCCATTGCCGCGTGCGGAAGACCGAACGCGATCGCCGCAATCGCGCCCGCGGTGTAATCGCCGATCCCCGGGAGGGCGCGCAATCCGTCAAAAGTGCGTGGAAATGTGCCGTCGAAATCGTGCGTGATCGCCTGCGCCGCCTTGTGCAGATTGCGCGCCCGCGCGTAATAGCCGAGCCCCGCCCAGGCAGCGAGCACCTCGTCGAGCGCCGCCGCGGCGAGCGCTTCGACGGTCGGCCAGCGGGCAAGGAAGCTGCGGTAGTAGCCGGCGACGGCTTGCACGGTGGTTTGCTGCAGCATGATCTCGCTCAGCCAGACGCGGTACGGGTCGGGCCGCTCACCCTTGCGCGCGCGCCATGGCAGGACGCGGGCGTGGCCGTCGTACCAGCGAAGCAGCTTTTTTGCAGGGCGCTCACACGGCATAATCGGACCATGGCGCAGAGCCGCAGGACTGGACAACCGGACACACCGCCCGCACGGCGTGGACGCCCGGCGCCCTTAAGCGACGATTCCCGAAGCGTAGGAGGGGCTGCGTTGACCCGTGCCGGGTTCAGCGACCCCACTCTGGTGCTACGCTGGGAGGAAATTGCGGGTGCCGAGACCGCCCGTCTCGCCCAACCGTTGAAGCTCGGCGAGGGCCCCCAGGGCGGAGTCCTGACCCTGCTGGCCGAGCCGGGGGCGGCGGTCTTTCTTCAGCACGAGAGCCGTCCGCTTTGCGAGCGGATCAACGCCTATCTCGGTCGGCAGGCGGTGACCCGCCTCAAATTCGTCACCGCTCCACTGGCGGCCCGCCCGCGGCCAGCGTCGCATGCAAGGGCTGCCTTGACCCTTCCGGAGGCCGACCCCGCCCAGGCCTATACGGGGCCGGAACGGCTCAAGGAGGCCCTGCTGCGCCTCGCCAAAGCGCGCCGGGCGCCGCATTAACGACCGAAGGATTGAAGGAATTCTGCGGCTCTGCCACAAGCGGTCCGCAAGGCCGGGAGTGGACCGAAGTGAATCGCAATCAGACCATTATCGTTGCCGCGGCTGCGGCGATCATCGTCGTGGCGGCAGTCCTGTACTACCTCTACCCCTTCGGTGCCGGCAGCTCGGCCGATGCGATTCCCGACTCAGGACAGACGGCGGGATTCACGGTGACCGCCGACGACCACACGCTGGGCTCGCCCAAGGCGCCGGTCACCATGATCGAGTACGCCGCCCCGACCTGCCCGCATTGCGCGCATTTCGACGAGACGGTGTTCCCCTTCCTCAAGTCGAATTACATCGATACCGGCAAGGTTTATTACATCTTCCGGGTATTCCCGCTGCACCCCTCCGACGTGGCGGCCGAGGCCATGGCACGGTGTCTTCCTGCGGATAACTATTTTCAATTCATTGACCTTTTGTTCCGGAATCAGGATCAGTGGGACTGGGAAAACGGTGTCCAGGACATCCATGGCGGGCTTGTCAAAATGGGCCGACTCGCCGGAATGACTCCCGACAAGGTGGACAGCTGTATCGGCAACCAGGCCGTACAGGAGAAGATCAACAAGGTCGCTGAGAATGGTCAGAAGCGTTACAACATCACGGCCACGCCGACCTTCGTCATCGACGGTGTCGTCCATCAGGCGGGGGACATCTTCACGCCTTCCGATATGCAGGCCACGCTCGACGCGATCCTGGCCAAGAAAAAGAAGTAATCGGGCTCAACTGCGCAGGGCGGCGCGGGTCACTTGAAGTTCACGCGGCTCAGGCTTTCCGGTTTCAAGTCGTTCGTCGAAGCGACCGAGCTTTTCATCGAGCCCGGGCTGACGGCGATCGTCGGCCCCAATGGCTGCGGCAAGTCGAACCTGTTCGACGCGCTGCGCTGGGTGATGGGCGAGACGCGGCCGACCTCGGTGCGCGGCTCGGAGATGGACGATGTCATCTTTGCCGGCAGCGCCGGCCGGCCGGCGCGAAACGTTGCCGAGGTCACGCTGATCGTCGACAACAACGACCGCAGCGCCAGCCCTGCCTACAACGAATACGACACGATCGAAGTCTCGCGCCGCATCGAACGGGAAGCCGGATCGGTCTATCGCATCAACGGCCGCGACGTGCGCCAGCGCGACGTGCAGCTGTTCTTCGCCGATGCCTCGTCGGGTGCTGCGTCGACCGCCTTCGTGCGCCAAGGCCAGATCGGCATGCTGGTTAGCGCCAAGCCGCTCGCGCGCCGCGCCATTCTCGAGGAAGCAGCGGGCATCGCCGGTCTGCACCAGCGTCGCCATGAAGCCGAGTTGCGCCTGCGTGCTGCCGAGACCAATCTCGGGCGCCTGGAAGACATCGTGCGCGAAGTCGAAGGCCAGCTGCAAAGCCTGAAGCGTCAGGCACGACAGGCTTCGCGCTATCGCAATCTCTCCGGCCACATCCGCAAGGCGGAGGCTCTCGCGCACTATCTGCGCTGGACGGCGGCCGAGTTGCGCACAAGCGCCGCGCAAGAGGCACTCGCGGCGGCCGCCTCCGCCGTGTCGCTTTGCGACGAACGCGCGGCCCATGCCGCGACCGCGCAGGCCGAAACCGCAAGCCGCCTGCCCCCGCTGCGCCAGACCGAAGCCGAGAAATCTGCGGCGTTGCACCGCTTGATGGTCGAGCGCGATGCGCTCGATGCCGAAGAGGCGCGCGCGCGCGAAACAGCGGAAGGTCTGCGGCTTCGCATCGTGCAGATCGACCAGGATCAGGAGCGCGAGCAGGCACACGATCGCGATGCCGAGACGGCGCTGACTGCCTTGGACACCGAAGCCGCCGTGCTTGAATCAGCCTCAGCCCGTGCCGATCTGGAGATCGAGACTGCAGGCGCGCGCGCCATCGAGCTTGCCGATGCGCTTGCCGAATGCGAGCGCATGCTCGAACGGCTGACCGCGGAGTTGGCGGAATGGAATGCCGCAAAGGCGAGTCATGAGCGCGCCCGCGACGTCGCCGAAGCCTTGTGCGAAACCAGCGCCATCCAGCTTCGCGAATCCCAGGACCGGCTCGAACAGGCGATGGCCGGCGTCATCGATGTGCCGGATGTTCTGTTGGCCCAGAGCGCGACCGAGCAGGCACGCGATCTCGCGCAGACGGCACGCGAGGCCCTGACCGTCGCTCGCGCGGCGCTCGAAGAAGCCGAGCGCGCGGAAGCCGGCGCGCGATCGCCGCTCGAAGACGCGGAACGGCGCGCCCAGTTACTGTCGGCCGAAGCCAAAGCGCTCGCCGATCTGCTTCAACCTGAAGGCCAGGGCCTGTGGCCGCCGATGGTGGATGCCGTCGTGGTGCAGCCTGGCTATGAAGGCGCCCTCGCCGCCGCGCTCGGCGACGATCTCCAGGCGCCGCTCGACGAGGCCGCGCCGCACCATTGGCGCGATCTCGGGCCGTTCCATGAAATCCGGCCGCTGCCGGAAGGTGTCAAGCCGCTCAAGGATTTCGTCGCCGCGCCATCCGCGCTCGATCGGCGGCTCGAAATGACAGGCGTCGTGTTCCCGGATCAGGGCGCGGCGTTGCAGAAGCTCCTGCACCCGGGTCAGCGACTGGTGTCGCCGCGTGGCGATCTATGGCGCTGGGACGGCTATGCCGCCTCCGCCGATGCTCCCTCGCCTGCCGCCGCGCGGCTGACGCAGCGCAACCGCCTCGCGGCGCTCGAAACCGATATCGCGGCAGCCAAAAGCGCGCGCGCGGAGGCATTCGCCCGCTATTCCGCGGCGCGCGATGCCACCGAAGCCGCGCGCAATGCCGCGCAGGACGCAGAGCAAGAAGACCGGCGCACCGAACGTCTGCTGATTGACGCGCAGGACGATGCGGCGCGCACGGCTCGTGCGGCCGCGGAGCGAGCCTCGCGCCTGGCATCGCTCGAAGCCGAAATCCGCCGTTTGTCGGCATCGCGCGATGCGGCGCGCGAAGCTGCGGACGCGGCGATCGCGAAGCTCGCGGAACTGGGCGATGGAATTGTGCTGTCCGAATCCGTGACCCATGCGCGCCAGCGTGCGATGGAAGCGCGGGCGGTGAGCAGCGAAGCACGCGCCGCGCTCGAAGGCCTGAAACGCGACCGCGACGTCCGCAAGCACCGTCTCGCCGCGATCCTGGAAGAACAGAGCCGCTGGCAGTCGCGCCGCGATGCCGCTTCGGCACAGATTCAGGAACTCATTCGCCGCCGCGAGGATCTGCAGGCCGCGCTTGTTCAGGCGGAAGGTTTGCCTTCTGCAATCGCCATCAAGCGTGCCGCGCTGCTCGATGCGATCGGCGCGGCCGAAGCCGCCCGCGCACAAGCTTCGCATGCTCGCGCGCAGGCCGAGAATGCGCTGGCGGAAGCGGATAAGAATGCGAAGGCGGCGAACACCGCCCTCTCGGCTGCGCGAGAAGAACGGGCCCGTGCGGAAGCGGTGCTCGACGGCGAGCGCACGCGCATGGACGAGCTGCGCATCCGCATCCGCGACGAGCTCGACATCGTCCCGGACGAGCTCGCCGAGCGCGCCGAGATCGAGGATGGTCAGGAACTGCCGCCGCTCGACCTGGCCGAGAAGCGCGTCGAGAAACTCAAGCAGGAACGCGAACAGCTTGGCGGCGTAAACCTGCGCGCGGAAGAGGAAGCGCAGGAACAGGAACAGCGCCTCGCGACCTTGACCGCGGACCGCGACGACCTGGTTGGTGCCATTGAGCGCTTGCGCCGCGGGATCGCCACGCTCAACCGCGAAGGCCGCGAACGTCTGCTCGACTCCTTCGAGAAGGTGAACAAGAACTTCCAGGATCTGTTCACCAAGCTCTTCGAGGGCGGCGAAGCAAAGCTGACCTTCACCGAGTCCGATGATCCGCTCGAAGCCGGCCTCGAAATCTACGCGCGTCCGCCGGGCAAGCGGCTGCAGACCTTGTCGCTGCTTTCCGGCGGCGAGCAGGCGCTCACCGCGATGGCGCTGATCTTCGCGGTGTTCCTGGCAAACCCCGCGCCGGTCTGCGTGCTGGACGAAGTGGACGCGCCGCTGGACGACGCCAATGTCGAGCGCTTCTGCAACATGCTCGACCAGATGGTCGAGATCGCCGATACGCGCTTCCTGGTGATCACGCACCATGCACTGACCATGTCGCGCATGCACCGGCTCTTCGGCGTCACCATGGCCGAACGCGGCGTCAGCCAGTTGGTTTCGGTGACCCTGGCGGAGGCCGAGCGAGTCGCGGCGGAGTAGCCGCGGCGCCGGCTATGTGTTATCATTTCTTCATGAGCGATCTGCTATCGCGCATCACGGTCGAGCCGGGAAAGTGCGGCGGTAAGCCTTGCATCCGCGGCATGCGCATCCGCGTCATCGATATACTCGAGATGCTTGCCGGCGGGGCTACCAGCGCAGAAATACTTGCCGATTTCGACTATCTGGAACCTGACGATATTCGTGCTGCAGTCGCCTATGCGGCGCGAAGCCTTGAACATTCGCAAGCCGCGGAGTGATGTCGCGACGATTCGTCTGCGATGTGCACCTCCCGCCCAAGCTGGTTTGCATTCTGAGCGAGCATGGCCACCAGGCGGAACATTGCTTTTTGCTTGGACTCGCGGCGGCTGCAGATATCGATGTGTGGAGCTATGCCAAAGATCGCGGGGCGGTGATCCTCACGAAAGACGCAGACTTTGCTGCCTTGGCCACGTCGAGGCCCGGACCGTCGGTCACTCACATTCGCCTTGGCAATTGCGGTAACGCCGTGTTGATCTCGCAGCTAATCGAGAAATTGCCGGAGATTCTGAAGCTTATCGATTCCGGACAAAGGCTTGTCGAGCTGACTTAGGCGCATTTCGCCGCGGCGAATTTAATTTAGCAAAATCAGCAGCTTAGTTGCCATTTGCTGTCCTTGACATAATATTACACCGTCCCTATGGTCCGCGCGCTTTTGCCGGCGCCGCAAGGCAGATCGTGGGTGTTCGATGACTGCTCCCAAGCGCGACGAGTTGCGTTCGCTCGGTGAGCGGCTCGACGCGGCGGAGGAGCGCAATCGCGCCGGGCAAGCCGCGCCGGCGCCGGGAAGCATGGCCATCGCCTTCCGTTTCACGACGGAGATGGTGTCGGCGCTCGTCGTGGGCGGCGGGATCGGGTACGGGATCGACTGGGCGTTCGCCCGCTGGACCTCGGTCCATACGAGGCCCTGGGGCATGATCGCGATGTTCGTGTTGGGCGCGGCGGCGGGCATGTTGAACGTGATCCGCGCGGCGAAAGAGATCAACGCCGAGATCGCGGCGAAGAAGGACGGAGACTGACTTGGCCATCAATCCGATGGAACAGTTCGCGGTGAGGCCGCTCGTGCCGCTGCATATCGGCGGCTACGACGTCTCGTTCACAAACCAGGCGCTGTGGATGTGCATCGTGGTCGGCGCGGTGACGCTGTTCATGGCGCTGGCCACCAACCGGCGCAGCGTCGTGCCGGGCCGCATGCAGTCGATGGCCGAGATTTCCTACGAATTCGTCGCCAACATGATCGGCACGACGTCGGGCGAAGACGGAATGATCTTTTTCCCCTTCGTCTTCACGCTTTTCATGTTCATACTGCTCTCGAACTTCCTGGGATTGATCCCAGGGTCGTTCACCGTGACCAGTCAGATCTGCGTCACCTTCGGCCTCGCCGCCTTCATCATCGCGATGGTGATCGTCACCGGTTTCATCAAGCACGGTATCGGCTTCCTGATGCTCTTCGTGCCCAAGGCGCCGTGGTACATCCTTCCGCTCCTGGTGCCGATCGAGTTCATCTCGTTCATGACGCGGCCCATCAGCCTCTCCGTCCGTCTTTTCGCGAACATGCTGGCGGGCCACACGCTGTTGAAAGTGTTCGCCGCTTTCGTGATCCTCTTGGGCGGGGCCGGCGGCGTCCTTTCGGCGCTCTCGATCGCGCCTTTCGCGCTGATCGTCGCGATCACGGCACTGGAGCTTCTGGTCGCCGCGCTGCAGGCTTATGTCTTCGCCATCCTGACCTGCATCTACCTGAACGAAGCCTTGCATCTCCACGAACATCACTGAGAAGGGAACGACCATGGGACTTGCTGCAGCACAAATGATCGGCGCGGGCCTCGCCTGCATCGCGCTCGTCGGCGCCGGCATCGGCATCGGCAACGTGTTCGGTAGTTATCTGGAGGGCGCACTGCGCAATCCGGGCGCCGCCGCGAGCCAGACCACGAATCTGCTGCTCGGCTTTGCGCTGTGCGAAGCGACCGGCTTGTTCGGCCTCGTCATCGCGCTCATCATTCTCTACGCGAAATGATGGCAGAGCCCACCACGACGACGGCGGGGACCGAGCAGCCTTCGGGTGCGGGTTTCCCCCCGTTCAAGACGGAATCGTTCCCCAGCCAGATCTTCTGGCTGGTAGTGACGATGGCGTTTCTGTTCGTGGTGTTGTGGCGCTATGCCGGCCCGCGCATCCGCGGCACGCTGACCGAGCGGCGCGGGATGATCGAGAAGGAACTTGCAACTGCGCAGGAGAACCGGCGCAAGGCGGAACAGGCGACCGTCGCCTATGAGACGCCGCTGTTCGAGGCGCGCGAGCGCGCCAAGCAGCTCAACAATCGGGTGCGCGAGCAGGCAGCCGAGGAGACGCGCAAGGCCGAAGCGGAAGCCGAAGCCAATGCCGAGCGCGCGACGAAGGAAGCCGAAGAGCGCCTCGCCCGCGTCCGCGCCGAGGCCAAGACGCACATCGCCAACGCCGCGCGCGACGCGGCGGTCGACATCGTCGAACGGCTGACCGGCGAGCGCATCTCGCCGGCCGAAGCTGAAGCTGCCGTCCGCTCGGTGCAGGGAGCCTGAGATGGAATTTCTCAAGGAGACCGATTTCTGGGAAGGCCTCGGCCTCGCCGTGGTCATCCTGCTGATCGTGTATCGCCGGGTTCCGGCGATGTTGGCCAAAATGCTCGACGCGCGCGCGGTCTCGATTCAGAATGAACTCGCCCAGGCGCAGCAATTGCGCCAGGAAGCGGAAGCCGTTCTCGTTCGCTACACCGAGCGCGCGAATCGCGCCGAATCCGAAGCGCAAAGCATCCTCACCCAGGCCAGGGAAGAAGCCGCTCGCCTCAAGGAAGAGTCCGAAGCCCAGCTCAAGGCGCTGGTCGAACGCCGCGCGCGCATGGCTCAGGACCGCATCGCCCGCGCCGAGGCGCAGGCGCTCGCCGACATCCGAGCGATGGCCGCCGACGCGGCCGCTGCAGCGTCCGCGAAAATCATCGCCGCCAAGCTCGACGACGCGCATGCCACCGCGCTGATCGATGCCGGGATCAAGGACCTTGGCGCGAAGTTGAACTGAACGCCCTACGTCTCCCCTTTCAAATACTTGTCAAACCAGGCGACCATCCGTTCGATTGAGTCGATTTGGTTTTCGAGTTTTGCAAAGCCGTGCCCCTCGCCCGCGTAGAAATGCGCATCGACGGTGCGGCTCTCGTCCTTGAGCGTCTTCACCACCGTCTCCGCCTGCTGCTTGGGGACGCGGATGTCGTTGTCGCCCTGTAGCACCAGGAGCGGCGCGGTGGCGTTCTTGATGTAGGTCATCGGGCTTGCCGCGACATAGACCGCTTTGTCTGTCACAGGATCGCCCAGCAGGCCCTTCTCGTAGGCTTGGAGCGGCGGCGCTTCATGCTCCAGCATCGAGAACCAGTCGATGATGCCATATTCCTCGACCGCGGCAGCCCACAGCTTCGGCGTCTTGCCGATGGCCATCAACGTCATGTAGCCGCCATAGGAGCCGCCGGTGATGCCAATCTTCCTGGGATCGACATAGCCTGTCGCTTCCAGGAACTTCGCGCCGTAAACCTCATCGGTCAGGTCGCCGCCGCCGAGGTCCTTCCTGTTCGCCTCCATAAACGCTTGCCCGTAACCGGTCGAACCGCGAACATTCGGCGCGATCACGACATAGCCGCGCGTAGCGAGGGCCTGGACCGTGCGGCTGAAATAGTCCGTGGTCTGGCCGGTCGGTCCGCCATGCGGAAAGACGATCCCAGGAGCGGTGTGATCGCGCCTCAGATTGAACGGCACCCAAATGAGCGCGCTGATCACCAGCCCATCCTTGCTCTTGTAGTGCACGATCTGCGACGGCGGCAGCACTGCAGGCGAGACGCTGGCGAGACCAAGGCGCGTGATCTGCTTCTTCGCGCCTGTCTTGAGATCGACGATCCAGTAATCGTTGGGCGTGTTGCTCGCCTCATGCGTGACGAGCAGTTTCGTTCCGTCGGGGGATAGGGAATCGCCATTGCGCGCCTCGATGTTGAGGCCCGGCGGAAGCTCGACGCGCGTCACCGCTCCACCGGTGACCGAGAACAGGTCGGTGCGTCCGTCGACGTCGCTGGTGAACAGCATCGTGCGGCCGTCGGGCGTCAGACTGCCGCTGCCCTGCTCCCACACGTCCGGCTTGACGAGCTTCGCAGCGTGCGTCGCGGTATCGAGCAGTGCCGCCTGCTTCTGTCCGTTGGCGTCCTGCGTGGTGAGCGCAACGGTCCTGCAATCGGCGCTGACGGCGCTGGCATCGTTGTAGGCGGACGGCGCTGTGTCGCTCAGCGCTTCGCCCCTGCCGCTCGCGATGTCGATGCGCCAGACGGATGCGGAGGTACCGAAGATGTTGCTGCGATCGGCGATGGCGACTTTGCCGCCGTCGCACAGACCTGCGACGGACCAGAAGTATCCCGGAGTCGCCTCGTGCGTGAGCAGCGTCGCCTTGCGTGTCGCGATATCCATCAACCCGATATCGACCGTCGCGCCGGTTGCGACGCGCTGGCTGAAGAGGATGCGCTTGCCGTCGGGCAGGAACTTCGGCGAATTTTCCGACACGTCTTTGGTGTTGGTCAGATCGACCGGCTCTCCGCCCGCGAGCGGCACTGCGAACAGGTCATAGATCTCGCCGCCGCCGAAATCGGACTCATAGATCATCGTCTTGCCGTCGGGCGAGACGGCCGCGCCTTCCTGGCGGTCGTCGGAGCGCGTGAGCTGAAGCGGGAATCCGCCGTCGGCGGGAACTTCCCAAAGATTGTAGCGCCCGGTGAAATTGGTCGAGACGACGACGTTCTTCCCGTCCCGCGTCCATGTCGCGTCCACCGCGCCGCGCACGGCGAACAGATCGGGGACCGACACGACGGCCGCGTCCGGATTTGCGATGGAAGTTATCGAGCGCGGATCGGTGACCGCGCGCGGGGGTACGCCCTTCAGCTCGAGCGCGGCGCCGAGCGAAGGCGCCGCGCTCAGAACGAGAATGGAAGCGAGAAGCAGGCGCGCGTCACGGGCCATTCGATCCCCCTGGAATTGTCGGCGCCTTAATCGACGAGCGCATAGGGGCGGAAATATGTCTCTCGCAGTGCAGCGTAAGTCAGGACTTCTCCGGCATCACCGTGCGGATGTGCAGTTCCTTGAGCTGGCGGGCAGAGACTTCGCTCGGCGCGTTCATCATCAGGTCCTGCGCCTGCTGGTTCATGGGGAACATGACCACTTCGCGTAGATTCTCTTCACCCGCCAACATCATCACGATGCGGTCGATGCCAGGCGCCATGCCGCCATGTGGCGGCGCGCCATAACGGAAGGCGTTGAGCATGCCGGCAAATCTGCTCTCGGTTGTCTCGCGGGAATAGCCGGCGATTTCGAAGGCCTTGAGCATGATTTCGGGATCGTGATTGCGGATGGCGCCGCTCGAAAGCTCGATGCCGTTGCACACCGTGTCGTACTGAAAAGCCTTGATATCGAGGATGGTGTCGCGGTCGTTCGGGTCCAGCGCCAGGAATTTCGCGCGGTCGAAATTAGGCATGGAGAACGGGTTGTGGGAGAAGTCGATGCGCTTCTCCTCCTCGTTCCATTCGTACATCGGATAGTCGACCACCCAGCAAAGCTGAAAGGAGTCGTCCTTCACCAGGCCGAGTTCGCGCCCCAGCCGCGTCCGCGCAAGTCCAGCAATCTGGGCCGCGCGTTCGGACTTGGCGTCGGCGGAGAAGAATACCGCATCGCCCGCCTTTAGTCCGCACCTACTCGCAATCTCTCTTATAGCTTCCTCGGGAAGGTTCTTGGCGATCGGACCCTTTCCACGTAAGAATTTCAAATGTTCCAACTCTGACTTTTTCGCAACACCATGCTGTTCCATCGCATCCGCAATCGCTTCGGGAAGTGACCCTGATGTCGCAACAGATTCATTCTCAAAGACGATATAACCCAGACCGGCGGCGCCCTCGCCCCTTGCCCAATCGTTGAGCCTGTCGAAGAAAGAGCGCGGTTGCGTTGCTGCTCCAGGTGCGGGGATCGCACGCACGACTTTGTTCTCGAAGGCCTTAAACGCCACGTCCTCGCGCGCAAAGGCGTCCGACACGTCGCAGATGCGGATAGGGTTACGCAGGTCCGGCTTGTCGTTGCCGAACTCGAGCATGGATTTGTCGTAGCCGATGCGCTGGAACGGCGCCGGCGAAACCTGCTTTCCATTCGCGAATTCGCTGAACACGCCTTGCAATACCGGCTCCAGCGCGGCGAACACGTCGTCCTGGGTTACGAAACTCATCTCGAGATCGAGCTGATAAAACTCACCGGGCGTGCGGTCGGCGCGGCCATCTTCGTCGCGGAAGCAAGGCGCGATCTGGAAATAGCGGTCGAACCCCGCCACCATGATCAGCTGCTTGAACTGCTGCGGCGCCTGCGGCAGCGCGTAGAATTTCCCCGGATGGAGCCGCGACGGCACCAGGAAGTCGCGCGCGCCTTCCGGCGAGGACGCGGTCAGGATCGGCGTCTGGAACTCGGTGAAGCCTTGATCGATCATCCGTCTACGGATCGAGGCGATCACGTTCGAACGCAGTGTGATGTTCCTGTGCAGCCGCTCGCGTCTGAGATCGAGGAAGCGGTATTTGAGCCGGGTCTCTTCTGGATAATCCAGATCGCCGAACACCGGCATGGGCAGCTCGGCCGCGGGGTTCTGGACCTTTACCTCCGCGATGCGGATTTCGATCTCGCCTGTGGGCAGGTCGGCGTTCACCGTCTCTGCCGTGCGGGCAACGACCTTGCCGGTCAGGGTCAGCACCCATTCCGAGCGCGCCTGGTCGGCGGCGGGAAAGGCCTTCTCGTCCGGCTCCACGACGCATTGGGTGATGCCGTAGTGGTCGCGCAAATCGATGAACAGCAACCCGCCATGGTCGCGCCGGCGGTTGACCCAGCCCGAAATGGTCACGGTCCGCCCGACGTCGGAGCGCCGCAGGCTGCCGCAGGTGTCCATCGCGCCCTGGGGTCCGCGCGAGCGGTATGGGTTGCCGGAAGAGACCATGGATTCCTCGAAAAAGGGTGGTATGTGGCGGGGAACGCCGTCCCCGGTCAAGCCCGCCGGAGGCCGCGAAAAATGTCGCATCCCGGCGCCAGAATGGCCGCCGCCCCAGGGGAAACGTCCGATGAAATTGCGCCTCGCCGCCGCCCTTATCCTGGTCTGCGCTTTCAGCGCCGCCAGCGCACCGACCGTTGCTGCCGCGCCCCTGCCGCGACGCCACAACGTGCTGATCTTCGTCGCCGACGGATTGCGCTACGACAGCGTGACGGCCAGGACCGCGCCGACGCTATGGCGCGTGCGGCACGATGGCGTCGACTTCACGAACAGCCATTCGGTCTATCCCACGCTGACGACGGTCAACGCGTCGGCCATCGCCACGGGCCACTATCCCGGCGACACTGGGAACTACGGCAACCGCATCTGGTCCGGAAGCGGCATCATCCAGTTCGAGGACGACGATCAGCTTGCCGAGGCGAACGCGCAATTCGGCGGCAACTACCTGAACGAAACTTCGCTCATCGCTGCGGCGCGGGAAGCCGGCTTTGCGACCGCGACCATGGGCAAGGTGGGGCCGACGTCGATTCAGGACGTCACGCAGCGCGACGGCACGGGCACGATCGTCATCGACGACGGCTATGGCATCACCGTCGCGCCCGATGTGCTGGACGCGATCAAGGCGGCCGGCCTGCCCGCCACCGCACCGAAAGCCAATGTGCCCAATAGCGAGCAACAGCGATACATGGCAGAAGTGGCGACCAAGGTCGTGCTGCCTCGCCTGGCGCACACTGGCAAACCGTTCGCGATGCTTTACTGGTCGCGCGATCCCGATCTCAGCCAACATCTCGAAGAGGACGGCAGCATCAACGGCGCGACGGCACGGGCCGGTCTCAAGGACGCCGACGAGACGCTGGCCGCGTTGCTCGGGTGGCTGAATGCGAACCGGCTCGATAAGACCACGGACGTGTTCGTCACCGCCGATCACGGTTTCTCGACCATCGACAAGCGCGTGAACGGGAAGGAGCTTCCTGCCGATTTCCTTGCGAAGGACCTCGCGCAATTTCCCGCCGCCAAAGTGGTTTCCAACGGCGGGTCCGACCTGATCTATCTCTCCGACACCAAGAGTGCGGGTGCGGTGGTCGACGCACTAACCAGGCTCGACTATGTCAGCGGCATCTTCGTCGACGACGCGCTGGGCGCCTTTCCTGGCGCGCTTGGGATGAGCGCCATCAATTGGCGCGGCACGGCGCTGACGCCAAGGCCGGCCATCGTGGTCAGCTTTGCGTCGCACGTCGTCCCCGGTTGCAGACCGACGCTGCTGTGCGCAGCCGAGGTCGCCGACACGACGCTCGCCACCGGCCAGGGCATGCACGGCACGTTCAGCCGGGCCGACACCAGAAACTTCATGGCCGCGACGGGCCCGGACTTCAAAGCCCACTTCGCCGACAAAGCACCGGTCGGCAATGCCGATATCGAGCCCACCCTGGCCAAAGTGCTTGGCCTGACAATCCAGCCCAGGGGCGGGTTGACAGGGCGCCCGATTACGGAGGCGCTGAAAGGCGGCGCCCCGGTCAGATCGACCCACGGGCGCCAGGCCTCGGCTCCCGCCGCCAACGGCCGAACCACGATCCTCGACTACCAGCGGGTGGGCGAGACCCGCTATTTCGACGCTGCAGGCTCTCCCGGGCGGGTTGTTGGCCTTGGTGCGCGATAGCCTAGTTTCCCACAGAAGGGGTCCGCGCGGCCACGACCTTATTGTGTTCTTCCGCAACCATGACGCAAAGCTGCAAGGTCGGATCGCGGAAATTCGCATACAACCACCCAAGGTAGCCATACACGAACAGGACGACGGGATAGATCGCGATGGCCACGCAAGCCAGTCCGGCCTCCGGCAGAGTCCAATCGGTATCCGTTCTCCTCCAGTCCGATTGCATGGCCAAGGTCGCGACAATTGCCGTCTGCGCAAGCCATGCTGCAGCACTGAAATAGAAAAAATAGTTTACGGTGCGCCCCCATTTTATAAAGTGCCGAAAAGCCTTCATGCTGTTTCTAATGGCGATCATCTTGCGCTTGATGTCGCCATCAAAAAGTTGCTGGATGGACTCGCGCCACCTTGTATCCATCGTCTTGAAGCGGCTCTGGAGCCAAGCCAGATAAGCGCTGGAGACAGCAAAGAGGATGCAATACGTCGCTATCTGCAATGCGAAATGATGGTACGGCGCGATGCCGATCAGCGCATGGTGCGAAGAGATGAGAATGGAAGGAAACAGCAGCAACAGGCCCAGCAGCATGACGCCTGCGAGCTTTCCAACTCCGTCGTTCGCAGAGTGCTCGACCGCGATTTCGCTTTGCGGCAAGGAAACCAATTCCCGGCTGTCCCCCCTTGGATAATATTTCAGCGAGACATCCCCGGAACTCGACTCTTCGATGACGGACCGCCCGCGTATCGCATAAATCAGCCTTTCCTTTGCCGTGCGCTCCGCGTGGTCGAGCAAAAAGCGTGGTATTAAAGGCATCCTCCGACCTCGGTCCGATTTGCGTCCAATACTCTCAAAGACATAATCAAATAAAATTGCGGCCTATTCCAGCCTGGCTTAGCGCTTATCTGGAAATGCGCAGACATCGACTTTCGCGTTAACCAGTTCGACCTCAAAACCAAAATCGGCTGCAAGCCGTGGATATTTTGCACTTTTTGGCACAGGCGCGCCCGAATCCGCTATAAGCTCTCGCATGCGGATGGTTGAAACGACCGCGGCGTTGAGCGCGCTCGCGGATGAGTTGTCGGAAGCCCCTTACCTCGCCCTCGATACCGAGTTCATGCGGGACCAGACCTACTGGCCCAAGCTCTGCCTGATCCAGGTCGCGATTCCGGGCGTCGCCGCCATCATCGACCCGATGGCGGAGGGCATGGACCTGGCGCCGTTCTATGCGCTGCTGGCGCGGCCGGGCATCGTCAAGGTGTTGCATGCGGCGCGGCAGGACATCGAGATCTTCGCCCAACAGGGCGGCGTGATCCCGTATCCGCTGTTCGACACGCAGATCGCGGCGATGGTTTGCGGCTTCGGTGAGTCGGCGTCCTACGAAAATCTGGCGCGCAGGCTTGCCCGCGCCGACATCGACAAATCCGCGCGCTACAGCGACTGGAGCCACCGGCCCTTGAGCAGGCGCCAGCTCGAATATGCGCAGTCCGACGTGACGCATCTCTGCACCATCTACGAAGCGATGCTGGCGATGCTCAAGCGCAGCGGCCGCGCGAGCTGGGTGGAAGAAGAGATGGCGGCGTTGCGCGATCCCGAACTCTATCGCCTCGAGCCCAAGGAAGCCTGGAAGCGGATCAAGCCGCGCACGACGAACAAGCGGTTCCTTGCGATGCTGGCGACTCTTGCGGAATGGCGCGAACGCGAGGCGCAGACGCGCGACATCCCGCGCGGCCGCGTGCTGAAGGACGAGGCACTGACCGAAATCGCCGCGCACCCGCCGGAAGATGCCCATGGTCTGGATCGCATTCGCGCGGTGCCGAAAGGCTTCGCGGCCTCGAAGCTCGGCAAAGGATTGTTGGATGCGATTGCCGAAGGCCGCCATGCGCCGCCGCCAGCCGGCATCGAGCCGCGCTCCCCCGGCCGCAGGCGCGAGCCTTCGCCCGGCACGATCGACCTGCTCAAGACTTTGTTGCGGCTGAAGGCCGAAGCGGTCGGCGTTGCGCCGCGACTGATCGCGGGCGGAGAAGACATCGAGAAGATCGCGGCCGGCGAAGACGAAGGCGTGGCGGCGCTGCACGGCTGGCGCGCCGAGGTGTTCGGTCACGACGCCATCGCGCTGCGCCGCGGCGAGATCGCGCTCACCGTCGACAACGGCGAGGCCGGCGTGGTCGAGCTGGACGACTAACCCTGCGCCGCCCGCTCGATCGTCGCGATGTCGATCTTCTTCATCTTGAACATCGCTTCGGCGACGCGTTTGGCTTTCTCGAGATCGCGTCCGGTCATGTACTCGATCAGGTTCCTCGGCGCGACCTGCCAGGAAAGGCCGTATTTGTCCTTCAGCCAGCCGCAGACGTTTTCGGAGCCGCCGTCCGCGGTGAGCCTGTCCCAGTAGTGGTCCACCTCTTCCTGGCTGTCGCAGGTGATCTGCAGCGAGATGGCCTCGGTGAATTTGTATTGCGGCCCTCCGTTGAGCGCGGTGAAGGGACGACCGTCGAGCTCGAAGGCGACCATCATCACCGAGCCCTTCGGCCGCGGGCCCGCGTCGCTGTAGTGCGAAACCAGCGTGAACCTGGAGTTCTTGAAGACGGAGCAATAGAACTTGGCCGCTTCTTCAGCTTCGGTATCAAACCAGAGGCAGGGCGTGATTGAGTTGGGCATGATTTTCTCCATGCATCCGACGCTGACCATGCTGGGTCAGATTTTGCGCTGATCCTGAGCAGTGTGAAACACACCAAGAATAGTCACAGTCTGGTCCGTCGAAACTTCATAGACCACGACATATGGAAAGCGCGCACGATGCTGAATTCGCGGGTTCCCGAGACAGCCCCGAGCCTCCCCGCAAAAGGATGGCGCCTTAGCATTTCGAAGGATGCCCGCAACGTGTCGGCCACTCTTCGCGCGGCACGCGGATTCCGTTCACGGATATAGACATCGATGGAAAGCAAATGCCCTTTGGCGCGGCGCGTAATGCGCAGCGTCAACGGCCGAGATGCTGCCACAGCTCGGCCATCTCTTCATCGCTGGCGAAGTCACCTTCGCGCGCCTCTTGCCGCGCCAACTCGATTTCGGCGTGCTGTGCAGCGGAGGGTTGCCAGCTATTTGCGCTTTCAGCCAAGTCCAGGATGATCTCGGCAAGTTCCTCTTGCCGCGCTTCAGGGAGGGTGCGAACTCGAGAGATAGCTCGTTCCAACAGCTTGCTCATGCGTTGAATTCTAGCACGGCCATCGGTTCAGGTCAGCTCCCCGTCTCCTGTCGCCAGATCGTCTTCGCCTTCGACATAAGGATCTTCGTCCGGGCCGAGTTGGTCCGTCGGGGCCGGGACATCGAAGCCGGATGGCGGAAGCGCATCCAGGAAGCCAGCGGCACGTAGTTCGTCGGAGCCCGGCAGGTGGTTCACGCTCTCCAGCCCGAACTGCACGAGGAACGAGTCCGTGGTGCCGTAGGTGACCGGCCGGCCGGGCGTGCGCTTGCGGCCGCGGATCTTGACCCAGCCGATTTCCATCAGCGCGTCGATGGTCCCCTTGGAAAGCGCCACGCCGCGAATATCCTCGATCTCGGCGCGCGTGACCGGCTGGTGGTAGGCGATGATCGCCAGCGTCTCGAGCGCCGCGCGCGACAGCCGCTTCTGCTCCGGCTTCTCCTTGCGCAGCAGAAAGGCCAGATCCGGCGCCGTGCGGAACTGCCATTTTTCCGCGATTTTGAAGAGGTTTACGCCGCACTTTTCATAGCGGCGTTGAAGTTCCCGGAGCAGCGCCGGCACATCCGCGCCTTCGGGCAGCGATGTCGCCAGCGCCTTCTCGTCCAGGGGCTCGCCCGCCGCGAACAGCAGCGCCTCGGTCATGCGCAGATGCTCGGGGTTCACGGCGGATTCTTCGGATGGCGTCTCAACTTGCATTTCGTCTTCAATTCGTTCGATCAGGCGGGCCACGGTTCTCATGCAATTGCCTCATGTACGGGAAGGCGGTCCTTGACATAGATCTCGTCGAAGGGCCGCAGCTGTCTTATTTCCACCCTGCCGTCCCGCGCCAGCTCCAGGCACGCGAGCAAAGTGCTCGCGATCGCCGAGCGGCGGCGCGAACCGCTCGACCAATCCGGCGGGATCAGCCGCGTCAGCGCGCTCCAATCCGAGATGCGGCCCAACATGCGCTCCAGCCTCTCGCGCGCCTCCTCGATCAGGAGGATGGGCATGTGCTTGGGCTTGTACGCCTTGCCGCCAAGCTTGCGCGCGCGCTCATGCGCGTAAGCCGTCAGCAGATCGTAGAGCGTGTCGGTATGGGTGCGCAGCTTCACCACGTTCACCGGCTCGGGCATGCCGCGGGAAAAGACGTCGCGGCCCAGCCTGTCGCGGCCCATAAGGCGCACAGAAGCATCGCGCATCGCCTGCAGGCGTTGCAGGCGCCAGCGCAGCCGTGCCGCCATCTCGTCGGCGGTGGGCTCGCCATCGGCGCTCGGCGGCTGCGGCAGAATCATTTTCGACTTGAGGAAGGCGAGCCACGCCGCCATCACCAGATAGTCGGCGGAGAGTTCGAGGTTGCGGCCTTTCGCGGCCTCGATGAACTGAAGGTACTGCTCCGCCAAATCCAGCACCGAGATCTTGGCGATATCGACCCGCTGGCTGCGCGCGAGATTGAGCAGCAGGTCGAGCGGCCCCTCGAAACCGTCGACGGCGACGACCAGCGCCTCTTCGGCTGGCGCGCTCTCGAAGGATTCGAAGGTGTCGGCGAGGTCGCTCATGCCGTCTTCAACAGCTCCGCAAGACGGGCTTCCGCGGCAGCCGGATCGAAGGTTTCTGCGGGACGCAGTTGCGCCAGCGCAACTTGGGCGCGCTTCAACGGCAACCCCTCCAGAGCCTTCCCTTCTTCGGCCACTTCGCGCATCTCTTCCATCTTCCCGTTGCAGTGAAGCACGGCATCGCAGCCCGCGAACAGGGCCGCTTTGGCGCGCACGGAAATCGGCCCGGAAAGCGCGTTCATGGAGATGTCGTCGGTCATCAACAGTCCGTCAAACCCGATCTCGCCGCGAATCACGTCGCGAATCACCTTCGGGCTCGTCGTCGCCGGTCGCTGCGGATCGATGGCCTCATAGACGACATGCGCGGTCAGTCCAAGCGGACAGTGATTGAGGCTGCGGAAGGTGACGAAATCGGTGGCGCTCAAGACGTCCTGCGGCGTATCCACGCGCGGCAGTGCCATGTGCGTGTCGGCCGCCGCACGGCCGTGACCCGGCATGTGCTTCATGGCAGGCAGCACACCGCCCTCGATGAGCCCTTCCATGGCGGCGCGGCCGAGTTCGATCACCGTCGCAGGATCCCGGCCGAAGGCGCGGTCGCCGATTACGGCATCCGCGCCCTCCACCGGCACGTCCAGAACCGGCAGGCAATCGACCGTGAGGCCGACTTCGCAGAGGTCGTAGGCGATCAGGCGCGCATTCAGGTACACCGCCTCGCGCGCTGCGTCCGGCGCAGTAGGATAGAGCGCGCCAAGCCGCGCCGCCGATGGCCGTTGATGCCATTGCGGCGGTTTCAGGCGCATGACCCGGCCGCCTTCCTGATCGACGAGAACCGGCGCGGCTTCATCGCCGATCGACTCGCGCAGATCGGCGACGAGTTTGCGAAGTTGGTCGCGGCTTTCGACATTGCGTGCGAAGACGATGAAGCCCCACGGCTTCGTCTCACGAAAGAATGCGCGTTCGTCTGCTGCGAGCGTTGCGCCCGCACAGCCGAAAATTGCGCGCATCCGCGTTGCCATGGTCATTTCGACGGGAAACAGGCCCCGCCTTCCGCCGTCAGCTTCTGACACAGCGCGGCAGCATCGGCCTTGTTCGGGAACGAGCCCACGCGCAGCCGGAACCACGTGCCCTTGGCACCAAGATCGACCTGCTTCACGTCCTTGGTGTAGCCCCCGAGCATCGCGGCATGATGCGACTGATAGACCTTCCAGGCCGCATCGGCCTCGGCTTGCGATTTGTAGGCGCCGATCTGAAGCACATAATCGCCGGTTGCATGTGCCGCCGGTGCCGGTGTCGACGGTGCGGTTTCGGGTTTGGACGTGAGCTGTTGCGGCGGAGCGGTACTTTGTTGCTCGGCCGGGGTCGTGGTTCGGATCTGCGGCGCCGCAGCGCTCGGGGTGGGCGCCTGCGCGGTCTGAACCGGCTTTTGCGCTACGGGCGGCGGCGGCACGGTTTCCGTCGGCGTCACCAAGGCCGTATCCGGCGCGACGCGCGACGGCGGCGGAGTCGTCTGCTGGTCCGACCGCTCGTCCGAGGGGGCGGGCTGCTGATAGATTTTGAGCCCCTTATAGGGACTCTCTGCGCTCTTGTTGTCGGCGGCGACCTTGACCGGCCCCTGTTCGGCAGCGATCACCTTCGGCGCATCGGAACGGCCACGCGCAACGCCTTGCGTGTAGGCAAGCCAGACGACGCCGCCGAAGGCCGCGATCACGACCAGCGAAATGACGATCAAAAGGGGCAGCCGCGAACCCTCCGTGTCCTCGTCCTCTTCCGAGGCGTCGAAGATGTGAAGGTCGTCTGGCGGCTCATAGGTTCCGCGGCGGGTTGGGGCCATGGGCAACTCCGAATCTCATGCGAATTGTAGCATCCGGCGCGGCCCAAATCATGGCGCCGACAGGGCAATCTCCCTGTGGAAAACCCGCGCATATTCGGACAAGGCGAAGCTATCCGTCATGCCGGCGATATAATCGCGCACGATGCCGGCGGTCGTGGCATCGCCGGGCGCTCCGCAGTCTTTCGTCCAATCGGGCGGCAGAAGATCCGGCGAACTGCAGAACGCCTCGAACAGGGCCGTCACCACGTTTTTTGCGCGGTTCATCGTCGCCATGACGCGCGCGTGGCGGTACATGCGCACGAAGAGGAACGTCTTCAGCGCCACCACCTGTTCCCGCATCGCGAGCGAAAACGCAGCCAGGGCGCCTGCGTGCCGTCGGACATCGGCGGCGTTCTTTGGCGCTGCCGCCGCGATGCGCCGCCGGGATTCGTCCAGCAGGTCGTCGATCAGCGCGCTCATCAGTGTACGGACCATCTCGCCGATGAAGCGGCCGAGGTCCAGGTCGCCGAAGCGGGCGAGTACTGCCGCGGTGTGCGGCCCGGCCAGCGGCGCGGTGCGCAGATCTTCGATGTGGAACAGGCCCGCGCGCAATCCGTCGTCGAGATCGTGATTGACATAGGCGATGTCGTCGGCGAGCGCGGCGACTTGCGCCTCCAGGCTGGGCCAGGTCGACAGTCCGAGCGGCCACAGCCTGTCGAAGCTCGCGATCGGACCAGGATAGGGCGGCGTGAGCGGGCCGTTGTGCTTGACCAGACCCTCCAGCGTCTCCCACGTCAGGTTCAGGCCGTCGAATTGCGCATAGCGGTGTTCGAGCTTGGTCACCAGCCGCAAGGCATGCGCATTGTGGTCGAATCCGCCGATGGACGCAGTGACGGCGTTGAGCGCGTCCTCGCCGGCGTGGCCGAACGGCGTATGTCCCAGGTCGTGGGCCAGCGCGACCGTCTCAGCCAGGTCTTCGTCCAGTTGCAGAACGCGCGAGAGCGAGCGCGCGATCTGCGCCACCTCCAGCGAATGTGTCAGACGGGTGCGGTAGTGGTCGCCTTCGTCCTGCACGAAGACCTGGGTCTTGTGCTTGAGCCGCCGGAAGGCCGTGGAGTGGATGATCCGGTCGCGGTCGCGCTGGTATGGAGTGCGCGTCCGGCTTTCCATTTCCGGGTACAAACGGCCCAGGCTTTCCGCGGCTTTCACGGCATAGGGCGCCAGGGTCCGTGCCGGCTCGAGATAGGGGCCGCTCAGCCGTCCTTTAGGTCCGTCAAAATCTTGCCGCATGCCGATAACCATAACTTAGCGCCTGGACGACCCAAGCGGGAGGGGAAGATGCTGAAGTTCTTAGGCGTCGCCGTGATCATGGCCGCCTTTTTGATGGGTGCCGCCTATACCAAGCCGAATCGTGACCAGCTCCACAGCGCGGCGGCCGACTATGCCGGCAAGACCAGCTTCGTGAATTCGGTCGCCACTGGGGTCACCGGCCTGTTTGGCAACGACACCTTCGATGACTACATATTCTTCACGCGTTATCGGGTGTATGTGGGCAAGACGGCGAAGGTCGATTGCTTCGGCGCCTTCACCAAGACGAGCTGCAGCACGCCGAAACCGCAGGAAACAGCGTCCGGAAGCTAGATGGATATCGAAACCGCAAGTCCGGTCACCCTCTCCGCCAGCGCGGCGAAGCGCATCGCCCAGATTCTGAAGTCCGAGCCGGGCGAGGCGAAGCTGCGCGTGGCGGTGACGGGCGGCGGCTGCTCGGGCTTCCAGTACAATTTTGCCATCGACGACGCGTGCATGGACGACGATCTGGTCGTCGAGCGCGACGGGGCGGTCGTCCTGATCGATCCGATTTCGCTCGATTTCCTCAAAGGCGCCGAGATCGATTTCGTCGACGACCTGATCGGCCAGGCGTTCAAGGTCAAAAACCCGAACGCCACCGCGTCCTGCGGCTGCGGCACGAGTTTTTCGGTTTAGCAATCCAAAGACGGGGTCTCCTTCATGCGTGGTGTCGCTCTTCTCATGCTTGCTTCCTCTCTTGCAGCATCTCTTCCCGCTTCCGCCGCCGCGCCGCCGGCACAGGCAAACAAGGCGTATCTTGCCTCCAACGCCAAGAAGAAGGGCGTCGTCGTGGTGCCGGGCATACAGTATCGCGTGCTGAAGGCGAGCAAGGGTGCGCAGCCGGGGCGGCATGACTGCGCCACGGTGAACTACAAGGGCTCGTTCATTGATGGCAAGGTGTTCGATCAGTCCAAGCCGGGGCAGCCCATCACCTTTCCGGTGGGCGGCGTGATCGCGGGCTGGACCGAAGCGCTTCAGATGATGCACGAGGGCGAAAAGTGGGAGCTGGTGATCCCCTCCGGCCTCGCATACGGCAAGACGGGTACGCCGGACGGCACCATCCCGCCGGACCAGACGCTCGTCTTCGAGGTGGAGCTGTTGAAGGTTTCGCCGTCGCAGATGGGCCAGTGCCCGCAATAGGTTCAGCCTGCCAGCACGTGCAGGATCAGGTCGCAGCCGAAATGCGACGCCATCGCCCATTCCAGCCCGAAGCGGCGATAGAACCAGCCGAACAGCAGCCCTGCCGCGCCGTTCATCGTCACCGCGCGCACGATCAAGGCCGGCGTCAGCGGCGCAAGCGCGGCCGTAGCGGGCAGATGGCCCAGGCCGAACAGCACGGCGCTTACGATATTCGCGGTCCAGAAGACGCCGCCCGACAGCGGCTTGCCGCCGCCGCGCGTCAGCGCGCGCAGCCCGAGCGCCAGCAATGACAGGAGCCCAAGCCTGACCAGGATCTCCTCGTCGAAAGCGCCGTAAAACGAAGCCAGGACTCCTTGCCAGGGCTCGGGATGTGTCGCACCGCTTGCGGCTTTGGCGATCAGCGCCGCAACGGACGGCATTGGCGCGAAGACGGATTTGTCGATTCCCAGAAGCGCCCATCCGGCGGCCGCGCCGGCGATGAGGGCCAGAATCAACGTCGCGAACCAGTTTTTCGGCAAGCCTTGTCCCGACACGAGTGCGCCGATCAGCGGTACGCCGAGACCCACCTTTCGTGCCGCGAACAGTCCCAGGAGAACGGCAACGGCGATCAGCAGGGCGGCTTCGCCGATGCCGATCGCGTAAATCTGAATCGTCGTGAGATGCAGTTTCGCCGCGCGGGCGGCCAACACCTTGGACTCAAGCCGCCCGACACAAGGCATCGCGGCGGCGGCGCCGGCGATTCCGAGCAGCCACAGAACCGCGGCGGTCCTGCCGAACGGCGCGCGGGGCGGTGCGGCAACGCTCAACTGCGGGTCCGCGCGGCGCCCAGACGTGACTTGAGCCGCAGCAGGTCGGCCAGAAGGGCCTCGAGCTTCTCGCGCTCATGGAAAGCAAGATCGCTTGGCGCCGGCCCCAAATGCGCCTGTTCCAGCATCGCGAGCGTGGCGCGCGCATGGCGCGGCTCATCGCCGATGAGGTCGTCGCGCCGCTGCACATCTTCGAAGGGCACGACGTTCGACGGCGCGATGCGCGCGGCAAGGGCGGCGCGCCCCATTTCGGCGACGTAGCGCGGACCTTTGTCGCGCATCACTTTCTGCGCGCCCTTGATCGTGTAGCCTTCGCGATAGAGCAGCGTGCGGATACCGCGCAGCAGGTCGACATCTTCGGGCCGATAATAGCGCCGCCCGCCGGCGCGCTTGATCGGGCGAACCTGCGCGAAACGGCTTTCCCAGAAGCGCAGCACGTGCTGCGGCATATCGAGCTCGGCGGCAACCTCGCTGATGGTGCGGAATGCTTCCGGCGATTTCTCGCGTGCCGCTGCCGATGCCGGCGCCATCAATCTTGTCCCGTTGCCGGCAGCGGCTGACCGTTGATCACGGCCTTGAGCACATGGCTTGGGCGGAACACCAGCACGCGGCGCGGCGCAATGGGCACCTCGTCGCCGGTCTTGGGATTGCGGCCCATGCGCTGCGATTTCTGACGGACCGCGAAGGTGCCGAAGGACGAGAGTTTTACGGTCTCGCCGCGGGAAAGCGCGGAACAGAGTTCTTCCAGAATGTCCTCGACCAACTGCGCGGACTCGTTTCGCGACAAGCCGACGGCCTGAAACACGGCCTCGGTCAGATCGGCCCGGGTGAGCGTTTGGTCGGACATGCGCGGCGACTCCCCATCGACCGCCCAAAGTTAGGCGGGCGGGAATTTGCCGTCAACGTCAAAGGGTTGGGTGAGGATGTTCAGTTGTGGATCACCACCGGACCAGCGCTGCGCCCCAAGTGAACCCGCCGCCCATGGCTTCCAACAGGACCAGGTCGCCACGTTTGATCCGCCCGTCGTCCACCGCGGCCTGAAGCGCCAAGGGGACCGAGGCCGAGGACGTGTTGCCGTGGACTGCCACGGTCGAAATCACCTTGGCCGGATCGATGCCCAGCTTCTTCGCGGTGCCGTCCAGGATGCGCTGGTTGGCCTGGTGGGGCACGAACCAGTCGATATCGGACACCGCCAGACCCGCTTCGTACGCAGACGCCTCGATGGCTGCGGAGATGTTGGTTACCGCGTGCCGGAAGACCTCCTTGCCTTTCATGCGCAGATGGCCGGTGGTCCGGGTGAGCGAGGGCCCGCCGTCGACATAGAGAAGGTCGTGCAGGCGGCCGTCGGAAAAGAGCTTGGTGTTGAGCACGCCGCGATCCTTGACGGTGCCCTCGCCTTCTCGCGCCTGTAGGATGAAGGCGCCGGCGCCGTCGCCGAACAGCACGCAGGTGCTGCGGTCGGTCCAATCGAGGAGCCGCGACATCGTCTCCGCGCCGATGAGAAGGACGGTACGCGCCTGCCCTGCCCGAATGAAATTGTCGGCCACCGCCAGGCCATAGATGAAGCCGGAGCAGACCGCCTGGACGTCGAACGCCGCGCCGTGCCACATGCCCAGCCGCGACTGAACCGTGGTGGCGGTGGCGGGGAAGGTCTCGTCCGGCGTCGTCGTCGCGACGACGATGAGATCGAGTTCGCCCGCGTCGATGGCCGCGTCCATCAACGCCGCACGCGCCGCTTCGACCGCGAGCATCGAGGTGGTCTCGCCGTCGCACACGATGCGGCGCTCGCGGATGCCGGTGCGCTCACGGATCCATGCGTCGCTGGTGTCAACGCGCTTGGACAGCGCGTCGTTGGTGACGACGTTCTGGGGCAAATAGACGCCGCTGCCGATGATCTCCGAGCGGATCACGAAGCTGCCGCCTCCGGCATGGCGCTGATCAGGTTGGCGCGATCGGCGATGATGCGGTGAATGATACCCGACTGCGCCATGTCGATAGCCATGTCGAGCGCGCTGGCGAATCCGAGCGCGTCGGTGCCGCCATGGCTCTTCACGACGATGCCGTTAAGGCCGAGAAAGATGCCGCCATTTGAGGCACGCGGATCGAGCTTCCTGCGCAGCGCCTTCAGAGCGCCGGCGGCGATGAAACCGCCCATGCGGCCGAACAACGAGCGGTTCAACGCGGAGCGCAGATAGCCGACAACCAGCTTTGCCGTGCCTTCCGCCGTCTTGAGCGCGATGTTTCCGCTGAAGCCGTCGGTGACGACGACATCGACGGTACCTTCGGCGATATCGTCGCCTTCGACGAAGCCGCGGAATTCGATGGGCAGCGTCGCGCCGCGCAGGATGTTGGCGGCCGCCTTCACGGCGTCGTGGCCCTTCACCTCCTCGGAACCGACATTGAGAAGTCCGACGCTGGGCGTGTTCAGCCCCAGGATCGCGCGTGCGAAGGCTTCGCCCATGACGGCAAAGTCCACGAGCTGATCGGCATCGCAGGAAACGTTGGCGCCGACATCGAGCACGACGCTCTGGCCGCGCCGAGTCGGCCAGATCGCTGCGATCGCCGGACGCGAAATTCCATCGAGGACGCCGAGCTGGAACATCGACATTGCCATCAGCGCGCCGGTGTTGCCGGCAGAGACGGCGACCTCGGCTTCGCCGGCCTTCACCGCCTCGAGCGCGCGCCACATGCTGGTGTTGCGGCCGCGTCGCAGGACAAGGCTGGGCTTGTCCTCCATGCGCACCTGATCGGGCGCATGGCGAATCTCGACCTTGGGCGCGAGCTTCGGACGTTTGGCGAGCAGCGGCTTCAATGCCGCCTCGTCGCCGTGCAGAAGAAAATGCGCCGTCGGATGACGCAGCACCGAGCGCGCAAGCGCAGCCACGACCACGCCCGGGCCGGAATCGCCGCCCATGGCATCGATGGAGACTGTCAGTTCGCGCGGCAAATCGCTGAAGCTTTCAACGGATCGGGCCGACTATGCCACAAAGTCAGTCTTCGACCTTCGTCACTTCGCGGCCGCGGTACTGGCCGCAGGAGCCGCAGACATGGTGCGGACGCTTCTGTTCGCCGCAATTGGGGCATTCGCCGTAAGCCGCCGGGGCCAGGCGGTGATGCGAGCGGCGCATGTTCCGCTTGGACGGAGAGGTTTTTCGTTTGGGGACCGCCATCGCGGAAACTCCTGAATTCGCCCTCTATTAGCCGAATCGGCCTGTCCGCGCCCGAAAGGCACGGCCCAGACCGTTCACAGGGGCTGGCAAAAACGAGGCGCGGAGTGAACAGGAAACGGCCTTGGGATTCAAGCGGGAAACCCGCGAAATTCTCCCAGTCAGGAGCCGGGTTTGAGCTGTTTGAGCACCGCGAAGGCAGGCTCGGGCTTGGCCTGTTCGTCGGTCGGCGGCTGGAATTCCACACCCGGCGCGCGTGGATAAGGGTCGATGGAGAGCGCGAGTTCCTCCAGAACCGGGATTGCCAGATCGTAGCGAAGCGACCGGATCTCCTCGCGCCCGTCTTCGTCCATCGGCACCGGCTCCTCGGTATGGGCAGCGGCTTCGGTGAGAAGCAGCTCGCGACCGAAATCCCGCTCGATTCGGCTGCGGACGGGCTCGAGCGTCACCACACAGCTCTGGACGATTTCGCAATCGAGCCGAGCCTCATAGTCGAAACGCGTCGGCGAGATGCGCCGCAGATCGATATGCGCGCGGAAGGATACGACGGCATCGACGCCTGCCCAGGCCGCGATCCGCGCGCGCTCGTCCGGCGTGGCCGTGAGCTCGACGCTGTCGCCGGCCTTGCCCAGCCGGCCCAGCTCGTAGGGATGCGAGATCGGAAAATCGCTCATGGCAGCGGCCCGAAATCGATGATGCCGGAAACGAGATCGGCCTGCGAGAGTGCTTCCCTCGCGGCGATCACATAGGCGCCTACTTTTGCGGCATTTGCGCTTTCGCCGCGATAGAGGTTGCGCGTCAGAGCCGCCGACATCGAACGCGGATCCATTGCGGCGTCATATGCCGCCAAGCGTCCATAGAATGCATTGGCGAGCTTTTTCATCCGCCGTCCCAGGCCCATATCGCCAGCACCCAGATCGCGCAGCCCCTCATCGAAACTCACGAACAGCATGTCGGTCAGGGCCTGTGACAAATCGTTAAGGCCGGCCGCGCGCAACCGGCCGAGCACGAGCCAGGCGTGCAGCGCAATCAGGTCGAAGCGGCCGTCGACCGTGTCGCTGACCCCGAAATCCCGGTAGAAAACGGGATCGCGGGCCCGCGCCACGATCGCCGCATGCAAGCGTCGCACGGCATGCCGGTCATGAAGCCTCTTGCGTAAGCTGTTCAGCATGATCGATTATTTCGGCTCCGGGTCCGCTTGCATCGCCAACCGGGTCACGTTAGCACAGCGCCATTCGCATATCGGAATTGCCGCCATGAAAGCCTCTGCCTTCTGTTTCGCCGTCTCTGCGCTGCTGATGGGGTGCACGCCCGTGATCAGTCAGCGCGGCTATCTTCAGGACCTCGATCTCGAGGCGAGCATCGATCCGGCCACCGACACCAAGACCACCATCCAGCAGCGCCTGGGCTATCCCTCGACCGAAGCCACGTTCACTTCCGACGGCTGGTATTATGTCTCCAGCGTCGAGAAGCAGATCGCATTCTTCCAGCCGACCGTCGAGTCGCGCGCGATTCTGGCGATCTATTTTGACAAGAACGGCAAGGTGACCGATCTCAAGCACTTCACGTTGCAGGACGGCCATGTCGTCGACTTCGAGACGCGCGAGACGCCGAGCCCGGGCAAGGAACTGACCTTCCTGCAGCAGCTCTTCAACGCCACGCCCGGCGTGCCGATCGGCGCGCCGGTCAACGGCAACCCCGGCCAGACCACCCCGCACCCCTGATGCGGGACTGATCCGGCCCCTTTCGGATCAGAACGAGTGCGCCAGCGTGGCGAGCAGCAGAAGCGCCACGATGTTGGTGATCTTGATCATCGGATTGACGGCAGGACCCGCGGTGTCCTTGTAGGGATCGCCGACGGTGTCGCCGGTCACCGCCGCCTTGTGCGCGTCGGAGCCCTTGCCGCCGTAATTGCCGTCCTCGATGTATTTCTTGGCGTTGTCCCAGGCGCCGCCGCCCGAGGTCATCGAGATGGCGACGAACAGGCCGGTCACGATCACGCCCAGCAGCATCGCGCCCAGCGCGTTGAAGGCCTGCGCCTTGTCGTGCGTGACATAGAAGGCGACGACGAACAGCGCGATCGGCGACAACACCGGCAGCAGCGAGGGGACCACCATCTCGCGGATCGCGGCCTTGGTCAGCATGTCGACGGCGCGGCCGTAGTCCGGCTTCTGGGTGCCCGCCATGATGCCAGGCATCGCCTTGAACTGGCGCCGCACCTCTTCGACCACCGCCGCCGCGGCGCGCCCCACCGCCGTCATCGCGATGCCGCCGAAGAGATAGGGCAGCAAGCCGCCCATGAAGAGACCCACCACCACCCAGGGATTGGCGAGGCTGAAGTCGATCTTGGCGATGTCGATGCCCGCGAAATAGGGATAGAGGTCGGAGTGATGCGTGAAGTAGCGCAGATCCTCCGTATACGCCGCAAACAGCACCAGCGCGCCGAGGCCTGCCGAGCCGATGGCGTAGCCCTTGGTCACGGCCTTGGTGGTGTTGCCCACCGCGTCGAGCGCGTCCGTGGTCTTGCGCACCTCGCCTTCGAGCCCGCTCATCTCGGCGATGCCGCCGGCGTTGTCCGTCACCGGGCCGAAGGCGTCGAGCGCCACGACCATGCCGGCCAGCGAAAGCATGGTGGAGACCGCGATCGCGATGCCGAAGAGGCCCGCGAGGAGATAGGTCGCGATGATGCCGACGCAGATCACGATGGCGGGCATCGCGGTCGCTTCCATCGAGATCGCGAGGCCCTGGATGACGTTGGTGCCGTGGCCGGTGACCGAGGCCTTGGCGATCGACGAGACCGGACGGAATCCGGTGCCGGTATAGTACTCGGTGATCCAGATGATCAGGCCGGTGACCGCAAGGCCGACGCAGCCGCACTCGAAGAGCTGCACGCCGGTGAATTCGAGTCCGCTGCTGGTGGTCAGAAGCGCGTGCATGCCGCCGGGAATGATCCACTCGGTGAGCGGCCACAGCCCGATCAACGACAGCACGCCGGTCGCGATCACGCCCTTGTAGAGCGCGCCCATGATGTTGCCCGACTTGCCGAGCTGGACGAAGAACGTGCCGATGATCGACGTCAGGATGCACATGCCGGCGATCGCCAGCGGATAGATCATCAGCGCGGATTTGAGCGCGCCAACGAAGAAGATCGAGGCGAGCACCATGGTCGCGACCGTGGTGACGGCGAAGGTCTCGAACAGGTCCGCCGCCATGCCGGCGCAATCGCCGACATTGTCGCCCACGTTGTCGGCGATGGTCGCCGGATTGCGCGGATCGTCTTCGGGGATTCCGGCTTCGACCTTGCCCACCATGTCGCCGCCCACGTCGGCGCCTTTGGTGAAGATGCCGCCGCCCAGCCGCGCGAAGATCGAGATCAGCGAGGCGCCGAAGCCCAGCGCCACCAGCGAATCGACGATGACCCGCGCCTGCGTATCGTTGTTGGCATCGAGCTTGAGGCCATAGACAAGGAATGCGTAGTAGCCCGCGACGCCCAAAAGGCCGAGGCCCACGACCAGCATGCCCGTCACCGCGCCGGAGCGGAAAGCGACCGACAAGCCCTGTGCCAGGCCCTGACGCGCGGCTTCCGCCGTGCGGACATTGGCACGCACCGAGACGTTCATCCCGACATAGCCCGCCAGGCCCGAGAGGAACGCCCCGATCAGGTAGCCCACGGCCTCCTGCCAGCCCAGGAAGATCCAGGCCAGCGCGAAGATCACCACACCCACCACAGCGATCGTCGTGTACTGGCGGTTCAGATAGGCCGCGGCGCCTTCCTGGATCGCGGCGGCGATCTCCTGCATGCGCGCATTGCCGGGGCTCATCGAAAGCACCGAGCGGATGGTCCAAATGCCGTAGATCAGCGCCAGCACGCCGGCCCCGAGAACGAGTTCAAGCTCCAAGCTCATCGCGACGATTCCTCATGCGGAGAATTGCCCTGACGGCGAAAAAGCCGCCGATCCCCATGGCCGGCCGGAATGGACCTACCGCTTCAAGGGCGCGGGACGTATGCCAAAACGGGCGCCGCGACGCAATATACGGCGCCATGGAACTGAGGCCGTCAGGAAACCCGGACAAAACCTTCAATTCTCGCGGCCTTTCGGTCGAACGCGGCCGTGGCGGAGCAGCCCTGGCGCAGGTTCAGGCGTGCCAGCAACAGGTCCACGAATCCAACAGTTCCCGCCCGATAAGCAGGCAGCAGGCCGCGAATCTCCTCCGCATCCTCGATGGTGAGATCCACGCTCGCGAGCAGGCCTGCCATCGCGTCGGCAATGGTTTCGCGCGAAATGCGGTAGGACCGCTCCAAGGTCCAAGCCAATTCGCACACCACGATCCGGTTGACGAATCCGGGTTCGGCTGCAGAACAATGCGCGGCGATATATTTCGTGGCGCGCAAGAATTGTTCGCGGTCGTCGTCGAGGATCGATCGCAGCAGCAGATTGGTGTCGAGACCGATCACCGGCGCGTCGCCCGCCCGATCGCGGCCGCGACGATGCCCTGCTCGATTTGTTCGAGCGTCAGGTGCCGTTTCGGCTTGCCGAGTGCGCCGAAAAGGTCCCGGACCGACTTGCGCGGCGCGTCGACATAGGCCCTGCCCTGTTCTTCGAAGCTAAGCCGCAGTTCGCCGCCCCGCGCCACGCCAAGCTTCTCGCGGAAATCCTTGGGGATGGTGACCTGGCCCTTGGGGCTGACGCTAAGCGTGACCGAGCGGTGGGCCGGCGGCTCGGCGAAGTAGCGCGTGACGCGGCCTTCGCGGACCTTGCGCACGCGGTAGCCGCGCGCGGCAAGTCGCCGGAGCACATTGTATTGCGGGCCGCCGGTCGCGGCGATCAGTTCGTCCATGGTCGCGCCGGACGGCCGCGCGAGCAGCCGCTCGGCGATTTTCGAGCCCGGCTCGGTCATCGCCAGAATCCATACATTTCGGGAGTAGACTACTCCCGAAATATCATACATTCAATGACACGAATAGCGGGCGCACGGAGCGGCCGGACCTCCCAATGCCGGCCTGCGTCTCCGGCGTGCTGACCGCCGTGGTTCGTGATGCCGGCGAAGGCGTGGCCCGCAGCCTCGGGCGAATGCCATCGCGCCGCGTCGGCGAGCGAGAGCACGCCGACCAGGCGCTTCTATGCAAGCTAATCGGACGGCTTCGTGGCGAGGCCAGCCGGGCAAAATCGGCCGCAGAAAATAAATTCGACCGCTTGCTGCAGTGCACAAATCCGGCAAGCGTCATTTTTGCTTTCTTTGTCGAATCAAACGTTTGTCTGCGAAATCGCGGCTCGAAAATTTATTTTCCGGACCCCCTTGAACCTGCCCGGTCGAAATCCCATTTCCACTAAATCCCCACAGGTGTGAAAGGACGGAATCGAGGCTGCACAGCCTCGCATGAAACATCACGCGCGTTTTCAGCGCCCGCGAAAAATCCTCGCTTCGATGTGCGGCGGAGCTGTGTCTGAATATGCCCCTCAATCTTCCACCAACCGTCATGGCCGCCCCTATGGCGACCATCCATACCCTCGGTCTGACACCGTGAGTCTGGCTGGTCGGGACAAGCTAGGCGCCATGATGGGACGGGAACTTTTGTCTTTTGCTTCTTGAGTTCCGTTGGTTTACTGTCGGTAAGTATACGCGGTGGACCGTCAAGACATGAGCAGCGAACTTGAAAGGAGTCTGACGCGCGGTCTTCGGCAAGCGCTGGCCTTTGTCGACGGCGCTGCAGATGTCCGCAAGTACCGTGTCCACATTCCTTATGAGATCGACGCGCGCCGCATCCGCACCAAGCTCGGCATGACGCAGGCAAAGTTCGCGCGCGAATTCCGCTTTCGTGTGGACAAGCTTCGGCTTTGGGAACAGGGACGACGAATGCCCTGTGCGTCCGAACGTGCCTATCTACGCGTCATCGACCGCGCGCCGAAGGTCGTGCAGAAGGCGCTCAAATCTGCGGCATGAATGCTGGCAGAACTTATCTCACACCAACCTGCTCTGATGCACCGCGGCGGCGATGAAGGAGGCGAAGAGCGGGTGCGGCTGGAAGGGCCGCGACTTGAGTTCGGGATGGAACTGCACGCCGATGAACCAGGGATGATCGGGGAACTCCATGATCTCCGGCAACCTCCCGTCCGGCGACCAGCCTGAGACGCGGAAGCCGCGCTTCTCCAGCATCGGGGTGTATTCGGTGTTCACCTCGAAGCGGTGGCGGTGGCGCTCGCTGATGTTGGTTGCGCCATAGACTTCGGCGACGCGGCTGCCCGGCGTCAGCACCGCTTCATAGGCGCCGAGCCGCATGGTGCCGCCCAGATTGCCGCCCTCTTCGCGTTTCTCGACGGCGTTGCCTTTCACCCACTCCGTCATCAGCCCGATGACGGGATGCTTGGGCGTGCCGTTCTCGGTGGTGCCGGCGTCTTCCAGCCCGACGAGGTCGCGCGCCGCTTCGATCACCGCCATGTGCAGGCCGTAACAGATGCCGAAGAAAGGAACCTTGCGTTCGCGCGCGAACTTGACCGCGGCGATCTTGCCTTCGGTGCCGCGCTCGCCGAAGCCGCCCGGCACCAGGATGCCGTGGACGTCGTCGAGGAAAGCCGCCGCGTCGTCGCGCTCGAAGATCTCGCTGTCGATCCAGTCCATATGGACCTTGACGTTGTTGGCAATGCCGCCATGGGTCAGCGCCTCGCCCAACGATTTGTAGGAATCCTTGACCTGCATGTACTTGCCGACGACGGCGATGCGCACCTCGCCTTCTGGGTTCTTGACGCGCTCGACCACCTGGGCCCAGCGCGCCAGATCGGGCGGCGGCGCATCGCCGATGCGGAAATGCTTGAGGAGCTGCGTGTCCAGGCCGACCTGGTGATAGGCCATCGGCACGCGATAGATCGTGTCCACGTCGAGCGCGGGGATGACGCATTGCGGCGAGACGTTGCAGAACAGCGCGATCTTGCGGCGTTCGTCCTCGGGAACGGGATGCGAGGCGCGGCACAAAAGGATGTCGGGCTGGATGCCGATGGCGCGCAACTCCTTGACCGAGTGCTGCGTCGGCTTTGTTTTCAGTTCGCCCGCCGCTTCGATGTAGGGCACGAGCGTCAGGTGAATGAACGCGGTGTTGTCGCGGCCGAGCTCGTTGCCGAGCTGGCGGATGGCTTCGAAGAACGGCAGGCCCTCGATGTCGCCGACCGTTCCGCCGATCTCGACCAGCAGGAAGTCGACCTCGTCGGCGCCCGAAAGGACGAATTCCTTGATCATGTCGGTGACGTGCGGGATCACCTGCACGGTGCGGCCGAGATAGAGGCCCTTGCGCTCGCGCTCGATCACCTGGCTGTAGATGCGCCCCGAGGTGATGTTGTCGGCCTTCGACGACGACACGCCGGTGAAGCGCTCGTAATGGCCGAGGTCCAGGTCGGTCTCGGCGCCGTCGTCGGTGACATAGACCTCGCCGTGCTGGAACGGCGACATCGTTCCCGGATCGACGTTGAGATAGGGGTCGAGTTTGCGCAGACGGACCTTGTAGCCGCGCGCCTGCAGAAGGGCTCCGAGAGCCGCGGAGGCGAGACCTTTTCCCAAGGAGGAGACCACGCCGCCAGTGATGAAGATCAACCGCGCCATGGAAGGCCACCATGTCCGAAAGGTGTTGCGCGCTCAAGCACAAAGATTGGCAATCGAAAAACCGCAGTTTGCGCGGTAATTCGGCCGCGATTTCGCAGCCGCGGACGCACGCGGCGCGGAACCTGTGCGCGAATCGCTCGGGACGTCAGTGCGGCAGCGGCGGCGGCGCCTTGGCCGGCGCGGGCGTGGGCAGATGCGTACCGGTCGGATTGGTGTCCAGGATCGAGTGCTCGTCGCGGCCGCGCAGCGACAAGAGGGTCAAGCCCATGCAGGTCAGGAAGAACAGGAGGGCCAGGATGGCGGTCGTCCGGGTCAGGGTATCGGCTGCGCCGCGCGGCGAGAACAAGCCGCCGAAGCCTCCGCCTCCTCCGCCGCCGCCCATGCCCAAGGCCCCGCCCTCGGACCGCTGCAGCAGGATCACGCCGATCAGGCCGGCGCAAACGAACAATTCGATGAGGATCAGCAGGGTTTGCATCAAGGGCTCCGCATTCGCGGCGCGGTTTAGAGGAATTGGGGGCGGAAGGGAAGCGCGGCGCCTACGACGCCATCCGCTGGGCTTCGCGGGCACGGATCAGGGCCACGGTGGCGTCGATCTCGCTCAGGCTTTCCTCGGGCGAGCTTTCGCAGCGGAAGACCTGATTCAGGCTGAGCGCCGCATGCCCGAGGAGGTGCATGGAGGCATTGCGATCGACGCCGAGCTCCAGCCCCTCCACCGCGGCAAGGATGGACTGGCACCACTCGCCGACCTGGTCGAAGCGCGTGTCGAGACAGCGCTTGGCGATCGAGCGCACCAGCGCCGCGATGCGTTCGAGCTCCTCGCTGTACGTCGCGCTGCCCGGGCGCTTGTCCTGCATCAGCCGCCATTGGATGCAGACCTGAAAGGCGTCGCGGCGGAGCTTCTCGGTGTTGAGAACCTCCTTCGCGGCGCGCAATTCGACTTCGAGCCGCTGGGCGGTTTCTTCCGGCGTGAGCCGGTCCTGCGCCTTGAGCCTGAGGGAATTGGGGGCCTCGAAGAGATCCACGTTGGAGGGACGGGTGGTGTCGCGCCTTCGGTCGGGGCCGACGTAATCGGTGGTGACGACGAAGCCCTTGCGGCGGCGGATATGGGTCTCGATGCGGCTGCCGAGCAGCGCGGTCGAGAACGGCCGGAGCAAAAGGTCGTCCGCGCCGGAATTGACGACGCGCGAGATCAGCGCCGCGCTCTTGTCCCAGGCCGTGGCGATGACGACAACGAAGGGATTGTGCGTATCGTTGCCTTGCCGGAGCGCCTGGATCAGGTCGCAGAGGTCGTTCTCGGCACCCTGCATCTCGCACATCGCGAGATCGGGCGGACGGCGCCGCAGATGCTCGCCGAAGGCCTTCGTGGAGCCGACCGTTTCGATCTTGCGGAAGCCCAGCGTATAGAGCACGGCGCGCGTCGCCATCCGGTTGGCGGACACCGGATCGTAGACCAACGCTTCGGCGCTATCGAAGAACAAGCGGTTCATCGCGGGCGTGCGCAATCCTTTCGGGGCGGTTAAACACTGGCACGAGGCTCCTTAAGGAAGCGTGGCGGGACGTGGTTAAGAGCGCGGTAGCGCGTGCGCGGCGATGGCGAGGAAATCGCCAGCCTTCAGGCTCGCGCCGCCGACGAGCGCGCCGTCGACATTGGCGATGGAAAGGATCTCGCGCGCGTTCGACGGCTTGACCGAGCCGCCATAGAGGATGCGCATGTCGCTGCCCGCCGCGAAGCGCGATGTCAGCAGTACGCGGATATGGGCATGCATCTGTGCGATCTGTTGGGCGGTCGGCGTGCGTCCCGTACCGATGGCCCACACGGGCTCGTAAGCGATCGCTGTGTTTTGCGCGGTCGCAGCATCGGGCACGCTGCCTGCGATCTGCCGTGCGACGATATCGAGCATGTGGCCGGCTTCGCGCTCGGCTTCCGTCTCGCCGACGCAGATGATGGCGAGCAGCCCGGCACGCCAAGCGGCCTTGGCCTTCTGCGTGACATCGTTGTCGCGCTCGCCATGATACTGGCGGCGTTCGGAATGACCGAGGATGACGGCGGCCGCTCCGGCGTCGGCGAGCATCTCGGCGCTGACGTCGCCGGTAAATGCGCCCGAGATTTCGGCGCGGCAATCCTGCCCGCCGATGGCGATGCCGCCGATCGCCGCGGCCCGCGAAAGCAGTGTCGCCGGAGGACAAATCAAGATGTCCGCATGGCGCGTATGGCCGTCGCGGATTGCGGCGATTTCATCGAGTTGCGCCGCCAAGCCGTGCATCTTCCAATTGCCTGCAATGAGCTGTCGCATGCGTCCCGGATTCCCCTTTGCCGTGCGGGCTTTTGCCTTGCCCGCCGCAGGCCGCATCCCTATCATCCGCCGCCTTTAACCGCCACCGTCCGAGGAATTCATGCTTCAACAGATGCGATCCTTCACCAAGGGCTGGGTCGCGAACGTCTTCATGGGACTGATCGCGCTCAGCTTCGCGGCGTGGGGCATCGGCGACATGATTCGCGGGCGGGTCGACACCAGTGTCGCGACGGTGGGATCCGACGAGATTTCGCAGAGCGATTTCTCGCGGGAGGTGCGCAACATCCTGATGAACGAGAGCCAGCGCGAGGGCCATCAGATCACCACCGAGGACGCCCGCAAATCGGGGATGGCCAAAGCCATTCTCGATCAGATGATCGATCGCACCGCCTTCGACCAATTGGTCGACGATCTCGGCCTGACGGTCGGCGACGACGTGATCGCAGACCGTATCCGGCGGATCGATGCTTTCAACGGTCCTCTTGGCACGTTCGACAAGTCCGTGTTTCAGAGATTGCTGCAGCAGCGAGGTTACTCCGAAGATGAATTCGTGGCCTCGATGCGCGGCGACCTGGCGCGCGGACAGCTGCTGTCCGCCGTGGAAGCCGGCTTCAGCATGCCGCCCGGCTATGCCAAGGCGCTCTATGGCTATTTCACGGAAACGCGCGCCGTCGAGTTCGTGACGGTCTCGCCGCAATCCGTGGGCCAGATCGCGCCGCCCGGCGACGCCGTATTGGCGGCCTTCGTGAAGGCGCATCCGGAGCGCTTCAGCACGCCGGAATACCGTTCGGTCACCGTCGCGGCGATCGGACCGGAGGACGTCGCGCCGACCATCACGGTAAGCGATGCGCAGCTCAAGAAATCCTACGAGGATCAAAAATCGAAATACGTCGTCCCCGACAAGCGCGATGTGCAGCAGATCACCTTCCCCGACGAGGCGAGCGCCAAGGCGGCGAAGGCCAAGATCGACGGCGGCACGGCTTTCGAAGGCGCCGCATTTCAGGCGAAGACGACGGTCGACGAGCGCAAGGACGTTTCGCAAGACGATCTCGGCGCGTTGGGCAAGGCGGCGTTTGCGCTTCCGCTCAACGGCATCAGCGATCCGGTGAAGAACTTCGCCAGCTGGGTGCTGCTCAAGGTCACCAAGATCACGCCCGGCAAAACGGTGACCTTCGACCAGGCGAAACCCGAGATCGAGAAGGACCTCAAGGACCGGCTCGCCAAGGCGAAGATCGACGACATGACCAATGCCTTCAAGGATGCCTATGACTCCGGCGCCGAGGTGGCGCAGGCCGCGAAGAAGGCCGGCATGAAGGTCATCCATGTCGCGGCGGTCGACGCGCAAGGTCTGGGCCCGGACGGCAAGCCCACAGCGCTGCCGGTCGATCCCGAACTGATCGCGCATATCTTCGCCACCGAAGTGGGCGAACCCACCGATGCGTTTCCCACGACCAAGGGCGATACCTATGTCGTCTCGGTCGAGGGTATCACGCCGCCCAAGCCGAAATCGCTGGACGCCGTGCGCACCGAGGCCACGCGCGTATGGACCGATGAGCAGCGCGCCAAGCTATTGAAGCAGAAAGTCGCAGCGCTGACCCGGCAAGCCGAGCACGACGGCTCACTGACCAATGTCGCGCACACGCTCGGCGCCCCGGTTCAAAACGGCCCGGCCATCTCGCGCATGCAGCCCAGCCAGATGTTTCCGCCGGCGTTGATGCAGCAGATCTTCAGCCTGCAGCCCAATGGCATCGCCTCCGGACAAGTGCTGCGCGGCGGCGACTACGTCATCCTGCGCGTCAGCGGAATCCAGCACACCCCGATTTCGCCGTCGGACATGCAGTTCCGGCGCTTTATGGGGGCCATGGCGAGCCAAGCCGGGCAGAACTTCTCGCAGTCCCTCGCAAACGCCCAGCGCGACAAGGACAAGGTGAGCATCGACCAGAAGAACTTCGACCAGGCGCTGGGCGGCGGGGAAGGCTCGTGAACCCGCGATGGCGATCCAGCCCGACTTCGCCGCCTTCGCGCGCGCTTATGACGCGGGACAAGGCCAGGCCGTTCACACGCGCCTGGTTGCCGATCTCGAAACGCCGGTTTCCGCGTTCCTGAAGCTCGGCGCCGGCCGCGACAACGCCTTTCTGTTCGAGAGCGTCCAGGGCGGCGAAAGCCGTGGACGCTATTCCATCATCGGCCTCAAGCCAGATCTGATCTGGCGCAGCCGCGACGGCAAGGCCGAGATCAATCGCCAGGCGCGGGGGGCGCCCGATGCTTTCGTTCCGGACACGAGAGCCTGCGATCCGTTGGCTTCGCTGCGTGCGCTGCTCGCCGAAACGCACATGAGCCTGCCCGCCGGTCTGCCGCCCATGGCCGTGGGTGTGTTCGGCTATCTCGGCTACGACATGGTCCGGCTGATCGAACGCTTGGGCGTAGCGCCGCCGGATCCGTTGAATCTTCCGGACGCGGTGCTGCTTCGGCCGACGATCGTCGCGATCTTCGACAATGTTCGCGACGAGGTCATCGTCGTGACGCCGGTATGGCCCGAACGCGGACTCGATGCGCGCGCTGCTTATGCACGCGCCTGCGAGCGTGTGATGGACACGGTCTCGGATCTCGAGCGGCCTGCGCCGGCGATGCCGCTCGCGGTGGAAGGTTCGGAGGGCGGCGGCAGCGTGAGTTCGAACACCACGCACGACGAGTATCTGGCGATCGTGGAACGGGCGAAGGAGTACATCCGCGCCGGCGACGTGTTCCAGGTCGTTCCCAGCCAGCGCTTCCGCAGGCCCTTCGCGCTGCCGCCATTCTCGCTCTATCGCGCGCTCAGGCGCCTCAACCCGTCGCCGTTCCTCTATCACCTGGCCTTTCCGGACTTTGCGATCGTGGGCTCGAGCCCGGAGATTCTGGTGCGATTGCGCGACGGCAAGGTCACCATCCGGCCGATTGCCGGCACACGGCGTCGCGGCGCCACCGCAGAGGAGGACAAGGCGCTCGCCGAGGAACTGATGGCCGATCCCAAGGAGCGTGCCGAGCATCTCATGCTGCTCGATCTCGGGCGCAACGATGTGGGACGCGTGGCGAAGATCGGCACGGTCCGCGTAACCGGAAGCTTCTTCGTCGAGCGCTACAGCCACGTGATGCACCTGGTGTCGAACGTCGAGGGCGAGATCCGCGAAGGCCTCGATGCGGTGGACGCCTTGTGCGCCGGGCTTCCTGCCGGAACTTTGACCGGCGCGCCGAAAATCCGCGCCATGCAGCTCATCGACGAATTCGAGAAGGAGAAGCGCGGCGCCGTGTACGCGGGCGCGGTGGGTTATTTCGGCGCCGACGGTTCGATGGACACCTGCATCGTTCTGCGTACCGCGCTGATCAAGGACGGCACCATGTATGTGCAGGCGGGCGGCGGAGTCGTCGCCGACAGCGAGCCCGAGGCGGAGTATCAGGAGACGCTCAACAAGGCCAAGGCGCTTCTGGCGGCCGCCGATGAGGCCGTGCGCTACGCCTCATCGGCGCGCAAGGGCCAGTGAATGTGACTTTGCCTCCAGTGCCTGCTCGAGTGAAACGAGGAAGAAGCTTTTTTCGCTCCTGGCCCAATCGCCGACAGCATCCAGCGTGACCGGATTGGGATGGCCGATCGCGATGGCGACGCCGTTGGCTTTCGCCTTGCTCTCGAGAAGGCAGAACTGCGTGGCGATGGCCGACGCGCTTGGCACGTCGTCCAGAAAGACATCGCGGCCGGCGCTGAGCACGCCATGGGATTCGGCGACGGCAACGACCTGAGTTTCGGCGGTCGTGCGCGAGTCGAAGAAGAACGCGTGATGCCCGGCAAGCAGGGGCATGAGCGGCGCGAGCGCCGGCGCATCCGCCGTAAACTTGCTGCCCTCGTGATTGTTGATGCCCGAATAGCCGGGGACACGGCTTAAATCCCATGCAAGACGACGGAGATTTTCCGAGGCCGGCAGGTCCGTGCGCAAAACCATGGGGCCGGCATCCTGCGCACCGACCGCTTCCATCGGCACATGCACGAGGACGTCATGCCCTGCCTGCTCCGCTTCCTGCGCGAGCGCCGGCGTCGCTGAAGGATAGGGAAGGAATGCCAATGCCACCTGAGGCGGCAAAGCGATGGCGCGTCGGGCCGCGTCGGGATTGTTGCCCAGATCGTCGATCACGATCGCGACGATGGGGCGCTTCGGCGCAGCACTCGGCTCGGTCAGGGTCCGCAGATCGAGATCGGTCTCGTGCCCGATCGGCAGCCTCGTCGGCGACAACGGCGCAGGGATCTTCGTCGCGGGCGTCAGGAAGCCGATTGCCAATGCCGCGGCGCCGATGCCCAGCGCGAGCGTGCTCAAACCTGCTGCCAGCCAAAGCTCAGCTTTCGCAAATGGAGATCGACGGCGCATGCGCGATCTACCGCCCGACCGCGTGAGGCTGTCAACACCATCCGCGAACCCGCGGCGTCAGTTTTGAACCTGAAGGGAAAATCCGTCGATGCCGCAGAAGCCGTCGAACGGGCCGTCGCCGTCCAAGAAATCGACCGTCGTCGTGGTGTTCGCCGCAGTGAAGCCGATGCCGACCTTGCGCCAGGTCACATGGGTTTGATCCTGGCCCATCGCATGGCCGAACACGGTGATGCTGCCCCGCGCTTCGCCGTCGACCATGACGTTTACGGTGCTGTCGGGCCCGAAGCCCGCATCGTGGGACAGGGCCGTGCCGAGCCTGAACCACACCAGGTACTGCGTGCCGGGAACGGTTTTGAAGGTCTGTTCGATGCCCGATTGCGTGTTCTGGGAGCCTGCGAGGTTGACGAATTGCAGTCCCTTCTTGGCCTGGAGCTTCAAGTCGCCGATCGAAAAATCCGGACCGATCAACGCCACATTGCCCGTGCCGACGACCGTCCACGCGCCGATCTTGTCGCCCGCATTGACGATCTGCTCCGTGCCGGACGCGAGCTGGGGCTTTTCGAAAGAACCGTCCTTGAGCTGTGCCGCGGCCGGCGCGGTCGCGCACACCAGAACAATCGCCGCAATGCCAAGACATGAAGTTTTCATGCGTTCCCCCAATCGGTCGGGCTGCATTACGTCGCCGCGCGGCGCGCAAATCAATTCACGAACACGTGCAAAACCGATCACGAAATTGTATAGAGCGGCATGCTTCTGCTGATCGATAACTACGACAGTTTTACGTATAACCTTTACCACTATCTGGGCGAACTCGGCGCCGAGGTGGTGGTGAAGCGCAATGACGAATTGAGCGTTGCGGACGCGCTCGATTGCGGAGCCGATGCCATTGTTCTTTCGCCGGGTCCATGCACGCCGCGCGAAGCCGGCATCTGCATCGATCTGGTACGGGAAGCCGGCGGCACAATGCCGATTCTCGGCGTCTGTCTCGGTCATCAGGCAATCGCGGAGGCTTACGGCGGAACGATCGTGCGCGCGCCTCGTCCGATGCACGGCAAGCTGTCGCAAATCCGTCATACGGGCAAAAGCGTGTTTCGCGGTTTGAACGGCGAGTTCTTGGCGACGCGCTATCATTCGCTGACCATCGCGCCGCAGAGCGTGCCGGCCGTGCTCGAGGTGACGGCGTCCAGCGATGACGGAGTCATCCAGGGCGTGATGCACAAACGCCATCCCGTGCATGGCGTCCAGTTCCATCCCGAGAGCATCGCCTCGGAGAACGGTCACGCAATGCTGAAGAACTTCCTGGATCTGGCACGGGCGCGGCGGGCCGCATGAAAGACCTTTTTGTGCGTGTCGTCGCCGGCGGCGCACTCGATGCGGAACAGTCTACGAAAGTATTCGACTGCATCATGTCTGGCGAGGCGGACTCCGCAACGGTCGAGGCGTTTCTCGCGGCGCAGGCGTCTCGTGGACCAACCGTCGACGAACTCATCGGCGCGGCGACGGCCATGCGTGCGCGAATGCTGACCATCGAGGCGCCGAAGGACGCCATCGATCTGTGCGGAACCGGTGGAGACAACCGCAACACGCTCAACATTTCGACGGCGGTCTCCTTTGTCGTGGCCGGCGCCGGTGTCCCTGTCGCCAAGCATGGCAATCGGGCAGCGAGTTCGCGCAGCGGCGCGGCCGATGTCCTCGCCGCGTTGGGCGTCAATATCGATCTTGCGCCGCGACAGGCGGAGAATTGCCTGGGCAATGCGGGGCTCTGTTTCCTGTTTGCGCCGCGCTACCATCCGGCGATGCGCCATGTGGCCGAAATCCGCAGGCGCATCGGGACGCGCACCATCTTCAATCTGCTGGGCCCGATCTGCAATCCGGCAGGAGTGCGACGTCAATTGATCGGCGTCTTTGCGCCGGAATGGCTCGAACCTTTCGGACGCGTGCTTGCGACGCTTGGTTCCGAAACTGCCTGGATCGTGCACGGCGCGGATGGACTGGATGAACTCAGTACGACTGGAGAGAGCCGGATTTTCGTCATGGGCCAAACCGTGCAGACAGCCGCGCCCGAAGACGCTGGCCTGGAACGGGCGCACATCGACGATCTGCGCGGCGGGGAAGCCTCCTTCAACGCGGATGCCATCCGCAGACTGCTCGGCGGGGAACACGGGCCGTTCCGCGATGTCGTTTTGCTCAACGCCGCGGCTGGCCTGGTCGTGGCGAGGCGCGCCCGAAACCTCCTTGAAGGCGCCGCGCTTGCCGCCCAGGCGATCGACACGGGCGCCGCGCACGGGGCACTCGACAAGCTGGTCGAAACCTCCAACATATCCTCATGACCATTCTCGACGATATTGCCGCCTACAAACGCAAGGAAGTCGCCGCAGCGAAGGCGCGCACGGGCCAGAAAGATCTCGATGCGCGCGCCTGGGGGATGGAACCCCCGCGCGGATTCCGCGATTCGCTTTTGGAAGCACGCGACGAAGGCCGCTTCGGACTGATCGCGGAGATCAAGAAGGCGAGCCCCTCCAAGGGCCTCATTCGTGAGGACTTCGATCCGCCTGCCCTGGCCCGCGCCTATGCGCAGGGCGGCGCGACCTGTCTTTCGGTGCTGACCGATACGCCCTCGTTCCAAGGCGCGCCGGAGTTTCTCACCGCTGCGCGAAAGGCGGCCGCCCTGCCCGTGCTGCGCAAGGATTTCGTGCTCGATCCCTATCAGGTGACGGAATCCCGCGCGCTGGGCGCGGACTGCATTCTTCTGATCATGGCGATGCTGGACGATGAATCGGCGCGCGATCTGTTTTCGCTCGCGCGCGATTACCATGCGATGGACGCTCTGGTCGAGGTGCACGACGAAAAGGAACTGGATCGCGCCCTTGGCCTGGGGGCCGACCTGATCGGGATCAACAACCGCGATCTCAGGACCTTCGAAACGGATCTGGACGTGACGGCCAAACTTGCGCCTCGCGTTCCAAGCGACGTGCTGGCCGTGTCGGAGAGCGGTCTGTCGAGCCGCGAGGATCTGAATCGTCTCGCGGATATCGGCGTGACCACCTTCCTTATCGGCGAAAGCCTGATGCGCCAGGACGATGTGGCGGCGGCGACGCGGGCGCTGATCCGCGGTACAATCGGTACATGAGCAAGCTCACCCATCTGGACGGCAGCGGCGCCGCGCGCATGGTGGACATATCGGCCAAGGCCGCCACCGCGCGAGAAGCGGTGGCGGAGGCACGCGTCATGATGCCAGCATCTGCCTATGCTGCGGCCAAGCAGGGCAACGTGCCCAAGGGCGACGTGCTGGGCGTGGCGCGTATTGCCGGCATCATGGCGGCAAAGAAGACGTCGGAATTGATACCGCTTTGTCATCCCCTGGCGCTGACGAAGATAGATGTCGAATTCGAGTGGCTCGACGACGAACATGCCCTGCGGATCAAGGTGACGGCGGCGACGACGGCGCAGACCGGAGTCGAGATGGAAGCGCTTATGGGAGCGAGCGTCGCGGCGCTCACCGTCTATGACATGATCAAAGGCATCGACAAGGGTGTCAGGATCGAAGACGTTCACCTGGTTTCCAAGTCCGGCGGCAAAAGCGGAAGCTACAAAGCGAGGTCGGTCGCGCATGCGCCGCCGCGAACGCTGCCGGTGCAGGACGCAAAACCGTTGCCTGACATGGCGAGCAAGCGCGAAACCTTCCGCGCGTTCATGGCCTCGCACCGTCTGCGTGCCAGCGAATGGGCGAAGCGCGCGGGGGTGCCGGCGGGCGAGATTTTCGGCTTTCTCACGGGACGTTCGCGCGGGATTTCAAGCGACGTCGCGGAACGACTGGCGCAAGCTGCACGCGTCCGCGTCGAGGATATGTTCCGGTGATTTCCGTCGCCGAAGCGACGGCGCGCATCGTTGGGGCGTTCGGGCCGGTCGAGAGCGAGCGGGTTGCCATTGGCGAAGCGCACGGGCGCGTTCTGGCGACAGCCGTGCGTGCGCGGATGACCCAGCCCCCGGCCCCGATGTCGGCGATGGATGGTTACGCGGTCCGCGCTTCCGACACCCCCGGCACGCTCAGCCTGATCGGCAGCGCGCCGGCCGGTCATCCCTTTTCGGGGAGCGTCAAGCAGGGCGAGACCGTGCGCATTTTCACCGGCGGTGTCGTCCCCCAAGGCGCCGATGCCATCGTGATCCAGGAGGACACCGAGGCGCATGGCGAACGTATCGCGATGAACGTCGCGGCCAAGCCGGGACGGCACATCCGGCCTGCGGGCCTGGATTTCCGCGAAGGCGACGTTCTCGCGTCTGAAGGCAAGCGCCTGACGCCGCGCGATCTGTCCCTGATCGCGGCGGGTGATGTCGGCGAACTCGTCGTCCGCCGCAAACCGCTGATCGCGATCGCCGCGACGGGCGACGAGCTTTCTGCGCCTGGGCAACCCCGCAAGGCCGGAGGCATCGTCGCGTCTTCCGGATACGGACTGAAGGCGATGATCGAATGCTGGGGCGGCAGCGTGCGCGATCTCGGCATCCTGCCGGACCGCATCGAAGCCATTCAGAGCATCGAACGGTACGCCCAGGACGCCGATCTCGTCGTCACGTTGGGCGGCGCATCGGTGGGCGACCATGATCTGATCCAGAAGGCTCTGGGGCCAAAGGGCTTTGTGCTCGACTTCTGGAAAATCGCGATGCGGCCGGGCAAGCCGTTGATCTTCGGCAAACTGGGCGATGTCCCGCTGATCGGACTGCCCGGCAATCCGGTTTCCGCGCTGGTCTGCGCCACACTGTTCGTTCAGGCCGCGGTGAACGCCCTGCTCGGTGCCGCCATGCCGATCGCCACGCGCTCCGCGCGATTGAGCGGCGAACTGGGGGCCAATGACAGCCGGCAGGACTATCTGCGCGCTGTGACTTCTTTGAAGGACGGCCAGCTTTGGGTGAAAGCCTTGGACGTTCAGGACTCGTCGATGCTCGGCGCACTGGCCAAGGCAGATGCCCTGATCGTGCGGGCAGCCCATGCCGAAGCGGTTCCGGATGGAACCCCGGTTGAGATCCTCCTGCTGTGAGCCCAGATTTTGTGCGTTGACGCCTTCCAAGAACTAAAGTAGAACGATTCTCCATGTTTCGGATTTGTTCGCGTGAGGCGGACCAGAGGAGAGACGTGGGCAATGTTGACGCGCAAACAATACGAACTTTTGATGTTCATCCATGAGCGCGTGCGCGAGAGCGGCGTGCCGCCATCCTTCGACGAGATGAAGGATGCGCTGGATCTGAAATCGAAGTCGGGCATCCACCGGCTCATCACCGCGCTGGAAGAGCGCGGCTTCCTGCGTCGGTTGGAGAAGCGGGCGCGCGCGCTCGAGATCGTCAAGCTTCCGGACAATGTCGCCGACACGTTGCGCCCCGCGACCACGCGCAGCCAGGCCATGCGCCTCAGTCCCGCAGGAGGACGACATGGCCGCAGCGACGCGCGCAGCAATATCGATGCACGCGTCGCCGGAAGTCCGCGCCGAACCGCGGGCGAAAGCGAAGGCGCAGTCAATGTGCCTCTGGTCGGTCGGATTGCGGCGGGCACCCCGATCGAGGCGCTGCAGAACAAGCTTGCGGACGTGCCCGTGCCCGGCGGCATGGTCGGGCGCGGCGATCACTATGCGCTTGAGGTGACGGGCGATTCCATGATCAACGCCGGCATCCTCGATGGCGACACGGTGATCATCCAGCAGTCCGATAGCGCAAACACGGGCGACATCGTGGTGGCGCTGGTCGACGAAGCCGAGGCGACGCTGAAGCGGCTGCGCCGCCGTGGCGACTCCATCGCGCTGGAAGCGGCAAACCCGGCATACGAGACGCGACTGTACGGCGCCGATCGGGTGCGGGTTCAGGGGAAACTGGTGGGATTGATCCGCCGGTACTGATGCGCTTCGCGCTTTGGCGGCTCCGGATTCCAGGGCCTCGCGCCGCGCTCGCCTGATACCGTCTCGATGCGTGGGCGCTTGCCCAGCCAGATCGCGTAACCGCCCGCGCGCATGATGTCGAAGCGGTCGATGACGACGCCGGGTCCGCGGCACGCCCGATAGACCGGCACGGCGCTGATTACGATCTTGGCCGCCGAACAATCCTCGGCCAGCGCTTCGATGCGACTGGCGGCTGCGATCAGCGATCCGTCGCGGGCGTGGATGATGCAGCCATACCCGTCGCAGCGAACGCGGTCCGCCGCGCTGGCGATCGCATCTGCAAAGGAGCGTGTGTCGCCGTCGCGCTTTAGCCACTCCTGCGCGGAATAGCGGTCCTTGGGATTGCGGATGAGCTTCAGCGTTCCATCGTCTGCCCGGACGGCAACGGTCATCCCGTCGCGGGCAATCAAGATGTCGGGCCCCCGATTGAAGAAGCATGCAGCAAATCCTGCGGCAAGCGGCGCGAGGCCCAGCCAGCGCCATCGCCGGCGCCAAAGCAGGATCCACAATCCGCCGAGAGAGATCAGCACCACGGCCCAGAGCGGCCATGCCGCAACCGGCGACACGGCGCCAGGAAGTCCCGACACGAAACGGCCCAGCCGAAGCATGATCCCGATGCCGAAACCCATGACTTTGAGCGGCCACGCCTCCAATCCGAAGGGCATCGCGATGATCGCAAGCGCCGCGGCCGGCATGGTGACGAACCCCATCACCGGCATGGCCAGAAGATTGCCCAGCACGGCGTAGTGCGTCGAGCGGTCGAAGTGATAGGCGACGTAAGGAGCCGTCGCGATACTGCCGACGAAGCTCGTGATCGCGATGCCGCGCAGATAGCGCGAGACATGGGCAAACCTCCCTTTGGGTTCGCGCTCTTTGCGCGATTTCCGTCGCATGTCCCATTCGGCAACGGCGACCAGGCTCGCGACGGCGGCGAACGACATCTGGAAACCGGGCTCGAGCAGGCTTTCGGGGCGAAACGCAAGAATGACCATTGCGGCAAGCGCGACGGAACGCATCGAAAGCGCCGGCCGGTCGAACAGGATCGCGATCAGCATCGTCGACAGCATGACATAGGCGCGCGTCGACGGCGTACCGGCACCGCTGATGACGAGGTAGAACGTCGCGCTCAACAGCGTCGCGGCCGCTGCCCATTTCTTGATCGGGAAGTTCAACGCCAGCGGTGGAATTGCCGCCAAAATCGCGCGCAAGACCCAGAAAATGCCAAGCGCGACCAGGCCCATGTGAAGTCCCGCGATGGCGAGCACATGTGCAAGCCCGGAATCGCGAAGCGCGTCCTCGTCTTCGTCCGAGATCGAGCCGCGCTCGCCGGTGATCAGAGCCGCAGCGATGCCGCCCGTACTTCCCGGCAGCGCTGTGCGGATGCGTTCGGTCATGCGCCAGCGCAAAGCGGCGACTTCGGTCGCCGTCCGTTCGAGGAGGCTGGGCGCGCGAAGCGGCGCGATGAGCGATGCCCGGCCGTACGCGAAGCCGACGGCACCGATCCGGTCGAACCAGGCTGCGCGTCCGAAGTCGTAGTCGCCGGGGGCTGCCGGAGCCGGCGGCGGCATCAGCAGCGCCGTGAGCTGTACCCAGCGGCCCGGAACGAGCGCGTCGTCGGCGGCGCGGATGGAGACCCGGATGCGCGCCGGTGTCCGGCCGCGAACTTTTGCTATGTAGAGCGCCGAGAGGACGACGCGCATGCCTTTGCCGTGTGCCTCCGCGGAGTCGATCAGGCCGGCGACTTTCAGCGGCCCCATCTTGTGTGAGATCAGGGGGGCGGCAAGGCGATCGCTGCGGAATTTCGCATGCGCAAAGCCCAGCCCGACCACTGCAACAACGGCGCAAAGAACGCGAAGGACGGTATTCGCCGACCAGACCGCGGCGCCGGAAGACAACAAGCCGGCCACTGCCGCGATCGTCGCGGTTTCCGGTGAGGGTTCTTTCTGCGCGGCAAAGTACATCGCAATTCCGGCCCCGAACCCTACCGGCAGCCAAAGGGGCCAGCGTTCGCGCTCTTCCAGAAATGCCCTCGCCGGCCGCGCGAGGACGTTGCTCAGGGCGCGCAGCACATTGGCGGCATCGTCAAATTGCCGCGGCGTGGAAATGAGCGGACCTACCGCCATGGAAAACGGCCTGCTAGAAGCCTCACCTGCAACCACAGCCGCCGCACGCCGGCCCGACAACATTAGCATGACCGAGAACAAGAAGCCCGTCCTGCGATTTGCCCCCTCGCCCACCGGCATGCTGCATATCGGAGGTGCAAGGACCGCTCTGTTCAATTGGCTGTATGCACGCCACACCGGCGGGACATTTCTGCTTCGCATCGAAGATACCGACCGCGAACGCTCCACGCCGGAAGCGGTGGCGGCAATCCTGAACGGCCTGGAGTGGCTGGGGCTGAACTGGGACGGCCAGACCGTCTATCAATTCGCGCGAGCAGGGCGGCACCGCGAGATTGCGGAGCGTTTGTTGGCGGAGGGTAAGGCCTATCGTTGCTTTGCCACGCCGCAAGAGCTCGAGGAGATGCGAACCAGAGCGCGCGCCGAAGGAAAGCCGCCGCGCTATGACGGGCGTTGGCGCGACCGCGATCCTTCCGAAGCGCCGCCCGGTGCGCCCTTCGTCATACGGCTCAAGGCGCCGCAGTCGGGTGAGACCATCGTGCACGACGTCGTGCAGGGCGACGTGCGCTTCGGCAACGACCAGCTCGACGACATGGTGCTCCTCAGAAGCGACGGCACGCCCACCTATATGCTCGCTGTCGTGGTCGACGACTTCGACATGGGGATCACCCATGTGATCCGCGGCGACGACCACCTCAACAATGCGGCGCGCCAGCTTCAGATCATTCGCACCATGGGTTGGCCGGAGCCGGTCTATGGCCATCTGCCGCTGATCCACGGGCCCGACGGCGCCAAGCTCTCGAAGCGTCACGGCGCGCTCGCCGTCGAGGTTTATCGCGACATGGGCTATCTGCCCGAGACGATGCGCAACTATCTGCTGCGTCTCGGCTGGAGCCATGGCGATGACGAAATCATTCCAACCCGTAAAGCCATCGCGTGGTTCAACCTGGAGAACATCGGGCGAAGCCCCGCCCGGCTCGACTTCAAGAAACTCGATAATCTCAATGCGCATTACATGCGCGCGATGGACGATGCCGCCCTGGCGGAAGCCGTCGCCACGCTGCGCCCCATCGATGCGAAAGCGAGGGAGCGCTTGATCGCCGCAATGCCCGGATTGAAGGAACGCGCGAAAACTCTCGTCGAACTCGCTGATGCCGCGACGTTCCTCTTCGACGATGGTCCTCGCAACCTAGACGAAGCGGCGCACAAGGTTCTCGGGGCCGAAGCCCGCGCGACCATCGCCAAGGTGCTGCCGGCGCTGGAAGCAACCGATTGGTCGGCCGCGTCCCTGGAAGCCGCCGCAAGGGCTTTCGCAGATGCGGGAGGAATGAAGCTTGGCCAGGTCGCGCAGCCCCTGCGTGCCGCCTTGACCGGCCGGGTCGCTTCGCCCCCGCTTTTTGACATGATGGCTGTGTTGGGAAAGGAAGAATCTCTTGGCCGATTAAGGGCTTATGCCGCATGACGCGCCAACGGCTCAAGGCCCTCCAAACGCGGGAAAGTGATGACGCGGTTAATGAAAATGGCGTAGGATTGTGCAGTGCAAAACGACTCTTTCTGCCCCTCGAGGTGAGGACCCGATCATGAAACCGAGCAAACTCGTACCCGCCGGCAAGGCGACGCTGATTTACGAAAACAAATCCTTCGAACTTCCCGCCTTTGCGGGTTCGGAAGGACCCAACGTGATCGACATCCGCAAACTCTACGGCGATGCGGACGTCTTCACCTACGATCCGGGTTTCACATCGACCGCGAGCTGCGAGAGCGACATCACCTATATCGACGGCGAGAAGGGAATCCTGCTCTATCGCGGCTATCCCATCGATCAGCTCGCCGAACATTCCACCTTTCTTGAAGTCTGCTACCTTCTGCTCCACGGCGAACTGCCCAGTGCCGCGCAGTACAAGAAATTCGAACGCGCAATCACCCTGCACACCATGGTGCATGAGCAGCTCGCCTCGTTTTTCCGTGGATTCAGGCGCGACGCGCATCCCATGGCCGTGATGTGCGGTGTCGTCGGTGCGCTCTCGGCCTTCTATCACGACTCGACGGACATCAACGATCCGCGCCAGCGCGAGATCGCCAGCCACCGGCTCATCGCCAAGATGCCGACGATCGCCGCGATGGCCTACAAATACACGATCGGGCAGCCATTCGTGTATCCGCTGAACCATCTCGGCTACACCGAAAACTTCCTGCGCATGTCCTTTGCCGTGCCGGCGGAGGAGTACAAGGTCAACCCGGTGCTGGCGAAGGCGCTGGATACCATCTTCATCCTGCACGCCGATCACGAACAGAACGCGTCGACGTCGACCGTCAGGCTGGCCGGTTCGTCGGGCGCCAATCCGTTCGCCTGCATCGCGGCCGGCATCGCGTGTCTGTGGGGACCTGCGCATGGCGGGGCCAACGAAGCCGCGCTCAAGATGCTCGAGGAAATCGGCAGCGTGGCTCGCATCCCGGAGTTCATCAAGCGCGCCAAGGACCCGAACGACAATTTCCGGCTCATGGGTTTTGGCCACCGGGTCTACAAGAACTACGACCCGCGGGCGCGCGCGATGCAGCAACAGACGCACGCCGTGCTCGAAGAGGTCGGTCATGGCGACGATCCGATCCTGAAGGTCGCGTTGGAACTCGAGCGCATCGCACTTCAGGACGACTATTTCGTCTCCAAGAAGCTTTATCCCAATATCGACTTCTACTCCGGCATTACCCTCAAGGCGCTAGGCTTCCCCACCAGCATGTTCACGGCGCTTTTTGCGCTGGCGCGCACCGTCGGCTGGATCGCGCAGTGGGGCGAGATGATCGAAGACCCGGCGCAGAAGATCGGCCGGCCGCGCCAAGTCTACACCGGTGCCAAACTGCGCGACTACGTGCCGCTCTCCAAACGCTGAGCGGACACGAAGTCCAAGATCGCCCGCGCCGCGCGCAGGCTCGGCGCTTCGCCGCCGCGGCCAAGCAGCGCCGTCGCCGCATCGAGATCCACGCGCTCACGCGCCGCAGCTTCCTTGTTCGTGATCAGCGGGACCAGGGCCTTCGACAGGTTCGAAGCCGTGCAGCGCGATTGGAGAAATTCCGGTACAGCCTCGCGGTCGAGCAGGATGTTGATCAGCGCGATGTATTTCACCGTCATCAGCGGCAGCGCCAAGAAATAGGTGAGCCAGCCGGCCCGGTAGCCGACCACCATCGGTTTGCGGGCCAGCGCCAGTTCCATCGTCACGGTTCCAGAGGCGGCCAGCGCCGCATCGATGGCATCGAACGCCGCGAACTTGTCCGCTTCGCTTTCGACGATGTGCAGAGGGGTGGGCCAATCCGCGGTGGTTGCACGCACCCGCGCCGCGACATGGGGCATCGTCGGCAGGATGCTGACCAGACCGGCGACCTGACGAGCTGTTTGCGCCACGGCTTCGCGAAACGCCGGCAGGATGAAGCGGATCTCGTTGGATCGGCTGCCGGGAAATACGCCGAGCAGGGGGGCGTCTGCGGCTATGCCGAGCCGCGCCCGCAGGGACGTGCCGCCCGTCATGCGCGCTGCGCGCTCGACCGCAGGATGGCCGACGAACACGGTTTTCAGTCCGTAGCGCTCGAAGAACGGCGCTTCGAAGGGCAGCAGCGCAAGCACGAGGTCGAAATAGCGCGCCATCTTGCGCGCGCGATAAGCGCGGCTGGCCCATACCTGCGGCGCCACATAATTGATCGTGCGGATTGACGGATCGCTGCGCTTCAACCGCTGTGCGATGCGATGCGTGAAATCCGGACTGTCGATGAGCACGACGGCATTGGGGCGCGTCTTCAGGGCGAAGTCGGATGCCTGGCGCACGCGACGCAATATCGCAGGGATCGCCGGCACGACCTCGCGCAAGCCCATCACGGCCGTAGCGTCGAGAGAGAAAAGACTTTCAAGTCCCTCGGCCGTCATCGCAGGGCCCCCGATGCCGGTGATTTCGACATCAGGAGAAATCGACCGCAATCCGGCCATCAATTGCGCGCCGAGCAGATCGCCTGACGGCTCGCCGCAAACGAGCATGATGCGCGGCTTCAAGGCGCCACGCCCTTGAGAAACAAGCCAAGACGATCGGCTTCCGCAACGACTGCATCACGGTCGACGATAAGCGCACCACCGGCTTCCACCGCGATTCCTGCGAGAAAAACAGCATGCGCATTGCGCACCGTGTCGACGCCAATGACCGGTAGATCCGTGCGGCGGTCCTGGATGGGTTTGGGCGCTTTCGCCAGGACGCCACGCGGTTTCGAGTGCGTGCCGCGAAAGTGCTCCGGCAATGCCGCCACTCGCGCGATCATCGCGTCCGTGCCTTCTGCGGCTTCGACGCAAAGCGTCAGGCCGTCACAGACGACGGTCGCCTGTCCTACGTCGAGCGCGCCGATCGCGCGAGCGATTTTCATAGCCTGGGCGATGTCGCTTTCATGCCGGGCATCTGGCGCGATGCGTCCCATGACGCCTTCCCTGGCGACGAGGTCCGGCGCCGCTTCCGCGGCACCGATGACGCGCATGCCCTCGCGTTCGAACATCTCGATCACCGAGCGCAGCAGCGCATCGTCGCCCTTGAGGGCGGCGGCGATAACGCGCGGAGCGGCAAGCACGGCCTTGGCGTCGAGCTTGATTTCCGAAAATCGCGGACGTTGCACCTTGCCCGCAAGCGTGACGTCGCCACAGCCATGCGCGCGCAACGCTTTCATGGCCTTGCCGAGTTCGCCGAGAGAGACGGATTCATGGGGAAAGCGCGAAATCCAAGCGCCAGGACGATCGCCGAGGCCGAGTACGAATACTTCGCGGCCGGCGGCGCGCGCGGTTTCGGCAATGGCTCGCGGCAGCTCGCCGCCGCCCGCGACGACGCCCAGAGCGCCCATCACCCGCTCTCGCTGAAATTGGGGCGCCGCCGCGCGAGACAGATCGGCCGCTTGGCCGGCGCCAAGATGAAGTCCGCGATCTCAACAACCTCTGCAACGTCGGGCCAGCGTTCCTTTGATGCTTTCGCACGATCGGAAAGCGATCCCGATTCCTCCAGGAAGATGAACCGAAAAGCCGCGCGCAAGGCGTTGATGCTTTCCCGGGGCACGCCGCGCCGTTTGAGCCCTACAAGATTCAAGCCGCCAAGCTCGGCATGATCTCCGGCGGCGATGCCGAAGGGAATAACGTCGGTGTTGACGCCGGTGACGCCGCCGATCATGGCTCCGCGTCCCACCCGGCCGAACTGCTGAACCGCCGAGAGGCCGCCCATAATGACCCCCTCGCCCAATTCGACATGACCGCCAAGCTGCGCACCGTTGGCGAAGGTCGCGCCGTCGCCCACGTGACAGTCGTGGCCGACGTGACTGTAAGCCATGAAGTAGCCTTTGGCCCCGACGCTGGTCAGACCGCCGCCCCGGGCGCTGCCCATGCTCATCGTCACATGCTCCCGGATCACGCAGTCCGCTCCGATGATGAGGCGCGCGTCTTTGGCGTCGTCGCCGCGAATTTGCGCTTCGCCCCCCAGGACGGCGCCGTGATGCACGATCGTTCCGCCACCGATCTCGGTCGCACCGAGCACGCTCACATGCGATATCAGCCGAACGCAGTCACCGAGCGATGCCTTCGCGCCCACGATGCAAAAGGGTCCGATCTCGACGTCGGCGCCCAGCCGGGCGCCGTCTTCAACGATCGCCGTCGGATGAATTGGCATCGTCGCCGTCGAATATCATGGCGCTGAATTCCGCTTCCGCGCAAAGCTCGTCGTTGACATAGGCTTCGCCGGAGAAGCGCCAGACCGGCCCGCGGTTGCGCAATGCCTTCACCGGTATGCGCAGCATCTCTCCGGGGCGCACAGGCCTGCGAAACCGCGCTTTGTCGATGGTCATGAAATAGACGCGTCGCGAAGGACTCTTCTGGCCGAGGGAATAGACGACCAACGCGCCTGCGGTCTGCGCCATCGCCTCGACGATAAGAACACCCGGCATCACGGCAAAATCCGGAAAGTGGCCCTGAAAATGCGGCTCGTTGAAGCTGACCGCCTTGTGCCCGACCGCGCTCTGGCGCGGCGCGATATCGGTCAGCCGCTCCACGAACAGGAAGGGCGCGCGGTGCGGCAGGAGCTTCTTGATCTGCTCCACATCCAGCGTGACCTCTTCCATCTTCTTGTCCATCAGACCTTCTTCTTGCCTTTGACCAGCATCTTCACGGCTGCCAGTTCGCGCGCATACTCCCGCATGGGCTTCGCCGGCATGCCGCCATAATCCTGCCCCCCGGCCAATACTCCGGGAATGACGCCGGTCCGCGCAGCCAAACGCGCGCCATCGCCGATGAGGGCATGATCGGCAATCCCCGCTTGGCCGCCAACGACCACGAAATCGCCGAGTTCGCAGCTTCCGGAGATACCGACATGGCCCACGATCATGCAGTGGCGCCCGATGCGGGTGTTGTGCCCAATCTGGACGACATTATCAATCTTTGTCCCTTCGCCGATCACGGTGTCGCCTAAGGCGCCCCTGTCGACCGCTGAGCACGATCCGATCTCGACCCTGTCCTGAACGATCACGCGGCCGAGTTGCGGAATCTTGACGTGTCCACGGGGCGAAGAGGCGAAGCCGAAGCCGGGTCCGCCGATTTGCGCTCCGGACAAAACCAGCACTCCGTCGCCCATCAAAGTGTGCGAGACCGTCACATTGCTGCCGATCTCGCAGTCGCGCCCGACGGCCACCCCGCGCGCGATGACCGTACCCGGTCCAACGCGTGTCCCGCGTCCAATCTCCACGCCAGGCCCAACGACCACGTTGGGGCCGAGCAACACGCCCTCGTCCAGGTTGGCGGAAGGATGCACTGCTTCGCTCTGCGACCAGACATCAAGGCCGGATTCGGGATAGAACAGCGCAGCCGCCGCCGCAAAGGCATGCGGGACGGATGCGCATGCAACGGCGATGCAATCTTTTGGTACGGCGCGGATCTCGTTGCCGGCAATCAGGCAGAACCCGGCTCGGGTTCCCGTGAACTGCTTTTCCGCGGTTTTGGCGCCCGTGAAAAATGTCAGGTGTTGCGGGCCAGCGCCTTCCAAGTCGGCGATGTCGTGGATCAGCGCGTCGGCCGCCGGACCCTCCGTCGTGCCGGCGCCCACCGCCTCGCAAACCCGCCGCAGGCTGAAAGGGCCGCGGTTGTCATAGAAACGCGGATCGGCCATGGCGAGTCGGTCTTAGGGGTGCGGCGCTTGCTGCTGCGCAAGTAGTCCGGGCGGGGGCGCAACCAGCTCCACATGCAGCGAAGGCAGCTTCTGATCGAGCCTCTGCACCGCGACCTGCGTGATGTCGAGCGAAGGATCAGTCCCCATCAGGACCGACTGCTTGTCCAGCAACAGGTTCGCGTTGCGCTCCACCATGATGCCCTGGAGGATCGGGCCCAAAGTGCTCTCGATGGTCATGCGCGCTTTTATGAAGCCGCCCTGAATCAAATTCTGCTTCTTTTGCGCTTCCTCCTGAAGGCTCCTCTGCCTGGCTTCAAAGTCCTTCATCTTCCGCGCCTTGACGTCGGGAGCCAAAATCGCGAGCTGCTGTTTCAGAGCCTCGCCCTCTCTGCGGATGGAGTCGCTCTCGCCGCGCAGTTGCTTTTCGGCTTGATCCGTGTAGGCGTTGACCTGGCGCACGACATCCTGGCCGACCTTCGACTGGCGCAGAACTTGGGTGCGGTCGATCACCAGAATACGAGGCACCGGAGTCGCAGACAACGCCGCGGTTGTGGTGAGCGCGAGCGCAGCGGCGGCTATCGCCAAGAACAGTCTTTTGGTCATCGTCCTAGAATCCTGTGGCAGTGCTGAAGTGGATGATCTGAGGTCTGTCATAGTCTGTCTTCAGGACCGGCATGCCCAAGTCAATCTCGAGCGGCCCAAAGGGAGATTTCCAGCCGACGGAAATTCCGGCGGATGCCCGGAAAGCGAGGTTGTCCTTGATGGACGCCAGGCATGTCGGATCGCTGCCGCAAAGCTGTTGCTTGTTGTCGATGTGGCCCAGGGTTCCGAAGTCGCTGAACAGCGAGAAGTTCACGCCGTAGTCCTCGGGCAGGAATTCGGGAAGGCGAAGCTGCGCGGTGCCGATGGCATAGGCATCGCCGCCGAGCGCGCCGGTGTTCTCATGGCGAATATCGCGCGGTCCGATGCCGGCGAGCGCAAAGCCTCGGAAGCTGTCGCCGCCCTTGAAAAAGCGCTCATTGATGGGGAGCAACTGGCCCGAATAGGCGGTGATATAGCCTGCGCTCAGCGAGAGCGATCCGACGAATTCGTCCCAAAAGAGTTTCTTGTATGTGACCATGCTGGACTCGGTCTTCAAATATTTGAGCGAGCCGCCGAGTCCGGCGAAGTCCTGGGCGAAGCTGAAGGCCAGGCCCCGCGTCGGTTTCACGTAATCGTCGAGCGTGTTGTAGGCGAAGGTATAGCCCACGCCAGACGTCGTGGTCTGGCCGGCTGCCAGTTGCACTTCCAGCGGAGCATTGATGTAGGGGTTGATGCTCTGGAGCTTGTAGGTGTAGCGCAATCCGACCGTGCCGAATTCCGAGGTCGGGAATCCCGCGCGAAGCTGTATCGCCGACACGTCGGCCTGGTACGCCGCTTGCTGGTAGTTGCTGAGCACCTTGTACAGATCGAAACCCGCAGCCAAAGGCCGGTCGAGGAAATAGGGTTCGGTGAAGCTGAACTGGAACTGCTTGTTGATGGCTGACACCGAAATGCTCGCGCGCATGAATTGACCGCGCCCGAACAGATTGCGCTCGGTATAGCTGAAATCGCCGACAATGGAGCTGGTCGACGAATAGCCGGCACCCATCGACAGTTCGCCGGTCGACTGTTCTGTTACGTGAACATTGAGGTTGACCCTGTCGGGCTGCGAGCCCGGCGACTGCTTGATATCGACATCCTTGAAGATGCCGAGACTTCGGATACGCGTGCGGGAACGATCGACCAGCACCCGATTGAAGGCATCGCCTTCCACCAGCCGGAATTCGCGGCGCACGACTTTGTCCAGCGTGCGGTTGTTCCCGGTGATGTTGATGTTCTCGACGTAGACCCGCGGACCCTGTTCGATCTTGAGGATCAGATCGACGGTCCGGTGTTCGCGATCGCGCTTGATGCGCGGATGGACTTCCGCGAACGCGTAGCCGCGCGTCCCGGCCGCATTGGTCAGCGCATCGATCGCTTTCTGTATCTTTTCGCCGTCGAAAAGTTCGCCGTCCTGGATCTTGACCAGCGGACGCAAGGTGAGCGGATCGAGTTCCTTGATCGTGGAATCGATCTCGACCTTGCCGAAATGATAGAGCGGGCCTTCATCCACCGTGAAGGTGATGAAGAAATTGTCGTGCGAGGGCGTCAGTTCCGCGACCGCCGAAACGACGTGAAAGTCCGCATAGCCGTGGCTTGTGTAAAAGCGGCGCAGTTGCTCGCGGTCGAAAGTCAGGCGGTCGGGATCGTAATTGTCGTTTGCCGCAAGGAAACGCCACCAGGCGCTTTCTTCCGTCGCGATCTGTTCGCGCAAGGTGTCGTCGTCGTAGATCTTATTGCCGATGAAGCTGATGCGGGCGACACCCGTGGTCGGTCCTTCATGGATCGAGAAGATCAGGTCGACGCGGTTCTGCGGCCGCTGGATGATCTGTGGCTCCACGGTGGCGCCGAATTTGCCGTTGCGGCGATAGACTTCGATGATGCGCTGGACGTCCGCCTGCACCTTGGTACGGTTGAAGACCATGCGCGGCTTAAGCTGGACTTCCTTCTCCAGATCTTTGGTCGAAACCTTGCTGTTACCTTCGTAGTCGATCTGGTTGATGATCGGGCTCTCGACCACGTTCACCGTGAGCGTGGCCGTTGCCGGATTCCATGAGAGCCGGACATCTGAAAACAATCCGGTCGCAAACAAGGCCTTCAGCGCACGGTCGGACGCCGCAGGGGTGTAGGGATCGCCTTCGCGCAGCGAGATGTAGGAGAGCACGGTCGCCGGCTCGATGCGCTGTGTGCCGTGCACCACCACATGCTGGATTGTCGGCGCGGGGGCTTCGGCGGGCGCAGTCGAGGGCGCTGCAGATAACGATGCCCCCCCCGCAAGCTGGGCCGATGCCACAGAGGCCTGCGCCCCAGCAAGGATCACTGCGGCCCAAGCTACGCGCGAAACCCGGGCGAACACGCCGTTCAAGCTCATCCCACTCGTCTCTTGGGCACGCTTTGACCGGCGTGCGCTAACCAGCCGCATTCAAAATAGATTCAGGTGATGCGCCAGATCGTTCCAGAAGGAAAACAAGACCAACCCCAGGATCAACGCCAGCCCAACCCGAAATCCGATTTCCTGGGCCCGCTCGCCGAGCGGACGGCCAAGAACAGCCTCGCATGCATAGTACAGAAGATGGCCCCCGTCGAGCACCGGAATGGGAAAAAGGTTTATCAGCCCGATGCTTACAGATAGGAAAGCTATGAGCTGGATGAGGGGAAAAATCCCCAGCTGGGCGACATGGCCCGTCATCACCACGATGCTCGCGGTTCCGTGAAGCTGACGGCTGCCGGCGCGGCCGGTGACGAGCTGTGCCAGCCCTTTGCCGCTATCGACAATCACCTGCCAGGTTTCGTGCGCGGCTTCCTTGAATGCGCCCAACGGGCCATAGCTCACAACCGTGAGCTTTGCCTTCTTGGGATCGCTCCCGATCCCCAGGAACGGCACCGTCTCGGTGCTACCCAATTCGTTGCGCTGCATCAGTTTGGGTATGACCCGCACCGCAATTCGTTGGTTGCCCCGTTGCAGCGTGATGATCAGCGGCTGCCCGCCTCCGGTCTGGACGATCTCCGGAATCTGTCCGAAATCGGAAATATTCGTACTGTCGATCTGACGCACGATGTCGCCCGCGCGGATGCCTGCCCGGTCTGCGGGACTTCCCGGCGTGACGCTGCCGATCAAGGGCTCGATCAAGACGCGGCCCAGGATCAGCAGGGGCACCATGAAGAAGGCGATGGCCAGCACGAAATTCGCGAAAGGACCAGCGGCGACCACGAGCGCGCGCTGCCACAACGGCTTGAACTGCAGCGCCGCGGACCGCTCTTCGGCGCTCATCGCCTGACCGCCTTCGCGGTCCGGGCGGCTGGCCACGTCGAGATCGCCGAAAAACCGTACATACCCGCCAATGGGCAGCCAGCCGATCTTCCAGCGCGTGCCCTTCCGATCGGTGATGCCGGCGATCTCGCGTCCGAAACCGATGGAAAATGTCTCGATTCTGACGCCGCACAAGCGTCCCACCAAATAGTGGCCCAGCTCGTGGAAAAACACGATCACGGTGATGACCGCAGCGACCGGTATCACCCAATAGAGCAAAATTTCGAATACGGGATTGTGCATGCCGGCCTCAAGAGTTGCGCTGACAGACGCGCCGTGCTTCGGCTCGTGCCATCGCGTCTGCAGCAAGAACGCCTTCAAGAACTCCGGCATGCGCATTGGAGCGTTCCGCGACATTCAGTGTCTCTTCCACCACACGCGAAATGTCCAGGAAGCCGATGCGTCCTTCGAGGAAGGACTCGACGGCGATCTCGTTCGCAGCATTGAGCACCGTCGGCGCGAGACCGCCGGAACGCATGCAACTCACGGCAAGGCCGAGGCTCGGGAAGCGTGCGTGATCGGGAGCCTGGAACGTCAGCTGCGCGACTTCGGCGAGGTTCAGGCGCCGCGAGGGCGAAGAGATGCGCCTCGGCCAGGCAAGCGCATGTGCGATCGGCGTGCGCATATCGGGCGCCGAAAGGTGCGCGAGAGTCGAGCCGTCTTCATAAGAGACGAGACAATGCACGACCGATTGCGGGTGCACGATGACGCCGAGCTTTTCCGGCGGCAGAGCGAAGAGGAAATGCGCTTCGATCAGCTCAAGACCTTTGTTCATCAACGTCGCGCTGTCGATGGAAATCTTCGCGCCCATCGACCAGTTGGGGTGGGCCACTGCCTGCTTGGGAGTGGCGGCCCGCATGCGCTCCAACGGCCATTCCCGGAATGGACCGCCGGATGCCGTCAATGTCACGCGCTCGACTTCGCCGGCATCACCGCCGCCAAGGACCTGAAACACCGCGTTGTGCTCGGAGTCGACCGGAATCACCGCCGCGCCGCTCTTGGCAATGGCATCGCGGAAAACACTGCCGGCCGCAACCACGCATTCCTTGTTGGCCAGCGCAACGGTCGCTCGCCGGACGATGGCAGCAAGGGCGGGCTCTATTGCCGCTGCCCCGACGATGGCGACCATCACGACGTCGGACGGCCGCCTTGCCGCATCGATCACGGCCGCGCGTCCGGCTGCCGCTTCGATGCCGCTTCCGTCCAGTCCTTCTTTGAGGCGTGGCAGCAGTTTCTCGTCGCCAATCACGGCAAGGTTCGGGCGGACCGCACGTGCCTGTTCGATCAAGGTCTCCACATTGGAGCCGGCGGTCAATGCTTCGACCGGCAGAGCTTCTATGCCGTGCACCGCGCGTGCATGCTCGATCACGCTCAACGTGCTGACGCCGATGGACCCCGTCGAGCCGAGGATCGTGATCCGCCGTCCCAGCACCGGCTCGAGCGCCGGCACGTCCCAGTCCTTGCGCAAAGCGGCGAGAGCGATCATGGCCGCGCTCCAAACAGGGGATCGAGCCGCAGCGCAAGCACGAATACCGCGAGGCCCAGCGCAGCCGCCAACATGCTGTCGATACGGTCGAGGACGCCCCCATGACCCGGGATCATGTGGCCGCTGTCCTTGCGGTGAAACCGCCGCTTGACGAAGGACTCAAAGAGATCTCCCAATTGCGCGATCACGGCGAGACCGGCGCCGTACCATGCGCCGCTCCATGCATGGCCGCCGATGGCACCGATATAGACCGCTTCGCAGACCGCGGCCGTGGCGATGCCGCCAATGGTGCCAGCCCAGGTTTTGTTCGGCGACAACACGGGCGCAAGTCGCGCCCCACCGATGAGGTTTCCTGCGACCAGAGCTCCAGTGTCCGATGCCCACACGACCAGGAACGCCCCAAGCAGGATCCAGGCGCCGTCAACCGGCACCGCGCGGCAGGTGGCGAGCGCCAGCGCTGGAATGCCGATATAGAGCAGCCCGGCGCCATGCCAGGCCGGATCGTCGCCCCGCACGGCAGAAAGTACCGCCACGGCCACTGCACCAAACGACAACATCGCCCAACCATAGAAACTGTAGGGTGCGAGCGCGAGCATGGCGAGCGCTGCCACCAGCACCGCAATGGCCGCCAAAGTCTCCGTCAATGCGGGCGCGCCGTGGCTGTTGACCATGCGATGCCATTCGCGAGCGCCGAGCGCAGCGCCGATCGCAAGGAACAGCGCGAAGGTCTTCACGCCTCCGAAATCTGCAGCGATCGCGAGCGCGGCCAGCAATAGACCGAATAGTGGGCGCGTGATCCAATCGGACGTGAGCTTGATCCCGCGACGAAGCAGCGGCTCCGCATCGGGGACGGGACGGGTCGTGCTCACGCCACCGCTTCCGGAAGCGAACCGAAGCGTCGCTCGCGATGCGCAAACTGCCCGAGGGCTTCGAGAAAGCGCTCCGGCGTAAAATCCGGCCACAGCGTGTCGACGAACAGCAATTCCGCATAGGCCGATTGCCAGAGGAGGAAGTTGCTGAGGCGCCGCTCACCGCTGGTGCGGATGACGAGATCCGGCTCGGGCAAGCCGCAAGTGAAGAGCCGCGTGGCGAACAGCTCCGGCGTGATCTTCTCAGGATCCAGGCGGCCCTCCTTCGCCGCTCGGGCCAATTCGCGCGCGGCCGCCGCAATCTCCTCCTGGCCGCCATAGTCGAAGGCGAAGGTGAGATTGAGTCCGGTATTGGCGACGGTGTTTTTCTCCATCTCCTCGATCATCTGCCGAATGTCGTCGGCGACGCGCGACCGGTTGCCGATGACGCGCACCCTGACTCCGCGTTCCACCATCTCCGCGAGGTCGTTGCGGAAATAGAGTCGGAACAGACCCATCAACGCTCCGACTTCGGTCTGCGGGCGCTTCCAATTCTCGGAAGAGAACGCGTAAAGCGTCAGATTGCGGAGCCCGACGTCCGTGGCGGTTCGCACGACTTCCCGCACCGCGGCAACGCCGGCCACATGGCCGGCCTGGCGCGGCAGGTGGCGTTTGCGCGCCCAGCGGCCGTTGCCGTCCATGATGATGGCGACGTGTCTCGGCAGGCTGGAAACGGTCGGCGCTGCGGCCATGGATACCCTTTTACTGCGGCAACGAACCTAAACCTGCATGATTTCCTGCTCCTTGCCGTGGAGCACCTGATCGATCTCTTTTATGTGCGCGTCGGTCAGCTTCTGCAATTCGTCGCCGAGCTTGTGATGCTCGTCCTGACCGATCTTGTGATCCTTTTCGAGCTTTTTGAGGACTTCCATGCCGTCGCGGCGGACATTGCGAACGGCGATCCTGGCCTGTTCCGCGTATTTCGAGGCGAGCTTGGCGAGTTCCCTTCGCCGTTCCTCGTTCAGCTCCGGGATCGGGATTCGCAAAAGCTGGCCGTCCATTTGCGGATTGAGGCCCAGGCCCGCGTCGCGGATCGCTTTATCCACGGCCTTGGCGAGCCCCTTGTCCCAGACCTGGACCGTCAGAAGCCGGGGCTCCGGGGTGGAGATCGTGCCCACCTGATTGATCGGCATCTGCTGTCCGTAGGCGTCGACATGGACCGGGTCGAGCAGCGCGGGACTGGCGCGGCCGGTCCGAAGACCGGCGAATTCGGATTTGAGGGTCGCCACGGCGCCGTTCATCCGGCGGTTCAATTCGTCTTTGCTGTAGGTCTCGCTCATCGTTTCCTCCGCGCTCAGCCACTGATGATCGTGGCGCGGCCTTCGCCCCGGAGCACGGCTCCCAAGGCGCCCTTATCATGAATGGAGAATACCAGAATCGGAATTTGGTTTTCCCGCGACAGGCTGATGGCGGACGCATCCATGACCTGAAGATCCCTAGCTAAGACCTCGTGATAGCTTAAGGATTCGTACCTCTGGGCGACCGATACTTTTTTCGGGTCGGCACTGTAGACACCGTCAACTTGCGTGCCCTTCAGCAGCGCATCGCAGGCCATCTCGGCCGCTCGCAGCGCGGCGGCCGTGTCTGTCGTAAAGAACGGATTGCCGGTCCCGGCCCCGAAAATGACCACCCGGCCCTTTTCCATGTGGCGAATGGCCACCCGGCGGATATACGGCTCGCAGACCGAGGCCATCGGTA